>Ga0116152_10004064_pt1 | contig 11614 bp, 7 predicted proteins | sample AD_UKC119_MetaG_FD_89894 | JGI IMG/M metagenome (GOLD analysis project Ga0116152, IMG submission 89894) | Active sludge microbial communities of municipal wastewater-treating anaerobic digesters from Hong Kong - AD_UKC119_MetaG | ecosystem: Engineered > Bioreactor > Anaerobic > Digestate...
AATTCTGAGGTACATCATTCTGAAAGATGACAGCGAAGCGGTAATGACATCTGATTGAAATAACGCATGGCATAGTAAAAACGAGACAAATGACATATATTCAAGATGTCACACATATTTGTTTTTCGTGACAAACTATGAACGAATCATGCTTCTTTGTGGTATTATTCATTGACGATATTGGGGCATGGCGGTACAATCACGCTCAAGATATGGTTTGCATCGTTTTGATGCGTATCCGCCTAAGAAGGAGATATGAAATGAAGAACGAATCTTATTCACCGAAAAATCGTAAAGATAGCCTTCGCAATTTGGCCTTTTTGGCGTTGCTTACCGGTGTTTTATTAGTCCTGAACTTTACACCGCTTGGCTTCTTAAAGTTTGGACCGACTTTGTCGGCATCTCTGCTTTCGATTCCGATTACCATTGGTGCAATCGTGTTAGGGCCGAAGGCTGGCGCATGGCTCGGCTTTGTATTTGGTGTTTTAAGCTTCATTCAATGCTTCGGACAGGATGCTTTCGGCTCCATGCTTTTAAGCATCAATCCTTTTGGAACTTTTGTCACCTGCGTTTTGGCTCGCGTGCTCGTGGGCGTTTGCGTTGGTTTGATTTTCCTCGCGCTTTCGCGGATTGCCAAGCATAACTTCATTAATTTTCTCGTGGCGGCACTGTCCGGCTCGATACTGAATACGTTATTCTTTATGCTTTCACTTTGCGCCTTTTTCTATAACACCGATTATGTACAAGGTGTCGCTGATTCACTTGGTGCTACGAACCTTTGGGCCTTCTTGGTGGCAATGTGCGGTATTAATGCGGTTTTGGAAGCTTGCATCGGCTTTGTTGTCGCTTTCCCTGTAACAAAAGCAATTTCTGTTCTGATTCCAATTGGATATAAGAAGGAAAAGAAGACTGCAAATATCGAAGAAACGCCATCTGTTGAGGGTTGATTTTTCGATGCAAATCCATCTGTTTTTTTCGCTCGAAAAAGGCATGCAAGATTCGCAATAAACGTTTAATTTTCTAATCAATTATGCTATTCTTTAAAGGATAATCACAGTCACAAATAGACTCCCTTATTTTCGATGGGGTCAGTCTGTGAAATGAGACGAAATGAGGAAGCCCGAGAGAATGAAGCATATTTTCATTGTTAATCCACATGCTGGAAAAGAGAATGTTTCGCAGAAGATACGTACCTATTTAGCGGGACGTAAGGATCTGGAGGCTCTTGTTTTTAACACCGAATATCGTGGTCACGAAACAGAATTGGTCGAACGGTTTTGTCACATTTTTGAAGACGAACCGATTCGACTCTATATTTGTGGCGGCTCGGGTACATTGTGCCGAGCAGTTTCCGGAATAAAGAATTTATCGATGGTGGAAGTTGCCTTTTTCCCATGTGGTATGACGAATGATTATCTTAAGATGTTTAACGGCGAAGTCGCGGCATTTACAAATCTCGAAGCATTGATTAATGGTGTTCCGCTTTTGATGGATGTCGTTGATTTTGGTTTTGGTAAATCGCTCAATTTTACGGCTTCGGGATTTGAAGCGAAGGTCGCGAACGATGTGAATGATATGGCTTCGTTATCGATTGTTGGGCAGAAGGTTCCCTATTTCTTTGCGATTATTCGTAATTTATTTGCGACAATCAGTTCTCCGTATACGATTACTGTGGACGGGAAGGATATGAGTGGAAAATATGCGATGGTTACCTCGTTAAATGGTAATGTCTACGGCGGTTATTTCCAGCCGATTCCGTCAGCGAGCCCGGTGGATGGGAAGTTTGAGGCGATTTTTTACGAGGCATCTTCCATGTTTTCCATCATTTTCAATATTGGTGCATATACACGAGGTGAGCTCGATAAAATCGGTAAATCCATTCATACGATGAAGGCCAGTGAAATGACCATTCGCTTATCGAAAGATAAGAAGCATTATTTTACTTCGGATGGTGAAGTGTTTGAAGTGGCATCTTCTGATAACTCATACACGCTACGCTTGCTTCCGGCTGCTTTGAAGCTGATTGTTCCTCAGGGTGTATCCCTGAAGGATGAATGCAAAGGGGAGGAATAAGTCATGCTGTTGGAGAAAAGAACCGTTCAGAATATCGTCATGACCATTTACATTATCACTTGCATGATCTTTTTACTTCTTTCGTTGAGCTTGGCCAATTATCCTCTCTATTTTAATGTGTATTGCATCATATCGCCGATTATCGCGATTCTTCTTTCACAAGTTACGCCGGGCAAGCATAAATTCCACATGTATATGATGGCGACGCTTTTTCTGCTGCTAACCACAGTCTATGGTACGATATATAATTCAGCGGCCATTTTACAAGATGCATTCATTACCTGCGCTTGCGTTTGCTCACTCTATTTCTGCTTTAATCTCAATATGTATATGCTTTTCTACACTGTTGTGTATTACGTGATTAATATCATCTTCAATTATGAACTCATGGTTACGGCTCTGAACGCGTCGCAACAGCTGGGTGTACGTATCGCACTTCTCATCATCGCACAGATTTTCCTTCTTGCTTTGGTATCTTTCATAAACCGCTCCCAGCAAAGTCTTATTGATAAGTCGCAAAGCTCTGTTGACCTTCTTCAGATTGTTGAAATAAAGAAACAGGAAGCTGTTGCTGCTTCGAAAACAAAGGCAGACTTCTTGGCAAATATGTCACATGAGATTCGCACTCCGATGAATGCGATTGTCGGTATGACAGAGATGATTCTTCGTGATGATATTAACCCGGGTGTTCGTGAAAATGCACGTAACATCAAGAGTGCTGGTAATGCTTTGCTCTCGATTATCAATGATATTCTGGACTTTTCAAAGATTGAATCCGGTAAGATGGAAATCATCAATGTCCGTTATCAATTGACATCGGTTGTGAACGATATCATCAACATTATTTCTGTGAAGCTTATCGATAAAAACCTCGATTTGGTCGTGGATGTTGATCCTATGATTCCGGCTGAACTGGTCGGCGACGAGATTCGTTTGCGTCAGATTCTTCTGAATCTCTTGAATAACGCGGCGAAGTTTACATCGGAGGGTCATATCACTTTATCGGTTACATATAAGATGGCGGCCGCGGATCGTGTGGTTTTGCACTTTGCTGTGTCTGATACCGGTAGTGGTATTCGTGATGCAGATAAAGAACGACTTTTCAGTAGCTTCCAACGCTTTGACACACGTCAAAATCGTTCCATTGAAGGTACGGGTCTCGGACTCTCCATTTGCAAGCGTTTGCTCGAGCTCATGGGTGGTGCAATTCGTGTCGACAGTGAGTACGGTGTCGGCAGCACATTCTCTTTTGAATTACCGCAAAACGTGGTGAAGGAGTCTCCGCTTGCCGCGATTGAGGATGCAAAGAAGGAACGTGTTCTATATATCGACGATTCGACTCTTTATCAGGAATCAGCACGCAATGATTTGAATCGCTTGGGTGTTTCTGCTCGTATTTGCAAAGCGGTTTCTGAGCTGGACGACATGGTGACGACGCAATACTCCTATATCTTTGTGTCGAGAAGACAGTTTGACGAGTGTGAATTGCGGATTCGATCTTTTGCACGTGAGAATGGTGATGCGAAGATTGTTGTTATGATTAATAAGAACCAATTAGCGACTGGCTTTACAGATGTGTTAATTGTCAAACGCCCGGTTTATTCGGCTGTATTTGCGTCAATCTTAAGTGATGCACCGACGACACCACTCGATGATGATGAGTTCCACGAGAGCTTTATTGCGCCAGATGCGAAAATCTTGGTGGTTGATGATAATGCGGTTAACCTGAAGGTTGTTAAGGGTCTTCTCGAACCGTATCAAATGCGCGTCTTTACATCTACTAGCGGTAAGGACTGTTTGGAGCTTCTTGAAAAGGGTGAACGCTATAACGTGATTTTCATGGATCATATGATGCCGGAATTAGATGGTATTGATACATTGCGTTTGATTCGAAAAATGTCGGGCGATTACTTCCAAAAGGTTCCGGTTGTTGCGCTCACGGCGAATGCTGTTAGCGGCGTTCGAGAGATGTTCTTCCAAGAAGGCTTCCAAGATTATGTCTCCAAGCCGATTGAACTTGCAAAGCTGGAGAAGTCCCTGAAGAGTAACCTGCCTTCCGAGATGATTATTCGCAAACAGATTGTTGTTTCTTCGGAACCGACTCCGAAACCGGACATTATGCTTCACGGTGTAGAAGTCGACCGCGGCCTGTTGAACTGCGGCAATGATCTTAAGAATTATCTCGAATTGCTCCGTGTCGTCTATGAAGATGGTACTGAAAAGTGCAAATTGATTCGTGAGCTAGCCATAGCAAAGGATTACAAGAATTATACAATCGAGGTGCATGCATTGAAGAGTGTCGCGGCCAGTATTGGTGCAGGGTCGCTTTCCGAATTGGCAAAATCACATGAATTTGCCGGCTATGATAACAATTTTGATTTCATAGATAGTGGTTATGAGGATGTTATTTCGAGCTATGAGTCCTTATTGAATGAAATACATCGTGAGCTTTCGTCTCGAGGGATTGTTGATGCTGCGGCAGATTCTGATGCGACAGAAAAGGCAACGAAGGGCAAGATTTCTGATGAAGAATGGGCGAAGAAGTTGAAGCTAATCAAAGCAAATATTGACGATTTCGAGCCGGATAACGCTATAAGAGAAATCCAAGAGCTCACTGAGTATGATATAGCGGAGCATCGTAAGATGAATACGAAGAAGTTACTGAATCTCGTCAATGATTTCCAATATGACGATGCAATGGAACTCGTTGATAAAATGCTGGCCAAGAAATAAGCGGGAGGAAACGCTATGAAGAGTATTTTGGTGGTCGATGACAGCAAAGCCAATTTAACACTCGCGAAGCAAGCACTTGATTCGTATTATCAGGTGACGTTGGTAATCTCTGGTGCCCAAGCACTGAAATATCTAGAGAAGAAGACGGCCGACTTAATTTTGCTAGATATCAACATGCCGGATATGGATGGTCTGGAAACATTGCTGAAGATTAAAGCGAGACCGGAAACAGCGGATATTCCGGTAATCTTCCTTACGGCGAAAACCGACCCTGAGACTGAAGTTGCCTGCCTCGAGCATGGAGCAACTGATTTCATTGGAAAACCATTTGTTCCGCAAGTAATGCGCGGCCGTATCGCCCGCACTCTCGAATTGGAAGAGTTCCGTCGTCAAGCAGAAAACAAAGCAAAACGCTTTGAAAATATCGCTTCCAAAGATGCGATGACAGGTTTGTGGAATCGTTCATATCTCTCGAAAAAGATTGAAATTACATTGGCAAGTGGTTCCGAAGCGGCCTATATGATGATTGACGTTGACCACTTCAAAAGTGTTAACGATAAGCTCGGTCACATCATGGGTGATACAGTGTTGACCCGATTGGCACATATGTTATGTGATGCTTTTCCAAATGACACGGTAGCGCGTATTGGCGGCGATGAATTTGTTGTTTTTGTGGAGAATCCTCCGTGCAAAGAGGAGATATGTAAGCAGATTGAGAATCTTCAATTCATGGTAAACACGGATTTTGCGGAGACAACGAAGGGAATTGCATCGATTTCCGTTGGTGTGGCGCTCGCGCCAGAGCATGGCACGTCTCTCCAAACCCTTTATGATCATGCTGACCGTGCATTATATATCGTGAAGAAGGACGGCAAGAACGGTTATCGTTTCTACGAAGATAACCTTCCGAGCAAGGCAAAAATTAGTGCTCGCCCGATCGGAATTGATACGGATATCCGTATTTTGATGCAACAGATTCAGGAGCCGGGTACTGTTCGCGGCGCATATTGGCAGGAGTATGAACCATTTCTTGCGATATTCCGTTTCGTGGAACGTGCTGTATCTCGTACGGATACATCATTTTGCGTACTTCTTGTAACGATTCACGATGAGAGTCGTAATCTGTTACCACCTGAAACTATCGATTCCTGTATGGATACTCTTTATACAATTATCCAAGGCTCTTTGCGTAAGGGTGACGTTTTCACGAAGTACAGTAGCTCACAATATGTTGTGATGTTGCCAAGTGCATTTTTCCAAGAAGGCGGAGAAGTTGTCGCCAATCGAATTGTCGAAAAATTCCGGACGCAAGTTGATGACCCAGCGGTTCGAATCAAAGCCGAAGTTACTATGTTCGAGAAGCCGGATAACCCATTACGCGTAAATACGTAACCATTGTTTTGCGCCAGAACGGATATTTATTGATGTTGTTTCTCTCATGGAGAACAGATCTGCTGAATATGTGGTAAAATCAAGTGCGAATTCATCTTATGGAGGCAAGAAAGCATGTTAGATATCAAGTTTCTACGCACCAATCCAGATGCGGTAAAAGAAAATATTAAGAAGAAGTTCCAGGACGAGAAGATTCCTATGGTGGATGAGGTTCTCGCATATGATAAAGAATTCCGTGAAGTAAAAACGCGCGTTGAATATTTACGCAGTCAAAGAAACAGCATCAGCAAGCAAATCGGTATGTTCATGGGTAAAGGTGATAAGGCCGCTGCAGAAGATGCGAAGAAACAAGTATCTCAGATGGCCGACGAAATGGCAGCACTCGATATTCGCGAGCAAGAGCTCGAAGAGAAAATTCGTAAGATTATGCTCATTATTCCGAATATCATCGATGAATCTGTTCCGGTCGGTAAAGATGACAGTGAGAATGTCGAGGTCGAGCGTTTCGGTGAGCCGGTCGTTCCTGATTTTGAGATTCCATACCACGTTGATATTATGGAGCGTTTTGACGGCATTGATTTAGATAGTGCCCGTAAAACCAGCGGTAATGGTTTCTACTATTTGATGGGTGATATCGCACGCCTGCATTCTGCCATTATTTCATATGCTCGTGATTTCATGATTGATCGTGGATTTACGTATTGTATTCCTCCTTTCATGATTCGCAGTAACGTGGTAACGGGCGTTATGAGCTTTTCTGAGATGGAAAACATGATGTATAAGATTGAAGGTGAAGACCTCTATCTAATTGGTACAAGTGAACATTCCATGATTGGTAAATTTATCGATGAAATTCTCGATGAAGATACACTTCCGAGAACCCTTACCAGTTACTCGCCATGTTTCCGAAAAGAAGTCGGAGCACATGGAATCGAGGAACGTGGTGTGTATCGCATCCATCAATTTGAGAAACAAGAAATGATTGTTGTTTGTAAACCGGAAGAGAGCAAAGACTGGTTTGTGAAGCTCTATACGAACACGGTTGATTTATTCCGTAGTATGGATATCCCGGTACGCACGTTGGAATGCTGCTCGGGAGATCTTGCCGACTTGAAGGTGAAGAGTATTGATGTTGAGGCATGGAGCCCACGTCAGCAGAAGTATTTTGAGGTGGGTAGCTGTTCGAACTTAGGTGACGCACAGGCTCGCCGTTTGGGTATTCGTGTTCGCGGTAAAGAGAAGAACAATTATCTGGCACACACGCTAAACAACACCGTTGTTGCGCCGCCGCGCATGTTAATTGCTTTCTTGGAAAACAATCTCAATGCCGATGGTTCGGTTAATATACCTGAAGCACTTCGTATGTATATGGGTGGAAAATCCAAGATCGAAGTAAAGAAGTAATCCCGAGTCAGGAGTATACATCATGAGTAAAAAGGCAACTGTCTTCTTGTGGATTATTACGGTAGTTCTTATTTTATTGCTAGTAAGCTTTATCATCGTATTTGACCCGTTTGCATTACGCGATGCTGATGCTTCTGCTACAGAGGTAACCACTACGGCCCCGCTTTCTATTGCAACGGAAAGTAGTCAAAACACTCCAAACGACGAGTATTGGCATGATTTGTCTGTGCAGGAGAACGTGATTCCCTTAACCGAGATTAGTGCGGAGAAGACGTACACGGAAGATAATGACGGCTTGACCGCATATGATGCGAATCTGAGCATCGACATCGACGGAGATGGAGCAGATGAACAGGTTACGATTTCATTTGTTAATGATGTTTTGCAAATCAACGTCGAGGATAATCGAGCGATTACATCCCATATCATCGAAGCTTCAAGAGCACGTTTTACACGTGATGCTTCGGGTAACTCGATGCTGAGAGGGGATATTCGGGCGTATTCTATTGACCTGAACCCGACTGATGTATATCTGGAAATCGCCGTGGAGCTTTCTTCGTCTGCGTACGGAGAACTACAAACCGTTTTCCTTCGCTATACGCAAGGTGACATTATCGAGCAAATGGAATATGGTGCGATTTCAGGAAGACTCGATCAAACACACATTCAAATGCAGTGTTACGATCAGTTTTACCAAGTACATCTTTTGTATCGGAATTATGAAGTTGCGGAAGATAGCATTTTAATCGCAAATAGTGATTATTTTACTAATACGATTATGGAAATGACCATCACGACATCATCAACAGAGATACCATGCTTGAACGAGCAGGGTGAAAGCATCGCGATACCGGGCTTTTCATCACTTCGCTGGCATTCGACCGATATGGAGACGAAGCTGGTGCTTTATGACTTAGAAACCGGTGATTATTATATGCTTCCGATAACAAAAACAGTTTCCACCGTGGATGGAGAGGAAGTCACGACCTATCTAATCGCATCTCAACCTATTGCGGATCTGTATTGGGTTCTCAACAGTTAATTCTGAGAACAGTTTAATTGCGAGAACGAAATCAAGACATTAAAAGAGCGGCAAATCCTATGACGGAAATGCCGCTTTTGTATTGTAATTTGAACGGTATTATTTTGCGTAGCTGTCTTTCAAAGATACGCTTCGGTTAAAGACATATTTTCCATTACCGGAATCCTTACTGTCCATGCAGAAATAGCCAAGACGCATGAATTGGAAGCGATCTGCAGGCTTTGCGTCCTTTAGTGAAGCCTCAATCTTTGCACCTTCGACGACCGTCAGTGAATCCGGATTAATGAAATCAAGATAATTGCAATCGGCGAGGTCGGGTGCTTCCGTCGTAAAGAGACGATCATAAAGGCGTACTGTCGCATCTAATGCGGTTTTTGTATCGACCCAATGAATGGTAGCCTTTACCTTACGACCGTCAGCAGTATTTCCTCCGCGACTTTCCGTATCGTATGTTGCATAAACTGCGATGACTTTGCCGTTCTCGTCTTTTTCGCAACGTGTGCAGCGAACTACATAAGCGGACTTCAAACGAACTTCATTGCCAGGGAAGAGACGGAAATACTTGCGAGCCGGCTCCTCCATGAAATCATCTTCTTCAATCCAGACTTCACGAGAGAATGAAACCTCACGAGTGCCGTCTTCCGGACGTTCTGGGTTATTCTCAACCGTGAAGGATTCAGTCGCATCCTCGGGGTAGTTCTCGATGATGAGCTTCAAAGGATGAACGACACCCATGACACGAGCGGCACTGACATTCAAATCCTCACGAAGACAATGCTCCAGGAAAGCATAATCCACGACGCTGTTGACCTTGGAAACGCCATTTCTCTCGTGAAAATTATGGATGGCCGTCGGTGTATATCCGCGACGACGAAGACCGCAAAGTGTAGGCATTCTCGGATCATCCCATCCATCGACAATACCGGACTCAATCATCGCGCGAAGCTTTCTTTTCGAAAGTACGGTATGCGTGATGCCGAGACGGGCAAACTCGATTTGACGAGGCTTGTCGGGAACGGAAATATTTGCAATAACCCAATCGTAAAGCGGACGATGGGCTTCGAATTCAAGAGAGCAGAGGGAGTGTGTGATGCCTTCCAATGCATCCTCAATCGGATGGGCAAAATCATACATCGGATAGATGCACCATTTCGTTCCTGTGTTATGATGCGGGATACGATTGATACGGTAAATGGCAGGGTCACGCATATTGAAGTTACCAGAAGCGAGGTCAATCTTCGCGCGCAAGGTCATTTTACCTTCCTCAAACTCACCTGCCTTCATACGAAGGAAAAGGTCACGGCTCTCTGCGATTGGACGATCACGATACGGGCTGGTAGCCGGAGTGGAGAGGTCGCCACGGTTGGCGCGCATCTCTTCCGGGGAAAGCTCGCAAACATAAGCCAATCCCTTATCAATGAGCTCGAGTGCATACTCAAACATTTTATCGAAATAAGAAGAAGCATAGAAGAAACGGTCATCCCAGTTGTGACCGAGCCATTTGATGTCTTCCTTAATGGCTTCAACAAATTCCTCGTCTTCCTTGGTCGGATTCGTATCATCCATACGAAGGTTACACAGACCGCCGAATTCTTCCGCCATACCGAAATCAATTTCCAGTGCCTTGGCATGGCCGATATGTAAGTAACCATTTGGCTCCGGCGGGAAACGGGTATGTACCTTTTTACCCTCGTAGCGTCCGCCCGGTCCAATGTCTTCTTCAATCATTTCATAGATAAAGTGTTTATTCTCACTCATGTTGGTTCACTCTCTTTTCGTGGGTATTATCGTAATGATGATTATTTCAGTTCGTTATTCAATCGGTCAAGACCGATATGGATGCGTCTCATCGATTCTTCTTTACCGAGTAGCAAAAGCACCTCGACTGCGCCGCCCGGCGTAACAGCTGTGCCGGATGCTGCGATTCTTACCGGCCACATAACCAAGGCATTCTTTACGCCGAGGCCTTCACTCAATCCGGTTAATAACGCAGAAAGGGAATCCTTATCCCACGAAGCCGATTCAAGAAGCGGAATGACTGTTTCCAGCATTTGGAGACAGCCCTCTTTGGTAGTTTTGCTCTTCTTATGCTCGAAAAGCGCGAGATCGTAATCTGCCAATTCTTTCAAGAAGGCAAGCTTCTCACTGATATCACTGCGCTTGCTGATGCGAGGCTTCATGATTTCGGTAAACATGGCGTAATTCGATGGGTCAATTGCCGGAAGCTTATCCATTTCCGGCTTTGCGAAAGCGATGAATTCATCATCGGTCATTTGCTTGATGTACTCACTGTTAAACCATGCAAGTTTGTCATAATCAAATACGGCCGGGGACTTGCTGATTCCGGCAATCGAGAATTCCTTCTCGAGCTCCTTCAAAGAGAAGACCTCCTGTGTATCCTTCGGACACCAGCCGAGAAGTGCGATGTAGTTGATAATGGCTTGTGGAAGATAGCCGTCAGCGATCAAATCCTCGAAGCCGGTGGCACCGTGGCGCTTGGAAAGCTTGCTTACCGTGCCGTCAGGGTTCTTTCCCTGAATGAGTGGAAGGTGAATGTAGGTAGGAATCTCAAAGCCGAATGCCTCATAGAGGAGGTTATACTTCGGCGTTGATGAGAGATATTCGGAGCCACGAACCACATGCGTGATATGCATTAAGTGGTCGTCAATAACATTGGCAAAGTTATAAGTCGGATAACCGTCAGCCTTCAGAAGAATCTGGTCTTCGAGTTCTTTATTTGAGACGGTGATATCTCCGTAGACTGCGTCATGGAATGTGGTTTCTCCCTCTGTCGGCATCTTCTGGCGGATGACATACGGTATGCCTGCCTTCAGATTGGCATCAATCTCTTCTTGCGAGAGGTCACGGCAATGACGGTCATAACCGCCGAGTCCGCTCTTTTCATCGTGCAGGGAGGCAAGACGCTCCTTCGTACAAAAACAATAATATGCGTGTCCGGAAGCCACGAGC
>Ga0116152_10004065_pt1 | contig 11614 bp, 9 predicted proteins | sample AD_UKC119_MetaG_FD_89894 | JGI IMG/M metagenome (GOLD analysis project Ga0116152, IMG submission 89894) | Active sludge microbial communities of municipal wastewater-treating anaerobic digesters from Hong Kong - AD_UKC119_MetaG | ecosystem: Engineered > Bioreactor > Anaerobic > Digestate...
GTCCTCACTGAGCAGGCTGTGCAGGTCCAGCTGGGACTTGGTGGTGATGAGGTCGTTGAGCCGCAACTGCTGCGGCGGGAGCTGCGCCCACTGGGTCAGCGTGAGGTTGTGTTCGGGATAGGGCTTGGAGTCACCGACCGCTTTGAAGACCACGAGCGCAGTCTAGGTGCCGGACCGTGCCGGTGTCCCCGTCGTGCGAGCGTGCGAGAGCCGCCAGCCCTCGCGTCACCCCTCCCGAACCGTCTGGGCGCCGACGGTGGGCACAACATTGAGTCACCTACACTCATACTTGTTGACAAACCAAGTCACGTCCCTCACACTGGATACCAGACGTACAACAAACCCCAACTGGAGGAAAATCCACATGTCACGAGCAGTAGGCATCGACCTCGGAACCACCAACTCCGTGGTGTCGGTACTCGAAGGCGGCGAATCCACGGTGATCGCCAACGCGGAAGGCGCCCGGACCACCCCGTCCATCGTCGCCTTCGCCAAGAACGGCGAAGTCCTCGTCGGGGAGGTCGCCAAGCGGCAGGCCGTCACGAACTCCGACCGCACAATCCGGTCGGTCAAGCGCCACATGGGCACGAACTGGAACGTCGACATCGACGGCAAGAAGTACACCCCGCAGGAAATCAGCGCCCGCGTGCTGCAGAAGCTCAAGCGCGACGCTGAGGCCTACCTCGGTGAGCCGGTGGCCGACGCGGTCATCACGGTTCCCGCATACTTCAACGACAGCCAGCGCCAGGCGACCAAAGAGGCCGGTGAGATCGCGGGTCTGAACGTCCTGCGGATCATCAACGAGCCGACCGCGGCGGCCCTGGCCTACGGCTTGGAAAAGGTCGAGAAGGAAGAGACCATCCTGGTCTTCGACCTCGGTGGTGGCACGTTCGACGTGTCTCTGCTGGAGATCGCCGATGGTGTGGTCGAGGTCAAGGCCACCAACGGCGACAACCACCTCGGTGGTGACGACTGGGACGAGGCGCTGGTCAACTACCTGGTCCAGCAGTTCAAGAACGCTCACGGCATCGACCTGACCAAGGACAAGATGGCCATGCAGCGTATCCGCGAGGCCGCTGAGAAGGCCAAGATCGAGCTCTCCAGCTCGCAGCAGACGTCGGTGAACCTGCCGTACATCACCGTGGACGCCGAGAAGAACCCGCTGTTCATGGATGAGACGCTGACCCGCGCGCAGTTCCAGAAACTGACCTCGGATCTGCTGGAGCGCACCCGCACCCCGTTCAAGCAGGTGCTGTCCGACGCAGGAGTTTCCGCTGCCGAGATCGACCACGTCGTGCTCGTGGGTGGTTCCACCCGGATGCCGGCGGTCGTCGACCTGGTCAAGGACCTGGCCGGCAAGGACCCGAACAAGGGCGTCAACCCCGACGAGGTCGTCGCTGTGGGCGCTGCCCTACAGGCGGGTGTTCTGCGCGGCGAGGTCAAGGACGTGCTGCTGCTCGACGTCACTCCGTTGAGCCTGGGCATCGAGACTAAGGGTGGGATCATGACCAAGCTCATCGAGCGCAACACCACCATCCCGACCAAGCGCTCCGAGGTCTTCACCACCGCTGACGACAACCAGCCGTCGGTGCTCATCCAGGTGTTCCAGGGCGAGCGGGAGATGGCGGCCTACAACAAGAAGCTCGGCACGTTCGAGCTGACCGGCTTGCCGCCCGCGCCGCGTGGGGTGCCGCAGATCGAGGTCACGTTCGACATCGACGCCAACGGCATCGTGCACGTGACCGCTAAGGACCTGGGCACGAACAAGGAGCAGTCGATGACGATCTCCGGCGGCAGCGCGCTGCCCAAGGAGGACATCGACCGCATGATGGCCGAGGCCGAGTCGCACGCTGAAGAGGACCGCCAGCGCAAGGAAGAGGCGGAGACCCGCAACGGCGCCGAGCAGCTGGTCTACCAGACCGAGAAGTTCCTCGCCGACAACGCCGACAAGGTCCCGGCAGACGCCAAGGCCAATGTCGACGAGCCGCTGGCGGAGTTGAAGAAGGCGCTTGAGGGCACCGACGTCGCTGCGATCAAGACCGCGGTGGAGAAGGTCGCCACCGCCAGCCAGGCGCTGGGTGCAGCGCTGTACCAGCAGCAGGCTTCAGCCCCGTCGGACGCACCGACCGGCGACCAGCCGCAGTCCGATGACGAGGATGTCGTGGACGCCGAGATCGTCGATGAGGACGAGCAGAAGTGAGTGAATTCGACCAGGACCCGGGCGCCGAGGAAGGCGTCCGGGTCACGGACAAACGACGCATCGACCCGGAGACCGGGCAGGTGCGCGAGCCCGTGACAGGGGTTGCGCCGGAGCCCAGCCCGGAGCCGTCCGCCGAGGATGCGCAGGTCGCCGAACTCACCGCGGATCTGCAGCGGGTCACCGCGGAGTACGCCAACTACCGCAAGCGGGTGGACCGCGACCGGCAGTCCGTGAACGACCTCGCAGCTGCCGCCGTCGTCAGCGAGTTGCTGCCGATCCTCGACGACCTCGGCCGTGCCCGTGAGCACGGCGAGTACGAGGGCGCGCTCAAGAGCGTGGGCGATCAACTCGAAGCGACGACGACGAAGTTGGGCCTCGAGGCGTTCGGCGCCGAAGGTGACCCGTTCGATCCGACGATCCACGAGGCGATGACCCACAGTGAAGGAGAAGGACTGGAGGCACCGCAGGTGTCGATGGTCTTCCGGATCGGATATCTGTTCCGCGGCCGGGTTCTGCGCCCGGCCCGGGTCGGTGTCGAAGGTTAAACGGAAGGAGGGACGCCGATGAGTATGAAGGACTGGATGGAGAAGGACTACTACAAGGTCCTTGGCGTCCCCAAGGACGCTGACTCCGCGGCGATCAAGAAGGCCTATCGCAAGCTCGCCCGCGAGCTGCACCCGGACACGAACCCGGACCCCAAGGCCGCCGAACGGTTCAAGGAGGTGTCCGAGGCCAACGACGTCTTGTCAGACGCCAAGAAGCGTGCCGAGTATGACGAGGCGCGTCAGATGATGTCGTCTGGCGGATACCGGATGCCGGGCGCGGCGGGACCGGGGCCGGACTTCGACTTCGGGGACATCTTCCGCCGGGCCGGTGGCAACGCCGGCGATTTCGGGGAGACCCTGTCGGGGTTGTTCAACCGGCGCGGGGCGCAACGCCAAGCTCGACGTGGTCAGGACATCGAAGCCGACGTCAACATCTCGTTTCCTGAGGCGTTGCGTGGGTTGACCACGTCGATGCGGCTGACCAGCGAGGAGGCCTGCCCGGATTGCGCCGGAACCGGCGCGAAGGCCGGGACCACACCACGCGTGTGCCCGGATTGTGAAGGCACCGGAACGGCGACTCGCAATGCCGGCGGGTTCGCCTTCGCCGAGCCGTGCCCCCACTGCCGGGGACGCGGGCTGATCGTCGACGATCCCTGCACGCGGTGTCACGGTTCCGGCCGTGCCGCTTCCAGCACGCTTGTGAACGCGCGTATTCCCGCCGGCGTCAAGGACGGTCAGAAGGTCCGCCTGCGCGGTAAGGGCGCCCCCGGTGAGCGTGGCGGTCACAACGGTGACTTGTTCATCACCGTGCACGTCGCCCCCGATCCGGTGTTCGCACGCAAGGACGACAACGTGCTGGTATCCGTGCCGGTCGGCTTCGATGACGTGGCGCTCGGCGGGCAGGTCAAGGTTCCTCTGCCGCTCGGCGGGACCAAGACCCTGAAACTGCCGCCGGGGACGAGCAACGGCCGTACCTTCCGCATCCGCGGGGAGGGCGCCCCGCGCAAGGACGGCACGAAGGGTGACCTGCTGGCCACGGTCAATGTGCAGGTGCCCTCCGATCTCAACGCTGAGGCCCGTGAGGCCATCGAGCAGTTCCGAAAGGCGATGAGTCATGGATGAGAACTTCCCGGCATACGTGATCTCGATCGCAGCTCAACTGTCCGGGCTGCACCCGCAGACTTTGCGGCAGTACGACCGGCTGGGCCTGGTCACGCCGCAGCGTTCGGGGCGGTACCGGCTGTACAGCGTGCGCGACATCCGGCGCCTGGAGAAGGTCCAGCAGCTGACCTCCGACGGATTGAACCTCGAGGGGATCCGGCGAGTTCTGGACCTGGAGGAAGAGCTGACCGAACTACGCTCGCGGCTCGAACGCTACGAGCGCGAGGAACGGTCCACGGCGCTTGTCGTGTGGCGCCCGGGTCGCCGGGCCTGAGCCGGCCGCGTGGATCTCGCTTCCCTGGCGTGACGCTTGCGCGTGCCTTGACTCCGCTCCCGGTCAGGGCGGTGTTGTTGGGCGGTCTCCGGGCTGAATCTGCCCAACAACGTCGCCCCTGCCGTTGGAGGTCGCCGTCCTCGGCGCTGGCGCCGCCCTCGGCTCTTCGGATGATCTACGGTCTGTGGGTAGGTAAGGCATGCCATACTTCTCTGCATGCGCGCTTCTTTGGCGGTGCTCGCTGCAGCCGCCATAACTGCTTCCATCGTCCCGGCCGCGTATGCTGCGGCACCGGCTGAAGAGCCCCAGCCCGAGGTGGTAAACGCCTGGTCCGACGAGGCGCCGCCACCCCTGAGTGACCGGGTGATCGTGCGGTGGGCCGCGGGGTCAAGTCGCGCGCAGCGGGCAGATGCCCGCGAGGCGGTGGGCTCTGAGGCGGTGGCGAACCTCGGCAAGCGGTTCGCGCTGCTGGATCTCCCCGACGGCGAAAATCCCGATGCTGCGGTCGAGACACTGAAGGACGACCCGGCCGTGGCCGATGCTGATCGCGATGGCTACTCCGTGTTGCAGTCGAATACGCCCAACGATCCGCTCTTCAACCAGCTGTGGGGGCTGGATAATCAGGGGCTCAACGTCGGTGGGGTCGGCTCCTCAACCCCTGGCGCGGACAGCGACGCGCTGAAGGCGTGGGGCAAGACGGTCGGCGACCCGTCGGTGATCGTGGCCGATCTCGACGACGGGATCCGGCCGAACCACCCCGACTTGAAGAATCGAATCTGGAGCAATAGCGACGAGATCCCCGGCAACGGCACCGACGACGACGGGAACGGGTACGTCGACGACACGTTCGGCATGGACTTCGCCGGCGCGAACATCGATTCCATCGTTCCCGACAACGACCCGACCGACGACATCCCGCAGGGTGGCCACGGGACCCACACCGCTGGCACGATCGCGGCCCAGGGCAACAACGGTGAGGGCATCACGGGAGTGGCTCAGAAGTCGACGCTCATGCCCATTCGGGTGTGCGGTTGGTCACCAAGTTCGCAGGGTGTCTTCTGCCCGTTCTCGTCGCAGATCGCGGGAATCAACTACGCCGGCGCCAACGGGGCGCAGATCGCCAACATGTCCCTCGGGGGTTCCTCAGGCAGTGCCCTCGTCCGGGATGCTCTGGCCGCGAACCCGCAGGTCCTGTACGTGATCGCCGCGGGAAACGACAGCAACAACAATGATGTGTCCGCACGGTATCCGTGTGCCTGGGATCCCTCCACCTCCGGGATTTCTGGCGCTGTGGACAACGTCGTGTGTGTCGCCGCGAGCGACCAGAACGATGCGAAGGCTTCCTTCTCCAACTGGGGCAAGACCCTTGTGGACCTCGCCGCGCCAGGGACCGAGATCCTGAGTACGTACCCCTTTGCGGACCGGTTCTCGGAGGATTTTGAGGCGACGGGGTGGCCGTATGCAGGATGGACCGACGGGGGCTGGATCCGCAGTAACGCGGCGCCGCTGTCGAACTGGGGTATCACCAGTAGGACGACACCACCTCAGCCGGACACCACGACCCGCACCGTGACCACGCCCACCTTCTCGGTTGCTGGACCGACGCAATGCAAGATGTTCATGGATCGCGTGATTACCAGATCGGCCAGTGACGTGGCGAACTACAAGGTCTTCGTGGACGGTGGACAGGTCCTCAATTTCAATCCCTCGACGAGCGGGCTCATCTTCGGGGCGTTCGACGTTGGCGCCGGCACCCACGACGTCAACGCGACTTTCAGTTTCACCCGCAACGGTGGCGCCGATACGAACGGGTTCTCACTCAACCGGGTCTACGTTTCGTGCAATACGCCGGTCGGATCCGAGACGTCGGCGAACTACGGCTTCTCGCAGGGCACCTCCATGGCCGCACCGCACGTCACAGGAGCCGCGGCGCTGCTCAAGTCCTACGAGCCTGATGCGACCACGATGCAGTTGAAGGCCGCGCTCTTGTCCTCAGTGGATCCCGCTAGCCAGTTCAACCGCGACACGGGGGCCTTCCCTGTGGCAACCGGTGGTCGCCTGAATGCGGACAAGGCCCTGGCCGCGGTAGACGCGTTGATCGCGCCGGGGACTTCCATCACGTCGGCCCCGTCCGGTACCACCACGCAAACCGGTGCCACGTTCGCGTTCACCTCGGCGGCGAAGACCCCGGTGACCTTCGAATGCCGAGTCGATGGCGCGCCCTTTGCCGCCTGTGTCTCGCCGTTCTCGGTCAGCGGCCTGGGCGTGGGCGATCACTCCTTCGAGGTGCGCGCCAAGGATCAGCCGGGGAACGTCGATCCGACGCCGGCTTCTGCGTCGTGGTCGGTCGCCGCGCCGCCTGCCCAGGAGCCTCCGCAGGAACAGCCTCAGGCGAAACCGCCGGTCGTGGCGCCGTCCAAGGTGTTCGGTGTCAAGGTGAAGCGCGGCAAGAAGAAGGCAGTTATCCGCTGGAAGGCGCCATCGGGGGCCACTGCCTACCGCGTCAAGGTGGGCAAGAAGACCGCGACTGTCAACAAGCCCAGATTCACGGTGAAGAAGCTGAAGCCGAAGAGCAGGGTGAAGGTGAGGATCACTGCCGTCAACAGCGCCGGATCGTCCCCGACGGTGACGGTGAAGATCAAGCCGAAGCGCTGACAGCGAATCGGCGCAACGGGTAGGCCCGGTGACTCTGGAGTGGTGAGCGGCCAGGTCTGCTGACCCCCGGAACACCTAGCCGTTCGCCGTTTCCGCCTGACCCTTAGGGCTTCAGGGGAACTCATCGTCGGGTCGCCACCGACGTCAGCAGATCCGCCCGCCTCCGCCAGGTCTCGACGGAGCTCGCTCCACGCGCGTTACTGTCCCGATCTCACACCCGCCAGCCAGCAGGCAGCCTCGTGCCCGCCCGACCCGCCCAGCACCGGAAGGTCCTTGCCGCGGCAGTCGGCCTCCACGGCCTTCGCCGTACCGTCGCGCAGAGCAGGGCACCGGGGGTGGAAACGGCAGCCGGCCGGGATCGCCGTGGGGTCCGGGGGCTCGCCGGAGAGGATGATGGGATCGACGTGGTCGATCTCGGGCACCACCGACAGCAGCGCACGCGTGTAGGGGTGCTTCGGCGCTGACACCACCTCCTCGGTGGGGCCCTGCTCGACGATCCGTCCCAGGTACATGACCGCGATCCGGTCGGCGATGTTCCACGCGACCCCCAGGTCATGGGTTACCACCAGTAGCGACAGCCCGAGCGACTCCCGCAGGGACAGCAGCAGGGCCAGGATCTCGCCTCGCACGGACGCATCCAGAGAACTCACCGGCTCGTCGGCGATGATGACCTGCGGCTGCAGCACGAGGGCCCCGGCGATCACCACGCGCTGCCGCTGGCCGCCGGACAACTCGTGCGGGTAGCGCAGGAAGAACCGTTCCGGGGGTCGCAAGCCGGCGCGTGAGAGTGCGTCCGCGACGGCGCCTCGTTCGTCTCCGTCGAACTTGTGCACCCGCAGCCCCTCGGCGACCGCCTCATACACCGACCGACGCGGGTTGAGCGCCCCCGTCGGGTCCTGCAGGACCAGTTGTGCGTTGCGCCGGTGCTTCTTCAACGCCGCACCCGAGTACTCCAGCGGACGGCCGGACACCAGCACCTCGCCGCCGGAGGGCTTCTCCAGCCCCAGCAGCGTGCGCGACAGCGTCGTCTTGCCGCACCCACTCTCCCCGACCAGGGCCACGATCTCGCCGTGCCCGAGGCTCAGGTCGACGCCGTCGACGGCGCGCGCGGACCGGTTGCCGCGACCGCGGAAGGTGACCTCGAGCCCGCGGGCCTGCAGTACTGGCTCGGTCATGTGCCCACCTCCGGGGCGAACAGGCAGGACGACCAGCGGCGATCGCCGGAAGGTCGCAACGCCACGTCCGTGGTTGCACATTCTTCCCGCGCGACCGGGCAACGCGGATGGAATGCACACCCCGACGGCGCCTCACCGGGGAACGGCGGGTCGCCGGGCAGGCCGCTGGGGGCGTAGCGAAAACGCTGGTCTCCGATGCGTGGATAGGCATTTCCCAGCGCCTCCGAGTACGGATGGTGGGCGCCTTCGAAGACCTGGCCCGAAGGACCCAACTCGACGACCTGACCGGCGTACATGACCGCGAGGTCGTCGCAGGCGGAGGCCAGGACCGACAGGTCGTGGGAGATGAAGACCATCGCGAGATCCAGGTCCCGTACCCGATCGGCGAGCACGTCCAGAACCTGCTGCTGAACCATCACGTCCAGGGCGGTCGTGGGCTCATCGGCCACGATTAGGGCCGGTCCGCAGGCCAGCGCCATGGCGATCATGACCCGCTGCTTCTGACCGCCGGACAGTTGGTGCGGGTAGGACTGTGCCACGCGGGACGGTAGGCCCACCTGCTCCAGCAGGTCCCCGACGCGAGCGCGGGCGGTCGGCTCCGACACGGACTTCTCGTGCAACCGGATCGGCTCAGCGATCTGGTGCCCGACCCGCTGCACCGGGTTCAACGCGTGCATCGCGCCCTGGAAGACCACCGACGCGGTGGCCCAGCGGACCGCGCGCAGGCGCCCCCACTTCATCGTGAGCACGTCCTCACCGTCGAGCAGGACCCGGCCGGTCACCTTTGCGGATTTGGGCAGCAGCCGTAGGACGGTCGAGGTCACCGTGGTCTTCCCCGACCCCGACTCGCCGGCCAGTCCCAGGGAACGCCCGGCGTCGACACTCAGGGAAACCCCGCGGACCGCCGGAACCGCACCCTCGGTCGATCGGTAGGTGACGCTGACGTCCTCCAGCTCCAGGACGGCCATCACTGGGCTCCGAGGCGGGGGTTGACGATCTGCTCGAGCGCTCGCCCGATCATGGTGAACGACAGCACCACGAGCACCACGCAGACACCGGGCGGGCCGATGTACCACCAGGCGCCGGCGGAGATCGCGCCGTTGGAGAACGCTTGGTCCAGCGTGGCTCCCCACGACGGCCGCAGCGGGTCGCCGAGTCCCAGGAACGACAGGGTCGTCTCCGAGAGGATCGCGATCGCGACGGTGAGGGTCGTGTTGGCCAGCACCAGCGGGAACACGTTGGGCAGCACGTGCCGGGTCATCTGGTGCCAGTTGCCGCTGCCGAGGGCGCGGGACCGTTCCAGGTAGGGCCGGCCACCGACCGACAGGGTCTGGGCCCGGATGAGCCGTGCGGTGCCCGCCCAGGACGTGACACCGATGACGATGATGATCGTCACCGTAGAACCGCCGCCCAGAACGGTCGCCAGCACGATTGCCAACGGGAGGAAAGGGATCACCAGGACCCAGTCGGTCAGCCGTTGCAGCGCGGCGCCACCCAGCCCGTGGTAGTGACCGGAGGCGATGCCGACCGTCGTCCCGATCAGCATGGAGATCAGGGTGGCCGCGATGCCGACGGTCAGGGACACCCGCGCCCCCCACGCCAGCAAAGCCAGCATGGAGCGCCCCGAGTCGTCGGTGCCCAGCCAGAACTCCCCTGACGGCGGGTCCAGGAGTTCACCAGTGGCCCGAGTGACGCTGATGGTGTCCGGCGGGAACAGGACCGGCGCCAGGATGGCCGCGATGATGAAGAAAACCAGGATGCCCAGCCCCAGCATCCCCGCCCGGTGGGTTCGGAACTGACGCCACCCGCGGGCGAAGGCCGCCCGCCGGCGGGCCCGCGCGATCGCCCTGCGGCCCTGCGGAGGTTTCGCCACTTGACCGCCGCCGGGGGTCTGCTGGTCGCTGGCCATCACGACCTCACTCTCGGGTCGATAAGGGCGTACAACAGGTCGGCCACGAGGTTCGCAAGCACGACCCCGATCGAGAAGAGCAAGAAGATGGCCTGCAGCAGTGCCACGTCCGGGCCCCGTAGGGCTTCGTAGGACAGCAGCCCCAGACCCGGCCAGGAGAACACCGTCTCCACCGTGATCGCACCGGACACGGTGAATCCAAGGTTCAGGAAGATCAGGGTGATGGTGGGCAGCAAGGCGTTCGGGACCGCGTGCCGGCGGCGCACTAACTTGTCCGACAGCCCCTTGGCCCGGGCCGTGGTGAGGTAGTCCTCATTCATCTCGTCCACCAGCGACGAACGCATCACCAACGCGTACTCCGCGAGATAGACCAGCGTCAGCGTCGTAACCGGCAGCACCATGTGCCATGCCACGTCGAGCCACCCGGCCAAGGTCGATGTGTCCACCCCGGGCGAGGAGATACCCCCGATCGGGAAGATGCCAGGTAGCCCGAAGACCCCCACCCCGAAGACGATGAGCAGGATCATGCCGAGCCAGAACTCGGGCATGGAATACAAAGTGAGCGTGACCCCGGTCGACACTTTGTCGAAGGATTTCCCCCGCTGCCACCCGGCCTTGATCCCGATCCAGACCCCGATGATCGACGCCAGCACGATCGCCGTGCCGACCAGCAGCAGAGTGGGCCAGATGCGCTCGGTGACCAGCTCCCACACCGGCCGGTTGAACTGGGCCGAGTCGATCGTGCTGGCGAACGGGTTCTGCAGGTAGGTCAGGAACTGCTCGAGGGCCGGCCGGTTCAACTCGGCCCGCAGTTCAGCCAGTTGTTCGGGCGGCACGTTGCGCCCCCGCGTGTACATCCCGATGGGATCGCCCGGCAGCAGCCGGAACAGGAAGAAGTTCACCACCAGGACGAACAGCAGGGTGCCCAGGGCGGCGCCCGTCTTGCGCAAGGCGAACAGAGCCCCCGGGGACAGGCCCCGGCTCCCTTTCTTCTTGCGGGACAGGGGCGGCGGGCCGGGAACGGGGTCGGGACCGCCGCTCCCGGCAACGTCCTGGATCAACGACACGGGTCTGCTACTCCACGTCGTCGTCGGACGTTCGCCGACGTCCGATCAGGACACCGCCCATCACCAGCCCTACGGCAACCAGCACGCCGATGACGATGAGCGCCGGATTGACGCCACCGCCGGACGAGGTGGAACCACCGCTGTCCGCAGACACCGGCTCGATGCTCAGGTAGGACCAGGTGCCGTACTGGAACAGCAGTACGCCGTCCGGATTCGGCTGCGGGGTGAAGTTGGTCCAGCGGTCCGACCGGTAGGCGGTCGGATTGTCGTAGTAGACGGTGACGACGTAGGCGTTGCTGTCGTACAGCATCTGCTGCATCGCCTTGACGATCTCGGCGCGCTTGGCCTGGTCGGTCTCGAGTTTCTGATCCTCGTAGAGCTGGTCGTACTCCTTGTCACAGTAGAACGAGTCCGAGAGGCCGGCGAAGATCGTCCCATCGTCCTCGGTCGACCGCTGGTCGCAGGTGAAGGTGGAGAGCTGGTAGTCCGGGTCCGGTTCGACGACCCAGCCCCACTCGAACATGTCGAAGTCGCCGTTGCCGACCTTCTCGTACAGCGTGTCCTCGCTGACGATCCGCACATTGACGTCGATGCCGATCTGGCCCAGCCAGTCCTTGACGTACTCGAC
>Ga0116152_10004066_pt1 | contig 11612 bp, 8 predicted proteins | sample AD_UKC119_MetaG_FD_89894 | JGI IMG/M metagenome (GOLD analysis project Ga0116152, IMG submission 89894) | Active sludge microbial communities of municipal wastewater-treating anaerobic digesters from Hong Kong - AD_UKC119_MetaG | ecosystem: Engineered > Bioreactor > Anaerobic > Digestate...
GACATTTACCGTAATATAAATTTCTTTCAGGTTTCTTTAGTGAATTGTGATCGTATTGGGACCCATTATCAGTTCCGGCAATAAATCCTGAACCTTCAATCCTGAATTTCACAAGTTGATCAGCTAAAGGACATGGATTCCCATCAACATCTAAAAGTTGCACGGTTATGAACGATAAATCTTTCCCATCAGCAGATATTTTATTTCTGTCTGCTGTTAAGAGAATTTTAACCGGAATTCCAGCTGTATTTATTTCTCTGACGAGAACAACTTTTCCGTTTTTACGTGAAATGGCTTTTATCGTACCGGGTTTATAATTAACACTCCATTTTACATGATATTCCCCCGAATTCTTCGTCTTTTTTCCAAGAGATTCACCGTTTAAGAATAATTCAACTTCATCTGCATTATTGTAATAAGCCCAAACATCAATCGTATCTCCAACATTCCAGTTCCAATGCGGGAAAATATGTAATACATCTTTATTTGTCCATTCGCTTTTATACATGTAATAGACATCTTTTGGAAATCCTGCCAAATCAATTATTCCAAAATATGAACTTCGTGATGGCCACCAGTAAGGAGTTGGTTCACCCAAATAATCAAAACCTGTCCATATAAATTGTCCCGATATAAACGGATATTTATCAACTATTCGAAGATTATTTTCGTGTGTCGATCCCCATGGTACATGACAATTGTCATAAGCGGAACATTTTTGTGTGGGATTAAAATATGGAATATCCCAACGGTCAGGACATATAATTAAACTGTCAGAAGGATTTACATAATAACCTCTTGTTTGCAAAGCTGAAACAGATTCGGTAACTATAAATGGAGTTTTAGGAAACCGCGTTGGAATATTTTCAAATTCATTTTCGTGGTAATTAAAGCCGATTATATCAAGTGATTGTGATTGGAATAGCGGATTGATATCTCTTGTTTCGTTGCATCCGGCTGAAACAGGTCTTGTCGGATCGCTATTTTTAACGATATCAACCAAAGTTGAAGTCAGCAATGCATTCATTCCACCTTTTCCCTCTTTATAGTCTTCAGGATTGATTTCCTTTTTAATATTAAGCAACACATTTGCCTGTTGCAAATCAATAGTATCTTTTTTGTTGTCGTACCATTGCTCCCCGACTTCATTTCCAATACTCCATATAATTACCGAGGGATGGTTGCGATCCCGAACGATAAAATCAGATAAATCCTTTTCGTACCATTGTGGAAAATCGAGTGAATAATCATACTTTGATTTTCCTTTTCTCCACATATCGAATGCTTCGTCCATTACAAGAAAACCCATTTTATCACATAAATCAAGAAATACAGGTGCCGGTGGATTATGAGATGTACGAATTGCATTAACGCCCATATTCTTTAAAATTTCGAGTTGACGGCTTATAGCTCTGACATTAATTGCAGCGCCAAACGCTCCTAAATCGTGATGCAGGCAAACACCGTTAATTTTTACATGTTTACCGTTCAGAAAAAATCCTTTGTCTGCATCAAATTTTGCTGATCGCAGACCAGTGTAAGTTACATATTCATCTTTCTGAAAACCTAAAACGAAAACTTTTGTAATAATTTTATATAGATATGGATGTTCAATGTCCCAAAGTTCAGGTTTTTCCACTACAAGTTTTTGTAATAAAATTCCAGATGAGTTGTTGACAACCATCAAACTCCCATCTGTTTTTGTGATAAATTTTCCCTTTGCATCGAATAAATGTTGTTCAACTCTGACTGACCATTGGTAATTTTGTTCATTATTGACTGCGGTTTGAATCGAAATTTCAGCTTTTTCATTTGTTATTATTGGCGTTGTAACATATGTTCCCCACTGTGCTACATGAACGGGATTTAAAATTACCAATCTGACATCGCGATAAATTCCCGAACCGGAATACCATCTTGAATTTGGTTGTTGGGTATTATCAACTTTTACTGCAATGATATTTTCTTTTTCAAAATTCAGATAGGGAGTTAAATCGTAACTAAATGAAATATAGCCGTTAGGTCTTTTCCCAAGATATTTTCCATTAATCCAAACTCCACTATTTCTGTAGACTCCATCAAATTCGATATACACTTTTTTGTTTTTAAAACTTTTATCAGCAAAAAAGCTTTTTCTATACCAACCTAATCCACCAGGCAAGGCGCCTCCACCAGGAGTTGCGGAAAAATCTTTGCTGAAATCAGATTCAATACTCCAATCGTGGGGAAGATTTAAAACTCTCCAACTACTATCATCAATCGATGATTCGTATCCGGTTATTGTCGAGTCATTCAGTTTAAATTTCCAATTGTTATTAAAATCAGTTTCGATTCGGGTTTGTTGCGCTGAAGCTGATTGTAATATTAGAAAAAGGCATAAAATTGATTGAATTGTTGATTTCATTTTTTAGAATATTGAAAATGGAGAAGCGACTTTTTGCAAATTTACTATTGAAAATAAATTCAGGAAATAATGTTTGTTTTAAATTTCGGGATTAAATGTTTCTTTTATTCAAGGAATTTGTCGTTAAAAAGGAGCAAACCAACATTTAACCCGAAGTTTACTCTGCTTGTACCTGCACTGTAATAATTAAGGTATAATCCTGCTGTTACACTCTTAAATGTAAAAACAAATGAACTTTCTGCAAGAAATTGTGATGAAGAAAATGCTTTTGAGTAATAAGGTTTGTCGTTATATGATTGTAATACGGTTTTGTATGGAATAAACCAATAAGCTTCAGTACGGAAGTGAATCTGATCGGTTAAGTGATAAACCGGCTTGATACCTGCAGCAAAAAACTGATTTGCCCTGAATGCGGGATTAAAAACAATTTTACTATGTGGCGTTGGTTGAAATGCCGGTAACTGAATTATTGTTCCTGTGTAATTTTCAAGAAGTTTCCTCGATGAAATAGTTGTTTCTCCATAAATACCTAATGAAATCTTTTTATTCAAATTGAAATAGTTCTCATACTTTCCTTTTAGTTGCAACCAGTAATCCGTATTGTTGGATAAGATTTCCGTATCGTCTGATGATAAATCGTAACTATGAACTAATTGTAATGATGTTTTATATTGATTTCCTGCAACAGGATACATGTAATTGTCGAGTGTTGAACTTTCTATTTTGCCGAATAAACTTCCTAATGAAAGAATACTGGTTTTGTCGGAAAATGGAAAACCGACTGTATCTACAAGTTGTGCATAATCATCAATAAGCACTCCGTAACCCATTCCGGCTTCAATTTTTGCTTTATTCCCAAGCGGAAAGCCGGCTGATAATTTCCCATAACCTTCGTACTGATTAAAATTTGCGGTGCGGTAATCGTTAAAGAAGAATTTATTTCCTTCGTAATAATCAAACTTATGGAACACGATTGCCAACTTCATATACCAGTCTTTTCTTGATGGCGCTTCAATACGCGTTCCCAACCCAAAACCATTGTATGATTTCCCAAATTGTGCATCAACCCATGCAGATTGTGCAAATTCATTGAGATTTTGATAATTTAAACCAATATATGCCTGATTTGAAGTAGAAGTTGAAATATTACCTCCAATGCTTAATTTTAAAAGGTCGCTTATTTTTACATTTAAATGCAGGTCGTAATTTTTGTTTTTTTCATTGTAAACAGCTAATGGTGTAACCTCAAGAATTTTGTTGTCAGACAAAAGTTTGAAATAAGCTTCCCTGAATTCTTTTAACGAAAATTCTTCGTTGTTATAATGAAAAAACTGGTCAATATACCAATGTTTTGACTTGTCAATACCTTCAACAATAACATTTTGAAATTTTAATTCAGGAAATTTACTTTGGAAATCTTTTCTTCTGCTATTTAAATCTGTCATTGTTACACGGCGGGAAATTCGTGATTTTATTTCTTCGATATGTGAAATTGCCGAGTCATAGCCGATTTTTACAAGTTCATCCACTTTTGAAAAATCGAAACCAGAATACTTATCAAGATTAAAATCAAGCAACAAACCTTCATCTTTTTCAATTGTAAAATCGGTTTTACTCATTACCATATTCAATATCTGCTGCACCAAATTGTTTTCATCTGGTTTTTGAAGATTTTCACTTACTTTACTGCCAATAAGATACGCCGGATTAAATACATCTTTCATTACATTTACCGGGAAATTGTTATAAATTCCACCATCAAATAATAAATTCCCATCAATACTAATAGGTTTGTAAACAAAAGGATAAGTCATGGATGCACGTACAGCATCACCCAACTCGCCTTTCCCGAAAACAACTGCTTTCTTCTTGTAAATGTCTGAAGCAACACAGCGGAAAGGAACAAATAATTTGTCGAAATTGCCTCCGGAAACAGTATTTGCCTGAGTAAATAAATTCAGGAAAGCATAATTCATTTGATGTGGGGAAACTATGTTGGTCGGTAAAAAGGTTGGTTTTAATAGTATTGAATCTATTTTTTTGAGATTGATGGGAAATTCTATTAATGAAGGTTTTATATCAGGGCTAAAATAAAAATATTTATATTCAGGGTTCATTTCACCGGTTGACCAATATTTAAAATCATCGGATTTCAAAATCTGAATCATTTCATCGGGTGAAAATCCCATTGCATACAAACTGCCAACAACTGCTCCCATAGAAGTCCCTGCAATATAGTCAATCGGGATATTATTTTCTTCCAGCGCTTTAATTACACCAATGTGAGCAATTCCTTTCGCTCCACCGCCACTCATAACTAAGCCAACTTTTTGTGCTTGTGCAAAAAGACTAAGCAGAACGAAAAAAAATATTAATGTGAAAAACTTTTTCATCAAATCAGACATTTTTCAAAATGTAAATGTAACACAAAATTACGAATAAGATTTTTTGATAGTAATAATGGTTTGTAAAGGTTGTTTAACTAAGAGTATCTGTTTATACAATTAATAATTTTATAAATTTGCATACTTTGACTTATCAAAAATTATACCTGTATTTCGTAATTCAAATAATATCATATAAGAACAATATTAAAAAAATAATTTAGATGAAAACCAGATTCTTTATATTCACTATTTTAGTCTCAATTAATTTTCAGTTATATGCCTGGGATGTAACCGGACATCGTGTAATTGCCGAGATTGCCTATAAAAATTTAAATAAAAATGCTCGTAAAAAAGTTGATAAGCTGATCGGAGAAAAGGGAATTATTTTTGAATCTTCATGGCCTGATTTAATCAGAAGCGACAAAAAATACAGTTATTCCTATCCATGGCATTATCAAAATCTACGTGACAGCATGACGAACGAAGACATTAAAAATCTTTTTGAGCATCCTCAACTTGAGGGAGATCATTTGTTTTATGCCATTGATTTAATGATTAAACGGCTCAAAACAAATCCGAATGATGAGGAAGCTTTGAAATTTCTTGTTCATTTTGTTGGCGATTTATTTCAACCCATGCATTTAGGACGAGCAGATGATTTGGGCGGAAATAAAGTTGCCGTAAAATGGTTTGGTGAAAATATTAATCTTCATTCGTTGTGGGATTCATTCCTCATTGATAGGCAAAAACTGAGCTATACCGAAATAAGTGAAATGCTTATCCTTCAGAATAAAGAAAAGAAAAACGAATTTAGTTCATTCAGTTTATTAGAATCCATTTTCCGTGTTTATGTGCTGAGAAACGAAGTTTATTCTACCGATTTAAATGTTAAGGGAAATTATATGTATGCTTACATTTTTACTCCTCAATTAAATGAAATGCTTTACTTCAGCGGAATTCAATTGGCTAAAATCCTTAACGAAATATATGGCTAACTGCTTTTTCTGTACGTCAATACTGCCATTCCGTTAAAAAATATTGCAAATCCCAACAATGCAAAAAAGTGCTTCCACAAGTCGAGCGGCGTACTTCCTTTCAGGAAAACATAACGCAAAGTTTCAACCATATAACGTAAAGGGCTGAATTGACTAAATACCTGCAACCAATCGGGCATACTTGTTACAGGTGTATAAAGTCCACTCAGGAAAATGAAGGAAATCACGAAAAAGAACATGATAAACATTGCTTGTTGAACGGTGTTGGCAAAACCGGAAATCAATAAACCGAAACCTGAAATGGCTAAAATAAAAACAGCTGCGAAAAGATAAATGGTAAGATAGCCTCCGGCAGAAGTCATCCCGTAAAAAATCCATGCAACAAGAAATCCAATAGAAATAACTATAAATCCAATAATCCAATACGGAATAAGTTTTGACAAAATAAGGTTGAATTTTGTTACAGGTGTAACATTCAACTGCTCAAGCGTTCCATGTTCTTTTTCATTCACTATATTAAGTGCCGGTAAAAATCCGCAAACCATCATAAGCAACATCATCATAATAGCGGGAATCATCGTGTATTTATATTCAAGGTGTGGATTGAAATTATAAGTTGGTATTATTTCAGCATTTGGAATTTTATATTTGGATGTTATCATTCCGTTTTCATCGCGTATTTCGTTGCTGATATTATCTAAAATACTTAGCAAATATGCGCTGCCAAGTCCGCCTTTCATTCCGTTGACGGCATTAGCCGAGATTAAAATATTAGCTTTTTGTGTAGTTATCAAATCTTTTTCAAATTGAGGCGGAATTTCCATTACTACATCAGACTCATCCAATTCTACACTCTTTAATCCGTCGGGATATTGATCAGATACATTAGAAAGCCTGAAATAACCCGAAGAAGTTACTTTTTCTATCAATCTTTCGGAAGTGTTGGAGTGATTATTATCAACAACACTCAGATTTATATTTTTAATATTAAAATTTGCAACCAAAGGAAATATTAATATTGCCATTAATGGCATTCCTACAACCATTCTTGGCAGGAATTTATTCCGCTTTATTTGTGTAAATTCTTTTTGTAAAAGATATTTAAGCATGATATTTAATTTTCTAATGTGCCAATGTAATAATTTTCTAATGTGAAAATTTAATTTGTGTTATATGAATTTCAACTGATGTGCTTTATAAACTTAATGAACTCACCAAACCTTACTCCAGTCTGTTTTTAAATTTCTTCAGGCTTGCAACTGAGAGGAAGAATCCCATTCCTAACAAAATACTTAATTCTTTTATGATGGATGAAATTCCAAGACCTTTTATCATAATTTTCTTTACAGCGAGAATATACCATTTTGCAGGAACGATGTGAGATAAAATTTGCAAAGGCCATGGCATATTTTCAACTGGGAACATCATTCCTGACAACATAATTGTAGGGAGCATTAAAACCATACCGGAAATAAGCAATGCCACTTGCTGCGATTCAACGACAGAAGAAATGAGCAACCCGAGTGATAAAGCCAGAAAGATGTAAACCAATGAAAGGAAAATAAGTGTAACAAGACTTCCGGCAATTGGAACTTTCAGAACAAATACAGAAAGAATCAGTATTGTTGTAAGGTTTGCCAGTGACAATACAAAATACGGGATTGTCTTTGAGAAGATAATGTAAATCGGTTTCATTGGCGACACCAAAAGAATTTCCATGGTTCCAAGTTCTTTTTCACGCGCAATTGAAATAGATGTCATCATGGCACAAATAAGCAGAATAATCATGCCCATAACTCCGGGAACAAAATTGTAAGCGCCTTTCATTTCCGGATTGTAAAGCAATTTTATTTGCGGTTGAATCTGAAAAGGGATATTTTCAATTCTGAATAACTCCTTTTGATATAATCCAATAATGTTAGTCGCGTAACTAACTATGGTTTTTGCCGAATTTGGATCGCTTCCATCGGTAATAAGTTCGATTTGTGCGTTACCTGTATGTAATAAGTTTTCGTAAAAATTACTGCTGAAAACAACAACCATATTTACTTTTCCTTGTCTGAACAGTGGCTGTATTTCATCCGGACTGCTTATAGATTTTACAACGGTAAAATATTCGCTGATGTTAAGTCTTTCAGTTATTGTTTTTGTAGCAACATCTTTAGATGGATCAAGAATAGCAATATTTGTGTTTTTTACTTCTGTTGTAATGGCGTATCCAAAAAGAATAAGCATTAACACAGGAAGTAAAAGCAATATCGCCACAGTAGTTCTGTCGCGGAAAATATGGTAAAACTCCTTTCGGACAAATGCAAGAAACTGTTTCATATAGTTGAGAGTTGAAAATTGAGAGTTGAAAGTGCCTTATTGACAGATTCAGGGCTTTTTAATACTTGATTTTGTTGTCTTAATTATACTTACCAACATTTTTATTAGTTCTTGACAATCTTCTATAATTGATTTATAGACTTTTTCTTCTATATAATTACTTTCGTATAATAACATAAGCCAATATTCAGTTTCATTTGCCTCTTTCAAAGAAATATTCATCTTATGGATAAAATCTGCTTTCGATTCTGCATGTTCTGCTTCCCTTATCAAAGCTCCGATTGACGTTCCACTGCGCAATAGTTGTTTGGAAAGGATAAACTCACGTTGTTCCGAATTTAAAAACTTGTATGCCTTGATAATTCGTAAAGCAAATTGGAAAGATTTATATTTAACTGTATTCTCTTCAAACATATTAAGATGATTAATTTAATTTTCAACTATCAATTATCAACTATCAACTCTCGTCGCTTTTCTTGCCAGTTGATGAAAAACATCATGCATATTATTTGCATTATATTGTTTCTTCAAATTAGCAGGCGTATCGAGCGCTGCAATTTTCCCATCCACCATTATTGTTACTCTGTTGCAATATTCTGCTTCGTCCATATAATGTGTAGTAACAAAAACAGTAATTCCTTTGTCGGCTGCTTCATAAATCATTTCCCAGAATTGTCGACGGGTAACAGGATCGACGCCGCCTGTCGGTTCATCAAGAAAAACGATTTTCGGGTCATGTAAAATAGCAACTGAAAATGCTAATTTCTGTTTCCATCCTAATGGTAATGATTTTACAAGTGTTTTTCTCTCATTCTCCAATCCGAGCCTTTTTAATAACTGATCGGTTTTTGTGGCAATATCTTTTTCATGAACTCCATAAATACCTGCATATAACCTGATATTTTCCCACACTTCGAGGTCTTCATACAAGGCGAATTTCTGACTCATATAACCGATATTTCGCTTCACCTGTTCCGATTGTGAATGAATATCGTAACCTGCAACTAAACCTTTACCTGAAGTAGGTGCGCTTAATCCGCATAACATCCGCATGGCAGTAGTTTTTCCCGCGCCGTTTGCTCCTAAAAAACCGAAAATTTCACCTTTTTCTACATCAAAATTTATATGATCGACAGCCGTGAAATGTCCGAATTTCTTTGTCAGTTTTTCTGCTATTATAACTTTTCCCATTTTTTTTCCTACAAACTTTTAACTACATATTACTAACTGATTTGCGGCTTAATTCCATAAAACAATCCTCTATACCTGGTTTAATTTCGCTTATTTCAATGTTTTCGTGCCCTGCTTTTAAAAGTATTTCTATTAAATTTTCAATTTTTAATTGTAAATTTTCAATAGTAACATGATGACTATCGCCAAATGCAAAGCAACTATTTACTTCATTTATTTTACGCAAATCGGTGAGTAGTTTTGACATATTATTACTTTTTACCGACCAAAGTGTTTCACTAAACTGGCTGACAATGTTTGCCGGCGTGTCGGTTTTCAGAAATTGTCCGTCTTGAATTAGAGCAATACGATCGCAAAGGCTTGCTTCATCCATATATGGTGTGGAAACTAAAATGGAAATTCCCTGCTTTTTCAATTTTTGCAGCATTTCCCAAAACTCAACTCGCGATACTGCATCAACGCCAGTGGTTGGTTCATCAAGAAATAAGACACTCGGTTTATGAATAAGAGCGCAACTTAAAGCCAGTTTTTGTTTCATTCCTCCTGATAATTTTCCGGCTCTACGTTTTTTAAAAGGTTCAATTTGCTGATAAATATCTTTAATCAGGTCGTAATTTTCTTTAATTGTGGTATTAAATACGGTTGCAAAAAAGTTCAGATTTTCTTCAACTGTTAAATCCTGATACAATGAAAACCTGCCGGGCATGTAGCCAACTCTTTTACGTATTTCCTTATACTCCTTAATTACATCGAAACCATCAACCGATGCAGTACCGCTGTCTGCCAAAATAAGTGTGGTTAAAATTCTGAAAAGTGTGGTTTTTCCGGCACCATCAGGCCCGATAATTCCAAAAATTTCCCCTTTCTCAACCTCAAAACTGATTTTGTTTAGCGCTTGTACCTTGTCGTAGGATTTCTGAATATCCTTACAAATTACAGAGATGTCAGTATGTTTTTGCTTGTTAATCATAATTATCCCCTCAGAGTTTTGGGGTTAAAACTTCACGTTCCCGTATTGCCCAATTTTCAATAAACCATCGTTTTTAACGCTGATTTTTACAGCATACACCAGATTTGCCCTTTCATCGCGCGTTTGAATGGTTTTAGGTGTAAATTCCGATTTTGATGAAATCCAAATTACTGTTCCTTCATATTCCTTGTCATTTTCACCATAATCGGCATAGATTTTTACCTTTTGCCCTGATTTAATAGTAGTTACCTGTTCGCCTGTTAAATATGCTCTTAAAATCATATTGTTCATGTCGGCAATTTTAAACAATGCTCTGCCTGCTGCAGCCAGTTCGCCCTTTTCAGCATACTTTGCCAGTACAGTTCCTGTAATCGGACTCGTAATTTTGCATTTGCTTAACTGGTCTTCTAATTGCTCCATTTGAATATCAAGTGCATTTTTATCACCGGATATTCCTTCAAGTGTGGTTGATAAAGTCGATTTTAAAGCAATGATCTGTTTCTCGAGAATTGCTATTTGAGCGTTTATATCATCAAGTTGCTTTGTTCCTATGGCATTGTCTTTTACAAGATTTTCAACGCGCTTTTTTTCTGTTCTTGAAGTTGTAAGTTGTTGTTCAAGTGTAGCAATTTGTTTTTGCATATCCGGTCGACGGCTTAACAATGCCTGAATGCTTGCTTTCAATTGTTGTTTTTTAAGAAAAAGTTGCGTGCTGTCAATAAACCCGACCTGTTGATTTTCTGCGAGCTGCATTCCTTCTTCAACATTGAATTCCATAATTTTTCCCATTCCTTCGGCTGAGACTACAACTTCGGTGGTTTCAAAAGTCCCGGATGCATCATAATCTTTATCTGAATTTTTACATGATGTAAAACTTATACCGATTGCAAGAATTGAAAATATAAACGGGCTTAAAATTTTTGTTCTCATAATTTTATAATTTATTTTATTGCCGGATTTTAGTTAATTATTTGTGTTGGATAAATACTGATAATATGTTGAATATAACTGAATTTCATGCAGAAGTCGTGATTGCCGAGCTATATTTTCTGAATTTATATCGCGCATCAAATCAATGGTTGTGGCTGTGCCGTTTTGAAGTTTGCTTTCGGTTGATTTTTTAATATTGTTCTTTAAAAGAATAATTTCGTCATCATTAGCGAGAGTAGTTTTCAATTTTTCAATTTCGTTAAGCTGTTGTTTGGTAAGCAATGAATTGTTAAAAAGAAAAGTTTCTTTTTGCACTTCAATATTTTTTATACCGGTTTCAATCTTCTGAATATTATTCTTTTGAGTATAATAGCCGCTGATATTCCAGGAAAATTTTATTCCGCCAA
>Ga0116152_10004068_pt1 | contig 11608 bp, 7 predicted proteins | sample AD_UKC119_MetaG_FD_89894 | JGI IMG/M metagenome (GOLD analysis project Ga0116152, IMG submission 89894) | Active sludge microbial communities of municipal wastewater-treating anaerobic digesters from Hong Kong - AD_UKC119_MetaG | ecosystem: Engineered > Bioreactor > Anaerobic > Digestate...
AGTGTTGAACACGGGTTGTTGTCGGCACGATGATGAGGATTTCTGATAAGGCAGTTTCCCCAGCCCGACTAGGGGTTTCCCTAGATATGGCCGGGGCGCAGGGGTCTGGCGGGTCAGCTGCGGCGGGCGATCAGCACCTGGCGGATGAGGTCGGCCGAGGACTCGGCCTCCATCTTGCGCATGACCCGGGCCCGGTGGAACTCGATGGTCTTCATGCTGAGCCCCAGGGCCGAGGCGATGGCCTTGTTGGGCACCCCTCCACCACCAGGTCCATGACCTCGCGCTCGCGCGGACTGAGGGATTCCATCCTGTTGACGATTTCCTGCAGTTTCATGCGTTCAAGACGCCCCGCCACGTCGGCGGCGATCGCCTTCTGCACCTTGTCCAGCAGGTCCTGGTTGCGCACGGGCTTCTCGAGGAACTCGAGGGCGCCGGACTTTAGGGCCTGCACGGCCATGGGCACGTCGGCGTGGCCGGTGATGACGATGACCGGGGGGGGCAGGGGCCGCTCGGCCAGCTGGGCCAGCACCTGCAGCCCGCCCTGGTCGGGCAGGCGCACGTCCAGCAGCACGCACGAGGGGCGCTCGTCGCTGTAGGCCTCGAGCAGGGCGCCGCCGGTGGCGCAGGGCACCGACTCCAGGCCCACCGTCGCCAGCAGGGTGCCGGCGAAGCGGCGGAACGAATCCTCGTCGTCGACGACGTAGACCACGGGTGCGAACTGGCTCATCGAATCCATCCGTTGTCAAACCTGGACGGTCACCGTGGCTGAGACTAAAGATCTCCCGTGCCCCCGTCAAACGTTTGTTGCGGTCCCGGACGTTTGTGGTGGAACCCCGTGGTCGCGGGGCCGTATTGTCCGACCGTCGACCTGTGCGATGCGGCCCGGCCGCCGCACGAGCCCCCCGCCGGCCCGCCCGGCATCCCGAAGCAAGCGAGGTTTCCATGCGTGAGCATACCCCCGGACGCAGGCTGGCCGTCGGTGGCCTCCTGGCGGTCCTGGTGCTCGGCGCGGCCGCCGCGGCCCTGGCCGAGACCCCCGAGCTGGACGCGGCCCTGGCCCGCGCCGCCGCCGAGAACAAGCCCCTGGTGATCGACTTCTACACCGACTGGTGACCCGGCTGCAAGGTGTTCGCCCGTGCGGCGAACGAGGATCCCACGGTCCAGGCCGCCATCGCCACCGTCGTCTTCCACAAGGTCGACTGCGAGAAGGGCGAGGGCATCGAGGTCGCCAAGCGCTTCAACGTGCGCGGCTATCCCACCTTCAAGATGGTTGACGGCAACGGCGCCGAGCTCGAGCGCTGGATCGGCTACGACGGTCCCGAGGTGTGGGCCGCCCTGGTGGCCGCCGGCGTCGCCGACCCGCGCACCCTCGAGGCCAAGGCCGAGGCCTACAAGACCGAGCCGACCGCCGTGCTGGCGCGCTCGCTGGGCAACGCCGCGGCCACGACCTACGACTGGAAGGGCGCCGTCGACTACTTCAAGGCCGCCGCCGCCCTCGACCCGGCGGACGAGGCCGAGTACGAGGAGAGCATCCTCAGCTACACGTACTACGGCAGCCGCGGCGACGATGCGGCCTTCGGCCTGGACGACGTCGAGGGCGTCGCCCGCAAGGCCTTCGACCGCGAGGGGCAGACCCCCCAGGGCAAGCTGATGATCGCGTCGATGGTCACCTCGGTGGCCAGGGACGAGGGCAAGCCCGAGCGCGCGGTGCCCTACCTCAAGGACGCCATGGCCGCCGCCGAGGGCAGCACCGACCCCGAGCTCGAGCGCCCGCGCTCGCGCCTGGCGGTCGACTACGCGCTGCTGGTGGAGAAGGACGCCGACAAGGCCGTGGCCCTGAAGAAGGCCGGCCAGCCCGAGGGCTGGCAGGACGACGCCGGCCGCCTGAACGGCTTCGCCTGGTGGTGCTTCGAGAACAACGTCAACCTGGCCGAGGCGCAGGAGATGGCCCTGAAGGCCGTCGACCTGGCGGCCGACGACCAGGAGCGCGCCGAGGTGCTCGACACCCTGGCCGAGATCTGCCACGCCCTGGGCAACTGCGACGACGCGGTGGCCCACATGAAGCGGGCCATCGAGCTGCAGCCGGACAACGGCCGGTACAAGGAGCAGCTGGCCCGGTTCGAGGCCGCCCGGGAGGCCAAGAAGGGCTGATCGCGCCGCGGAGCACGTCCCGCGGGGGAAGGGCCGGTCCGGCAGGACCGGCCCTTCTTCTATGTCCTTTCGTAATATGGATTTGACGTGTCTTGTTGTGCTATGATGACAATTCCTGTATGATGGCTTCAGAATTCGCCGCATCGTGCCGATCAACCGATGTTCGCCCGTTCCTGCACCCCCCATCCCCCGAGGTGCCTCCTGATGTCGCGACCCCTCGCCTTCGCCGGGCTGGCCGCCGCCGCCGCCCTGACCGCCGTGCTGGCCCTTGCGCCCCGGCACCACGACGACGCCGCCACCGCCGAACCCTGGTTCACCCGCGAGGAGGCCCGCCTCGAGGCGCGCCTGCAGCACGCGGCGCCGGGCAGCGACGGGGCCTTCAAGGCTCAGCTGAAGCTCGACCGCCTGCACGCCTGGCAGGAGGGCCGGCTGCAGCCGGGCTTCCCCGACGAGTTCAACCGCATCCTCTGGGAGATGAAGATCCCCGCCGACCGCACCACGCCCGCCTACGAGCCGGGCTACCGGGTGCGCGAGCTGGCCAAGGCGAAGCGCAACCCGCGCGCCATGGAGAAGGCGGCGCTGCCCTGGGTGAACCGCGGCCCCGGCAACGTGCCCGGCCGCGCCCGGGGCATCGTGGTCGACCCCGACGACCCGACCGGCCTGACCTGGTTCATCGCCTCGGTGGGCGGCGGCGTGTGGAAGACGCCCGACGGCGGCACCACCTGGACGCCCCTGATGGACGCCCTGCCCAACCTCGCGGTGCAGTCGATCGCCATGGATCCCCTGGACCACGACGTGCTGTACGCCGGCACGGGCGAAAGCTACTTCAACGTCGACACCATGAACGGCAACGGGGTCTACAAGTCCACCGACCGCGGCGCGACCTGGACGGCGCTGGCCTCGACGCTGGGCGACCCGAAGTGGAACAACGTGTCGCGCATCATCGTCTCGCCCGACACCCCGGGCCTGGTGCTGGCGTCGACCACGACCGGCGCCTACAAGGCGTCGCTGTACCCGACGTCGAGCATCTTCCGCTCGACCGACGGCGGCGCGACCTGGACCGAGGTGCACACCGAGACCGGCACCGACATCTTTGCGGGCCCGCGCATCACGCAGCTGGTGGCGCGCCCGGGCGACTTCTCGACCCAGTTCGCCGGCGTGTTCGGCGCGGGCGTGCTGAAGTCCACCGACGCCGGCCAGACCTGGGCGTTCAGCAACACCGGCATCGCCGACTTCAGCGGGCGCTTCGAGCTGGCCATCTCGCCCGTGAACACCTCCTCCATGTACGCGTCGGCGCAGGGCGCCTCGCACAGCGAGCTGTGGAAGTCCACCGACGGCGGCGCCACCTGGCAGGAGACCTTCGAGAGCGGCACCGAACCCTCGTGGCTCGGCGCGCAGGGCTGGTACGACAACGCCATCGTCTGCCATCCCACCGACGTGAACACCGTGTTCGTGGGCGGCCCCGAGCTGTGGCAGATCGTGGTCTCGGGCACCTCGCGCACCACGACGCGCCTGGCCAGCTACTCGTTCCCGCACCCGGACCACCACGAGCTGCAGGTGGTGCAGCCCCAGGGCGGCGCGTGGTTCCTGCTCGGCACCAACGACGGCGGCCTGACCCGCACCGCCTCGGGCACCACCGGGTTCAGCATCCCCGGCGACGGCATGGTCACCAGCCAGTTCTACGGCGTGGACAAGCGGCCCGGCGCCAGCGCCTACTTCGGCGGCATGCAGGACAACGGCACGTGGTTCTCGAGCACGGATCCGGATGCCCTGTCGCCCTACACCTTCGCCATCGGCGGCGACGGCTACGAGACCGTCTGGCACTTCGACGATCCGCAGAAGATGATCGGCGGCTACCAGTACAACGGCCTGCAGCGCTCGCTGGACGGCGGCGTGAGCTGGAGCTCGGCCACCAGCGGCATGACCGACACCGGCAGCGGCAACGCGCCGTTCATCACCAAGATCGCCTGCAGCAAGGCCCTGCCCGACCGGCTGTTCGCCGTGGGCAAGTCGGGCGTGTGGCGGTCGACGAACTTCGGCGGTTCGTGGAGCCTGAGCGCCATCGACATCGCCGACTGGGGCGCCATGAGCTCGTTCCACGACGTGCGCGTCTCGAAGGCGGACCCGGACATCGTCTGGGCCGGCTCGCGCATGGACGCCACCGGGCGCGTCATGGTCTCGACCGACGGCGGCCTGTCCTTCGGCGGCACGACCGTGTTCACCGACGTGACCATGGGCCGCATCTCGGGCCTGGCCACGCACCCGACCGAGCCGAACACGGCCTACGTGCTGTTCTCGTACGCCGAGCGGCCCAAGATCCTCAGGACCACCGACCAGGGCGCCACCTGGACCGATCTCAGCGGCTTCGGCACCGGGTCGACCAGCACCAACGGCTTCCCCGACGTCGCGGTGTACGACCTGCTGGTCTGGCCCAACGATCCCCAGCGCATCTGGGTGGGCACGGAGATCGGCCTGGTCGAGTCGACCGACGGCGGCGCCACCTGGGCCCTGGCCGACAACGGCCTGCCCGCGGTCGGCGTGTGGTACCTGACGGCGGTCGAGGACGAGATCCTCGCCGGCACCCACGGTCGCGGCATCTGGAGCTGCACCCAGCCCCAGCTGCTGGACGGCCAGGTGCTGACGCCCCTGTTCGACGCGGCGGCCCAGGCCCCGGGCGGCGACCTCGAGCTGTCGTTCAACCTGCGCGCGGCGTTCGACTCGACGCAGGTGTGGGTGGATGGCGCGGTCTTCGAGACGGTGCCCGCCAACACGCCGCTGCAGATGCACGGGGCCACGGTGCCGGTGGTGGCCTCGGGCACGGTCACGGCCTTCGCCCGCGGCTTCAAGGGCGGCATCGGCTACGACTCGCTGACCCGCACCGTCGACGTGGTGCTGTACCAGCAGCCCGTCTACGACTACGCCAACAACCTGGATGCGGTCGCCGGAGCGGACGACTTCCAGCTCGACGGCCTGGGCTGGGCGGTGCCCTCGGGCTTCGGCAACGGCGCGCTCCACTCGCCCCACGGCTACGCCAACAACGCGTCGTACGCGGCCACGCTGGGCGTGCCCATCCGCGTCTCGTCCCTGAGCACGCTGAGCTTCGACGAGATCGCCGTCGTCGAGCCGGGCGAACCGGGCTCGGTGTACGGCGACGCCGACTTCTGGGACTACTGCGTGATCGAGGGCTCGAACGACGGGCTGCACTGGACGGCGCTGACCCCGGGCTGGGACTGCCGCGACGACAACGCCTGGCTGACCGCCTGGAACGCCAGCGGCAGCGGCACGCCGTCGATGTACCGGACGCGCACCATCACCCTGAACGACACGTTCGCCCAGGGTGACGTCGTGCTGCTGCGGTGGCGGATGTTCGCCGACGGCTACGTCACCGGCTGGGGCTGGGCCATCGACAACGTCAACGTGGTCTCGTCGGGCCTGACCCCGGCAGTCGACGTGCCCATGCCCGTGAGCCTGGCGCAGAACCGGCCGAACCCGTTCAACCCGAAGACGAGCATCGCCTTCTCGCTGGACCGCGACGGTCCGGTCACCCTGCGCGTGTTCGACGCCCGGGGCCGCCTGGTGCGCACCCTGGTGAACGAGACGCGCGCCGCGGGCCAGCACGTCGTGGACTGGGACGGCCGCGACGATGCCGGCCGCCGGGAGGCCGCGGGCGTGTACCTGTACAGCCTCGAGGCCGGCGGCACCTCGGTGCAGAGGAAGATGACCCTCGTGAAGTAGCCGCCGGCGGCGGCGGCAGCCCTGCGGCCCGGAAACCGCGGCGTCCCCGGCCTGGGGGCGCCGCGGTTGTCCCATGTGGGGGGATCTCATCCAATTTGTTGCCCGGCAACAACATGGAACGGGAGTGGCCCGCCGCCCGCCACGACGGCGCGGCGCGGGACGCCACGGGGCCGCGGCAATCTTGTGGAACGGACCGTTTTCGTGAATCTTGCCGGTTCGACATCCGTATAAGCCGGACCCGTGCCGCCCGGCGCGGGCACCCGACCATCCGCTGCAGAAGGGACCCGACCACCATGCCTTGCCTGCCGACCGGCCGCCGTCCGGCCATCGCCCTTGCCTGCCTGTGCATCGCCGCCGCAGCCCTCGGCGGCTGCAGCCGCTCCGACGCCGGCGGCGCCGCCGCCACCCCCGGCCAGGCCGCCGGTCCCGGCGCCGCCGCGGGGGGCCAGCGCCCCGAGCAGCCCGCCGTCCCGGTGGCCGTCGCGCCCGCGGTGACCGGCTCGATCGCCAGCACCTACAAGGCGACCGCCACGCTGGAGGCCGAGAAGGAGGCCCAGGTGCTGGCCCGCGTGACCGGCGTGGTCTCGGCGCTGCACGCCGAGGAGGGCGACATCGTCCGCGAGGGCGATCCCCTGCTGACCATCGAGAACGCCGAGTACGGCTTCCGCGTCGAGCAGGCCGAGGCCGCCGCCGCGAACCTGCGCGCCCGCTTCGCCCGCGTGCAGGAGATGATGCAGGAGCAGCTGGCGACCGAGGAGGAGTTCGAGGCCGCCAAGAGCGACCTGGCCACCGCGGAGGCCGACCTGGGCATGGCGAAGCTGAACCTGTCGTACACGACGGTGCGCGCGCCCTTCGCCGGCCGCGTGACGCAGCGCATGGTCGATCCCGGCCAGAACCTGTCGGCCGGCGACCCCGTGTTCGTCATGGCCGACTTCGAGCCGCTGCTGGCCCGCGTGCACGTGCCGAGCCGCGAGTTCAACCGCCTGCAGAAGGACCAGGACGTGCAGCTGGTGCTCGACAGCAACGGCGCGCGCCTGACCGGCCGCATCACGCTGATCAGCCCGGTCATCGACCCGACCAGCGGCACCATCAAGCTGACCATCGAGGTGCCGTCGTACCCGGCCGGCACGCGTCCCGGCGACTTCGCCCAGGTGATGATCATCACCGAGCGGCGCGACGACGCCGTGCTGGTGCCGCGCGGCGCCGTACTGACGGACAAGGCCGAGACCGTGGTCTACACCGTGGCCGGCGCGGCCGACGCCCCGACGGCCGAACGGCGCATCGTCGAGGTGGGCTTCACCGACGACGATCACGCGCAGATCACCGCGGGCCTCGCGGCCGGCGAGCAGGTGGTCGTGCGCGGCCAGCGCTCGCTGAAGCACGGCATGCCCCTGAAGCTGCTGCCCCTGGAGACGGCGGCGGCCGCGGGAGCGACCGACTGATGCGATCCTTCATCGAACTGGCGGTCCGGCGCCGCGTCTCCGTGATGATGGCGGCGCTGGCGATCGTGGTCTTCGGCGCCGTGGGCTACAATCGCCTGGCGCTCGAGCTCTTCCCCGACATCACCTACCCCTCGCTGACGGTGCAGACCGAGTTCCCCGACACCGCGCCGCAGGAGGTCGAGAACCTCGTCACGCGGCCGGTCGAGGAGCCGGTCGGCGTGCTGCGCGGCCTGCAGACCATCCACTCGGTGTCGCGGGCGGGCATCAGCGAGGTCACCCTCGAGTTCGAGTGGGGCGCCGACATGGACCTGCTGTCCATGGAGGTGCGCGAGAAGCTGGACCGGCTGGTCCTGCCCGAGGACGCGCTGGACCCGGTGGTGCTGCGCTTCGACCCGAGCCTCGATCCCATCGTGCGGCTGTCGCTGGCGGGCGACGGCGACCTGCGCGCCCTGCGGCGGCTGGCGGACAAGCAGATCAAGCAGGACTTCGAGACCATCAAGGGCGTGGCCTCGGCCACGGTCAAGGGCGGCCTCGAGGAGGAGATCCAGGTCGACGTGGACCAGGACCGGCTGGCGGCCCTGGGCATCACCATGGACGAGGTCCGGCAGGTCGTCGGCATCAGCAACGTGAACCTGCCGGGCGGCGCCCTGCGCGGGCGCGACAGCCAGTACCTGATCCGCACGGTGAACGAGTTCCTCAGCGTCGAGGAGATCGCCGACCTGATCGTGCGGCGCGACGGCTCGGCCGTGGTGCGCCTGGGCGAGGTCGCCGACGTGCGCTGGGGCAGCAAGGAGCGCGAGGAGATCACGCGCACCGGCGGCCGCGAGTCGGTGGAGATCTCGCTGTACAAGGAGGGCGACGCCAACACGGTGACCGTGGCGCGGCGCCTGCAGGAGCGCATCGACGCCTGGCAGAACGGCAAGCTGCCCCCGGGCACGACGATGACGGTGCTGTTCGACCAGTCGCACTTCATCCGCCAGGCCGTCTCCGAGGTGCGCAACGCCGCCATCCTGGGCGGCGCGCTGGCGGTGCTGGTGCTGCTGCTGTTCCTGCGCGACCTGCGTAGCACGCTGATCATCGCCACCAGCATCCCCATCTCGGTGGTGGCCACGTTCGTGGCCATGTACAAGATGGACATCTCGCTGAACATCATGTCGCTGGGCGGCCTGACCCTGGGCATCGGCATGCTCGTGGACAACTCGATCGTCGTGCTCGAGTCGATCTACCGCAAGAAGCAGCTGGGCTTCTCGCTGTTCGCGGCCGCGGTCTCGGGCACCGGCGAGGTGGCCGGGGCGGTCATCGCCTCGACCCTGACCACGGTGGCGGTGTTCCTGCCCATCGTGTTCGTCGAGGGCGTGGCGGGGCAGCTGTTCCGCGACCAGGCCCTGACCGTCACCTTCAGCCTGCTGGCCTCGCTGGTCGTCGCCGTGACCATGATCCCCATGCTGAGCGCCGCCGGCTCGCGGCTGCCGCGCCAGGGCCAGCACGACGCGGCCGACGACGCCGCCGACACCATCGACCTGGGCGAGGCCCAGATGACGCTGGGCTGGTTCTCGCGCCTGTACGACCGGCTGCTCAAGGGCGCCCTGGGCCTGCGCTGGATCACGCTGATCGTGGCCTTCGGCCTGTTCGGCGCGTCGATCTGGGCCGTCCGCCTGCTGGGCACCGAGCTGATCCCCCAGTTGTCCGAGGGCGAGTTCTTCTTCGAGCTGAAGCTGCCCGAGGGCGCTTCGCTGGCAGCCACCGACCGCACGATGCAGGTGATGGAGCAGGCCGCAGCCGCCGAGCCCGGCGTCGAGCGCTACTACGCCACCATCGGCAGCCGCCTGGTCTCGGGCGGCATGTCGCTGAACACGAAGGCCGAGAACCTGGGCCAGCTGAACCTCGTCATGAAGGATCGCGCCGACGACCGCGGCGAGATGGCCGTGGCCGACGACCTGCGCGCCCGCTTCACCGCGATGCCCGACGTCGAGGTGAAGTTCGGGCGGCCGTCCTACTTCTCGCTCAAGACGCCCATCGAGGTGGTGATCTACGGCGACGACCTGGACGAGCTGCGCGCCTACAGCCTCGAACTGGCGCAGCGCCTGGAGACGGTGCCCGGCCTGGTGGACGTGCGCTCGTCGCTGGAGGCGGGCAACCCCGAGCTGCAGGTGGTCTTCGACCGCGAGCGGCTGGCCAGCCTGGGCCTGGACATGGGCGTGCTGTCGGAGACCCTGCGCAACCGCGTGCTGGGCGTGGTGCCGACGCGGTTCAAGGAAGAGGACCGGCAGATCGACATCCGCATCCGCAACCGCGAGGAGGACCGCGCCTCGGTGCGCGACGTGCGCAACCTGGTGCTGCCCGGCCCCGACGGCGAGCCCATCCGCCTGCTGGCGGTGGCCGACGTGACCGAGGCCCGCGGGCCCGCCGAGATCCACCGCCTGCAGCAGCAGCGCGCGGCCGTGGTGTCGGCCAACCTCGAGGGCCGCAGCCTGGGCGCGGCGGTGGCCGACGTCGAGGCCACCCTGCGCGCCGACCCGCCGTCGGCGGGCCTGACCACCGAGATGGGCGGGCAGAATCGCGAGATGCAGACCAGCTTCCGCAGCCTGCGCTTCGCCATCCTGCTGGCGGTGTTCCTGGTCTACCTGGTGATGGCCGCCACCTTCGAGAGCTTCCTGCATCCGTTCCTGGTGCTGTTCACCATCCCGCTGGCGCTGGTCGGCGTGGTGGCGGGACTGCTGTTGACGGGAACGAACATCACGGTGATCGTCCTGATCGGGGCGGTCATGCTCGTGGGCATCGTGGTCAACAACGCCATCGTGCTCATCGACACGGTCAACCGCATGCGGCGCGCCGGACTGGACGCCCGCGAGGCCGTGATCCGCGCCGGCCACCTGCGGCTGCGCCCGATCCTGATGACGACCCTGACGACGATCCTGGGCCTGCTGCCCATGGCCGTGGCCTGGGGCGAGGGCGCCGAGCTGCGCTCGCCCCTGGCGATCACCGTGGCCAGCGGCCTGGCGCTGAGCACGCTGCTGACCCTGGTGGTGATCCCGGCGGCGTACCTGGCGGTGCCGTCGCGGGTGGACCCGGAATAGACGCAAGGACGGTGTCCCGATGACCCTGCCCGAGATCGCCATCAGGCGGCCCGTGACCACGCTGATGGTGCTGGTGAGCATCGTCGTGCTGGGCGCGGTGGCCCTGACGCGCCTGCCCCTGGCGTTCATGCCGGACATCGTGCAACCCGAGCTGTTCGTGCAGCTGCCCTACGAGAACGCCTCGCCCGAACAGGTCGAGCGCATGGTGGTGCGGCCGGTCGAGGACGCCGTGGGCGGCGTCAAGGGCCTGCAGAGCATGTGGTCCATGTGCGGGTCCGAGGGCGGGCGCATCCGCCTGGAGTTCAGCTGGGACACGGACATGCACCTGGCCCGGGTCGAGGTCTGGGAGCGCATCGACCGCATCCGCGGCGACCTGCCCGACGACCTCGGCGACATCCAGGTCTCGACCAACTGGGACAGCCGCGACGCCGACCAGCCGGTCATGGAGGCGCGGCTGAGCTCGCCCCGCGACCTGTCCGAGAGCTACGACCTGATCGACCGCAAGATCATCCGCCCCCTCGAGCGCGTGCCCGGCGTGGCGCAGGTGCGCCTGGACGGCGTGAACCCGCGCGAGGTGCGCATCAACCTGCGCGTGGCCGACCTCGAGCTGCACGGCGTGGACGTGCGCGAGGTCTCGCGGGTGCTGCGCGCCGGCAACTTCGACCAGTCGCTGGGCCGCGTGGTCGAGGGCGACAGCCGCTGGACGCTGCGCACGGTGGGCACCCTGGCCTCGGTGGACCAGATCCGCAACCTGCCCCTGCGGCCCGACGGCCTGAAGCTCGGTGCGGTGGCCGACGTGGTCTACCAGGAACCGCCGCTGGAGTACGGCCGCCACCTGGACGGCGACTTCGCCGTGGGCGTGAGCGTGTCGCAGGAGAGCAAGGCCAACACCGTCGAGGTGTGCGACGGCCTGCAGGCCGCCGTGGCGAAGATGGCCGAGGACCCCGAGCTCGAGGGCGTGAACTTCCTGGTGTGGTTCAGCCAGGGCGACGAGATCAGGAAGACCCTCGGCGACCTGGCCTTCACGGGAGTGTTCGGCTCGATCCTGGCCGCCGTCGTGCTGTTCCTGTTCCTGCGCCGCGTCGCCACCACGATGGTGGCCGTGGCCTGCATCCCGTTCTCGCTGATCGTCACCTGCGGCATCGTCTGGGCCCAGGGCCGCTCGCTGAACACGCTGACCCTGCAGGGCCTGATCGTGGGCAT
>Ga0116152_10004069_pt1 | contig 11607 bp, 7 predicted proteins | sample AD_UKC119_MetaG_FD_89894 | JGI IMG/M metagenome (GOLD analysis project Ga0116152, IMG submission 89894) | Active sludge microbial communities of municipal wastewater-treating anaerobic digesters from Hong Kong - AD_UKC119_MetaG | ecosystem: Engineered > Bioreactor > Anaerobic > Digestate...
GACCGGGGCTGCATCGTTACCGACACTGCTTCGATTTATGCCGAGCCCTGTTGTATTGACCTGCCACCTCCTACCCTGGAAGCCACCGTCAGTAATCTGGTGTGCGCCGGAGTACCTAATGGTTCCATCCAGGTGGAAGGGATGAATGGCCAAATCTGGTACAAGTTTGCCCTGGAAGACGGGGAATACACCTTCAACAATTATTTTGGCAACCTGGATGCCGGCAGTTATCTGCTGCATGTGGTGGATGCCAAAGGCTGTGAAGGAGAAGAAGTTGTCAGGATCTCAGAACCGCAACCTCTTGATGTTGACCTGGGGGAAGATCAGGAGATAGATCTGGGCTACCACACACAGATTAATGGCACCTACTCCCCGCCGGTCAACATCGTGACCAGTTGGCAGTCTACCAAAGGCGATTCCATCGTCTGTCTGGATCCCCGCTGTCTGACCATCGATGTACTTCCTCCCGGAACGACGACCTATGTGGTCCAGATCATGGACGCAACCGGTTGTATCGCCAAGGACACGATCGAAATCCGCGTCAATAACAACCGGCCGATCTTCTTTCCGAATGTCATTTCGCCTAATGGGGATAACACGAACGATGTGTTTTACATCGGATCAAACCAGGCCGCCACCGGGATTGAGGTGCTTCGAGTTTTCGATCGATGGGGAGGACTTTTATATGAAGGGTACAATCTGCCCCTTAATGACCAAAACATAGGCTGGGATGGCACGCGCAATGGAGAAATCCTTCCGCCCGGAGTTTATGTATTCATGGCCGTCATCCGGTTTGTAGATAATGTCAGTCTACCCTATTCCGGCGATATTACCATTGTCCGATGAGGCTTTCGCTCTGCATAGGAATAATTTGCCTGATCGCAGCCAGCGCCTGTCGTAAGGATGTCCCTGTGGAGGACGAATCATTAATGACTTTATTGCGGGAAGGCATTGAGGTAGGCGATTCGGTACAGATCCTATATAGTGATTCCGCCCGGCTAAAAGTGATGATCCAGGCACCGGTCATGTACCAGGAGACCAACCGGCGCTACCATATCCAGACCTTCCCAAAAGGCATTTACGTCGAATTTTATGACGAACAAGGACTGTTAACCTCCACCCTGCGCGCTAATTATGCGCAACGCAAAGAACAGGACCGGCAAGTTATCGTCAAAGACAATGTGGTCTATGAAAGTGTCCAGGGGGATAAACTCGAAACCTCCGAATTGATCTGGAATGAAAATGACCGGCTGATCACGACGGACAAACCGTACCGGTTACGACGTGCCAATGGGGATCTGGCCAACGGTTTACTGGGCTTCACCGCTAATGAATCCTTTACCTACTTTAAGTCTCATTCAGTCTACAACCGTTTCTTGTTTGAGGAACACAAAACCGATACGCTACCGTAATTTTTAAAAAACAAGGCCAATATCCTCAGGACCTTTATTTTTGTAGTTGCATTGTTCAGCCATGATCTTATTTTATATCATTCTTTTTTTACTGCTCTCTGCTATATTTTCCGGTTCCGAAATTGCCTTCGTCTCTGCCAATAAGATCGGTATAGAACTGAAGAAGGAGAAGGGATTGCGAAAGGGAAGAGTACTAGGGGGATTTTATCGCAAACCGGAATATTTTATCAGCGCCATGCTGATTGGTAACAATCTTGCCCTGGTTGTCTACACATCTTTGATGGAACAACTACTGATACCGCCGCTTCAAAGTATTGGCGGGGTGGCCAGTTACCTGGTGATTACTTTATTGAGTACCGCTATCGTACTGGTTTTCGGTGAATTTCTTCCTAAAACCATCTTTCGGATTTTTGCCAATGACTTGCTGTACTTCTTCACTTATATTCTAAAAGTGTTTCAAGTCCTGTTTTATCCGTTTTCCGCCCTGGTCAATAAACTTTCAGAATGGATCATCCGGGTATTTACAAAAGCTCCCGTTGAAAAAACACAGGCAGCATTGACTCGCTTTGATCTTGAACATTTCATAGCCGATTCTGCCGGCACGAACGATGAACCCATCGAAACGGACATTTTCAAGAATGCGCTACACCTAAAACAGACACGCATCAAGGAGATCATGGTGCCCCGGACGGAAATCCAGAGTATTGATGTAAGTGCCGATATCCAGGAACTGATTGATCTGTTTGACACCAGCAAACATTCCCGGATCATCGTTTACGATGAAGACATCGACAACATCCTTGGATACATCCATCACCAGCAATTGTTGAAAAATCCAAAATCATTACGCAGACTGGTCCTGGAAATACCGGTCGTACCGGAAACCATGAACATTCAGGCCCTGATGCTGAAACTGATCAAAGAAAGCCAGACCATCGCATGGGTCGTAGATGAATTTGGCGGTACCGCCGGAATCATCACCCTGGAAGACATTCTGGAAGAGATCTTTGGAGAAATTGACGATGAGCACGACGAAGAAGAACACATCGAAGAACAATTATCCGATCACGAATGGTTGTTTTCAGGACGCCTGGAGATAGACTATCTGAATGAAAAATACGCTGCGATCGATTTCCCTGAAGGTGACTACTCCACCTTATCCGGCTATCTGATCATGACCACCGGCCATATACCGCACCAGGATGAAGAGATTGAACTGGAAGGTTATAAATTTATAATGGCCAAAGTCGATGAAAAGAAAATTGAATTGGTCCGCGTCCTGAAACAGGAAGAAGACTGACCGGTGAGGTTCTTTCTAACCAGATTTTAACGTTGATATGATATGCGATAAATGGCGTTGGCCTGATCATCGCTTACCAACATGGACCCATCGGGCATCCATTCGATATCTACGGGCCGACCCCAAGATGTCTCCCCTTGCAACCACCCTTCGGCAAAATTCTCCACACTGGTACATTGATTACCTTGCATATGGACTAAGGCGATGCGGTATCCTATTTTATTGGCACGGTTCCAGCTACCATGTTCGGCTATGAATAATTGATTTTTATAGTTTGCCGGAAATTGATTTCCCGTATAGAATTCAACCCCCAGCGGTGCAACATGCGGTCCAAGCTTCATAGCCGGTGGTGTGAACTCACTGCATGGATGACCTGCTCCAAATTTAGGATCTGGTAAATCCCCCTGATGACAATAAGGAAATCCAAAATGCTCTCCCGGCCTGGTCAGGTGATTTAGTTCACAGGAAGGCGCATCATCTCCCATCCAGTCTCTGCCATTATCGGTAAACCAAAGTTCTTTGGTTTGTGGATGCCAGGTAAACCCTACGGAGTTGCGCACGCCTCTGGCTACAATCTCCCGGTTGCTGCCATCGGGGTTGATCCGGGTGATCGTGTTAAAGACCGGATCTTCGGACTCACATACATTGCATGGAGCTCCTACCGGCACATAGAGTTTACCATCCGGGCCAAAAGCAATGTACTTCCAGCCATGATGCGTCTTGTCCGGATATTTATCGGTAATCAACACCGGCTTTGGCGGATTGGTAAGATTTTGCTCTATTCGGTCGAAGCGCCAGATTTTACTCACTTCTGCCACATACAAACTACCATCTTTGAATGCAACCCCGTTGGGCATCTGCAATCCTTTTGCGATGGTATACATCTTGTCTGCCTTGTGGTCACCATTTTGATCCACAAGGGCATAAACACTACCTTCATCACGCGTCCCAACAAACAACGTACCCGAAGGCGTCAGGCACATGGACCGTGCATTGGTCACGTTTTCGGCAAATAACTCAATCTTAAACCCGGTGGGCAATTTGATCTTGTCCAGCTGGATGTCCGGCTTTTCCTCCCTCAATTGGGTAAATGCCAACCAACCTGCCGCTGCGCACAAAACCAACAGCAAGGACCATTTATAACTTTTCATTCCGAATCCAGTTTTTTCAACGAATTATCTAATTACATATTCCTTCGGTATTGTCCACCCACTTCATAGAGGGTATGGGTAATCTGACCCAATGAACAATATTTGACCGTTTCCACCAGGGTTTCGAAAAGGTTGTCGCCCTGTAATGCTTTATTCCTCAATTCTAACAGTGCACCATGTGCTTTCGGTTCAAAAAGTTTCTGCATCTCATGCAGCGAGGCGATCTGATATTGCTTTTCTTCTTCCGTTGCCCGTATCACTTCTTTGGGAATGATCGTCGGAGACCCTTCTTTGGAGAGGAACGTGTTTACTCCGATGATGGGATAAGCGCCTGAATGTTTGAGGGTCTCATAATGCAAGCTCTCCTCCTGAATCTTCGACCGTTGATACATGGTTTCCATAGCACCTAATACACCACCACGATCCGATATCCGTTCGAATTCCACCAGTACGGCTTCTTCTACCAGATCGGTAAGCTCCTCGATGATAAATGCACCCTGGAGGGGGTTTTCGTTCCGGGTCATCCCTAGCTCATGGTTGATGATCAGCTGGATTGCCATTGCTCTCCGGACAGATTCTTCCGTTGGGGTAGTTATTGCTTCGTCGTAAGCGTTGGTATGCAGTGAATTGCAGTTATCGTATATCGCATACAGCGCTTGCAGGGTTGTGCGAATGTCGTTAAAAGCAATCTCCTGGGCGTGCAATGACCTTCCCGAGGTCTGGATGTGGTATTTCAACATCTGAGAACGCTCGTTGCCACCGTATTTATGCTTAATCGCTTTAGCCCAGATGCGGCGAGCTACGCGGCCGATGACTGCATATTCCGGGTCCAGTCCATTGCTAAAGAAGAATGAAAAGTTCGGCGCAAAATCATCGATATGCATTCCTCTGGCAAGGTAATACTCCACGTAAGTAAATCCATTGGCCAGTGTAAAGGCTAACTGTGAGATGGGATTTGCCCCGGCCTCTGCAATATGATATCCCGAGATTGATACGGAATAAAAGTTACGTACCTGATGAGCGATAAAATATGCCTGCATGTCTCCCATCAGCTGTAAGGAGAACTCCGTGGAAAAGATGCAGGTATTTTGAGCCTGATCTTCCTTTAGAATGTCTGCCTGAACGGTTCCCCGAACCGAAGAAAGCGCTTTGGCTTTGCATTGTTGGTAGATTTCCGGTGCAAGCACCTGATCCCCTGTCAGGCCCAGGAGCAGGAGGCCTAGCCCGTCGTGATGAAGCGGAAGTTCGCTTCGATACCCCGGTCTTTCAAAACCCCGGTCGTCATAAAGCTGTTTTTTAATTCTTTCAACCTGCGCTTCCAGGCCATTTGCTTTAATGTATTGCTCGCATTGCTGATCGATGGCAGCATTCATAAATAATGCAGTCATGGTGGCTGCCGGACCATTGATGGTCATGGACACCGAGGTCTTCGGGTCACAAAGATCAAACCCGGAATACAGTCGTTTGATATCATCCAGGGAGCATATACTCACCCCGGAATTACCCACCTTTCCATAGATATCGGGACGATGATCGGGGTCTTCCCCATAAAGGGTTACTGAATCGAATGCAGTGGATAACCGGATGGCGGGCATATTATGACTCAGGTAATGAAATCGACGGTTAGTCCGTTCGGGGCTACCCTCACCGGCAAACATCCGGGTCGGATCTTCGCCCTTCCGTTTGAACGGAAATACGCCGGCGGTGTAAGGAAAAGAGCCGGGCACATTTTCTTGCCGGGACCAGCGAACCTGTTCACCCCAGTCTTCCCATTTGGGAAATGCAATTTTGGGGATCCGCTGATGGGAAAGCGTTTCCGTCCGTGTTGGAACTGTGATGGCCTTTCCCCGCACCTGGTAGGTGAAGGTGTCATCCTGATAAGCCTGCCTTTGTTGCTGCCAGTTCTCAATTATTTCCTTACTGGTCGTGTCCAGTTTCCCCCACAGATCATCGAATTGTGCCTGCAGGATATCTCGCACCGGTTCAGAACCAGTTCGTTGCAGGATAAGGGACAAGGCAAATGCGTTACGGGCAAGTGCTGATTGTTCGTTCGCCAGGTGATCGTATTGCCGGTTATTTTCGGCAATCTCCGCCAGATACCGGGTCCGCGCCGGTGGTATGATGTACCGCTTGATTTGCTCCGGATCTGGCGTGTCTGAATCGTTTACTGGCGTTAAAAAATCCCGTTCTACCAGTTTATTCACCAGATAGTGGTAGAGCACATTGACACCTGGATCATTAAACTGAGAGGCCATTGTCCCAAAGACAGGCAAAGCCTCCGGGTCCTCCTCCCATAATTGATGATTCCGCTGATATTGTTTTCGCACGTCCCGCAATGCATCCTGAGCGCCTCGCTTGTCAAATTTGTTGATTACTACTGCATCCGCAAAATCCAGCATATCGATCTTTTCCAGCTGGGATGCCGCGCCGTATTCCGGGGTCATCACGTAAACAGCCAGGTTCACATGATCCGTGATCTCGGATCCGGACTGGCCGATGCCCGATGATTCCAGAATAATCAGGTCGAATCCCGCAATTTTTAATACGTCAATTGCCGGCTGAACAAATTGGGATAGGGCCTGATTGGCCTGGCGGGTAGCCAGTGAACGCAAATAAACCCGGTCCGTATCGATGGCATTCATTCGAATCCGATCCCCCAGCAAGGCTCCACCAGTCTTGCGTTTGGTCGGGTCAACCGAAACGACGCCAATGGTCATTTCCGGAAACTGGTGCAGAAAACGCCGGATTAATTCATCCACGAGACTGGATTTTCCTGCCCCACCGGTACCGGTAAATCCGATGACCGGTGTATGCACCAACCTTGCGGCTCTAGCGGACAAAGCATCCAAACCGGATTGATGTCCGGGGAGTTTGTTTTCGATGGCGGATATTACTCGGGCAACGGCTTGTGGGTGATCCGTACTTAATTGACCAAATGCATCTTCCGGAGTATTGCCGGTTGGAAAATCGCATGCTTCCAGCAAATCATTGATCATGCCCTGCAAACCGAGTTGTCTTCCCTCATCCGGGCTATAAATGTGGGTAATGCCGTAAGCTTGCAGTTCTTCTATCTCCTGGGGTAAAATCGTCCCGCCACCGCCACCAAATATTCGAATGTGTCCGGCCTGTGCCTCCTGGAGCAGTTCATACATGTACTTGAAATATTCCATATGGCCACCCTGATAGGAGGTAATCGCTATGGCCTGGGCGTCTTCCTGAATCGCAGCCCGCACAATTTCACGGACCGATCGGTTATGACCAAGATGGATTATCTCAGCTCCGGAAGCCTGCATGATCCTGCGCATAATATTAATGGCCGCGTCATGCCCATCAAAGAGCGAAGCAGCCGTGACGATACGTATTTTATTTTTTGGATGGTAGGACTGCATGCCGGAATACTTCATGCAAAAATAACTGAATTTTCCTTCAGGGCCGGTGCATTACCCGCTACATCTGCCTATCAGGACCGGGTTAATCTTTTCTTAAGATGATCGTTATTCAAAATCAGGAAATGAAAGCAGGCGTTCTTGTCCTAAGAATTGGTTATTGAATTTATGCACTTGTTTTTTCATAGTTGAGATAGGGGTATACGGTTGATCAAGCATTGACCCGGGGCGCAGAAACAGTGGCAGCACGGAAAGGGTCAATGCTTTTTTTATTTAGCCGATAACCTCCAGAAATTCAGCCGTAATCATCGCTGTTGCTCCCCACATCACTTCCCCATATAAATCAAAATAAGGAACATCCGAGAGTGAATATTGACCACTAACTGTAATAGCGGTACGCTTGACGACCTCCTCCGTTTGCAGATAATGCAATGGAATGGAGATGATCCGTTCGATTTCAACCGGATCCACCCTGAATTGCGGAGCTTCTCTTAAAAAGCCTACGAAAGGCTGGACCAGAAAATTGCTGACGGGTATATACAAGGAAGTGAGGGTTCCGAGTGGGATTATGGTACTTGCCGCGACTCCTATTTCCTCTTCGGTTTCGCGAAGTGCTGTGGCCAGGGCGTCCGCATCCCCGGCTTCCTTGCGTCCGCCCGGGAAACTTATCTGACCCTTGTGCCGGTCACCAGCCGTTTCAGTCCGTTTCGTATAGATTACCTCCCAGTCCGAGCCACCCGGATACAATAAAAGAAGTACCGATGCTTCCTTAGGTGGATGTGCATGCTGAAAGGATGGGACCCGATGCCGAATTGACATCTTGCGATGAGCAGCTTCACCCGGGAGACTAGATGTACTTAACAGATTTTCAATAACCCGGATAATTGATATGTCAGGCGAGGATGCCATTTGATTGTCAATTGACCTTTATCTGAAATTATAAAAATAAACCCAGCGGCAATGGTAAGAAACCCGATCGTGACCTTTAAACCTTATTGGACAGTTTGATGTAATTTTCGAGCGCCATGGGCATGGACGGAGCATCCGGGACCGGAGCCTGAATGTTTATGGTCAAACCCCGCTCTTCAACAGCTTTTGAAGTACTGTTGCCAAATACAGCGATACGGGTTTCATCCTGAGAAAAGTCTGGAAAGTTTTCGTACAAGGATTGAATTCCCAATGGCGAAAAGAAGACCAGAATATCGTACTTGATGTCTGCCAGGTCGGATAAGTCACTGCTAACCGTCCGGTACATCATGGATTCTACAAAGTTGATCTGGCTCTTTTTCAAAAACTCAACTACGGGAAGGGCCCCTAAATTGGAGCATGGCAATAAAAACCGGTTGCCGGCTTTATGCTTTAGTATGGATGAAGTCAGGTCCTCGATGGTCTTCCGCCCTACAAAAACTTTACGTTTGCGGTAGATGATGAATTTTTGAAGGTAGTTGGCGATGGCTTCGGAAAGACAAAAATATTTAGTCTCAGCAGAGACTTTTACCCTGGTCTCTTCGGATAAACGGAAAAAGTTTTCGATGGCATTCTTACTGGTGAATATGACACATTCGTATTCATCCAGGCGGATGCGCTGCCTGCGGAACTCTTTTTCGGAAACCGGCTCAACGTGAATAAATGGCCTGAAATCAATCGTGATCCCATATCGTGTCTCCAATTCATGATATGGAGACTTGTTGCTGGGTTGCGGTTGAGAAATTAAAATGGTTTTAACTTCCTTCAATTTTTCAGTCTTAACATTTCCCGACATAGGACCAATTACTTCTGATTAGGAAAATAATTGCAGCGAGATCTGCCTATAAATCAACAATATAGGCCCGATTTCGATCGCGCAAAGGTAAAGAAAAAATTGAAACTTGTATAGCGATGCCAATCTAACACCAATCAACAATCCTCTGAATTGCCGCAACAGGTACAAAACGACAAATGCGCCTATTCCCGTTAGCAATAATCCGCTGTGCAGATTAGCCGGACCAAAAGCAAGCAGCCAATTGATGGCAAACAGGATCAGACCCAAGAAAATATTGAACTGCATGGTCGAAAAACTGTACTGGGCTGTTTCTTTTTCTACCGGAAACAACATGGCAAGAAGCCAAAGGACAAAGTGCTTGGTAAAATATAGGATTCCGAAAATGGCCAGGATCCACCAGTATGAAAAATCATATTTGCTCCAATAACGCAGGATAAAATGGATAAACAATGCCCCCTGCATGAAAAAAACCAGGTAAAGAGCAAGGTGTAAGTACTGGGAAATTCCCTTGCTGAATTCGCGGTACGTAAGACGGAAATAGTTTTCACTAATCAGGGATTGGGTCAATTCCACCATAAACGAGCGGTTGAGGTTGACGACCGCCGTGACCCCCAACAAACAAACAAACAATAACCAAAAGGCCACACTCCCGGTGATCTTTTCAAAATACGTTTCTACCTGTTTATTGGATTCTTGTTTGTCTTCCGGAATACCCGTCACTTCCTGGTCAGCAGCGGAAGTATCCTGAGCTTTTTTGGAGATTTCAAAGATGGATTTCGATTGTTCCGGAGCAATACCCTCCGTGTCAGGAAGGTGCGTCTGGGAGGCTTTTTGCACCAGTGAATCCACCAATGTACCACCGGGAGCCTCTTGTTTTGTGGTCAGGTTCGGAGGCCTTACTCCGCCGGAAGGATCGGCCGGCCGTGCATTCAAATCGAACGGATTTGTAACGGATGGGCTTTTAAGCGCTGTATCTTTTTTGCCGGGAATCGTATCCTGTTTCACAGTCTTGGTGCGGGAAGTATCAGCCGGCTTTGGGGTTACCGGCTTTATTGCCGGCTCAAGCGGTGACTTTGTTGGTTTTACCGTCTCCTTTTTTTGCGTTGTATCTTTACGCTTGATGTCAAAAGGATTTTGCGTCTGGCCGGCTACCACCGTCAGGGAGAACAGTATAAAAGCAAAATGTCCGATAGCTGTTCGCACGCATCCTATTTGGCCTGCAAAATTACAAATAGTTTATAGTCCAAATAAGGCCACCCCACACATTAACACCAATGCATCAGGTAGTACGATTGTTAAATGGTTGTTAACCGGAAAGGGAAAGGCAGTATTTGGTGTTAATTTTAAAGCTTTGTGATGCCATATGCGACAAAAAGCCATCATTTGGGTTTTCATCATGGGTGCTATTCTCGTAATGGGAATGCTGGCCTTCCAGTCGTACTGGGTTGCTTATTCATGGTCCAGTGAAAGTTCCAAAACACGGCAATCGATTTACATTGCATTGTACAATGTGGCAGAAAAGTTGGCGAAATTCGATCAGGTAACCCTGCCAACCCGGGACCTGATCAAATCCGTCTCCTCCAATTATTATGTCGTCAACATCAATAACAGCATCGATGCCAATGTCCTGGAGCGATTTCTGATCGATGAATTACAGGCCAGGGAGATTAACATGGATTTTGAATATGCCATTTACGATTGCAGCAGTGATGAGATGGTCTACGGTGATTTTTGCAGCATCTCCAAAAAGGATTATCAGGCAGACTTGGGAAATCTGCCGAAATACGAAGAGTTCACCTATTACTTTGGCGTCAAATTTCCCGGATTGGTGGGCACCATTTTTACCAATATGATGCCTTCCCTGGTTTTCAGCGGCATCACCGTGCTGGCTTTGTTGTTCTTCATTTCATCGGTCGTCTTGCTGCTAAGGCAACAAAAGATTGCTCAATTGCAATCCGATTTCATCAACAACCTGACCCATGAATTCAAGACACCTTTGTCCTCAATGAAGATAGCTACTGAGTCCCTGATTGCCAATCCTTACGTCCAGGCTGACCCAAAAGTGAACCGTTACCTCCATATCATCGGTCAGCAAAATGATCGGCTTCAAGCGCATATTGACAAAATATTAGACCTGGCGAAACTGGAGAAAGAAAGCATCGCCCTGAAACTGGAAACGGTCAACCTGCATGATTTACTCCGGGAAACACTTCCTCTTTTCGAAGCACAAATTGAGCAAAAGAAGGGCAAATTAACCTGTGCCCTTGATGCCGGCAATCCCATCATTCAGGCGGACAACGGGCACCTTCAAAATGTCATCTCCAATTTATTGGATAATGCCATTAAGTATTCCGGTGAAAACCTTGTTATCCGTATCAGCACCCACCTGGAAAAAAACACGCTGGTTCTCAGCATTGAGGACCAGGGAATTGGAATTCCCGAAGAACAAATGACCAAGCTTTTTACAAAATTCTACCGGGTGTCTACCGGAAATGTGCACAATGTAAAAGGATTCGGTCTGGGCCTGTATTACGTCAAGTTGATTTGCGATGCACATAAATGGCATATTCTGATGGAAAGCAAGCCCGGAAAAGGA
>Ga0116152_10004071_pt1 | contig 11602 bp, 6 predicted proteins | sample AD_UKC119_MetaG_FD_89894 | JGI IMG/M metagenome (GOLD analysis project Ga0116152, IMG submission 89894) | Active sludge microbial communities of municipal wastewater-treating anaerobic digesters from Hong Kong - AD_UKC119_MetaG | ecosystem: Engineered > Bioreactor > Anaerobic > Digestate...
AAACAATATCCGGAATATCAGAAAGTTAACAAGGGCATGTCCCTTGATGACTTTAAAAACATTTTTTACTGGGAATATTCGCACCGCTTATTAGGACGGCTTATCGGCGTATTGTTCGCTGTACCTTTTTTTATTTTTATGGCAAGACGAAAAATCAAACGGGCCTTAAAACCGCATTTATGGACGATGCTTATTCTAGGCGGTTGTCAGGGACTGCTTGGCTGGTGGATGGTCAAAAGCGGTCTGATTGATAACCCGGATGTCAGTCACTACCGTCTAACGGCCCATTTGGGTCTGGCAATACTGATATATATTTATATGTTCTGGGTTGCCTTAAGGCTGGTTATGCCGATAAAGGAAAAAACTTTCTACAGACCGACTAAGCTTGCAACAGCCTATGTTGTGATTATTTTCATTCAGATACTGTTGGGTGGACTTGTTGCAGGGTTAAATGCCGGACTTGTCAGTGATACCTGGCCCTTAATGTTTGGCAGTCTGATCCCCGATGGACTTTTGGGGAATAGTCCCTGGTACAGTAATTTTCTTGATAATCCGCTGACTCTTCATTTTGAGCATCGAACATTTGCTTATGCGGTGTTGATTGTTGCGGTCACTCTGTGGTGGAAACTGCATAATGAGAATAGCAGCTCGGTCAAACTAGCTTCATATCTGGTGTTATTCACTATTTTATTGCAGATAACCCTTGGGGTGCTAACGGTTATTAATATGGTGCCAATTCCGCTTGCAGCCGCCCATCAGATAGGGGCAGTGCTCACATTATCGGCCGCTTTATTTCTTTTAAACCGGGTCAGGTCGTAATAAAATATAATAAAGTTAGTATCTAGGCCGGCAATATTACAGTCACAATTTTCCTTGAACAAATTTCTATTGACTACTTGGTATATTTATCTCTGAAAAACAGGTATGGATCAAAGATCATCCTGTTCTGACCGCCACTTAAATAGTAAGACGTTGTTCATTAGACTGTATGTTGTATCTACACTATAATTTATTTTATAATGTTTTTAGTGGTTTATGTTATGGTATTATAATACCATATTTATAACATATTGAAAAATAGATTAAAAATTTCGTTGACTTTATTTTTTTTGCTGGCATATTGCGCGCAAATTTAAACGTGAATTTAACAGGGATTTAATCCAATGAAAACTTACTCTGCAAAACCTGCAGATATTGAGAAAAAATGGTTTGTTATTGACGCCGAAGGTCTTATTCTCGGTCGTCTGGCAGCCATTATTGCGACATATCTGAAAGGTAAGCATAAACCAATGTATACGCCTTCTATGGATTGTGGCGACAATATCATTGTTATTAATGCTGAAAAAGTTGCGCTTAGCGGCGGAAAAAAAGATAAAAAAATCTATTACTGGCATACAGGACATCCAGGCGGAATTAAAGAGCGTACAGCACGTGATCTTCTGGAAGGTGATTATCCTGAGCGCGTCGTTATTAAAGCCGTAAAACGTATGCTTAATAATGGACCACTGGGTCGTGAACAGCTTAAAAATCTTCGTGTATTTGCCGGTCCGGAACATACACATGCTGCTCAGCAACCGGAAGTGCTTGATGTTGCTGCAATGAATGTTAAGAATGCAAGGATTACAGAAAATGGCTGAAGATAAAAAAACATTGGAAGACCTTAAAGAGGTTACAAAAGCCGCTACAGCTAAAACCGATGCCGCCGCTGCGACACAGGTTTCTGGTGATGATACTGGGGCTTATGTTAAGAAAATTGACGAACATGGCCGTGCATATGCAACTGGAAAACGTAAAGATGCGATCGCCCGTGTCTGGATTAAACCGGGAAAAGGTGTGATCACCGTCAATGGTCGTGAAGAAGCAATTTATTTTGCCCGTCCAACCCTTCGTATGATCATCGGTCAGGCTTTTGAAGTTGCCGGTCGTGTTGGCCAGTATGATGTTGTCGCAACTGTTAGCGGCGGTGGACTTTCCGGTCAGGCCGGTGCGGTTCGTCACGGGATCAGTAAAGCACTTACCAATTTTGAACCTGAACTTCGTCCGGCTATTAAAGCTGCTGGCTTCCTGACACGTGATGCGCGGGTTGTTGAACGTAAGAAATACGGTCGTGCGAAAGCCCGTAAGAGCTTCCAGTTCTCAAAACGTTAATCGTTTTAGTCTTAAAATTTACATTAAAGGCCCGCTTGTTAAAAAGCGGGTCTTTTTTTATGTATTTTCAGCGGTTTATATTAAGATCAAAAGTAATTTTGAGAATGGACCCTAAAAGAGTTTCATTTTATCGAAAATTTGGATATCGTGAAAAGGGGGTAAGTATCAAAGTACGGGTGCGTTATTTTATGGTGGGTTGGGCATTCATCGACACGTTTTTCATTAGGCTGGTGTCTTTATATCGGCTGTTGTGTGTCCTTTTGCTGGGCGCAGTATTTGTTCCTTTTCTGAACGCAAATGCTCAGAATGCTTCCGTTCCCGCAAATTTAACAGAAGAAGAAATCAACTGGATTAAAGATCACCCTGTAATCCGGGCATCAAACTATACAAAATGGCCGCCAATCGAGTTTATTTCAGAAGGGCGTCCGGCTGGTTTTTCCGTAGATTTTATCAGGCTAGTTGCAGCTAAGGTCGGTATAAAGATTGAATTTATCAGTAATGATAACTGGCCAAAATTAATAGAAATGGCAGGGAATAAGGAAATTGATGTCCTGCTCAGCACATTGGAGAGAATGAAAGGGGACATAGACTGGTTCTTTTCATCACCTTATCTCAATATGCCAATGACATTTTATGGCAGAATAGGCACTGATAAAGTTGCAGGGATAAGCGATCTGATCGGCAAAAAAATTGGTGTGGTGAAAGACTGGCCCAGTGAAAAAATATTCCGTGAAAATTATAAAAGACTGGATCTTGTTGTATTTGAAAATATCAGGGATGCATTGATCGCCCTGTCCGCCGGCAATATTGATATTCTCGTCAGCCGGCATCCAAATGCCAGCTATATTATTGAAAAGAATTTTATTACCAATATTGATGTTATTGGAACCAATATATTGTCTGAAGCATTAAACGCTGATGAGCTACGCTTTGCCATACGTAAGGACTGGCCGATTTTGCTTTCAATCATCGAAAAAGGCATGGAACAGGTATCTGCCGAGGATTATATGGACCTAAATCACAAATGGCAGACCGACAATATAATTGATGATCCGGTGGGATTAAACGGTGCAGAAAGAGAGTGGCTTGATGGTCATCATGTCATCCGTGTGGTATCTGAAAAAGGGTTGTTGCCACTTATGGATATTGATGCAGATAAAAATGTTACCGGTATTGCCGGGGCATATCTTGATCTGATTGCCAAGCGTTTAAATGTCCGATTTCAATGGATCGGAAATAATACAAGAGAAGAAGGACTTGATGCCATTAATAATGGAAAGGCAGATATAATCCTTTCCTCAGGCGCTATACTGAAACCGCAGGAAAATCTGAATTTTACGGATAACTATGTGGTTTTTTCAGAAATGATTTTCAGCAAAAAAAGCGGTCCCGGTTTTATAAATATGGCTTCTCTAAAAGATAAAAAAGTCGCTCAGGTTAAAGATTATGCCCTGTCCGATGACATCAGGAATGAATTTCCGGATATTGATGTGGTGGATGCCGATGATATCAGTTCGGCCCTGAAACTGTTAAATGACGGAAGGGTGGATGCCTATATCGGGATTATCCCTTTAACGTCGCGACAAATTGCCCTTGACGGCTATAATGATATTGCTGTGAGCGGTGCAACCCCATTTAAGTCTTCATATTCATTCGGTATCCGCAAAGACCTTGACCTGCTTAATAGTTCAATGCAAAAGGCGCTCAATTCAATAAATGCGAGTGAAAAGGCAGCCTTTTCAAGAAACTGGCTTTCTATCAAAGTCGGGCAGGATCAAAGCAAACTTATCTTAAATATTTTTATCGTTGTTATTGCTCTTCTCCTTATTATTTTTATCTGGATGAACAGTTTGCGCCGTGAAATTTCCCGCCGTAAAATTGTCGAGGGAGAACTTATAAAATCGCAGAAGGAAGCAGAAACGGCAATGGCGGCGAAATCAACGTTTCTGGCGAATATGAGCCATGAAATCAGAACCCCGCTCAATGCTATTATTGGTTTTTCAGACGTCATTACCTCAGAAACATTCGGGCGCGTATCCCAGGAAAAATACCGTGAATATCTTAAGGATATAAAATGGAGCGGTGAACATCTTTCGGTGGTTATTAATGATATTCTTGATCTGTCAAAAATTGAAGCCGGTAAATGGCATATGACAGATGTGGATTTTGATTTGCTCAGGACCGTGGAAGACTGCCTAAAACCATATAGGCAGGAAGCCGAAGAACGACAACTTAAAATGACCATTAATATCAACGATGAAGATCGTGACATTGCCCTGCTGGCGGATGAAAACTGCATCAGACGGGTCATAGATAATCTTATTTCAAATTCCGTAAAATTCACTGCGGATGGCGGAAATATTGACATCAATATTATCAAGCAACCGGACGGATCACTGACAATTGAAGTGGCTGATAATGGTGTCGGGATCGCCGCGGACCGGCTTAAGGTTGTCTTAAGTCCGTTTGGGCAGGCCTATGAGCTTAAAAATCTTAATAAAGGGGGAACAGGGCTGGGCCTGGCGATCGTAAATCAGCTCATCGCATTACACGGTGGACGTTTTTCTGTGGAAAGCGAAGTCGGAATAGGGACAAAAGCGTCTGCAAATTTACCAAAGGAAAGAGTTATAAACTGATTTTTTTCCTGTACCAATTGTTTAGGATATCCGGCGAACAGTCTGTTTTTATTTGTTAATATAAATTTAAGGTTAATCAAATATTCTGCTGATCTCTAGGATGAGTATGTATGGTAAAGTTAACTGAAAAAATAATTCTAATAAAATTATTAGCAAAAAATATCGCAGCTTCGCGATATATATCTGCATTAATTCTAACTGTGATTTTGACTTTGTCTGGTCCGGGTTTAACCGCACGGGCAGAGAGTGAAAATAACACCCCGTTATTAAATTTGAGTCAGGCAGAAAAAGACTGGCTTATGGACAATCCGGTTATAAAAGTTGCCGTTGATCCTGCGATACCGCCGGTAGAATTTATTGATAAAAATGGCCAGATCAGTGGTATTGCAGGGGCTTATCTTAAAAAAATCGAAAAGAAACTCAATGTTCGCTTTGAATGGGTTGGCAATAAAGATTTTAATGAAGGCATGTCAATGGTCGAAAATGGGCAGGCCCAGATGCTTTCAGCCGTGTCGCCATCAGAGGAAAGAAAGAAATATCTTATTTTTACGGACAGTTATCTGAATGTGTCCAGTATGATTTTCAGCCGGGAAAGTTCTGTTATTTACGGGGATATGGAAGGATTGAGAGGGCATAAAATTGCAGAAATTAAAGGATTTGTGCTTAATAAACAGATTAAAGAGGATTACCCGGATATAGAAATAGTTGAAGTACCAACAATTGCTGATGCCCTAAAACTGGTGTCAGCGGGTAAGGTTGATGCCCATATCGGCAGTGTACCCATTACAAGCTATAATATGACGGCAGAGGCACTGACCAATTTATCCGTTGTCGGTGTAACACCCTACAAGGGGTATATTTCCATGGCGGCAAGATCAGATTTTCCACTTCTTGCGAGTTCACTGCAAAAAGCGATTGCCTCCATAACAATAGCTGAAAGAAATGAAATTTTGCGTAACTGGCTGGTTCTGAAAACCGATGAAAGTCAAAATTACGATCTTGTATGGCTTGTTATGGTCGTTTCCATAATAATTGTGGTTTTAATTCTTGTCTGGAACCTTGGGCTTAGAAAAGAAATTAAACGCCGTAAAAAAGCTGAGGATGAGCTGCTCATTTCCAGACTGGATGCTGAAGATGCAAGAGCGGCCGCGGAACATGCTAAATATCTTGCTGAATTATCGCAGGTGGTTGCCGAAGAAGCGCAAATTGAAGCGGAAGAGGCCAATAAGGCTAAATCAGAATTTCTCGCAAATATGTCCCATGAGATCAGGACCCCGCTTAATGCCATTATCGGTTTTTCCGATGTCATGCTTTCCGGTATTTTTGGGGAAATTAAAGTACCCAGATATATTGAGTATCTAAACAATATTAAGGACAGTGGCGAACATCTGGCCACAGTGATTAAGGATATCCTTGATCTTTCGAAAATTGAAGCTGGAAAATGGCATTTGGTGGAAACCGATTTCTCACTGGATGAATGTGTTGACGATGCTATGAAGATGCTTGAGCCACATGCAAAACAGAAAAATATTAATTTTATCAAACAAAAAGGTGTGTCCGGACGCCTTATCAGTATTTATGGTGATGCCCATGCCATTAAACGGGCGATTATCAATATTATATCCAATGCCATTAAATTTACAGGTGAATTAGGTAATGTCATTTGTGAAGTTAAGTTGAATGACATAGGACAGGCTGTAATCAGTGTTGAGGATACCGGCGTGGGTATTCCAGCAAATCGCATCGCGCTGGTTATGAATGCGTTTGAACAGGGGGATGCGTCACATGATCTTAATGAGGAAGGGACAGGACTTGGCCTTCCAATTGTTAAAAAACTCGTTGAGCTTCATGGCGGTCAGTTTGAGCTGTTCAGTGAAGTCGGCATCGGGACCAAAGCGGTCATAACTCTGCCTGAGAACCGTGTTCTTCTGACAAAATATACCCCGATTAAGAAGGCTATAAACAGCTAATCTGACCATTTCTTTCGTTTTCTTGGCTCTTCTTTGCGTCAGAACCTCAATTGACTTGTTAATTTTAAAAACGCTTTCTATAATTCTGTCCTTGGGAAGAGTAATTAGGGTTGGGTTTTGTGACAGATTATCGGGCAGTTAAATTTATTTTAGGTTTAGTGGCAGGGCTTCTATCCTATTGCTGCATAGTCATATCAGCATCAGGGCAGGACACTTTATCCACGCCAAAAGTGGGCATTTTTTTAAACGAAAAAGAAAAGGCATGGGTTGCGGAGCATCCCGTTCTCAGAGCCACAAATTATATGAGTTGGGCACCGCTTGATTATTTTGACGGTGAGAAACCGGCCGGATTTTCGGTGGATTATCTCAATCTTATAGCAGAAAAAATCGGTTTCAAAATTGACTATATTACCAATGATAGTGTTGAGGAAATACACAGGCAGCTAAAAAACCATGAGGTGGATATTGCCCACGCTCTGGTTATCAATGAAGCACGAAAAGAGTATCTGAATTTCACAAGTCCCTATCTGGAAATGCCATTATATTTTTTCGGGCGCACTGGTTCGCCACCCATTAAAACGATTGATGATCTTAAAGGACGGCGTATAGGGGTCATTAACGGAATTGCCAGTGCAACGGTGATCAAGGACTATTATGGCTTTCTTGATCTTGTCGAACAGCAATCCGTTGTTCAGGCTTTCCAATCACTTCAGGATGGCAAGATCGATGTCTTTACGGTGGTGCTTCCTGTTGCCAATTATACCATTTCAAGGAATGCCATAACAGGGGTAGAGGTGATCGGGGAAAGTGTTTTTCCGGAACTCAATCAGGGAAACCCAATCAGGCTTGCTGCTCGAAGCGACTGGCCAATACTGACACAGATCCTGGAAAAGGGTAAGGCACAGGTAAGTGACGCTGAATTCCGTGCGCTTTCAAACAAATGGCAGGCAGAATACAGAAGCGAAAATGATATTGGTTTGACCGATGAGGAAAAAAACTGGCTGGCAAATAACCCCATCATCAGGGTCGTGGCTGACCCGACTATTCCACCGCTTGAGTTTATAGACCAGAATGGCAGAATTAGGGGTATGGCCGGTGCTTTCCTTGATGAAATCGCCGGCAAGCTTAATGTCCGGTTTGAATGGGTGCATAACAAGAACTTTTCTGATGGCATGACCATATTTCTTAATGGTGGTGCAGATGTCATTTCGGCAATCGTCAAAACAGAAGAGCGTCAGAAAATGATGAATTTTACTGAAAGCTATATTTCACTGGCCAATGTTATTTTCACCAGAGACGATTCGCAGGTCTTTAGCACAATGGACGGTCTTTACGGTCATAAGCTGGCACAGATAAAAGGCTTTCGTAATACGGAAGCCATTCGCCGCGAATATCCGGAAATTGAGATTGTTGAGGTTGATACGGTATCAGATACTCTAAGGTTGCTGGCGACAGGTGAAGTGGACGCAACGGTCGGGGATATTCTGACCAGCAGCTATGCAATCGCCCAAGAAGGCTATACCCAGCTAATTGTTGCCGGTGAGACGCCATATGCAACAGAGCTATCAATGGCAATAAGCCCTAAAAAGCCACTATTGGCAAGTGCAATGGAAAAGGCGATGCAGTCAATTCCGGCCAGTAAAAAGGTGGAAATTTCAAGTAACTGGCTCTCCGTGAAATTGGATACACGGCAGAATTACACGCTTATCTGGGCTTTGCTTGCCGGATCAGTTGTTGTGATTTTGCTTTTTTTAATCTGGGCTTTCAGTCTTAAGCGGGAAGTGGCAAGAAGACAAAGGATAGAAGAACAGTTAAAAGAGTCAAAAGCCAAAGCTCAGGAAGCAAATAAAGCCAGATCAAATTTCCTTGCCAACATGTCTCATGAAATCAGAACACCGCTTAATGCCATAATCGGCTTTTCCGAGGTTATGTCATCAGGCGTTTACGGTGATATCAAAGAAGAAAAATACCGCGAATATATCAAGGATATCAAGGATAGCGGCGAACATCTGGCAACGGTTGTCAATGACATTCTGGATCTGACAAAAATTGATACGGGTAAATGGGAAATCTTTGAGGAGGAATTTGATATTCTGAATTGTGTTCAGGATACAATCAAAATGTTAGGCGGACAGGCGGAAGAAAAAGGGATAAGCCTTTCATTAAATTCGGATTATCTAAAACGTGGTGTAAGGATTTTTGCCGATGAACATGCAATGAAAAGAGCTCTGATCAATCTTTTGTCAAATTCACTGAAATTTACAAAACGTGGTGGCAAGGTTATCTGTTATTTATCAAGTGAAGAGGACGGGGCGCTTAGAATTGTGGTAAAGGATAATGGTATCGGTATTCCGAAAGAAAAACTGGACCATGTGCTTATTCCTTTTGGACAGGGCCATGAAGACCATAAGCAAAAGGATGCGGGTACGGGACTGGGACTTCCGATCGTAAAACATCTTGCGGAACTTCATCAGGGGCATTTTATATTAGAAAGTGAAGTTGGGGTGGGGACAACCGCAACATTCTGGCTGCCACATTTCAGAGTGTTTCAGAACAGCAAATCAGGCTGAAGCGTAAAAAAAATTAAGTGATGCGATTTGCATTTGCCGCAAAGCCAATATATATGTCACTACAGATATTATGAATTAAATTGAGAAATAGAAATTATGGCAACTGAGAAAACTGTTTCGGCAAAAGAAGCACTTAAAATTGCTGACGCCGCCGCTGCCAAGGGTGATCGGGAAAAGGCAATAAAATATTATAATGCGGTATTACAAAAATACCCTGATCATGAGAAAGCGATCGCCGGATATAGAAAACTCCATCCCAACAGTCTTTTTCGTAGTGATATTGATGACTTAATGAAACTCTTTGCTGAAGGTAAATATAAAGAAGTGGAAGTAAGGGCAGGGATGTTAATCGAATTATACCCTAATGTTTTTGAATTATGGAGTTTGATGGGGTCAGTTTTATCTGTGAAGGGCGATATGGATCAGGCGCTAAACTATTTTAAAAAGGCATCAGTATTGGCACCCTATAATGCAACCACTCATATTAATCTTGCAAATACTTATCTTGCAACGGGTGATGTAAAACGGGCAAAGAGCAGTTTTCAGCAAGTGATAAAGCTCGATCCAAAATATGTGGGATCTTATATCGAATTTGCCAGAATTTATATGAGAGAAGAAAATTATAAAGCAGCGGCAGAATTATATAAAGAGGCTTCAAAGCTTTCCCCTAAGTCTGCTGAGATTCTAACCAGTACAGCAGTAGCATTCAAGGCCTCGGGTCAATTTGTCGAAGCAATTAAATATTACCGTAGTGCTATAGATCTTGGCGGAACAAATCTAAGGGTATTTGTTGATCTTGCTGATTGTGAATTGTCGATTGGCAATATTGATGAAGCAAAAAGAATATTTGACATCATTATTAGTGAAGGTCCGGAAAATTATATGGCACATTTCCAATATGGGTTGATGCTGAGAAAGATTGGCGATGATGCCGCTGCAGATGAACAATTTGCAAAAGCCATCAAACTTAATCCCGATTTAAAGGTTCCCGGTAAAGTAAATTAATTTACAAATAGAAAATTATAAATCTGGCCCCAGCTTTGTAAATATATTGGCAAAAATTTCCATTCCGTCCCAGAGATGGCCGATTTTGATATTTTCATTTGGCGCGTGCTGATTGTTATCAAAATTGGCAATGGGCAAAATAACTATATTTGTATCAAGCGCATTATCAATATAACTGAGCGGCATGCTGCCACCCATTGTAGGCAGTACGATCATATCACCATTGGTATAATCACGGATGATTTTAATTAGGGCTTTTGAAACCGGCGTAGCGGTGGATGTTCTGATCGCTTTATAACTGCCGCTCCAGGAAACTTTCGCCACTTTTTCATGGGATCTTAATGTGTCAACATCAGGGTCCTTATCAACAATAAAATAACCCTGTTTTTCAATATGGCGTAAGAGTCGGTCGGCAATCACATCAGCATCCATGTCAGGCACTGTTCTCACCCGGATTTGCATGGAAGCGGATGTTGGGATTACTCCACCGGTTTCAGCGGAAGTTTCAATGCGGCGAATGTTCAAACCCGGTAACATTATGCTTTCCTCATATCGTTTGCCGGGGCTTTCCTGCCTTTTTATGCCGAGGTCATATTTGAGTGCTTCATCATTATTGGCCTGACCATTAATAATGTCGAGTTCTTCCTTTGTCGGCATAATAACCTGGTCATAAAAGCCGTCTATCAGAATATTGGCATCCTCATCCCGCATCGACGTGATTAAATAGGCCAGTTCCACATTGGGGTTCGGGCTAAAGTTGCCGTAATGACCACTGTGAAGCGGGCGGGCGGCACCATATACGGTCACTGACATGCTAAACCCACCCCTTACACCAAAAACGAGCGTTTTCTTATCACTTTGATGTTGTGGGGAATCACAGAATAACCAAAGATCTGCCTCAAGTCTGTCTTTGTATTTTTCAATAAATTCCGGCACATGTGGAGAGCCTCTTTCTTCCTCGCCCTCAATGAAGAATTTGATATTCATGGACGGGGAAATGCCGGCTTTTTTCATGGCCTCCAGGGCGATCAACATTGATATTATCGGTGCCCGGTCATCCGCTGCGGAACGGGAGAAAATTCTGATTGTCGGGTCAAGCGGATAGGTTAAATCGGAATAGGCAATATCCTTGCCGCCACGATAGGGAAAATCAGTGCGAAATACGGGCTCAAATGGTGAAGATGACCAGAGGGCAGGGTTGACGGGCTGACCATCATAATGAGCATAAAACATCATTGTATTCGTTGCCCCGGGGCAACGAATACAATGATGT
>Ga0116152_10004077_pt1 | contig 11593 bp, 8 predicted proteins | sample AD_UKC119_MetaG_FD_89894 | JGI IMG/M metagenome (GOLD analysis project Ga0116152, IMG submission 89894) | Active sludge microbial communities of municipal wastewater-treating anaerobic digesters from Hong Kong - AD_UKC119_MetaG | ecosystem: Engineered > Bioreactor > Anaerobic > Digestate...
AAGGTTGTAATTAAAACGTAAACCACTTGTAGTTATACAAGCCGTCGAGTAAACGCTTTTCTTTCTCTTCTTTGCTGAGGGCTTTGTAGGCGGCTTTTTCGGCCTCGAAGGCAGCACGTTCTTCTTCGCGTTTGCGCTCTTCTTCGGCACGGATGGCATCTTGTTCGGCTTTGACAATGGCCTGTTCTGCATCCCATTCTTTTTTGGCGCGGTTAGTCAGAAATGGCTCTGCTACTGCCGGAAACAATTCAAGCAACAACTGGTCTTTTTCTGAATTTACCAGATTGCGATCGCCAAATTGCGATAAAACCTTATTGACCTGCGGTTTATAATTGTCGGTATTGTACGGTATTTCTTCGCGCGCGCCGGTTATTTTTTCACGAAAATCAGGATCAATAGGCACCGGCGTTTTGCCATAGGAGCCCTTAACGAGATTTACATATTGAGTGTTTACATTGGTGTACCAGGGCAGACCTTTGTTTTCGTCGAGAATGCAATTAACGGCCTGAACTCCGACAATCTGGCTGGTGGGTGTAACTAAAGGCACAGAGCCGGCTGCAGTGCGTACGGCCGGAACAGCTTTCAGTACGCGAGGTAAAAGTTCTTCGAGTTTCAGTGTTTTGAGCTGAGCCAGCATGTTGGTGTACATCCCTCCCGGAATTTGTGCGTTTTTCACCATCTCGTTGGGTGCCGGAAAATTGAAATAAGTTTCTATTTCGTGGCAGGCCTCCAGAACATCTTCGTAATTTTCTTTCTCAACCGAATTGATGGCGCGATCGAAAACTTTTTCAATGTCGGTTGGCAGCTTATCTTTGGTGAGATCGAAGCTGCGTGGAAACATTTTGTAACTGTCGAATTCATCCATTTGGTGCCTGATTTCTTCAAGCTTATCGCTGAGGGTTTTCAGCACTTCAATGTTGACATTGGTTTCATATCCCAGTTTTTTGCAAAACAAATGGATGATTTCATAAGCGGGTGCAGCACTGCCGCCTGCAAAAGGCATCATGTTGGTGTCGATGATGTCAGCGCCGTTCATCATGGCAGTCAGTACCGAAGCCAGCCCGTAGCCGGGAGTTGAGTGTGTATGGAAATCAACCGGAATTTTTACGTTGTTTTTCAGTGCGCGGATGATTTTTGCTGCACTTACATGGTCAACAAGACCAGCCATGTCTTTCAGCGTAATCATATCTGCACCCATGGCTTCTATTTCTTTGGCTTTGCCAACAAAATAATCTACCGTAAAAACAGGGGGCTTCGGCTTTTCTTTAATCAGTCCGAAAAATTTCTTTTTCAGTTCGAGCTTTGGATCTACGGTATAACTGATGGTGCCATCGGCAATGCCGCCGTATTTTTTTGCAAATCCGACAGAGCTTCTGATATTATCCATGTCGTTCAGGGCGTCGAAAATGCGCAAAATGTCAATGCCGGTTGACATGGCATTTTTGATAAATCCTTCGATTACATGTTCAGGATAGGGATTGTATCCAAAAAGGTTGCGACCACGTGATAAGGCCGTCAGCTTTGATGAGGTTCCGATTGCGTCCTTGATTTTTGCCAATCGTTCCCATGGGTCTTCGTTCAGATAACGCATGATACTGTCAGGAACAGCTCCACCCCATACTTCCATGGCGTAAAAACCGGCTTCTTTGAACAATGGAAGCACATGATCGACCTGGGCCTGGTTCATACGGGTTGCAAATAATGACTGCTGTCCATCGCGCAGTGTGAGATCCCTTATCTTTAATTCTTTCATAGTCTTGACTTTTAACTGCGTAAAATTACAACTATTTTGAGAGAATTCCGGATTTTTTAACCCCTGATATGTATCAACATTCATTGACAATGGCTTTTCTCTTTTGTATTTTTGCATAAAATTTTTTCATTATGAAATCAGATATTCAGATTGCGCGCGAAACATCCATCAAACCGATTACTGAAATTGCAAAACAATTGGGGATTAATCCAGATGATCTGGATTTGTATGGAAAGCATAAAGCAAAAATTCCGCTTAGTTATATTAATGACGAAAAAATAAAAAAATCGAAATTGATTTTGGTAACAGCCATTACACCAACACCCGCTGGCGAAGGCAAAACAACCACTTCTATCGGATTGGCTATGGGCTTGAACCGCATAGGGAAAAAAACAACGGTGGTTCTTCGCGAGCCATCTCTGGGACCCGTTTTTGGAGTAAAGGGCGGCGCTGCCGGCGGTGGATATGCTCAGGTGATTCCGATGGAAGATATTAACCTGCATTTTACTGGCGATATGGCAGCTGTTGAAAAAGCAAACAACCTGTTGTCGGCCTTGATTGATAATAATCTTCAGAATACAAAAAACAGTCTGAATCTTGATCCGCGCACCATCAGCTGGAAACGGGTGATGGACATGAACGACCGCTCGCTGCGCGACATTGTGATTGGTCTTGGCGGAACTGCCAATGGAATTCCACGTGAAACCGGTTTTAATATTACTGCGGCTTCGGAAGTGATGGCAATTCTTTGTATGGCCTCTGATAAAGACGATCTTGAAAAGCGTTTGGGAAATATTTTTATCGGATTTACCTTCGATAAAAAACCGGTATATGCTCGTGATCTGAATGCTCAGGGAGCTATGGCGGTGTTGCTGAAGGATGCCATTATGCCCAATCTGGTGCAGACACTTGATAATACACCGGCAATCATTCATGGTGGACCTTTTGCCAATATTGCACAGGGTACAAATTCAATTATTGCTACAAAAACGGGTTTGTCGCTTTCAGAATATGTAGTTACGGAAGCTGGTTTTGCGAGCGATCTTGGAGCAGAAAAATTTTTCGATATCAAATGTCAAACAGCCGGATTGATGCCGAATGCAGTGGTGATTGTTGCAACGGTTCGGGCACTTAAATATCATGGCGGTGCCAAAAAAGACCAGTTTGCAATACCTGATGCAGCGCTGGTTTCAAAGGGTTTGCCAAACCTTGAAAAGCATATCGAAAACATGAAAAAGTTCGGTTTTACTCCGGTTATTGCACTCAATAAATTTGATACTGACAGTGTTGAGGAAATTAAAGTAGTGGAGGATTTTTGCAAAACTCAGGATGTGTCCATGGCTGTGAATGATTCGTGGGCCAGAGGAGCCGAAGGCGCACTTGAATTGGCTGAAGCGGTTGTTAGTGAGGCAAAATCATGTCCGGCTTGTTTCAAGCCGCTGTATGATAAAAATTGGGATGTGGAGAAGAAAATCAGTACCATTGTAACAAATATGTATGGTGCCAAAGATGTTGAATATTCGCTCAAAGCCAGAAAAGACCTTCAGAATATTCTTTCCCTGGGCCTTGATAAACTGGCCATTTGTATGGCTAAAACGCAGAATTCATTGTCCGATGTGCCAGAATTGCGCGGCCGCCCGAAAGATTTTACTGTCAATATCCGGGAAATCGAAATTTCTTCAGGCGCCGGATTTGTTGTTCCTATTGCAGGATCTATCATGCGTATGCCGGGTTTGCCTGCAGTGCCTTCGGCCGAAAATATTGGCTTTGATGATGACGGAAATGTGACCGGACTCTTTTGAAAATACGAGATGCGAAATACGAGATACGAAATACGAGATACGAGATGCGAAATACGAGATACGAAATACGAGATACGAGATACGAGATACGAGATACGAAATAGGAGATACGAAACACGAAATGCGAGGTGCGAAATACGAGGTGCGAAATGAGAATATGAGATGTGACTTGTGAAATGCGAACTCGAAATTCTATTTCGAAGTTTAGTTTTGTTTTGCATGAATAGTACGCATACTTGCAACAAATATGGCTACCAGCTCTTCTGCTTCTTTTTGAATAATCTGTCCATCTTTAATTTGCGAAAAGTATTTCGATCGATTAATTATTTTTAAACAGATCAATGTCTCTCGTAACTCCTTCAGTGATATTTTCATTTTATGAATGAAGTCCTTGGTTGATTCGGCTGCCTGTGCTTCGCCATAATTCAGGGATGCGGATACAGATGCTCGTGAAAGTTGATCTGCAAAATATTCTGCAATATGAATTTGCGGGAAATCATGACAGAAATCTAGAATTGAAACGGAGAATTTCACCAAACGTTCTTCTGTCTGATATCTGCTTTTCACGTCTTCTACACATGAATCAATTAACACGTCAGTTGGATATTGTTTTTGTTTCATAATTTTATATTGTTTCGTTTTCTAAATATGCCGTCCCTCTGTTCATGTTTTATATTTCCGATTTTGATTTTATTTAGAATTATAAATTGTCACATTATATTTCGTATTTCTGATTTTGTATTTCTAATTTCGTATTTCTAATTTCGTATTTCTAATTTCGTATTTCATTCCGGCTCATGCGCCACAGAAATCAACAGATTTTGAAATTGCCGCAAGTGCAGATCAAATGGAAATTGTTTTGATTTAAGCCGTATAAAACCATGGGCTTTTGCTCTTTCTGTTTCAAACGGATTGATGTGAATATTTCCACGTAAAGTAATGTAGCGTTTTCCGTAAGCTTTAAAAATGGCTTCTTTAAAAGTCCAGTACATAACAGCTTTTTCAAGGTTTTCTGTTTTTTTCCACTCTTCGTGTTCTTCTGCATCCATGAATTTTTGCGTTACCTTGAGTATTTTCGGATGGATGGGTTCAATGTCGAGTCCGTGCATCAACTTCATGTTGGGTGAAATAAGCACGGCTGAATAATCGGTACAATGTGTTATGCTGATGGAACTTTGTGGGTTTACCAGAAATGGCTTGTTGTCGTCGTCGTAATATATGCGATAAATATAGTCGGTTTTTACAAGTTGGCGTATCAGTGCTCTGTAACTTAACCATTGACGTCGTCTTGTATCGTTTCCAAATGAAGCCAGTGTGTCAAATTCTTCTTTATTCAGAAACAACATGGATATGAGCTCATCAACACTTTCGGTGATGTGCCACAGACCCATTTGCAGGTCAGGTTTTATCCATTCGTGATATACAAGAGGCATACGTAAAAATCAATGCATAATTACGAATTCTTTTTCAGTAATGCCGGATTTGAAAATAAATTTCAGAAAATAAAATCCTTCAGGTAAATGACCTGTTTCAATCAGGTTTTCCGTGATTTCTTCTGTTATGACACGCCCTTGTAAATCACATAAATACACGTGTTCCGGTCGTTCAGAAGTTGCATAACGAATGGAAATATTATTATCGGCCGGATTTGGAAAAATGGAAACGATTTGCTGAAAACCATTTTCCAAGCCAGATGTAGGCCCCCAGATTGAATAGACCCAGTCGGATTATCCACAAATGGATTGCGGTTGTGCTGAATGCCATACACATCATTGTTTCGTTCAATTTCTTTGGTGCTTACAGAGTCAAGTGCATGCCACTGAAGCAGCATGTTTTCAGTCCATGAACTCAGATCTCCGCCACTGAATGATTCTCCGCTCCACGAGGGCATTTCATCTTTGTAGCGTACACACATGTAAAAATAAATCCGCGCAAAATCGCCTTTGAAACTATCAATGGGTTCGAAAACAGTGCCGGTGTAGCCGGGAAAACCACATGGACCCAGTTTGCTTCCATTCTGCGATGTCCATGATGCAGAACTGACTTCACCAAAAGGAAAATTGCTGCGCTGACCATTCACTTTCCCATCGGTGGGCACTACATGAAACATGTCGCTATACATGGGTAAAGAACCGCCAAACCAGCTCTGTGGAACCGAATGCTCCCGGTTGTAACAATCGCCTTCGCTGTTGTAGTTTCCACACTGATCGGTAACAAATGTGAACTCATAGGGTGGCGTTCCGCCCGGGATATCGCTGTACATATCCCATACTTTTCCGTTGGACTTTTTGTCTGTAATCGGATATACATCCCATAAATCGTCATAAACGGTAATTGTGTATCCGGTGGAAATGATATTGTGTAAAGCTGTTTTTAATGCGCTTCCGGTCAGTCCTTCAGCATCGTCATAATATCCGGTGGGTGCTTGTGCAATGGCAAAAAGAGGCACCAAACATACCCATATCAAAATCCATTTTTTCATATTGCAAATATAACATGTAAAGGTACGAAATTTTTGCTGTTTTTAATGGAAATGATTTGGTTTTTGGCGTATATTTTAGGAAATGTCTATCAAAAAGCGCCCAAAACTTTCATAATCTGGAAATCCGACGGTGAATTTGTGCACTAACTTCGACAGAATTTTGCTTTCTTTCCAAACTTCAAGCTTCTCAAAACTATAAACGAATCTCATAATATTATTTTTTGTTTGATAACTTCTCAACTATCAATGCGCTTCCAGCCAATTTCTGCCGTCCTTTACTTCCACTTCCACCGGGACTTTTAGCGGCAATGCGGCTTTCATGAGTTTCTCGATTTCTGGTTTTACAATTTCCAATTCTTCTTTTGGAACATCAAATACCAATTCATCGTGCACCTGTAAAATCATTTTTGTTTTCAGGTTGCTTTTTTTCAGCCAATCAAAAATATCAATCATGGCCATTTTGATCATGTCGGCTGAAGAGCCCTGAATGGGCGCGTTGATGGCATTGCGCTCGGCAAAACCTCGCACAAAACTGTTGGTTGAATGAATGTCTTTCAGATATCTTCGCCGGTGTTTCAGTGTTTCGACATATCCATTAGCGCGTGCAAAAAGAATAGTGTCGTCCATATATTTTTTGATGCCGGGAAATTGTTCAAAATAATTATCTATAATGTCCGAAGCGTCTTTTCGGCTTATTCCAAGCCGCTCTGAGAGCCCGAATGCAGAGATTCCATAAATGATTCCGAAATTTACCATTTTTGCATGACGACGTTGCTCGGGTTTTACATCATTCAAGGCAACTCCATACACTTTGGCTGCTGTCGCTGTATGAATATCAATGCCTTGTCTGAATGCATCGACCATATGCTCATCACCTGAAATAGACGCAATGATGCGTAACTCAATCTGGCTGTAGTCGGCCGAAATCAGTACATGATTTTCATCTCGGGGGACAAAAGCTTTGCGAATTTCCTGTCCGAGTTCGGTGCGGATCGGTATGTTTTGCAAATTCGGGTTTGTTGAACTGAGGCGACCTGTGGATGTTACTGCCTGATTATAGCTGGTGTGAACTCTGCCTGTTTCCGGATGAATCAGTTCGGGCAATGCATCAACATAGGTGTTTTGCAGTTTGCTCAAACCACGGTATTCAAGCACTTTTGCCACAATCGGATGTCGTGAAATATATTTTTGCAACACCTCTTCCGATGTGGAATATTGTTTTGTCGCCGTCTTTTTTGGCTTTTCAGCAATTTGTAATTTATCGAAAAGAATTTCACCCAATTGTTTCGGACTGGCAATGTTAAAGGGCTGTCCGGCCAGTTGATGGATGTCGGATTCCAATTGTAATATTTCTTTTCCAAGTAATTGCGAGAATTCTTTCAATGATTGCTGATCTATTCGAACGCCGCTGCGTTCCATATCTTCGAGCACTTCAATCAAAGGGGTTTCAATTTCATAAAACAGCTCTGTCATGCCGGAAATATCCAGCTCTGGTTCAAAAATTTTCCAGAGTTTCAGCGTAATGTCAGCATCTTCACATGCATAGTCTTTGAGTTTTTCTGCAGTCACATCGAAAATTGAAATTTTTTGTTTGCCGCTTCCCAGCAATTCTTCGTAAGTGATGGTTTTGTAGTTGAGGTAGTTTTCGCTCAGGTAATCGAGATTGTGACGAAGTTCGGGCTGGAGCAGGTAGTGTGCCAGCATGGTGTCGGCCAGTTTGCCTTTTATGTGAATGCCGTGTGTTCGCATTACGGCAATATCATATTTCAGATTTTGTCCGATCTTGATGATTTTTTCATTTTCAAATATTGGTTTTAACATTTCCAATACGGATTTGCAGAAGTCCTCGTCTTTCAGATAAACAAAAAACGCTTTTCCGGGTTCAGTGCAAAACGAAATTCCGGCCAGTGTTGCTACCAATGTATCCAATGAATCTGTTTCGGTGTCGAAGCAGATTAGCTTTTCTTTTTTTAGTTCCGAAACAAGTTTTTCGAGATCATCTGTGTTGTCGATGAGTTTGTATTCATGTTCATTGCTGTTGATGTTGCTGATGATGGAATCCAGTCCGGCTCTGGCTTCTACAAAGTCCTGATCAAATAAACTAGATTGACCTTGAGCAACAGCCGGCGTTTTTTCGGCAATTATGCCCATAGCATCCCACCAGCGTTTCGAAAATGTTTTGAATTCCAGCTCTTCCATAAATTTCTGCAATGGCGCAAATGGCGCAACTTTCCATTCAAGCCGCGAAGGCATGAATTGGATAGGGACATCGGTAATGATGGTGGCAAGTTGTTTTGAGATAAGAGCGGATTCTTTACCGGCCAGCACCTTTTGTTTCATGGTGGGATTTTTTATTTCATCGGCATGTGCCAGAAGATTTTCTACACTGCCGTATTCGCTGATCAGTTTTTTTGCACCCACTTCGCCGATGCCAAAAATACCTGGAATATTGTCGGCCGCATCTCCCATGATTGCAAGGATGTCAATCACTTGTTCAGGACGTTCAATTCCATAGCGGTCGCATACTTCGCGTACTCCCCAAACTTCGGCAGCGGCGCCGAATTTGGCGGGTTTATACATGAAAATATTTTCGCTCACCAACTGGCCGAAATCCTTGTCGGGGGTCATCATATAGGTTTGATAACCGCGGGTTTCTGCTTCTTTGGCCAGTGTTCCGATTACATCGTCGGCTTCGTATCCGTCAACTTCCAGAATGGGAATATCCATGAGTTGCAACATCTCTTTAATGTAAGGAAGTGAGATGGACAAATCATCTGGCATGGGTTCGCGGTTGGCTTTGTAAAATGCAAATTCATCATGCCTTGCTGTGGGTGCAATGGTGTCAAACGCTACTCCCAGCAAATGTGGTTTTTCTTTATTAATGAGATCGAGTATGGTGTTGCCAAAACCCAGAATGGCACTGGTGTTCAGCCCTTTTGAATTACGTACGGGATTTTTAATCATCGCGTAATAAGATCTGTATGCCAATGCCATGGCGTCGAGCAGAAATAATACCGGTTTCTTTTCTTCCATTGAAAAAGATGTTTTTGTAAAAGTAGTTATTTTTTTAGTAGTCAGTCCCGCGTAATCAGTCCCATGCATTAATACATTATTCGTTCATTTTGTTTATTTATTATTCTTTTATAAATGTTTTTTCAGCCCTTTAACCCTTTAACCATTTAGCCCTTTAACCATTTAACCATTTAGCCCTTTAACCATTTAGCCCTTTAATCGTTTAGCCCTTTAACTCTTTAGCCATTTAACCATTTATCAGTTTAATGAATCAACAACAATCATTTCCGGTCTTTACAATTCCCTAACATTTTCTTTTTCGATAATTGTTCATTCGTTCAATTTCAGATAATAAAGCGGATGTTTCTTTGCAGCATAAACCAAATGAAAAAAGTATGAAAAAAGTTTTGACTGTAGTGTTGGGTTTGATCATGTCAGCTGGAATATTTGCACAGCATAGTATCGAAAACCCTTTTTTTGATCAGGTAACGTATCGTGGTGCATTCGATGCCACTACTTTATGGACGGATGGATGGACCAACTGGGATGCCGAAAACACAACGTATCCGGCAACAACAGTTACAAAATCCGGTGAGATTACAAGCAACGAAACCTGGACTGCTTCGGATGTGTATAAAATTGAAGGGTTTTTATATGTGCGCAGTGGTGCAACGTTGACTATCGAAGCCGGCACTGTGATTCGTGGCGATAAAGCCAGCAAGGGCACTTTGATTGTGGAACGAGGTGCAAAACTGAATGCGGTTGGAACATCCGTAAATCCAATTGTTTTCACATCAAACGAAGCGGCGGGCTCGCGTGACTATGGCGATTGGGGCGGCATTGTCCTTTGCGGAAAAGCGGCCATCAATGTGCCTGGCGGTGAAGCTCAGATTGAAGGTGGACCGACTTCGTATTATGGCGGTGGCACTTCTCCTGACAATGCTGACAACAGCGGTACGCTGAGTTATATCAGAATAGAATTTCCTGGAATTCCTTTTGTAACGGATAAGGAAATCAATGGTCTTACTCTTGGTGGTGTTGGTAGCGCCACAACCATCGATCATATACAGATTTACCGTTGTGGTGACGATGCTTTTGAATGGTTTGGCGGAACTGTAAATGCCAAATATCTGGTTTCTTCATTCACCTGGGATGATGATTTTGATACCGATTATGGCTTCTCCGGCATGATTCAGTATGCTGTTGCTTTGCGCGATTCATCCATTGCTGATCCGGGTTCGGGATCAAACGGTTTTGAAAGTGATAATGATGGCTCGGGTTCGGCCAATACTCCGGTAACCAATCCGATTTTTTCGAATATTTCCATGTTTGGACCAAAAGTACTTTCAACCACAAGCATCAATACCAATTATAAAAGAGCGATGCATTTGCGCCGAAATTCGCAGATCGATATTTACAATTCCTTTTTTGCCGGATATAAAGATGGACTTTTTGTTGATGGTTCAGCGGCCCGGCAGAATCTGGCTGAAGGCGAATTGTCTCTTTTTGGTGTAACCCTGGCTTATTGCTCTGGAAATTATTTTCCGGAAGACACCGTGAATGTTGTGCGTGATTATTACTTAACATCCTGGAGAATGAATGATACATTGACCGATCATGCTTTGCTGCAGATTGCCGATCCTTTCAATTATGGCAACCCTGATTTTCGCCCTGTGACTGGTAGTCCGGCTTTGAACGGCTCGGTTTTCAGTGGCATCATTGACCGCGAAAGCAACAATGTTGATGAGTTGATTATTTATCCAAATCCTGCAACAAACGTGCTTAATGTTGCTTTTTCTCTCCGTGACGACGAAACTGTTGTTGTTGAGATTATGGATATGAGCGGTAGAATTTGCAGCAGGGTTGTTGAAAGCAGGGAAATGGGTTCGAATGTTGTCGGAATCGATGTTCATCAACTGGAAACCGGTGTTTATTCCGTTAGGATAAAAGCCGGTTCATCTATTGCCACCATGCGCTTTTTCAAATAACATACATCTGAACCTCTCATGAATCAGCTGGGCATAACTGAAAAGTTATGCTCATGCTGCTTTGTGTAATGTGAATTTATTATTAGTAACATTGGTTTTTTACTAACAATTTCCTGACAGAAAAAAGATGCATTAATAAAGCAGTTTTAATTACAGGGTAATATTTGAAATGGAAATTTGCAGTACAAATCAGTTGTATGAAAAAGTTGTTTTTATTTTTTATTATCAGTTTTTCGTTTTCGTTTTTGTTCTCACAAACGAGCTTTCAGAGCGAAGTTCCGGTAAGACAGGGTACAATGGATGTAAAAGGCCGTGTTGTTGATGCAAAAACAAATGAGCCGGTTATCGGTGCCAATGTTGTGCTGAAGGGAACAACCCTTGGCGCTTCAACTGACCTTGACGGAAACTTTGTTTTGCCGGCCATTCCCAAAGGCAATCTTACGGTTACTGTTTCTTATGTTTCTTATAAACCATTTGAACATACTTTTTATATTTCAGGCGAAAAAAATCTTTTTCTTGATATTAAACTCGAAGAAAATATAACGCAGATTCAAAC
>Ga0116152_10004078_pt1 | contig 11593 bp, 9 predicted proteins | sample AD_UKC119_MetaG_FD_89894 | JGI IMG/M metagenome (GOLD analysis project Ga0116152, IMG submission 89894) | Active sludge microbial communities of municipal wastewater-treating anaerobic digesters from Hong Kong - AD_UKC119_MetaG | ecosystem: Engineered > Bioreactor > Anaerobic > Digestate...
GTCGAAGCGGCCGCTGTACGACGGTCATACGATCAGTTCCTGGTCGCGCAAACCCGCGTCAGTGGTGGTACGGCCGAGCGCCTGAACGAGTTTGCCGCGCAGGCCGAGCGCATCAACAATCTTTTGGGTGATCCAAGCACCGGCCTCTCCGCGTCTACCCAGCGCTTCGCCAACGCGTTGCAAGGGGTCGCGACGACGCCGGCGTCGATTCCTGCGCGCGAGACCCTGCTGGCCGAGGGTGCGCAGCTCGCGCAACGCCTCAACGATTACGACAATCGATTGCGTACCCTTGATCGCGACATCAATGCGCGCTTCGCAGTCGAGGCGCGCGATATTTCCTCACTGGCGGCCAACATCGCGCAGCTCAATGGCGAGATCACCGCCGCCTACGAGCGCAGCAGCCAGGATCCCAACGATCTGCTCGATCAGCGCGATCGCCTGATCGATCAGATCTCCCGCAAGCTGAACGTCAGCGTCGTGCCGGAGAATCGCACGGTGCTCAATGTCTTCGTCGGCAACGGTCAGGCGCTGGTGCTCGGGACGGCCGCAGCGGAGATCACGGTCACGCGCGATCGCTTCGATCCGGAACGGCAGCAGCTTGCGCTGCAGACGCCGAGCGGTCCGATCGATATCTCGCAGAATCTCAGCGGTGGCTCGCTGGGCGGACTGATCGATTTTCGGCGCGAGATGCTCGACCCGGCCCGCAACGCGCTCGGGCGGATGGCAACGGCGCTCACCGAGCAAATGAACGGGCAGCATCGGGCGGGTATCGATCTGACAGGTGCTTTGGGCGGCGACTTCTTCCGCGTCGGCGGCGTGGCAACGTCACCGGCCACCGACAATGCTGGTAGCGCCACGCTGAACGTAGCGCGGACTGCCATCGGTGAACTGACCGAATACGACTTCATACTCGAGAACACCGCAACCGGCATGCAACTGCAGCGCGCTGACACGGGCGTGCCGGTTAGCCTGACCGGTAGCGGCACCGTCGCCGACCCGTATTTGGCGGCGGGCTTGTCGATCGTCACGAACGGCGCCGCGGCGCTTGGCGACCGCTTCATGATCCGCCCGACACGCAACGCAGTCGCCGGTTTCGGTCTGGCTGTTACTGACGCGGCGCGCGTCGCCGCCGCGGCACCCATTCGTACCAGCGCCAATAATGCGAATACCGGCAGCGCGGCGATTTCTGCTGGCGAGGTCGTCGACGTCACTGACCCGGCCTTGCGCACACCGGCAGTCATTCAATTTACATCGCCGACTACCTACTCGATCAACGGCAGCGGCAGCTTTCCCTATACCAGCGGCACACCGATTACCCAGAATGGCTGGTCTGTCACGCTGACCGGCACACCAGCAGTGGGTGATCAGTTCTCCGTGCTCGACAACTCCGCGGGCCGCGGTGACAACCGCAACGCACTACTGCTGGCGGCAACGCTGGCGGCGCCCGCGCTCGACAATGGCACGGCTTCGGTCGCGGCGACGATCGAGCGCTTCACCGCCGAGATCGGGTTGCAGACGCGGTCGGCGCAAAACAATCGGGACGCCCAGGCTGTGGTCTATCGTGATGACCTTGCGGCTCGCGATTCCGTGTCTGGCGTCAACCTCGATGAGGAAGCCGCCAATTTGCTGCGCTATCAGCAGGCCTACCAGGCGGCGGCCAAAGTCATCGCCATTTCGAGCACGCTGTTCGACTCATTGCTCGGCGCCTTCAGGAGATAGACGATGCGCATTTCGACGCTGGGCTGGAATCGCAATACGCTCGAAGCCATGCTCGATCAACAGGCACGCCTTGCGCGTACCCAAGCCGACGTGGCTACCGGACTGCGGGTCCGAACGCCGGCAGACGATCCGATCGCCGCTACCCGGATCGCCGGGCTCGAGCGCAACCTCGCAGCCTCCGAGCAGTTCGCCCGCAATGCCAACTATGTGGAGAGCCGGCTCGGCAACACGGAGCAAGCGCTCGCCGACGGCGGCAACGTCCTGCAACGCGTACGCGAGCTGCTGGTGCAGGCAGGTAACGCTACGGTTGGCCCGGACGAGCGACGCATGATCACCGCGGAGCTACGCACGCGGATCGACGAATTGATGGCGACGGCCAACCGCACCGACGGCACGGGTGAGTATCTGTTTGCGGGGACGGCGACGCAGACGCAACCGTTCAGTCGCGACGCGACGGGTGTTCGGTACGGCGGCGACTCGACCGTGCGCGAGATACAGATCAGCGCTACCCAGCGTCTCGCGGACGGCGTGACCGGGCTGACTGCATTCATGAGCGCACCACGCGGCAATGGCACGTTTACGACTGCTGTTGCAGCCGGCAATACCGGCAGTGGCAGTATCGACATTGGTTCGGTCGTCGATCCGGCTGCCTGGGTGGCGGACACCTACCGAATCCGTTTCATCGCGCCTGGCAGCTACGAAGTGGTCGATTCGGCCAGCAACACCGTGAGCACAGGTAGTTATACGAGTGGCAACGCAATCGAATTCCAGGGCGTGCGTGTCAGTATTGCTGGCGCGCCTGCCGTTGGCGATGAGTTCGTTGTGGCCAGTGCGAGCCGCGGCAGTCTGTTCTCGCTGCTCGATTCGATCGCGACGACGCTCGACGGCCGCACTGCAACGCCAGCGGAGAAGGCGCGTTTTGCGAGCGAAGTCGGCGCCGGTCTGGCAGGGCTGGATGGGGCGATCGATTCGTTGCTGCAGGTGCGGGCGCAGGTCGGGGCGCGTTTGTCGGCGGTGGATTCCACCGCCAATACGCGCGCCTCGCTTGAACTGGAACTGCAGGGTGATGCCTCCGCGCTGCGTGATACAGACTACGCTGAGGCCGTTACGCGGCTCAATCAGCAGTACGCAGGCCTGCAGGCCGCGCAGGCTGCCTACACCAAGATTGCCCAGTTGTCGCTGTTCGACTATCTGTGACCTGGCTCACGGACCACCACTCAAGCACGGCAGGCTTTTACCGATACAGGAATCAGAACGGAGCTTCGCGAATGGAAGCTCGGGATTTCGCAAAGCTTGTTTTTTTAAGGAGTGATTTCAATGCCTCAGGTAATCAACACCAACGTGATGTCGCTGAATGCTCAGCGCAACCTCTCGACGTCTGGTAATCAGCTGTCGACCGCACTGCAGCGTTTGTCGTCCGGTTTGCGCATCAACAGCGCGAAAGACGACGCCGCCGGCCTCGCCATTTCCGAGCGTTTCACGACACAGGTCCGTGGTTTGAACCAGGCCGTGCGCAACGCCAATGACGGTATTTCGCTCGCGCAGACTGCCGAAGGCGCGCTGAACGAGATCTCCAACAACCTGCAGCGCATCCGTGAAATCGGCGTGCAGTCTGCCAACGCCACGAACAGCGCGTCCGACCGGGCCGCTCTGCAGTTGGAAGTTGGTCAGTTGTTGCAGGAAATCGACCGCGTCGCCAACCAGACGTCGTTCAACGGCGTCAAGGTGCTCGACGGCAGCTTTACCTCGGCTGTGTTCCAGGTCGGCGCGAACGCCAATGAAACGATCAGCGTCTCGGGCCTCGTCGACGCCAACATCGCCGCACTGTCGTCTGTGACGGCAGCGGTCGGCCAGTCGAGCGCGGTCACTGGCATCACGACTCTGACGGCTGTGGGCGCCGGTGCGCTCGTGATCAACGGCGTGGACGTCGGTGCCAGCCTGGGCGCCGTCGGCTCAGCGCAGCAGCGCGTCGGCCAGGTTGTTGACGCGATCAACAACTTCGCGGCCTCGACCGGTGTCAACGCCGCACTCGACTCTGCGACCAACCGCATCGTGCTGACCTCTGGCGCGAACATTGTGGTCACCGGTACGGACACTGGCGTGCTGACGGGCTTCAACGCCGCCGGTACTGACGGTGACGCGACTGCGACGACCACGGTCGGCTTGACCGGTACGTCGGTTGCCTCGTTCGCCGGTGCGACGCTGGCGATCCAGCAGGCCGACAGCGCCCTGCAGCAGGTCAACACCGCCCGCGCGACACTGGGTGCGATCCAGAACCGCTTCTCGTCCGTGGTTGCCAACCTGACGACGGGTGCCGAGAACATCACGGCAGCCCGTAGCCGAATCCTCGACGCGGACTTTGCGGCCGAAACTGCCGCACTGACCAAGGCGCAGATTCTGCAGCAGGCTGGTACCGCGATTCTGTCGCAGGCCAACGCAGTCCCGCAGAACGTTCTGTCACTGCTTCGGTAAGTAGTCAGGACCAAGCTGGCTGAGCGGGGCAGCGACCGTCACCTGACGGTCGCTGCCTTCTTGGCAGCCGCTACAGACCGATGACTCATTGAGGTAACGCCCGTGATCCGCTCGCCAGGCATCAGCTCCGGACTCGACGTCAACGCGATCGTGACGCAGCTCGTTGCGGCGGAGCGCCTGCCGGCCGCTCAGCGTATTCAACGCCAGGACACACGGCTAACCACCCAGATTTCAGCACTCGGCACACTACGGGGCGCATTGGGCGCCCTGCAGGCTGCCGTGTCGCCACTCAAGACTGTCGCCAGCTTCCAGACACGGGCCGTCGCCAGCAGCAATGAAGGCATATTCACGGCTACCGCGACATCCTCGGCAGCACCAGGCAGCTTCGAGATCGAAGTCGTCGCGGTAGCGAGCGCCCAGAAGATCGCGTCGAACGCGTTTGCGGGTGGCGCGCCCTCGGTGGTCGGCACCGGCACACTCAGCATCGCCGCTGGCGTGCGCAGTTTCGACGTCGTTATCGACGACACGAACAACACGCTCGCGGGCATCCGCGATGCGATCAATCTGGCGCCCAACAACACAGCGGTCCGAGCGAGCATCGTAACGACTACCGACGGCAGTCGCTTGATTCTCTCCGCGCGCGAATCTGGCGCTGTCAATGGTTTGCAGGTCACCGCATCGGGCGGTGATGGCGGCTTGACAGCGCTCGATTACAACGCCGCCGGGCCGACTGGCAACTACACCCAGCTCGCCGCCGCCGCTGACGCGCTGGTGCGCGTCGAGGGTTTCGACGTTTCGAGTTCCACGAATACCATCAGCGGCGCAATCGACGGCGTAACGCTGAATCTCGAGAATGCCGCACCAGGCTCACTCGAGACAGTTACGGTGATCAACGACAACGAGTCGTCGGTCGAGCGTATCAAGAAGTTCGTTGCGGACTTCAACGCCACCGCGGGCACGCTGGCCAACCTGCGTCGTTTCAATCCGACTACGCGGGATGCAGGGCCATTGCTCGGCGACGCAATGCTGCGGAATGTCGAGAACGATCTGCGGCGGCAAATTGCCACGGCGACCACGGGCGCGACTCCGCCGTATACCACGCTCGCCTCGATTGGTATCACAACGTCGAAGGACGGCAGTCTGCAGCTCGACGAGGCTAAGCTCAACGCGGCAATGGCTGCGGATTTCGATGGCGTCGGCCGCCTGTTTGGCACCGACGACGGCATTGCGGCCCGCATCGACGCATCGCTCGAGCGCGTGCTGGCGGGCGAGGCGCAACTCGACAACCGGACCAGCAATCTGCAGGCGCAGAAGCGCGCGCTCGACACCGACCGAGCCAATCTGGATCGTCGTATGGTGGCCGTCGAGGCCCGCTATCGCGCGCAGTTCTCGGCGCTCGACGTGGCGCTCGCTGGCCTGCAGTCCACCGCCAGCTATCTCGCCCAGCAGCTCGCCAGAACAACGAGTAACTAACGACTCAAGTCGTGCGCGGGCGTGCCGATACAGCGGTCAGGAAGTTCTGACCGGAGAATCGCGCCATGTCCTCCCCAGGGTATGCACAGAAGCTCGCTGCCTATCAGGTTGTCGCGACTCACGGTGGCGTCGCCGCGGCCGACCCGCATCGACTGATCGTCATGTTGATGGATGGTGCCCTCGAGCGTATCGCCAGCGCTCGCGCACTCGCGCGTCAGGGCGCGCATGCCGAGAAGGCACAGTTACTGCATCGAACGGTTTCGATCATCGATGAATTGCGCAACTGCCTCGATTTCAAGGCTGGCGGCGAGTTCGCCCGCAATCTCGACTCGTTGTACGAGTATCTGTGCCGGCGACTGATGCAATCGAGCAGCGACGGCAAGCTCGACACGCTCGACGAAGTCAGCACATTGCTGAACGAGATCCGCACGGCCTGGTTGCAGATACCGGTCGAGTGGCGTGCCGCCAAGGGTGACGGACGATGAACGAGTCTGCGCAACGAGACGGACGACCGCGGTTGCGCCTGATACAGGGCGGACTGTCGCAGAGTTCGTTGTCTTCTGAATGGCGCGCATTGGGCGATCGCATCATCGATTGCACCGCCGTCCTCGGCTTGCAGCTAGCGAGCGGGCGCTGGTCACGCGTTGCCAGCCTGATCGAGTGTCGGCGCGAGTTGCTGAGCCAGCTGCAAGCGTTGTCCAGCGACGCACAGAGCCGTCGCTGTGTCGCGGCGCTCGAAGCCGCTATACTCGAGTCGGAAAACATGATTGCCAAAGCAGCCGCTGCGCGTGTCGGTGCAGGCTCTGCGACGGAGCGTGCTCAACCATGACCTTCGACGGCCGCGATACGATCGTCCTGTTCGACGAGCTGGCATATGAAGACGTGCTATCGCTGGCCTGGCAGCCGCGCGCCGCCAATTTCGATGAACTGGTTGCCGAGCGCCTGGCTGACAACAACATCAGGCTACTGCAGGCGTTCGATGCGCTGGAAGAGCACAGCACTGTCGATAAGCCGGACGAAGCGTCGCCATACGCTACCGACCTCGCGCGCATGGACTTCAAGATCAATCTGTTGCTGGATCTGGTGGGCCAGTTGCTGGCCGCGAGCCATGCCAGGCCGCGCGCCGTGCCGGTGCGGTTCAATGCGCTCGGCGCCAGCTGGCAGGTTGCGGACGATGCAGCAGCGCCGGACGTGGGTTCCAAAGGGTTGCTGCAGATCTACCTGCGTGACACGCTCGTGCAACCTTTGACACTGCCCGCGCGCGTGTCCACCATCGCGCCCGGCGGTCAGGTGCGCGTGCACTTCGAACTGCTGAACGAACTGGTGGCAGATCATCTGGAGAAGCTGGTGTTCCGTCATCACCGGCGCAAGATCGCGGGTGCACGCGTCGCGCGGTGAAGCCGATTGCCGTTGGTCTCTAGGGGAACGCCCCAATCGCTTCCGTAGTGTTCTAGGGGATTCCGGAAGCACTCGGCGGACCTTTGTCTTATGGCGAGCAGGTTCCAGTTTCAGCGTTGGCCAATTTCGATCTCGTCACAGTTCTGTTCTGCCGCATGGACACAATGGCACCGAGAGAGAGGTGAGATTGTGCAATTCGTCGAGCAGATAACAGACCGCTGCAGTGGCCCGGAATCCACCGCAGCAACGCCGCTGGCTTCCATCGACAGATCCGCGTTGGAGCCGCGAACACCCACCGGTACTTCCGCCGCAATCCGTTCTGTCGTGCGCCTCATCGAGCAAGTAGCGCCGCACGACTCGAGCGTACTGATCCTCGGTGAGTCAGGGACTGGCAAGGAGGTGGCGGCACGCGCCATCCACGAGCGCAGCACGCGCCGGCAGCGGCCATTTGTTGCCGTCAACTGCGGCGCGATCCCGCCGGAGCTGCTCGAAAGCGAATTGTTCGGCCACGAGAAGGGTTCCTTCACTGGCGCGATCACGACGCGCAAGGGACGCTTCGAGATTGCCGACGGCGGTACGCTGTTCCTCGATGAAATCGGCGACATGAGCATGCCGATGCAGGTCAAGCTGTTGCGCGTGCTGCAGGAACGCACTTTCGAGCGCGTCGGCAGCAACGTCACGACGAGCTGCGATGTACGTATCATCGCTGCCACGCATCGCGATCTCGAGCAGCAGATCGAGCGTGGCGACTTTCGTGGCGACCTGTTCTATCGACTGAACGTTTTTCCGATCGAAATGCCGACACTGGCCAGCCGCATCGAGGATTTGCCTGCTTTGATCGAGGAATTCGCGGCCAACAACGCGCGCCAGGGCCGCACGCGTTTAATGCTGGCGCCGCGCGCACGCGACGCGCTCCTCGGCTATGCGTGGCCCGGCAACATTCGGGAACTCGGCAATCTCATCGAACGCCTGTCGATACTCTGCCCGGACAGACCGGTCGATGTGTTCGATCTGCCGCCGCGCTATCGACCTGCCGGCTGGGAGGATTTGCCGGATCTGGAACAGGCAGAGCTGGCTGCATGCCGCCGCGCGGAGTACTCGGCGTCCGCCGCAGCAGTAACCACTGCCGAGTTCGCCGCCGCCGATTTTGCCTCGCCCACACTGCCGGTCACATTCAGTAGCGTCGCGGAACAAACCGTGCAGTTGCCGGATCGCGGCATCGATCTGCGCGAACATCTGCAGACCATCGAGCGCAGTCTGATCAGTCAGGCTTTGACACGCAGTGACGGCACCGTGGCGCAAGCGGCACGCCTGCTCAATCTGCGGCGCACGACGCTGGTAGAGAAGCTGCGCAAGCTCGGTATGGCGGCAGCCTGACGCCCTTGTCGGAACTCCGGCGCGCGGCGGAAAGCCGCCACTAACACCCTACAAACTGCGACGCCTGTCACATGGCGAGGCACCGATCGGCCAGGCACGGGTCTTGCACTGCCTGCTCAGGGCGCCAACGAGGTGCCAGAGAGATCGAGGAGCAGCATGAACTCTAGTTGCAACATACCGTCTGCGGCGATCGAGCCGATCGCGATCGCGGCGAAATCACGCCTGGTCCTGGAGCTCGCGCGGCGTGTCGCAGATTCGGACTGCACCGTCCTCCTGATCGGCGAGTCCGGTACCGGCAAAGAAGTGCTCGCACATTTCATTCATCGCGCGTCGTCGCGACCTGGCGGTCCGTTCATCGCGGTCAACTGTGCGGCCATCCCCGAGTCGATGCTGGAATCGCTGCTGTTCGGCCACGAGCGCGGTGCGTTCACGGGCGCACACGCTGCACACGCTGGCAAGTTCGAGCAGGCTCAGGGCGGTACGCTGCTGCTCGACGAGATCGCCGAGATGCCGCTCGCGCTGCAGGCCAAGCTGTTGCGAGTCTTGCAGGAGCGTGAGGTGGAGCGACTCGGCAGTCGTGGCACGGTCGCGCTGGATGTGCGGGTGTTGGCGGCTACCAACCGCAACTTGCGGGAAGAAGTAGAAGCCGGCCGGTTCCGCGAGGACCTCTACTATCGTCTCAACGTGTTTCCCATCACGCTGGCGCCGTTGCGCGAGCGACGCGACGATATTCTGCCGCTCGCGATGTATCTGTTGCAGCAGCGCAGTCGACCGGGCGTACGCATTCCTGCGCTCACGGCCGACGCGGCACACCTGCTGCTCACGAACAGATGGCCAGGCAATGTTCGGGAGCTCGACAACCTGTTGCAGCGTGCAATGATCCTTGCGAACGGACCGGTGATCGACGCCGAGCACATCGTGTTCGAGCAGCTGGCCAGACCGACCGACAAGCCAGCGGAGACGCAGGCGGCATTGGCTGACACGCTCGAGCGGACTGAGCGTGACGCGATTCTGGCGGCCCTGGAAGCTGCCAACGGCAGCCGCCGGGCGGTGGCCGAGCGACTGGGCATCAGTCCGCGCACCTTGCGCTATAAGCTGGCGCGCATGCGCAGCGCCGGCGCCAATGTGCCGGCGGCCTGACCGTCCTCGCACAGCTGACAGAGGTCCAACATCATGAGTCAGATCGAAGTCGATCGCGTGCTGTCACAGATCCGCCAGTTGCAGAGCGCGGCGCGAGTAGGCGTGCCGACAGCGCCACCCGTAGCTGCGCCCGGCGCCAACAGCTTCGCGAACGTGCTGCAGCAGGGCCTCGAGAAGGTCAGTCTACAGCAGGCCAAATCCAGCCAGCTCGCCAACCAGTTCGAACGGGGCGTACCCGGCATCGAGCTGCCCCAGGTGATGCTCGAAGCACAGAAGTCCAGCGTTTCCTTTCGAGCCCTGGTCGAGGTGCGCAACAAATTCGTCGAAGCCTACCGCGAAATCATGAGCATGCCGCTGTAGCGGCGAGGAACTGACAGATGACGACTGAAGCGGTCATGTTGCCGCCGGCACAACGTTTGACCCAAGGGCTGCGACCGATCCTGCTGTTGGTCGGCGTCGCGCTGGCTGTCGCAGCGGGCGTCGCAATCACGCTCTGGTCCGTTGGTCCTACCTACAGCGTGCTGCACGCGGGGCTCGCGGCGGACGAGACGGCCCAGGTGGCGCAGGCGCTGGATGCCGCGCGCATACCTTACAAGATCGACGACGGCACGGGCTCGATCCGCGTGCCATCGGCGCAATTGTCCGCTGCCCGCTTGAAGCTCGCAGGCGATGGCCTGCCGGGCTTGAGCTCCGGCTTCGAGTCCATGTCCAAGGAGCCCGGGTTCGGTGTCAGTCAGTTCATGGAGAATGCGCGCTATCAGCACGCAATCGAAGTCGAGCTCGCGCGCACCATCTCCAGTGTGCAGCATGTGCAGGCCGCGCGCGTGCATCTGGCGGTGCCGCGGCAATCATCGTTCGTGCGCGATCGTCGCCCGGCGACGGCGTCGGTCTTCCTGCAGCTGAAGGCTGGGCGTCGACTCGAGGGCGGTCAGGTGTCCGCCATCGTCAACCTCGTTGCATCCAGCATCCCCGAGCTCGAGCCTGCGCAGGTGACCGTGGTCGATCAGCAGGGACGACTGCTGTCGGCGCGGCAGATCGATGGTGACGAGGCACTGCGCGACAAGATGCTCGAGTACGCCCGCGACATCGAGCAGGGCTTCACGCAGCGCATCGAAGAACTTATTTCGCCCCTGGTCGGTCCGGCCGGCGTGCGAGCGCAGGTGGTCGCCCAAGTCGACATGTCGACGACCGAGGAGGCGCGCGAGCAGTACAACCCCGAACGCCAGGTAGTCAGAAGTGAGCAAACGTCGGAGCAGTCGTCGCGCAACAGCGCGGGCGACAATGCCGCCGGTGTGCCTGGAGCGCTGACCAATCAGCCACCCCAGCCAGGCGTTGCGTTGCCGCCAGGGGCGGCGCCAACGATCGCACAGACCGGCAATGTCGCAGCCGGTGCCGCCGCGGCTGCTGGTGGCGCGGCGACGACGGTCCTCGGCCCGGACTCCACCTCGAAACAATCGACCCGTAACTTCGAGATCGATCGGACTCTCGCGTATACGCGTCAGCCCGCGGGTCGGATCACGCGTCTCACGGTCGCAGTGCTGGTGGACAACCTGCGCACGGTCGACGAGGCTGGCAAAGCGACCGAGACGCCGCTGACCGAGAAGCAGCTCGAGCACATCACCAAGCTCGTGCGCGATGCGGTTGGCTACAACGAGAGCCGTGGTGACAGCGTCAACGTCGTCAACTCATCGTTCCGCAGTGAGCCCGAACCAGCAGCTGGCGAGCTCGAATCGATTCCAATCTGGGAGCAGCCGTGGGCACAGGATCTCGCCAAGATTCTGGCCGGCGTGATCGTATTGTTAGTGCTGGCATTCACCGTCGTGAAGCCCTTGCTCAAATCGCTGGTCGAGCCGCTCAAGGCGCAGGCGATGCTGCCGGCGGCCATGCCGGCTGCCGCTGCAGGCACCGCAGCGCCGCTCAATGCCAATCCGACGCTCGCGTACGAACAACAGGTTGCCGCAGCACGGGACATGGTCGCACAGGACCCGAAGCGGGTTGCTCAGGTGGTCAAGAC
>Ga0116152_10004079_pt1 | contig 11593 bp, 8 predicted proteins | sample AD_UKC119_MetaG_FD_89894 | JGI IMG/M metagenome (GOLD analysis project Ga0116152, IMG submission 89894) | Active sludge microbial communities of municipal wastewater-treating anaerobic digesters from Hong Kong - AD_UKC119_MetaG | ecosystem: Engineered > Bioreactor > Anaerobic > Digestate...
AAGGGGTACCCGGATAAGAAAATATCCCCGATATTCCGGCATCAATAGCCGCTTGTGCTATGGCCTCATCTCCCAGTAATAACAGTTTTTGCATTTCTACAATTTTAAAATATAACGCTTCCTTTTAACTAGCGGGCAAAACTACTTAATTTATCCAGATTTTAATAAAAAAGCGCCTCAAATTTGAGGCGCTTTGATAAAATACTGCATAAAACAAAGCTATCTTACTATGAGTTTTTCAATGTGGATACCCTCCGCTGAGAGTACTTTCAAAAAGTATATTCCTTTTGCAAAGTTCGATAGGTTGATTTCGATTGATTGGTCAGTATAGAATCTTTCAATCACCTGACCAGTAGTATTAATTACCTGAATCTCTACAGGTTGGTTAATTCCGGTCACATTAAATGTACCGGTATTTGGGTTGGGATAAATGCTCAAATTGCTCAATGATGGCTCTGAAACAGACGTTCCGGCCTTCAAAGTCATAATAGCCGAAAGCCCATTTTCAGCAAATTGACCATTGTTGGGCATTTTGTTATCCCAAACAGGATAAACCTCAGTTACATTCTGAGTCAATGGATCATAAACCTTTAAGGTAATCGCTTCACCTTCAATCAGCCCGTCAACCAGTTCAGTTGTGAGGTCATTGCCATAAACAACAAGCGGAAGATTTCCTGCTTCACCTGCAACTTGCGTTATACCCACGCAAACTCCCTCAGTGTTGAATGCTGCGATGATATCACCTTGCTTCAAATCGGTGAGGGCTGCCTCAAAAATGGAAATAATGTGGGCAGTACCGGTATTTGTGACTTTCCAGGGGGAGTTTTTGATTACTATAGGCTGATTGTTGTTTACAATTGGATTAGCACTTTTCACGGGGTAAGTAACAGAACCATCCTGAAGCATGGTAACCAAATAAGCATTACCTGGCTCAAGCGTAGTAAGAGTGTATAATCCACCTTGTGGCCAATAAACCAAACCCAGTTTAATATCAAATGCATATAACATAAAATCCTCAATCTGTTCAAAAATCTGTGACGCACTTACATTTTCTGAAGATAGTACTGGCAAATAATTAAAGCCTTCCTCCAAATTCACTGTTTTAAGAATCGTTTCTTCTCCATCAATAAATAAACATCCCGCTTTTGACAGTTTGACTTTGTATCCTGAATTCAAATCCCAATCAGTCAAATAGTTTATATTCTGAGATGGCCAGTAAAAACCAAGTTTGCTCAACATGATTACCAAAGCATCGTCTGAAACCAAATCTGACATAATATCTTCAACAGATGGATTTAAAGGCTCAATATAGCTGGAAATCAACTGCCATCCAGGTTCCATACATACTAGAAAATCATCATTTATCAACAATGGTACTATCTTCAAATCTTGCTGGAGATAAGTTGTTGCATCATAAACGATAACCTGAACATAAAATACATCATCCATTATAGCTGTTACCGGTAGAGTGAAATTTACATTAAAAGGCTCGTTCTCTTCGTATTGGATCACCTTAGTAGTAGAGAATCCATCAATGTTTATCATATCCGGATTGAGTAAATTTGTTTCAACGATAACTGTCTGAGTTGGAAGATCAGTATCAACTTCAATCTCAGCAACTACAGGTTCACCGGGCAAATAAAAGGGTTTGTCAACTTCTACATAACGGATAAAAGCATGATCTCCCATACAATTGTTTATAATTAGTTGACCCCAATCTACGTTTACTGCCCAATCGCCATTAGTAGCAACATCAATAAATATTTGAATGAGATTCATACCATTAGGTCCTGGATTTAAAAAGGCTGGGTCAACATTAAATATTGTTGTACTCCATTCATCATCTGCTCCAGTAAGGGCTCCAAGAAAATTTCCATTTATGTAAACTTCATCAACTTCGCCTTGCAATTCATCAACATCCCATGCATAAATGCTTAATTGCGCACTTTCGATATTTGCTTCATCAACAAAAATATTAAATTCAATTGGAGCTTTAGGATCATCCTTGAATAAATACTCATCCATGTCATAATCCGGAACCCCTTGCAATGCGTTGTTTTCATTATCATCGGTGGTGATATGGATGCAATTCATGCCAAGCACCTGCAATGTTACAGGAACAACTATTTGTGGGTTGTCAGGATCGTTACTGGTAATAATTATCTGAGCGTTGTACACATCCACAGCTAATCCTGTGGCATCAAAAGCAACTTCAATTTCCATCATCTCGCCGGGTGCAATGGTTCCATTAAGAGGAGTTTCGCTTAACCAACTGACTTCACGAGTATTTGCTACTCCATTTTTCAACTGATCGTTCAGGTAGTTGATGAAATCATCAGGGCTATCTCCATTTGAACTTTTTTTAACCGATTTGATTCTCAAACTTTTTGATGTTTCGAGATCATCAAGATCAAAAACAAGATCAGCATCACCCGTATTTGAAATAGTGAGGATTTGGGTTGAGGTTTCATCCGGGTAGAGGCTTTCGGATAAAGATAGTGGATCAACATTAATTACCGGATCTAAACTATTAATATTAAAACTAAGATTTATAGTTGTTGATTCAGGTGGCGTTCCGTTGTCGGTAGCAATGATATCAATCTCGTGTAAACCAATATTATCCATAGTCGCAAGCAAATCCATTTCTACTGTACACACATTGCCCGGCGTAACCGTGTAGGTAAAATCAGATAATCCGAATGTATTTACAATGGCCTCGGTAATTTGATCAACTTCAGGTGAGAGGAATGACACAGTTAAATTATATGCCTCACCAACAGTAAGTTCAATAGGTTGAACAGCCGGGACTCCCTGAGCGACCGGAGGTAGATTAACACCAACAAAACTACTGCTTTTAAGAAATATCCAGGTATCGAGACTATAATCATTAACATCAGCAATTGCCATTTTAATATGATTTACAACATTTGGCGTAACTGTTGCAAAAAGTTGGAATTCAACTGTAAATCCATCACATTGTATATCGAAAACTGGTGGGGTATTACTAATGTAATACTCCGAATTTTGTTCATGGTTAATTGTACCTATCGAAATAGGAATTGTAGTTCCCGGAACAAAAGCAATATTTACTCCATTCACAAAAAAAGCAAAAACATCAGGGTAGCTATTAATGTATTCAGGGTATTCCTCCGAACCCATAACAAAACTAAATGATAAATTGTTTGTCTCAGGTATAAAGTCAAATTCTAATACAGAGGCATCATACGTTGAATAGCCAAGAGCATTTAGATCAGGATCACCTGGCAGTCCATTGCTAGTTGAAGTACCAGATGCGTCATTAGGTCCTATTGCATTGCTTGCAGCACCAGAACTCAATATGATACCATCATCGATCCCTATCCCGGCAATATCGCCACCTGAAAATAGCCCGGAGGCAATTTCTGCTCCTGCATATTGAACATTGGAAAAGGTAACTCCCTGTCCCAATATAGTTTCAACCATTTGTTGAGCTGTCACACCACTTGACATTGGCGTTACGGACAGACTACTTCGGCTTCTGGTTTCCGGATTTGGAATGGACTCTTTTCTTTCTTGGGCAACTAAACCCAAAGTTGTTAAAACTGCTAAAAAGACGATAAGTAAGCTTTTAATTTTCATAATTTTAAATTTTTAATAAATAAATAATTTGACTTGAATTTTTTTAAATAGGTAAGCATGATTTTTTGGTGTTTCATAGGCATTTGGTTTATTTAATGGTAATTAAAGAACTATTTGTAATTACAAATTAAAACAAAAAAAATGTAAAAGCTCTTAATTTTATCTAATTTCTTTTCCGATTGTATGAAAGCCAATTTTTTTTGTAGAAAATACCCTACTTTGTGTATTAACAACAAAAAAACTGAAGGGAAAACAAAGCAGCAGGAAACAAAATTTTGCAAAAAATCAGTTATTCAGCAGAAATTGCTGCAACTCTTTTATCCGTTTGGGGGCGGTTTCAATTTCAAGCTCTTCGCCATCATAACTCAAGCAGCAGCATTTGCACTTGAAATCAGCTTTGGTGAGATATTTGGTATTGATGATTTAGCAAGTCAAAAATGATATTTGCTTTATTTAGACCACTAAATTATTGATAAATAATTAGTTATTTGATGATTAAACCAAGTCTTTAATTTAATACCTCAATAAAGTTTAATGCAAGTAAATGCTAATTGTTTGATTCTAAATGTAATTAAAAGCATCAACTCTTTATTAAACTTTCGTAACAGTTAATATGAATTGGACAAAAATTGCCATCAATACCAAGTTGCATGAGATGTAAATGAGTTGGTGAACGTTTTTTATGAGCATTCAGTCCTGTTCTTCCAACAGTCGAAATTGTATCTCCAGGTTTCACTAAGTCTCCAAGATGAACAAAAATTTCACTGTTATGAGCATAGTAAAACAAACTATTTGAAATTGGTTCATAAATCCAGATGTATTTCCCTCCTCTTAAGTCACTTAAAGTGTCCCATTGATTTTCAACAGCAATAACTATTCCTCCAGAAATTGAAAGAACATTTACTTGTTTGCCACTCCTATCATCAAGACAATCCTGATTTCGGTCAAAAATAAAAATGTCATGTGCGGGATGCCCTTTATGTTTATTCCCATCAAAATAATTGTAATGATCAGCAATGTATCCACTTCCATTAGTGCCCCCAATTGAACTTTCAGAATAGCCTTGAACCGGAAATATCCAAAAACCGGAATTAAAATCAGTTCCTCCCTTTGAGTAATACAATGATCTGATCTGGGGAATAAGATTTTTAAATAAAATTACTGCAGAATCTTGTTTAATTTTACCATCTCTTATTTTAGTATTCAAATCGTTAAATGAACAACATGGATCATCAGAAATATTATGAGGAACTTTATTGATTGTTGCTTCTTCATTACTATTTCCACTCTTTATTGAACAACTCATTAAAAATACTAAAAAACCAATGTAAAAAATCTTACTCATGCTTTTTGATAAATTTGACATTTTTAATTTCAATATCAGTCAGCATTGATGATACATCTTTGTATTTACCCTGATACCAGGGCTGATTTGAAAAATAAAATTTCATGTCTTCGGTAATAAATATATATCCATATCTCGCAAAAATCTCATTTCTCATAATTTTTAAATCTTTTTTACTCAATCCATTTAAATCTGATTCATTTAATAATCTTATCGAAGCTTGCGGAAATTTTCCCTTTGGAAATTTTTGATCATAATTTCTATGCATTGAAGTTTTTAAGGTTTTTTGATATTCATTCCATGATAATTGATTCAATAAAAGTTTTGCTTTTTCAATTGAATCACTGTTTGGGTATCGTTCAATAAATTTGCTAATAGCTTCTATGGAATTTTTGACTTTTGCATCAATCCAATAGGCTCTCTCCAGATTGAGAATTGCATCTTTCCGAAATTTTCCTTTTTTAAATCTGCTCAAGTAGGTTGCATAACCTGAAAGAGTATTCTTTTCTTTACTTTCTTCCCAAAACAAACTATCCTCTATTACCTTCGAAAGTTCATAATACCTTCCTTTGGGAGAGTTAACCCTGTACTTTTGGAACGATATAGAGGTGTTCTCAATCATCGCTGCTTTCCAGGCTTTGTTATCCTGATAGCGATTATTGAGAAAATAGGCAGCAACTGCAATAATGATCACTGCAAAAACGGTGGTGATTGTAACCAGTTTCCTCTTCTTCTTTTTCCTGTTTATCTTTTCCAAAGTTTGAGAGAACTCCTTCAGCTTTCCGGCATATTCGGTGTTTTCCGGCGCCAGTTCCACACACTTTTTCATCGAGCTAACGGCATCATCGTAAAAGCCAAAACTCTCCTGCTTTATTGCAGCAGCGTGCCAGCCCGAAGCAAAAACCGGCAGGGAAGCTTCGGTAAAATAGCTGTGCGGGTTTTTAAGGTATTCATTGATCTGCTGTTGTATCTCGTAGCGCTCTCCTTTGCTTTGCAGCCTGTTCAACTGGTGTTTCAATATCATTACGATAGTTTCCGCAGCTGTGATTTCATCCGTGGTGTTGCGACGCTCATTGAGTACATTCAGATCAATCAGGTTTGACCATTTTTCGATTGCATGGATATCATCAGTGGTTTTGCATAGCGAATGGCTCAGATACACATAGCCACGATTTGTATCAATGTTTTTCAATTCCTGTTCTTTAACCGACAACACCGGGGTTAAAATTTCTATAGCTGTCTGATAGTGTCTGTTCAAGGCCTTTTCGATTCCGGCGTAAATGGAGGTGATTCGGTCGGTTTTTCCGGCTGCAAACAATTTCCCGAAAATGAGAATGGCTTCTTGAACCATATTTTGCGAAAGCAACGCCAGCGCTTTTTGATAAGCTGCTTCGGTGTTATCGGGCTGCAAGGCAAGCATCTGATCATAAATCTCAACGGCTCTTGGCGATGCGCCTGCCTGCTGATGGGCATTTGCCAGCAGCAATAGGAATGAGGCGTCCTTGCTTTTCCAACTGTACAGCTCCTCTCCGGTTTCGGCAGCTTTGGCAAATTCTTCGATGTTCACATAGGCGTTAAATAGCAGTTCCCTGGCGCTGTTATCCTTTTCATCAATGGCAATAATTTTAAGTGCCACCGAAATGGCCTCATTAAAAAGTTTATTCTCGTAAAGAAACTGTCCATATTCGCGCAGAAGCTTTACATTGTGCGGTTCAGTTTTAAGCTTCTCTTCAAATACCTGCTTTTTCGCCTCCGCTTTCGATTCAATTTTTATTACAGCTTCTAATGGCGCACCACATTTTTTGCAAAAATTTTTGCTGTCATCGTATTGAATGTTACACTTTTTGCAAATTTTCATAATTCTTGTTTTTTTGTGTGTTACAATTTACTGCCACATTCTTCGCAGAATTCAGCCGTTTTATCTGTTTGTTTATGACCGCATACAGGACAAAATATTGATTCATCATTGTGATAAGATGCTTTATTTCCAACTTGATTTAGAGAATTACTCGACAGGGTTTTAATCTGGTTTTCGATATTGCTCAATGAAGATGCTAGTCTGAAAAACAATATCCATACTTCGCAGATTAACCGCCATGCGAGGTTTCCAATAATTAAAAGCCCCAAACCTTGCAGTATAAAAAATCCTAAATCCCCTTCGGATTTTACTAAAAAGACAATACCTGCAATTGTGATTGCAATAGCTCCAAGCAAATAAATCACTTGGATGAAAATCAGAGAAATGAATTTTCTGAAAGAAAAAAAATCGTTGATTGTTGATTGTTCTTGATCGTTGTCCATATTCATTTATTCTTAAAATTTCTCCCTACACGTAAGGCTTTTCGGTATCCGCCCCTGCTTTATAGGCCTGTGCAGGGCAGGCACAGCGTTTTTTCTGTAAAGGTTGCTGTAAACCTCTTTTCTGTTTTGATGCCGATTTAATTAAGAGCTATCCCAAAATTTGAAGATGTGTTTCATTGTGTGTGATTTTTGATGAATAAAATAAACTTCGTTTTCCCCCTACTCGTAAAGCTTTTCAGGAAGCGCCCCTGCTTTGTTGGCCTGTGCAGGGCAGGCTGTGCCGCTTCAAACCTGACAGGTCTTCGAGACCTGTCAGGTTTGTCTCCGCCCTCCGTGGAATATGGTTGCGGGCGGTCATCGGGCTGCTTTTCTCTACTAAGGTTTTTTTATAGGATAAGATTTTCCTTCTCCGAAACTGAAAACCTTATCTTTTTCCTGAACCTTTGTAGAAATGCTGTTACCCCTTACAGCCAACCTTATTACCTTATCAAAGCGGATTGGATTGAAAGGCCGGTTTTTACGAGCTATCCCAAAATGTGTAGATGTTTTTCATGCTGTTGAATTTTTTGAATAAAAAAATGAATTCGGTTTTTTCCTACTCGTAAAGCTTTTCAGGAAGCGCCCCTGCTTTGTTGGCCTGTGCAGGGCAGGCTTCGGATGGCTTGCCGGACGAAACCTGACAGGTCTTCGAGACCTGTCAGGTTTGTCTCCGCCCTCCGTGGAATAAGGTTGCGGGCAGTCATTGGGCTGCTTTCTCTCCTAAGGTTTTTTTTGTGGGATAAGGTTTTCCTTCTCCGAAACTGAAAACCTTATCCATTTCCTCAACCTTCGTAGAAATGATGTTGCCCTTTAGCACAACCAACCTTATTACCTTATCAAAGTGGATTGGATTGAAAGGCCGGTTTTTAAGAGCTGTCGTAAAATGTGAAGATGTGTTTAATTGTATGATAGTTTAAATGGTTTGTAATACGATTGTTCTCGTTCCCACAGTTTTATCCTAAATGCTGTGCAACTTGTGCAGTGACTTTTCTTCTTTCCATCTCCTCTTTTACGGCCCGTGGCACACAGGTTTTGTTTACCGGATTGAAAAAGGTGCCCAACGATTTAGCCAGCACCAAAGCCACAGGTATTCCGATAATGGTTATGAAAAGCGCCGCAACCTGAAAAACGGTAACTATGGCCAGTATTAGCCCGATAGGAAAATACAATATCCTGATAATAAGGCTGAATGACTGCCAGATTTTATTTTGTTCGATGTTCAAATCGTTTTTGCTCACCATAGCAGAGGAGAAGGGAGTGAGCAGAAATTTTGATAATTGAACGAGCCCCAGACCAATTGGCGCTCCGATTACAGTAATAATGAATATGCCGCCGATGATAAATGTTCCGAAAGCGGTTAAAAATCCCAGAAAAGGGATGTGCCAAAGAATGTTGCCTAATGTTCTCATGTGTATGATTTTTAAATTTTCCCCCTACTCGTAAGGCTTTTCGGGTTTCGCCCCTGCTTTTTATGCCTGTGCAGGGCAGGCTTTTGTTGGATGACTTGCCGGACGAAACCTGACAGGTCTCTGAGACCTGTCAGGTTTATCCATGCCTCCCGTGGAATAAGGTTGCCGGCGGTCATTGGGCTGCTTGCTCTACTAAGGTTTTTTTGGAGAATAAGATTTTCCTTCTCCGAAACTGAAAACCTTATCTTTTTTCTGAACCTTCGTAGAAATGCTGTTACCCCTTACAGCCAACCTTATTACCTTATCAAAGCGGATTGGATTGAAAGGCCGGTTTTTAAGAGCTGTCGTAAAATGTGAAGATGTTTTTCATCGCTTGGTGATTTATTTTATCCATTCCAATATTTCAAAAAATTTTTCCGCTTCGCGGAAATAGTCAAATGGTAAAATAGTCAAATAGCCTAATCCCTGACGCAGCGGACCGAGAAACCGCAGGACTGATCGAAGCTGTTACGGTACACTCCACCGCCATTGTAGAACATGAGCCGGCCCCATGCATTTGACGAGTAACCCGTGGACGACCACCAGCTACCGATCGATCCCAGATAGTCGAATGAACCACCGCTGTAGAGGCCGCCCGGAAGACCTGTAAAGCCAGTTTCATTGTTTGCACCTTCATTTGGGCCTCTCCAATAAGTGGTGTCTGTGGCTTTAAGTTTTCCACCGGCTACATCTTCACCGCCTATTAGTTTGATGAGTTTTTCCCAGTCTTCATCTGAAGGGATGCGCCAGCCTTCCGGCGCCAGGCCGCGCCAGTCGCTTACGGCGTACCAGTTGTACAGCTTGCCGTAGATTTTGCCGTTGGCAGGATCGTTGTCGTAATAGCACCAGGCAGGCTGCCCGTTTTCGCCTGCCTGCCGCCACTCTTCGGCGGTTTGTGCGTGTGGAATAGGATCGCCGTTGCGAAACATATCCACATTCAGGTTTTCGGCCATCCACACCTGATCGCCAATGGTGACGGTTTTAGACTTTTGGTTGTTGCTGCATAAAAGCAACATTGTCGCACACAATAATGAGACTACACTCTTTGCAAGAGTGTTGCTGAAACAACTTTTCATTGAAACCTCCATTTTATTAAGCATGTAAACTAATTCTCAATACCTACCTCAAAATTAAAAAAGTTTTACTAAAGAAATGATCTTTAATTTCTGAGTGTATGAATAGCACTTATTGCTGTATGAAAAGTTTTTTTATTTGTAGGAGTTAATACACTTACTCAGCCTTCAAGGAGAATTTTTTGAATTTCTTTAATTTTTTTGGGAGTAATTTTAAATACCTGACTTTTACCATCAAACGAAAGAAAGCATTTTTTCTCCTGGAAATCAGCGTTTTTAAAGTACTTCAAATTGATGAGTGTTGAACGGTCGATGCGAAAAAAGTGGTTGGGGGGAATCATTCTTTCAATTTTACCTATCTGCAAAGTGACCAATTGTTTCTTGCCCGAGGTAAGAATCAGGTTTGAATAGTTCCAGTCGGCAGTGATGTAAAAAATTTCATCGGGATGGAAAGCTACTATCCCGCGTCGAAGCGGGAAAACCATCTTTTTCACCGGTTCGAGATTTTCAAAAAGGATTTTTGTTCTTGCTTCCAGTTTTTCGTGAACATGTTTTATTTTGTATCTTTCAAGAAATTGTTTGATATCATCTTTTGATACTGGTTTTAGAAAAAAATCGAATGCTGCAGCACGAATGGCTTTAATGGCATATTCATCAAATCCGGTGAAAAACACAATGCAAGGATTGATTGAATAGTTTTGCAGTTCCTTCAAAAAATCAAAACCATTCATTTGCGGCAAATTGATATCCAAAAATATCAGGTCAATTCCATCCGGAGTATCAAGCAGGTAATTTAGTGCATCCGTTGCACGATAAAACTTTTTCCTGATCTCAAATTCTTTGAAGTCTTTTAGTAATTCTACAAGCGTATCAATGGCCTGGGGCTCGTCATCAATAATCATTGCAGATATGGTTTCCATTTTTTTTTGTACTTCATTTTTTTATTTACTTGCAAATATACTAAATAGTTTACTGAAGAAGGATATTTTTGTTTAATCAGCAAATCTACTTTCGATGCTGCGATAAATGCTTTGTATGCTAAGATATGCCACAAACAGATAATCTTGACTACAGAATGTTATAATAGTTGGAAGCATTAGAATAACCAAAAAGGTGAATCAGCTTTGAAACCCAGATTTTCACTCCAGGAAAAAAAGCTTTGAAAAACGAAGAAGGACAATCTTTCTTAATAGGGGTTGCTGATAAACCTCTAATCCATTGATAAATAAGTTTCTGAAAAGAATCTGATTATATCCTGATGCAGGGTTTTATGGCAATTATCTACCAAATCCTTGTATCAAATATTGTGGTGCCCTGCACCTTATTACTTTTTTGTGGTTGGTATCTCTTCAAAGATTTCGGTGCTCCGCACCTGAAGTACAAGCCACAACGCGGCGAAATATTGGTAGAACAAAGAATTGAAATGAAGTTAAACAGGTGCAGCGCACCGTAATATTTACATTCTCTAAAAGTGTCTGTCAGATCGAATGTCTTTTGTGATATTTCAGCAGCTCCTAAGTACCGTCAGTAACAAAATAAATTTTGAAACATCATAAGCCGCAAAAATTGGAAAATGTTTTAATCAATGGTAAGGATAGTTCGGCCATAAAACGTGTTGATGTTTTCAAACATTTTATTTCACCTGCGATTTCGTCAACATGATCACCCTTTTTTCGGTAAAGAATGTTTAAGTTTGCCGGCTTTTACAGTAATTTTAAAACCGAAATGGAAATGAAGAAAAAGATGATGATGAATCCCAATCCGCTGGT
>Ga0116152_10004083_pt1 | contig 11589 bp, 7 predicted proteins | sample AD_UKC119_MetaG_FD_89894 | JGI IMG/M metagenome (GOLD analysis project Ga0116152, IMG submission 89894) | Active sludge microbial communities of municipal wastewater-treating anaerobic digesters from Hong Kong - AD_UKC119_MetaG | ecosystem: Engineered > Bioreactor > Anaerobic > Digestate...
TCATTACAGGGCCAAACATATGAATATTATAGACTGATCAGCTTTGACTATTATCCAGCAGAGTAAGGATATGTTCTGCTTCTTTTAGCAATTCATCTATGGATGTGTTGTTTCTGAGAATGATATCAGAGGATGATTTTATATTTTCAATATGCTTGAAATAAGCTGGTCTTACATCCTTCATATATTGTTCAGTGACGCTTTCCAGAGTTCGCCCCCGTTCTCTCATGTCCCGTTCAATCCTTCTGAGAAGGGCAAGGTCAAGATCCACATCAACAAATATGTTAAGATCCGCAATATCCGAAAGCAGTGATCCGGCAAAAAGTCCGTCAATGATGATGGTATCTTTCACGGATACTGTTTCGTATCCGGTCCGATTACTGATTTTAAAATCATATACCGGAACGTCGGCTTTGCCGGTTTCTTTTAACTGGATTAAATGCTCTTTCATCAGATCAGTGTCGAGTGCTGCCGGATAATCAAAATTGAAAAATCCGTGGCGTTCAACCTGTTCGGCCTTGCTTAAATAATAACGATCAATGCCCAGTAAAAGACTGCCGTCTTTTTGCTTGTGGATATGATCGGCCAGGGTTGATTTACCGGACCCGCTTGCGCCTGAAATTGTGATGATTTTCATGGGTTCAGTTATAGATTGACGTTCTTTTTTGTCAATTCCGTAATATCATTGCTTGGAAATAATTCATTGAGGATTAGCAAAACATACTAATCTTCAATGACTTGGGTATTTGCAATTCTGTAAATCCATTTGCCGTAAAAAACCATACTAACGGCTGAAATGATCCCGACTGTTGCCATAAAATACCACACCAGACCAATATTGTTTCCAGAATAAAGTTCAGTGGTCAGGAAACTGGCGCTTTTACCGGACAGTTCAATAAGCTTTCCAAAGGCTTCACCACCGGGAATGGCACTTATCTGGTCATTGTTAAGGCCAAAGTCTTTTAGAACAATTCGGGAAATTTGTTCTTTTGACGCCCATTGTCCGTAAAGATAGGGGCCGATAAATCCTTCCAGGGTCCAGCCGATCCCAATGGGCATTTGTGAAAAACCCAGATACATTGCTTTCTTTCTTGCCGGGGCGATGTTGCCCAGAAATTCGCTGCTTTTTGGTGATGATAGCATTTCACCAATGGAAAATGTGACTATGCCAATCACAATCAACCATGCCAGATTAAACATGCCCAGGATCAGTAATGCAGATGATGTCAGCATTGTTCCAATTGCAAGGCTATGCATTGCTTTCAGTTTTGCGGAAAGTCCGGCAACGATAAAACACACAGTCATAATCAGCAGTCCATTATAGCTGATCAGCCCGATGGGTGTAATTTCCCGGCCATCTTCGCTTAATCCCAATAAAAATTTTAGGGTTTCATTTTGGGTGCCGTTATCGCCAAACCAGCTGCTAACCAATGGTGCCGTATCAACCCAATCCCTGAAATAAAGCGGGGCCACATCCCAGAAAAACATCAGCATAAACCAAAAACCGGAAAATATAATGATATACCAGATCAATATGGGGTTCTTGAGTTCGTTCAGGCTTTCCTGCCAAAGCGGTTTTTCCTTTATTTCTCCTGCTTTGATTTTTGCCTGTCTTTCAAGCCGGACCTGCTTATCCGGTTCTTTATAGGTAAGTAAAAATAAAAAATTCACACTGATGATCAGTGCACAGGCATAAAATACCTGATCCCAGGCCAGTATTTGTAATCTGACAGCAATGAGCGGTCCGATCCAGCCGCCAATGTTCACCGTTTGATAAAAAACACCCCATGCCATGGAACTATTTGATCTGTTGGTGCTTTTCACAATGGTGCCCTGTATGCCCGGCTTAAAAATTCCGGTTCCGAAAGCCAGAATAATTGCGCCGCTCATAAAGCCCCAATAGGTCGGAAATAAAGCCATACAAAGATAACCGATTATTTTGATTACAGTTGAAGCAAAAATGGTTTCTTTATATCCCAGCCTGTCTGATAATCCGCCAGTGACAACAGGAACCCACGTTTGTACCATTGCCCAAACCAGAAAAATTGTCCCAAGCTCTGTTTCAGTGATGCCCAGCCCGCCATTTGCTGCACTGTCAGTGGCATAAAGGCCGGAAACCATTCTTGCCCCGTAATAGGCAAGGCGTTCGATCATCTCCATGCCGCCGCAAATCCAGAATACATAGGAAAGACTGCAGAGAGAAGACCATAGAGCGAGCTGTTTTACATCTTTGATTGTCGTGGATTGACCAGCGTCCGGCTCTTCCATAATTAATCTCTTCACTGAATAAATGCTGGATAAGGGCATTTTCTACGCCATACCAACGGATATTTCTGAAAGCGTATATATCAACTAAATGGCTGTCAAATTCTTTTATTTTCAGTGTTTTATGAATTTTTTTATATTTAAAAGGTCACTAGCTAAAAATTAACCAATTTTGTCTATATTTCATTGAAAAACAAAAATCTGTCTGATCAGGAAAATTGGTATTTTTTATTAAAGAGTTATATTTGTGAATTTTCAGAAACACATATTTAAATTATTTTTATTATTTGTTTTTTTTCTGATTTTTCAATCTGAGGCTCTCGCTCAACCTTCTGGCAATGAAGTCAATTTAACTGACGAGGAAAAACTCTGGATTGAACAGCATCCGGTCATTCGATCTACCAATGAAATGGAATGGGCACCACTTGATTTTGTCCGTGATGGAAAAGCTTTAGGCTTCTCTATTGATTATTTGAATCTGGTTGCGGAAAAAGTCGGGTTAAAAATCGTTTATGTAAATGGCTTGCTCTGGTCAGAGTTGCTTGGAAAATTAAGAAATAAGGAAATTGATATGGCGCAGAGCATCATTCAATCTCCAGAACGTGAGGAATATCTTAATTTTACGGTGCCTTATCTTGACCTGCCGATGGTATATTTCGGACGGCGAGGCTCAAAACATATTTCAAGCTTCTATGATCTGCAAAATAAAAGGATAGGGGTTGTTATCGATTCAATCCCAGAAAGGGTTTATAAAGAGAATTTCCCTGACCTTAACCTTGTCGAATTTGATTCAACACTCAAAGCACTTAAAGCCCTCTCTGCGGGGACGATTGATGTTCATGCTGATATATTGCCTGCCTCGCAATATATGATCCGGACAAGTCTGCTGCCGGATATAGAAGTTATAGGTGACAAATTTTTCCCGGAAACGGATAATGCCGATTATATCCGTTTTGCTGCCCGTAAGGATTGGCCGATCCTGATATCAATTTTAGAAAAAGGCATGGCCGCTGTCAGCGAGCAGGAATTTGTAGCACTGACAGATAAATGGCAGACTTCAAAGATAAGTGGAAGTCTTGAGGATATTGGACTGACTAGTGAAGAACAAGCGTGGCTTTCGCGCAATAATGTGATCAGGGTTGCTGCAGACCCCACAGTGGCGCCGCTTGAATTTATTGATAATGCCGGTGAAATTACCGGTGTTACAGGGTCGTATTTAAGAAAAATTGCGGATAAACTTAATATTAGGTTTGAAACAGTCCCAAGCCTGAACTGGGCAGATTCTTTAACTAAAATCAAAGATGGCCAGGTGGATGTAATAGGTTTGACAACACCAACGCACGAAAGATCGGAATTTCTTGATTTTACAGATGAGTATCTTGTATCGACCTATATGATCTTTGCCAGAAAGGACGAAAGGATTATAGGAAATCTTGACGGACTTTCCGGTCGAAAAGTGGCTGTGGTCGAGGGATATGCCTTCATTGATTATCTTAAGGCCAACTATCCCGATATTGATGTTATCCCGGTCAGATCAGTAGCTGATGCACTTAATCTGGTTGCTTCACAACGTGCGGATGCACATGTGGGAAGTCTGCCTATGGTGGCTTATAATATTGCAGAACAGGGATACACAAATATCTCATTACCGGTGACACCCCCTATATTGGCGCAAATACTTTTGCCATAAGGAAAGAACTTCCATTATTGGCCAGTGCCATGAAAAAGGCATTAAAATCGATCAGCGCAGTAGAGCGGGCACAGATTTCGCGGGAGTGGATAGGGTCCCTTTCCAATGAAGACCCGTTGGATTATGCGCTGCTTTGGCAGATCGGTATTGTCGTCATTGCCATTTTAATCATTATCCTGATCTGGAACGCCAGCCTGAGGCGTGAAGTGAAGCGGCGAAAATCCGTTGAAAGAAAACTGATCATTTCACAGATGCTTGCTGAAACCGCGCAGGCAGAAGCAGAGGCGGCAAATGCTGCCAAATCAAATTTTCTTGCCAATATGAGCCATGAAATCCGCACACCGCTTAATGCCATTATCGGTTTTTCCGATGCGATGCTGGCCGGCGTTGGTGGACAGGTTGAAAACTTGAAACATAAGGAATATTTGTCCGATATCAGTAATAGCGGTACACATTTATCGACGGTAATAAATGATATTCTTGATTTATCAAAAATTGAAGCCGGGAAATGGCGACTTGAGGAATGTCAATTTTTACTGAATGGCTGTTTGACTGAAGCCATTAAAATGTTAACGGCCCAGGCGGAGGGAAAAAATATTTCAGTTTTATATTCACCAAAGCCAATTAATAGTTCTTTGAAGATTTTTGGTGATTTAAATGCGATAAAAAGGATTTTCATAAATCTGCTTTCAAATGCCATTAAATATACGCCGCATGGCGGTAAAGTTGAGTGTATGATTGAAAAAAAGCGCAATGGGCAGGTTGATGTGGCGTTCATCGATAATGGGATAGGCATTCCCAAAGATCGGCTTGAACAAGTGCAGAATCCGTTTGAGCAGAGCCATGAAGATCATGATTTAAATGAGGAAGGCACAGGACTTGGCCTACCAATTGTGAAAAATCTGATTGAACTTCATGATGGCAAGTTCACTTTAATCAGTGAAATAAAAGAAGGAACCCAGGCGATTATTACCTTTCCGACGAAACGGGTAATCGGTTGATTAAATCTGCCCGGCCTTGAGCTGGCTGACGGCATAATCCGCGGCCCGTGCTGTGAGGGCCATATAGGTGAGCGACGGGTTCTGACAGGCGGTTGAGGCCATGGCGGCACCATCGGTCACAAAAAGATTATTCACATCGTGGGCCTGATTAAAACCGTTCAGAATACTGGTTTTGGGATCGCGCCCCATCCGTGCTGTCCCCATTTCATGGATACAAAGTCCCGGTGGCGGTTCATCGGCATAGCTTTCAATATCATGGAACCCGGCTTTTTTAAGCATTTCTTCCGCTTCAAATTTCATGCTTTGCTGCATGGCTTTTTCATTGTCACTATGCTCAACCGATATGCGCAGGAGCGGCATATCCCACTGGTCTTTTTTATTGGGGTCAAGGCGGACATGATTTTCAAAATTTGGCAGCATTTCCCCAAAGCCCATAATTTCAAAGCTCCAGTCGCCCGGGGTCCGCAATTTATTTTTAAGTTCGATCCCATAAAGAGGTGCTTCTGTCAGCCGGTTCCAGTCATCCCTTGATGACCAGCCCTCATAGCCGTAACCGCGAATAAAATCAGGATGTTTTTCGCTTAAGTTATGAAAGCGGGGAATATAAACGGCATTGGCGCGCCGGCCACTGTAATAACGGTCATCAATGGTCATTTTGCCCCTTGCCCCTGCCTGAAACACATGGTCCATCAGATAATGTCCCAGCACGCTGCTGCTGTTGGCAATACCATTTGGAAAGCTTTCCGAAGTGGAATTAAGCATAATTTGTGTTGTACCAAGGGCCGATGCGCAAAGGAAGATGACCTTTGCCGTATAATCCTTTATCTCTTTCGAATTTGCATCAATAACCCGCACGCCGGTTGCTTTTTTGCTTTTCGGATCATAATTGACTTTTTGACAAACAGCATCCGTGATGATGGTCAGATTACCTGTTCGTTCCGCCGCGGGCAGGGTTGCCGACTGGCTGGAAAAATAGGCGCCGAACGAACAGCCGCGCATACATTCGTTCCTGAATTGGCATTTGCTGCGACCAAGCGCGAGCTGCTCTTCCGTCGGTTCGGTTAAATTGGCGGTGCGGCTGATAATCAGATGGCGGTCGGGGAAGGCGGCTTCAATTCCCTTTTTGGCGGCGCGCTCCACGCAGGACATTTCCATCGGCGGCTGAAATATACCGTCCGGTAAGTGGGGCAGACCTTCTTTTGATCCGCTGATCCCCGCGAACCTCTCAGCATAATCATACCAGGGTGCTATATCCCTGTATCTTATTGGCCAGTCGGTGCCGTGCCCGTCTTTTTTATTGGCTTCAAAATCCAGATCACTGAAACGAAGGCTCACTTTGCCCCAGGTCAGCGATTTGCCGCCAAGCTGATGCCCCCTGATCCAGGAGAAAGGTCTCCCTTCTTCCTGGATATAGGGCTTTTCAGGGTCTTTAATGAAGAAATGCTTGTGCTGTTCATTGATGCCGGTCTGGCGCTGGATCGGGTAATCCCGTTCCAGTTCGGTTTTTGATGTGCGTCCACGATTGGGCAGCTCCCACGGCGCTTTTCCTTCTGTTGGATAATCACCAGCATCAACCCGTCGGCCCCGCTCAATCAGCAGGGTTTTAAGCCCTTTTTCGGTCAGTTCCTTGGCGGCCCAACCACCGGAAATGCCGGATCCTACAACAATTGCATCAAAATCTGTGCTCATCTTTCAGCTTTCTGTTCAGCCTACTATAAAGGGTCGCAGGTGATTTGCACTATCTATCAGCGATTTTTTGCGCAGCTCAATATCCCCCTCATAATCGGCGTCCTCCACCTCTATACAAAGGGGGCCGTCAAATCCTGCCCCCTTCATTTTGGCAATATAGCTTTGCCAGTCGATATCACCACGGCCAGGAATACGCGGATCATGATAGTCAAGCGGGTTGGCCATCGTCCCCATATCATCCAGTTTGTCGCGGTTCACAGCCACATCCTTGGCATGGGTGTGGAACATTTTATGGGCAAACTCATCCCATGGTTTTTCATGGTTCATCTGCATCCACACCAAGTGCGAAGGATCATAATTAAGCCCCAGTTCATATCCTTCAAATTCCGCAAACATCCGTCGCCATATTTTCGGGCTATAGGCAATATTTTTGCCCGCCGGCCATTCATCGTCGGTAAAAAACATGGCGCAATTTTCAATGGCGATCCGGGTATTTCTGGCTTTGGCATATTCCAGCAGCGGACCCCATACCTCAACCATACGGGGCCAGTTGTCATCAACATTTTTATGCCAGTCATTCCCGATAAAGGTGGTGACCATATTAATCCCGAGCAGCGCCGACGCATCAATGACCCGTTTTAAATGATCAATATAGATCTGCGCTTCCTCCCGGTCGGGGCAAAGCGGGTTCGGGTAATAGCCAAGCGCGCTGATTTCAACGCCTTTTTTCCGGCAATACTCATTGATATAATCGGCATCATCTTGACTAAAATCCACCACATCAATATGGGTGACCCCGGCATATTTCCGCTCTGCCTTGCCCTTTGGCCAGCACATCATTTCTACGCACTGAAAATCATTCTCAGCTGCAAAATCAATTACGTCTTCAAATGTCATACCATCAAGAATGGCGCTCTGAATTCCAAGCTTCATTTGGTCTGTCCTTTACCCTTACCTTAGTTTGTAACCGATTACATTTTCTCTAGTCAAGTTTCTCCCGATCGGCTATCCTGAAACAATAAGGGGCACTATAAAATAAGGGAAAAAGAATGAATAGCAAAATATATGGTCAGCTCAGCGTGATGATGTTTCTTCAGCTTTTTGTTTGGGGGTCTTGGTTTGTCACATTGGGCAGTTATCTGGCGAATATCGGCTTTAGCGGTGCGGAAATCGGCACCACATATCTTACCAATAATATCGGCGCGATTGTCTCCCCGCTTTTTATCGGGCTGGTGGCGGACCGTTTTTTTGCCGCAGAAAAGGTTATGGCTGTCCTGCATCTGATTGGGGCGGTGCTGCTATATTATGTGTCGGGCCTTGCCACAACGGGCAGCATCATTGTCGGTTTTCTGATTTATAATGCGGTCTATATGCCGACTATTGCCCTGACCAATGCGGTTTCCTTTAACCAGATGGATAAACCAAACGAACAATTCCCGAAAATCCGGGTCTGGGGCACCATTGGCTGGATTGTCGCCGGGCTGCTGATCACATTTTTACTTGGCACAAAAATTGAAAATGTGGAGGCAACATCGGTTCCCTTGAAAATGGCGGCAATCGGCTCAGTTATCCTCGGGCTTTACAGCTTTACCCTTCCCAACACACCGCCCCGAAGCAAAGGGCAAAAGGTCAGCTTTGGGGATATGTTCGGGCTTGAATCCCTTGCCCTGCTCAAAGACCGCTCCTTTGCCGTCTTTTCCGCCTGTTCGCTGCTGATTTCCATTCCGCTTGCCTTTTATTATGCCTTTGCCAATCTTTATTTTAACGAGATCGGCATGGAAGGGGTGGCTGCCAAAATGTCATTAGGGCAGGTTTCCGAAGTCGGTTTCATGGTGCTGATGCCTTTTTTCTTCCGCCGGCTTGGCGTAAAATGGATGCTGCTTGTCGGGATGCTGGCCTGGGTGGTTCGCTATGCCCTGTTTGCCACCGGTGATATGGACGGTCTGGTCTGGATGATCTATGTCGGGATCCTTCTTCATGGTGTGTGCTATGACTTTTTCTTTGTCACCGGGCAGGTTTATGTGGAAAAAAAAGCGGACGTTGCCATCCGCTCCAGCGCGCAGAGCTTTTTTACTCTGCTCACCTATGGCTTTGGCCTTGCCATCGGCTCAAGCCTTTCCGGTTATGTGGTTGATGCCTTTACCACAAACGGCGTTAAGGACTGGGGCGGCATCTGGCTCACTCCCTGCCTGCTGGCGGCGGTGGTCTCCCTCATCTTTATCTTCACTTTTAATGATAAAAGCAAAGCAACGGAGGAGGGGTAATCCGTCCTTCCGTCAACGGCGATTATTTATTGTAAAGAACATGATGCCACGCACGTCGTGGGCACTTATAACTGACCGCTTCCGACCCAAAGCAGACAGTCTCATAACGCCAGTTTGATCACATATATCAATTTTATAATAAATAACCTAAGTCGGGCTTTTCTCCTATTAAGGACTAAATGTCTGGGTTTATGAATCCAAGTACAGAATTTAATTTTAGGATTTATAATTTTTTAATCAAAAAAATATAATGTGTTTTCAGAAATAATAAAAAAATATTTTCATTAATAAGCTGATGAAAATAAGGGGTTTGTAGGAAAGTATTTTTGGAATGCTAAGAAGTCTGTTTTTTGTATTTTTAATTTTTTTCTCATTTTTAAATGCTTTTGCGCAAGATGTTCTTAATTCAGTTTCCCTGACCGATGAGGAAAGGGACTGGATTTCCCGTCATCCGAGCGTTACGGCCTCAAGCAATACAGGGTATGCTCCGATTGATTTTATGAGCGCGGGCAACCCAGCCGGCTTATCCATTGATTATGTGAAGCTTCTGGCAAGCAAGGTCGGATTGAATGTCGAGTTCGTGAATTATGGAACATGGTCCAAGATGCTTGAAATGGCAAAAGCCAATCAGCTGGATATTGTCCATACCCTTTCAAAAAACGGGGATCGGGAAAAATATTTCATTTTTACCGAACCATATGTGAAAATTCCCGTCGCTCTTTACGGCAGAAAAGGATCACAAAGAATTAAGAATGTTAATGATCTTAAGAATAAAAAAATCGGAGTTATTAAAAACCATATTGTCACCGCCACTTATGAGGCCAGACTTCCTGAATTAGAATATATTGTTTTTGACAATAATACCGAGGCGTTAAAGGCACTGAGCGACGGTGAAATTTACATTTACCCCGGTGACGTTACAGCCATTAAATCCAACATCCGTCAAAATAATATCCAGGGACTGGAAATTGTCGGTGACGATCCCATCATCGGTAAAGAGGGAATAGACCAAAGAATTGCCGTTTCCAGGGAAAATCCCCTATTAATGTCAATTTTAAAAAAGGCCATGGCTGGTGTATCAGACGAAGAATATAAGGCTATTTCCAATAAATGGTTAGGCAACATGCCAATGCAGAATGATATAAGGCTTACCGAAGAGGAACGAAACTGGATCACATCGCACCCTGTTATCACGGCAACCAATGAAACGGATTATGCGCCCTTTGACTTTGTTGAGGATGGCGCCGCAGCAGGTTATTCAATTGATTATTTAAATCTTATTGCCAACAAACTTGGTCTTAAAATCAATTTCATTTCAGGGGATAGCTGGGCCGAACAGATAGAACAAGTGAAATCACAGGAAATAGATATAGTCCACTCCATCAGGAAAACGGCGGACAGGGAAAAATATTTAAATTTCACATCCTCTTATATTTCTATCCCAACGGTTTATTACGGCAAAACCGGTTCCGCGCATATAACAAACCTGAATGATCTTAAAGGTAAAAAGATCGGGGCAATAGAAGGGTGGAATTCTACCGAAATCTATAAAAAAAATTACCCGCAGCTTGACCTTGTATATTTTAATTCTGTCCGAGAAGCCCTTGTGGGTCTATCGATCGGTAAAATAGACGTATTTTCAAATAATCTTTTTGTCACAGATTATCTGATTAATAAGCATTTTATCCCGCAAATTGAGGTTATTGGAAATGAGATTCTGCCAGAGATCGGACAACAGACATTTTTACATATAGGCACACGTAAGGATTGGCCAATATTAAGGAATATATTGCAAAAAGCCATTGATGCCGTAACACCGGAAGAGATTTCGCAAGTCAATACAAAATGGTCCGCATTATCCGGCGTAAAAGACACATTGATGCTGAGTAAGGAAGAAAAGGAATGGCTTTCCCAAACTAGCACCATAAAAGTGGCGTCAATCGATAATATAATGCCCTATCAATTAATTGATGATCAGGGCAATGTTTCGGGCCTTGTCGCAGATTACATAAATCTAGTTTCCAAGAAATTAAATCTTCGGTTCGAATGGGTCAGGAATGAAACATTTTCTGATGCCGTTAAAAATACCAAAGTAGATGAAATCCAGGTTTTACCCATTATTACGCCTACCGAACAACGAAAATCCGAATTGCTGTTGACCGATAGTTATGCATCAGGCGTTCATATGATTTTTGCCCGCAACGATGCCAATCTCGTTAGCAATATTGACGAACTTGCAAACAAACGGTTTATTCAGATCAGAGGGTACGGCATCAATGAATGGCTCAACAAAAAATTTCCTAACATCATAAAAACCGAAGTAGAATCTGTCGCAGAGGCCCTGAAAAAAATATCTTCCGGAGAAGCGGATATCCTAGTTGATGATATAATAACTACTTCTTACTATATTGAGAAAAATGGCTACACAAATATCAAGATTATTGGAGCAACGGATTATATAGCGGCTGCCGCAATGGGAATTAACAAAAAATACCCGCTTTTGGCCAGTTCAATTCAGAAAGCCCTTTCCAGTATAACCCAGCTGGAAAAAGCAGAAATATCCAATAAATGGCATGTTCTTAAATCTGAAACGGTAGTGGATTATACCGTTTTATTTAAATATTTAGGCGTCGCGCTTTTGATTATTGTTTTTATTTTATATTGGAATCAGAAACTTAGA
>Ga0116152_10004084_pt1 | contig 11589 bp, 6 predicted proteins | sample AD_UKC119_MetaG_FD_89894 | JGI IMG/M metagenome (GOLD analysis project Ga0116152, IMG submission 89894) | Active sludge microbial communities of municipal wastewater-treating anaerobic digesters from Hong Kong - AD_UKC119_MetaG | ecosystem: Engineered > Bioreactor > Anaerobic > Digestate...
ACGAGGCCGATGTGGAACGCTATCTGGAATCCATGCGCGAGGCGCTGCTGGATGAAATCCGCAAAGGCAAAAGGATTCAAATCTAGAGGTTATGATCAATTTCCTGACGTCAGGAAATTGATCCGATGGAGAAACAATCATGAAAACAGAGGCTATTCAGATTCTTCAGAATCAGTTCGATGCCATCAGCCAGCGGATCCCCGGCGAGGATGTTGAGTTCTGGTTCGCCCGTGACCTCATGGAACCGCTCGGATATGCCCGTTGGGAGAACTTTCAGACGGCCATCAAACGAGCCATCGAATCTTGTGAAACAACGGGTTACGATCCGGCTAACCATTTTCGTGGCGTCACGAAAATGGTCAAGCTAGGCAGTGGTGCTGAACGGACCATTGATGATTTCATGCTCACCCGCTACGCCTGCTACCTGATTGCTCAAAATGGCGACCCGCGTAAGGAACCCATTGCCTTTGCCCAGAGCTACTTCGCCGTTCAGACCCGCAAGCAGGAGTTGATCGAAGACCGGATGCGCCTGCAAGCCCGACTGGATGCAAGGGAACGCCTGCGGGAATCGGAAAAGACGCTTTCTCAGAATATCTACGAACGCGGAGTAGATGATGCCGGGTTTGGTCGCATTCGCTCCAGAGGAGATGCAGCACTCTTTGGCGGCCATACCACTCAGGTCATGAAGGACAAATACGGCATCACCAAAACCCGTCCGCTCGCTGACTTTTTGCCGACATTGACCATTGCCGCTAAAAATCTGGCAACGGAAATGACCAACCACAATGTGCAGCAGGACGATCTTCAGGGCGAGTATGCGATTACTCGCGAGCATGTGCAAAACAATGTGAGCGTGCGCGACATGCTTGGCCAGCGCGGTATCAAACCGGAAAAGTTGCCTCCCGAGGAAGACATCAAGAAGCTGGAACGCAGGGTAAAAACCGAAGAAAAGAAACTTGAAAAACGCTCTGGCCGCCTGCCCGGATCGAAGGACGAATAATGGAAACACTTAAATTGAAACGGTTCGCGCAATATGCCCGGCGCAGCCTGCTGGAGCAGGTCTCCGCCAAGCTGAAACTGGTGCTCGCTGAAAACAGCGCCGCCCGGCGTGAACATGCCGAGGCCGTCAAGAAGCTCGAAGAGGCGATCAAAGGCCACGGTAAAGAGCAGGTCATCGAGCGGGTGGCCTACATCTGGTTCAACCGCTTCTGCGCCCTGCGTTTCATGGATGTGAACCGCTACAACCGGGTCAATATCGTCTCTCCAGCTGATCCCGGTCAGTTCCAGCCCGAGATTCTGGCCGAGGCCAAGATGGGCCACATCGACGAAGAGATGGTCCACGACAAGGTCCGGCAGCAGATCTTCGCCCTGCTCGAAGGCCGTGCGCCCAGCCGTGACCCGCAGGGTGAAGCCTACCGCCTGCTGGTGGTGGCCGCCTGCAACTTCTGGAACAAGGCAATGCCGTTCCTGTTCCAGCGCATCGACGACTACACCGAACTGCTGATGCCCGACGACCTGCTCTCAGGCAACTCCATCCTCGCTTATACCCGCGAGGCAATGACGCCGGATGCCTGCGAGGATGTCGAGGTGATCGGCTGGCTCTATCAGTTCTACATCTCCGAGAAGAAGGACGAGGTGTTCGACGGCCTGAAGAAGAACAAGAAGATCACGCCCGAGAACATCCCGGCCGCCACCCAGCTCTTCACCCCACACTGGATCGTCCGCTATCTGGTGGAAAACTCCCTCGGCCGCCTGTGGCTGCTCAATCGTCCCGGCTCAAAGCTGGTCGAGCAGATGGACTACTACATCCAGCCCGAACAGGCCGAGACGGACTTCCTGCGCATCACCAAGCCGGAAGAGATCAAGATCTGCGACCCGGCCTGCGGCTCCGGCCACATGCTCACCTATGCCTTTGACCTGCTCTACGCCATCTACGAGGAGGAAGGCTACGAGCCCGCCGAGATCCCGGAAAAGATCCTCACCAATAACCTCTACGGTATCGAGATCGACGAACGCGCCGGGGAACTGGCGGCCTTTGCTCTCACCATGAAAGCCCGCGCCAAGCAGCGCCGGTTCTTCAACAAGGGCGTCAAGCCGAACATCTGCGTGTTGGAGAATGTCCACTTCGACGGCAATGAGTTGAAAGACTACATGGACTTTGTCGGCCGCGATCTGTTCACCGCGCCATTGCAAACCACCCTGCGCCAGTTCGAAGAGGCCGACAACTTCGGCTCCCTGATCCGTCCGGATGTCACCGACGTCGACGGCATGCTCAGGATTCTGGAGCCAAAGAACGTCTCCGGCCAGCTGTTTATCAGCATGACCCACCAGAAGGTGCTGCAAGCCCTGAGGCAGGCCGATTACCTGAGTCCCAAATACCATGTGGTGATTGCCAATCCGCCTTATATGGGCAGCGGAGGCATGAATGGAAGACTTAAAACGTGGGTTAAAGACAACTATACAAACGGTAAGTCAGACCTTTTTTCTGCGTTTATTGAGCGAAACATCGACCTTGCTCAGCCTAGCGGCGCAATCGCCATGATTACGATGCAAAGCTGGATGTTCCTGTCGTCTTTTGAGGCGCTTCGAGCGAAAATTCTTAACGAGAATACCATCCTGTCCATGGCACATCTTGGAGCACGTGCATTTAATAGTATTGGTGGTGAAGTGGTTTCAACCACAAGCTTCATTATCGAGAATGCCAATCATCAAGATTATAAAGGATGCTACCTGGATTTGACGGAGGGAAATTCGGAAGAAGAAAAAGAAGAAGCAATTCGGCAAGCCATTCAGGACAACAGCTGTGGTTGGCTGTATTTTGCATCATCAAGTGAGTTCCGAAAAATCCCTGGGAGTCCAATAGCCTATTGGGTCAGCAATAATCTGCGCGATGCCTTTATCAAGTTCTCAAGCTTTTCAGAATATTCAGACACACGAATCGGGCTCATAACAGGTGACAATGACTACTACATCAGACAATGGCAGGAAGTGTCACTAGAGAGCATAGGGTTTGCTTATTCTCGGTCTGAAGCCGAGCATTCTGGTAAAACATGGTTCCCACAATCAAAAGGTGGTGAATTCCGCCGCTGGTATGGAAACCACCATACGTTAGTTAATTGGGAAAACGATGGGCATGAACTGCAGACTAGAATGCATGATTCGGGCGCTCGAATCCTTGCTCACAACTTTAACCTAGACAAAATATTCTTGCCTGGCATCACCTGGACCAAAATATCCTCAGGCACTTTTGGTGCTCGTCTTCAACCGAAGGGTTTTCTTTTTAACGATGCATCAGCGAACGCTTTCCCGAGAAATGAAGAGCAGCAATATCAACTCTTGGCATTTTTATGTTCGAAGCTGCCCGTTCAATTCCTGAAAGCAATGAATCCGACGCTGAACTTTTTGCCAGGGAATGTTGCCTCTCTTCCAGTTTCCTCTTCAATAATCAAAGATGGAAACTTACGAAATAAGGCCCATGCGCTAGTGGGGAGAACAAAGCAAGATTGGGATGCCTACGAAACATCCTGGGACTTTACCAGTCTGCCGCTGCTGAATCCCGACTACCGCCAAGCAACCCTAAAGGCCACCTACCAGAAGCTCCGCGCCCACTGGCGGGAGATGACGCTGGAGATGCAGCGATTGGAAGAAGAGAACAACCGCATCTTCATTGAGGCCTATGGCTTGCAGGACGAGCTGACGCCCGAAGTGCCGCTCAACGAAATCACCCTGACCTGCAACCCGCATTACCGCTACGGCGTGGAAGAGTGTGAAGTGGGAAGTGAGAAGTGGGAAGAGATGGAGGCAAGACTACTTCAGGACACGATGAAGGAATTGGTGAGTTATGCCGTTGGCTGCATGTTTGGACGGTATTCTTTGGACATGCCCGGTCTGGCCTTGGCGGATCAAGGTGAAGAGATTGAAGATTACTACCGAAAGTTAGAGGAGTTTCGAAATAATGGGTGTAAAGAATTATCGGGAACTGATCGTCTGGCAAAAAGCAATGGACTTGGTGGAAATGATCTATCAGGTGACGCGTCAATTTCCCAAGGAGGAGTTGTACGGCCTAACGAGTCAGATTCGCCGAGCGGCAGTCTCGATTCCCTCAAACATAGCGGAAGGTCAGGCGAGGCAATCAACAGCGGAGTTCAGAAACTTTCTGTCGATAGCACAGGGCTCAAGGGCGGAAGTAGAAACACAACTGATGATCGCTCAACGGCTGGGTTATCTCCCACAACAACGGGCGGAACAAATCCTGAATCTGTCAGAGGAGATCAAACGCATGATCTACGCCCTGATAGCGAAGCTGTCCTAACTTCCCACTTCCTACTTCCCACTTCCCACTTATCCTTCGTCCCTGACGAAGATAACGTCATCCCTATGCTCGATGGCGACTGGTTCACCGACGACATCGCCGAGCGCTTCCGCAAGTTCCTGCGCGTGGCCTTTGGCGAGGTGCACTACGAGGCCAACCTCCAGTTCGTCGAAAAGGCGCTGAACATCAAGGGCAAGCGTAACTACGGCATCCGCGACTACTTCTTGGGCGAGTTCTACACCGACCATGTGAAGCGCTACAAAAAGCGCCCCATCTACTGGCTGTTCTCCAGCCCAAAAGGCAGCTTCAACGCGCTGATCTACATGCACCGCTACCGCCCGGACACGGTCAGCGTGGTGCTCAACGACTACCTGCGCGAGTTCCGCACCAAGCTCACCTCGCACAAGAACCACCTGGAGGCGATCAGCATCAGCGCCAGCAGCAGCCAGGGCGAGAAGACCAAGGCCCTGAAGGAGATCGAGAAGATCACCAAGATGATCGCCGAGATGGAGGAGTACGAGCGCGAGGTGCTGTACCCGCTGGCCACCGAGCAGGTGGAGATCGACCTCGACGACGGCGTGAAGGTCAACTACCCCAAACTCGGCGCGGCCTTGAAGAAGATCGTCGGCCTGGAGGCGAAGGAGGATTAATGAAACTCACCGAACTCCAGATCAAGGGATTCAAGTCCATTGACAACCAGCAGGGCCAAACCATCGGTTTCGGCGATATTACCTTACTGCTGGGCGCCAATGGTGCGGGTAAGAGCAACCTGATCTCATTCTTTCGCCTGCTGGGCTTTATGACTACCGGCGCACTGCAGCAGTTTGTCGGCAAACAGGGGGTTGGCCAGTTGCTGTTCTATGGCTCCAAGGTGACTGAGTCGATCAGTTTTACCGTCAAGCTGGAAGATGAGAAGAACCTGGATACCTACCAGGTCAAGCTTGCCTATGGCCTGCCTGATCGGCTGTTTGTCAGTGGTGAGCAGGTCAGCTATCACACCAAAGGAAGGCCCAAACCCCAGGAGTACTTTCTGGCCAGTGGCGGTGCTGAGACCTCGCTGGCGCAGGATGAGCGCAAAACCAGCAAGGTGCTCTCGGGCCTGCTGGCCAAGATACAGTCATTCCAGTTTCATGACACTTCAGACACTGCCCGTATCAAGGACCGCACCTATGTGGACGATGCGAGTTATTTGCGCAGCGATGCGGGCAACCTGCCAGCCTTTCTCAAGAACCTCAAAGAGACGGAGCGATTTAACCCCTACTACCAGCGCATCGTGCGGCATATACAGAAGGTGATGCCCCAGCTTGCAGATTTTGAACTGGATACCCTGCCGGGTAATGACCGTTACGTGCGCCTGAATTGGCGCGACCGCTTGCGCCCTGATTACCTGTTTGGTCCGGACCAGATTTCCGATGGTTCGCTGCGTTTTATGGCGCTGGCCACACTGCTGATGCAGCCACCGGAGCTGTTACCCAAGGTGATCGTATTGGACGAGCCGGAGTTGGGCCTGCATCCGGCGGCCACACTGGAGCTGGCTGGCATGATCAAACGGGCATCGCGCAATGTGCAGGTGGTTATCGCTACCCAATCAACCCGTCTTGTGGACGAATTTCTGCCCGAACAGATCGTGGTGGTAGAGCGTGACGAGCAGAGCGGTGCCAGCCAGTTTCATCAGCTGGATAGCGAGCGTCTGTCCGATTGGCTGGAGCGTTACAGCCTGTCCGAACTCTGGGAGAAGAGTGTGCTGGGGGGGCAGCCATGATCCGATTGCATATTACGGCGGAGGGGCAAACCGAGCAGCGCTTTGTGAACGAGGTCCTTCGGCCTCATCTGGCTGCTTTCGGGGTCTACACCGATGTACGCTGCGTGATCACCAGCAAGGATAATCGTGCCAGTAAGGAATTCCGTGGTGGGATGACGACCTATGCCAGGGCTCGGAACGATATTCTTAACTGGATGAAGGAAGATTCAGCTGCGGAGTGCCGTTTTACCACAATGTTTGATCTGTATGCCCTGCCGGATGACTTTCCAGGGTTTGCTTCGGTCCGAAAACACGCCGATCCCTATGCGCGGGTGGCGGCTCTGGAGCAGGCATTGAAGGAGGATATCGGTAGCCAGCGATTCATCCCCTATATCCAGCTGCATGAGTTCGAGGCCTTGATCCTGGCAGATGTACGGGCCCTGGATTTGGAGTACCTGGAACACGAAAATCCCATCCGCAACTTGCAGGCGATGGTGGGTGGGCAGAATCCAGAGCTGATTAACGATGGCCGCGAAACGGCACCCTCCAGGCGAATCATTCGGGAGATACCAGAGTATGACAAGGTGACCTCAGGGGTGTCGGTTGCCGGCCATATCGGCCTGCCAGTCTTGCGTGAAAAGTGCATGCATTTTGATGAGTGGGTCACGCGTCTGGAGCAGTTGGGAAGTACGTCATGAATAACCGCATAACTCAGGCTCTGACCAAACTCTTCGAGCGGTACCGGATCGTCTTCTGGTACGACGCCAAGCAGGAGTTGCGCGACGACTTCGAGGCGATCCAGCTGCCCGGCGTCGAGAAGCTTACGCTCGCCAACAACGAATACGGGATCAAGTACAAGCTGCTCCGTGAGCAACCGGAACAGAAGTTCCTGCTCTACCGTGAAGGGCCTCAGCCCGCCGATCTGGATAACTGGCTGCTGGATGTACAGCTGGCCCACGGCGAGTTCCGCACCGATCAGGTGGCCATCTGGCTGTCCGAACTGGAGCTCGGCCTGGAGTTCACGGACGTGGTGCAGGCCCATGCGGAATTCTTCCAGGCGATCAAACGCAAGGATGCCCTCAAGAAGCTGCTGAAAGCCGACGACACCGCCGGACAGATTCGCCTGAAGATGCTGGCGGTATGCACCGGCAGCGAGCCGCGCATGGACGCGGTGGTGGAAAACCTGCTGCAGGAGCTGGCAGACGGTCGGGATGAAAAGATCAGGCTGGTCGGCCGGTGCAGCCTGGACGGATTCCTCTGGGAACAGATGACCCGCTGCTACGGCTACAAGTCCGACGAGCCGGGTATCCGCGATTTTGCCATCGAGCTGTTCAAGTCCTGCTACGCCATGAGCACCGACGGCCAGGTGAAACTGACCGGCGATGCGCTGGTATTCCTCAAGCGCTGGAAGGACAGCCGTCAGTTCGAAGGCGGCTTCGAGATTCTCTCGGGGGAATGCGCCGAGGTTCTTGGCATTGAGCAGGATCTGGCCAGGCGGGATTTCCGCGAGTTGATCGAGCTGGATTACTTCCGCCTGATCGACCAGAAGATCATCAGCGACTTGGTGCGGGCGGTGTCAGCACGCACGGCCTCCAGCGGTGACGTGGCGATCTGGATTCGCCAGCGGCGGCAAGGCCACTGGTATCGCGAATACCGGCATCTGTACGAAGCGGTCGATTACGCCGCCCGGTTCACCCATGCCCTGGGTGAGGCCAGGCTCGCCATGGACAGTCTGGCCGAAGGTGTGCAGCGCTACAGCCGCTTCTGGTATCAGCTCGATCAGCTCTACCGCAAGTTCACCTACCATGTGCGCATGTCGGGACAGGCATCGCTGATGGGCAGCCTGACCGAGCAGATCGAAAACCTCTACTCCAACAACTACCTGCTGAAGCTGGGCGACCGCTTCCAGGCCTTTGTGGATACGGCATCGAAGTGGGAAGCCTTCCCGGTGCGCAAGCAGAAGGAGTTTTTCTCGACTTACGTCCGGCCGTTCCTGCGCAAGGATAACAAGGTCTGCGTGATCATCTCCGATGCCATGCGCTACGAAATCGGCGACGAGCTGCTGAGCCTGATCCGCCAGGAGGACCGTTACAGCGCCGAGCTGGAACCGGCGCTTTCGATGCTGCCCAGCTACACCCAGCTTGGCATGGCGGCACTTCTGCCCAACAAGGCGCTGGCGATTGCCGACAACGAAACCGGCACCGTGCTGGTGGATGGGCAAAGCTCTCAGGGAACGGCCAACCGTATCAAGATCCTTGGCCAGGCGATCAGTCAACGGGCTACGGCCTGCAAGGCCGACGAGCTGATGGCCATGAAGGGCGACGACTGCCGGGCACTGGTGCGTGACCATGACGTGCTCTATGTCTACCACAACCGGATCGACGCCACCGGTGACAAGCGGGAATCCGAAGAGCGGGTTTTCGAGGCGGTGGAAGAAACCCTGCAGGAGCTGATTCGTCTGATCAAAAAGCTGACCGGGGCCAACGCCAACAACTTGCTGGTGACCTCGGACCATGGGTTCATCTACCAGAACCGCGCCATCGACGAGAGCGACTTTTCAGGGGTCGATGCCGAGGGAAACCAGATTCTGTACCGGGACCGCCGCTTCGTGCTCGGCAAAGGGCTTGCCGAGGCATCCAGCCTGCACAAGTTCACCCCCGAACAGCTTGGCCTGGCCGGTGAGGTAGAGGTGCAGATACCCAAGTCGATCAATCGTCTGCGCCTGAAGGGTTCCGGCAGCCGCTTTGTGCATGGCGGCGCGTCGTTGCAGGAAGTGGTGATCCCGGTACTCAAGATTAACAAGAAGCGCCAGAGCGATGTTACCGCCGTCGAAGTAGATATTCTGCGTGGAGCCAGTTCGGTGATTACGTCTGGGCAATTGGCCGTTACCTTCTACCAGTCCGGACCCGTGACAGACAAGATTCAGCCGCGATTGCTTCGGGCTGGCATCTACACCGAGGCAGGCGACCTGATCTCCGACAGTCACGACCTGACCTTTGATCTCAGCTCGGACAATCCCCGGGAGCGGGAGCTGCAGGTGCGCTTTGTGCTGACCCGCAAGGCCGATGAGGTCAATGGTCAGGAGGTCATTTTACGGTTGGAGGAAAAACATGCCGGGACTTCACATTACAAGGAATACAAGTCGCTCCGGTACTTGATGCGGCGCTCATTTACCAGCGACTTCGACTTCTGAGTAATCAGCCTTCAGTGTTCAGTAATCAGTAAAGGAAAAGGCGATGAAATTTGAGGATATGGAAATCTGGAAACGGTCGGCGAGACTTTCGGCGGAATTGTACAAAGCGTTTTCTGATTGCAAGGATTTTGGCTTCAAAGACCAAATAACACGCTCCGGCCTTTCCATTCCAAGCAATATTGCCGAGGGATCAGAGAGAAGCTCGAAAAAAGATTTCATGCGGTTTCTGCAATATGCCAAGGGCTCATGTGGGGAATTGAGAACACAAACGTGGATCAACGAAACCAGAGAAATATCCGCCATGTTGGTCGGATTCATCCACTCGATAGAAAAACAACTGAATACTGAAGGCTGATTACTGATGACTCCCCTAGACCAGAAAATCAACACACACTTTCCGGGACTCGTTGTCCGCAAGGATCTCGTCAAGACGGTCAAGGGCAACGCCATCGTTCCCTCCTACGTGCTGGAATACCTGCTGGGCCAGTATTGCGCCACCAGCGATGAACCGACCATCCAGACCGGAATCGAGACGGTCAAGGAGATCCTTGCCAAGCATTATGTTCACCGGAATGAAGCCGGGCTGGTCCGCTCGAACATCAAGGAAAAAGGGCGCTACAAGGTCATCGACAAGATCAGTGTCGACCTGAATGACAAGAAGGATGTCTACGAGGCGCAGTTCTCCAACTTAGGGCTAAAAGAGGTTCTTGTTGATTCCGGAACGGTGAAAAAGCACCCCAAGCTCCTGGTCGGTGGCGTGTGGTGCATTGCTGATCTGGAATACGAGTTTACCGAAGACAAAAGCGCCAGCCCCTGGATATTGTCGACCCTCAAGCCGATCCAGCTCTCCCATTTCGATTTCGACGGTTACGTTGAAGCCAGAGCGCAATTCACGACCGACGAGTGGATCGACCTGCTGGTGCAAAGCATCGGCTTCAACCCGGAGATGTTTGGCAAGCGCAGCAAGCTGACCCAACTGCTCCGCCTGATCCCGTTTTGCGAGCGTAACTACAACCTGATCGAACTTGGCCCCAAAGGGACCGGCAAATCGCACATCTACTCGGAGTTCTCACCGCACGGCATTCTGATCTCCGGTGGTGAGATCACGGTTCCCAAGCTGTTCGTGAATAACGCTTCCGGGAAGATTGGCCTGGTCGGCTACTGGGATTGCGTTGCCTTTGATGAGTTTGCCGGAAAGCAAAAGCGCGTGGACAAGGCCCTGGTCGACATCATGAAGAACTACATGGCCAACAAGTCCTTCTCGCGAGGTGTCGAGACCCTGGGCGCGGAGGCCTCCATGGTGTTCGTGGGCAACACCCAGCACACCGTGCCCTACATGCTCAAGCACTCGGACCTGTTTTGTGAACTGCCCGACAAATTTTACGACTCCGCGTTTCTTGACCGCATCCACTTCTACATCCCCGGCTGGGAGATCGACATCATCCGGGGCGAGATGTTCTCCAGCGGTTATGGATTCGTGGTCGACTACCTGGCCGAGATCCTTCGCTCGCTGCGCAATCACGATTACTCGGACCGCTACAAGGAGCACTTCTCCCTTTCCTCAGATATCTCGACGCGGGACCGCGATGGCATCAACAAGACATTCTCCGGCTTGATGAAGATCCTCTTTCCGCATGGGGGCGCAACCAGGGAAGAGGTCGAGGAGCTGCTGCGGTTCGCGATTGAAGGCCGCAAGCGCGTCAAAGACCAGCTGATGCGCATCGACTCCACCTATGGCAACGTCCGCTTTACCTATCAAGACAGTGATGGCCAGACCAAGCCTGTCACCACGCTCGAAGAAGAGGAATATCCCGGCTACTACCACAAGACCATTGCCGAGGGTGAAGACGGGGAAATCGTAGAAGCTGCGCAACCGGGCACACCCCAAGTGCCATCCGAACCTCTGGCTCCGACCGAGCCCGTCCTCAAGGAAAAGCACCTCACATTCCAGGAGAACCAGAAGGGCCTCTCCTTCGATACGCTGCTCGGCCCTTATCTCAAGGGCGCGACCGCAATCACTGTCACCGATCCGTACATCCGCCTGTTCTATCAGGTACGCAACTTCATGGAGTTCCTGGAGACCGTGGTCAAGCACAAGGCTCCGGATGAGGAAGTGTCCGTGCATCTGGTGACGACGGAAGACGAGTTCAAAGGCGAACAGCAGAAGGACAACTTCGAGAAGATGAAGGAGTCCGCAGGCAGCGTGGGCGTGAACTTCACCTGGGAGTTCGACGGCACCGGCACGATTCACGCCCGCCACATCGTGACCGACCATGGCTGGAAAATCTCCCTGGATCGCGGCCTCGACATCTTCCAGCACTACGAGATGAACGATGCCTTCAC
>Ga0116152_10004086_pt1 | contig 11584 bp, 9 predicted proteins | sample AD_UKC119_MetaG_FD_89894 | JGI IMG/M metagenome (GOLD analysis project Ga0116152, IMG submission 89894) | Active sludge microbial communities of municipal wastewater-treating anaerobic digesters from Hong Kong - AD_UKC119_MetaG | ecosystem: Engineered > Bioreactor > Anaerobic > Digestate...
ACGGCGTCCCCGGTTTTCGTACTATGGGTTGGCGCGAGAGTGCGGCCGCTCCATAGTACGAAAACCGGGGGCGCCGTGGGCCTCAATCTATGATTTCGAGCCAGTGCACTTGTCAGCGCAGGACTACGTCATTTTCCGCAGCGACGCTGCTCGAGCTAACAAGACCCCGACAGCGAGCCCATAGTCGATGCGTTCGCCACGCCAGCGCGTGATCGCCGCATCTGATGCGACGCGGCATTCGAGCGCGCCGACAGCGGGCGAACAGCGCCCGGTTTCGACCGTGCGTCCATCCGGCCGGAGGAAGCGGAGCGCGCCGTCATCGAGCGTCTGGATGCTGAAGCCGCCTTCGTGCAGCTTGCGATGGTGGAACCTGCACAACATGACGAGGTTGGTGAGACTCGTGCCCCCACCATCGGCCCAGTGCTCGATGTGATGCGCATCGACGTAATGCGTGTGATTGCAGCCCGGGAAGCGGCAGCCGCGATCGCGCGAGCGCAAAGCGCGCCTGAGCGCGGGCGGAACGCTGCGCGTCTTGCGACCCACATCGAGCGGCGTGCCGTTCTCGTCTTCGACAATCGTGACGACACTCGCATCGCAGGCCAGGCGCCGAGCGGTCTCGGCCGCGATGCTGGGGCCGGATTCGATCTCGCAACGCCCGGCTTCGCGCTGCGCCAGCGTGGTTGCATCCACGTGGACCACGATCTGCTGCCGATCACCACCCGCGAGCGCCGCCGGTCCGTGCGCGAGAAAGCTCTCGGCGATCTTGCAAAGCGCATCGGCGCGGCGCATCGCGAGCGAGGGCCGCGCCTCGTTGTCGGATGGGTCGGAGGATGAATCGGCAGACGTTTCCGCGGAAACGTTTCTGGACCCATTCTCATTCGAATAGCCCAGGAACGCCGGCATCGCCGCCGCCATTGCTTGAATAAATAGCGCGCCGGTCTCGGCTGGGAGTCGGGCGCGCAGTACGAGCGAGCCGTCGTCGTCGAACAACCATTGCACCGATCGACTGGCCTGCTGCCGCGCTTCGCGCGAGAGCTCGGCGGCCTCCTGTGCCCGCCGAAAGCCGCGCACCAGCCTCTCGACCTGCTGCGCGGTACCGTGCAGGGCGATCATCAAGAGACTCTCTTCGGTGGCGGTCGTGGCGATGCGGGTGAGCGCGCGGACTTTGGAATAACTCAGCTCCCCCAGAGCCATCGCCGCTGCAATGCCAGGCAGATTCGCCAGCGCATGCGCGACGCGCAGCTTCTCCCGCGCTGCGCCGAGATCGATACCGCACTTCCAGTTGAGCCAGTGAGCGCATGAGCGGGTGACGGCATCGGCCCAGCCCTGGCGCCGGTCGAACTCGCCGATCAGCATGAGCCAGCGATAGTTGGCCGCGTTCAGCTGCCCCGCGAGCCCGGTGATCTCAGCTTCCAGCTCGCCGATCGGGCGTTCAGTAGTCGAGCAAAGACTGCCGTCCATGGGGCACCCCGGGGCTGTTTTTATATACAGTATCGTAGTACTTCGCCGCACAAAACGCCAGGAATTTCCCATGCCCTAACGACCGCCGCGAACTGTGACCCAGCTTCAGTTTCTGCCGGTCCGAATGAGTATGGTTGATCGTATGGACGCGCGTGTTGCCCCGGTTGCGAAGGCCCCGATCGGCAACACGGTCGCGCTGGTGCTGCCCGGCGGCGGCGCGCGCGCGGCGTATCAGGTGGGTGTGTTGCGAGCGATTGCCGATCTGCTGCCGGACCGTCCCAACCCGTTTGCCATTATCGTGGGTACCTCCGCAGGCGCCGTGGCTGCAACCGTGCTGGCGACCGAAGCATTCCGCTGGCCGCGTGGCGTGACGGCACTGGAATCGGTGTGGGCGAACTTCCACGTCGAGCAGGTATTTCGCGCCGATACGCTCAGCATGTTGCGTTCCGGCTCGCGCTGGATCTCATCGCTCGCGTCCGGCGGCTTGCTGCGGCCGCCGCGCGCGCTGTTCGACGTTTCGCCACTGCACGACATGTTGAGCGAGCGCATCAACTGGCAGCACCTGCAGCGCAGTGTGCGAGTCGGCGCAGTGCGTGCGCTGGCGCTCTGCGCGACCGGCTACGGCACTGCGGAGTCCGTCGCATTCTTCGATGGCGATCCGGCCCTGCAGGGGTGGACCCAACGACAACGATCCGGCCGCCGCGAAGCGCTGACGCTCGATCATCTGATGGCGAGCATGGCAGTGCCGTTCCTGTTTCCGCCCGTGCTCCTCAAGAACGAGTACTACGGCGATGGCGCGCAGCGCCAATTGTGGCCCTTGAGCCCGGCCATACAATTGGGCGCAGATCGGTTGTTAGTCATTGGCGTGCGCGACGAGGGTGCCGCCGGGGTAATGGCGCGGCCGCGAGCGGAACTGCCGCAATCGCCGACGAGCGGCCAACTGTTCGGCTACATGCTCGACACCTTGTTCATGGACCAGATCTACGCGAATGTCGAGCACATCGCGCAGTTGAATCACATCGCCGCGGTGGCGCCGCAGGCCGTGCCGGGCGTACACAAGATCGGCACGCTGATGATCGCGCCGAGCGAGGATCTGCGGGTCATCGCCAGGCGACATGTAAGGTCCCTGCCGCGTAGTTTGCGGGCGCTGTTGCGGGTGATCGGCGCGCGCGGCAATGCCGGCGCCCAGCTGGCCAGCTACCTGATGTTCGAAGCCAGCTTCACGCAGGAACTGATCGCGCTGGGGCGACGTGATGCATTGGCACAGCGAGCCGAGCTGCTGCACTTTCTCGGCGGCGAGCAACCCGACGAAACGATCAGACTGCCGGCGCTCGGGCCGACTTCAACTCTTGATATGTGATACACATGCAACTAGCGTAATCACATGTCCAAGATGATCCAGTTGCGACACGTGCCGGAGGCCTTGCACCGGCGATTGAAGGCGCGCCCCAGCGCGGAAGAAATTATGGAGCGCCTGCAGCAACGATCCCGGTATCGGGGCAAAACCAGTCCCACGGAGATCATCCGCGAGGAGCGTGACAGCCGTTGATCTTCGTCGATGCACCGCTACTGACATGCGATTCGAAACTGGCGCATGCGCATGGTCATCGAGCAAGAATCGACCTCGTCGCGCCCTGACACGAGCAGCCAGCACGAGGGCAGCTCACGACAACCAACCGCGCTGTTGCGCTGCCACTCGAAACGATCGACTGACCGGCACCTGCAGCGAGTTGACGAGTTGCAGGTGATCGCGATGGCGCTCCGCTGACAGTGCGCTCGCCGCGACCCACCATGAGCGATGAACCTGCGCACCGTCCACGTCGGCCAGTTCGAGCATCGCATCGGACAGTCGATACAGGATGAGGTCCGATCCGGCGTCGGTATGGACACGCAAGTAGTGGCCTTCCGCTTCGAGCGCGAGCAGCATACCGCGGCGCTCGGGCCGGACGCGCTCCATCAGGGCGGGTCGAGTCGTCCGCGGCGAAACAGGCGTTGTCGTTGCGGTGGTGGTCGTAGTCGTCGCTGCTGGCCGATAGCCGAAGCGCGGCATTCTGAGGCCGTAGAAGAACAACAGATTCAGCCCGATCCATAGCAGCGAGTTGCTCGGCAGACGTTGCAGAAAATCGCCGACCGTGATCGCGGACGTCAGGACCATGTCCGGATAGATGTTGGCCTGCAGCCAGCGCCGATAGGCCTGCAACACGGGGTTGGTGAGCGCGAAGCCCGCGACGAGTTGTCCGAAAAACAGCGTCAGCCACAGCGGGCTGCGCAAGCGCCGCAGTAGCGGCGCGATCACGGCGGTGCCGAGCGCGTTCATTGGCGTCATGAGCAGCCCGACACCCAGCCAGTACAGCAACGACACCGAGCGCGGCCAATCGGCCGAACGCCCCACTTGCAGCCAGCCGAGCAGGAAACCGAGCGTGAGCGGCACGCCGAGGTAAAACCAGAACGTCAGCCAGCGCAACCGACGCCGCTCCGCGTCACTGGCACGGTGTGCCAGTGTGGTCGATTCGTGCTCCGGAGCCCTGATTTCCGCCTCGCTGACCATGTCGTTCACGCTGCACGAGTGTTACCGGCGTCGATCGCGCGCCTGCGCGGGTGACTTCCGGGAGATTTTCGGCGCCTTTCGGGAAATGCCACTTGAGACACCAAACACCAAGTATCAACGTGTTCGCCGCGAGCCTGCAAGCGACAACCCTGGGAGACACGAGAATGCGCGCGAAAGTGGCGATGATGGCGATGCTGGTGGCGGCGACGGGCGTCGGCGCGCAGTCGGTGCAGACTGGCGCTCTCCAGGAGGTGGTCGTTACGGCGCGCAAGCAAGTCGAGAATCTGCAGGACGTGCCGGTTTCGGTCGTTGCGATCAGCGCTGAACAGATCGAGCGCCGCAACGTCAACAATCTTGCGGACCTCGAGAAGTTGGCGCCCGGATTCACCTGGTCCGAGGGCCTCAGCCCGCTCGATATCCGTCCGGCGATCCGCGGCCAGGCTAACATCCGCGCGGCCAGCCAGCCGACCGTGGGTGTCTTCGTCGACGGCAACAATGTGCCGTGGCGCTCGGGACTGAACCTGCAGACGGTCGATGTCGCGCGCGTCGAGGTCGTCAAGGGACCGCAGAGCGCGTTGTTCGGTCGCGGCGTGCTGTCGGGCGCCGTGAATTACGTGACGAAGCGTCCCGAGCCCCAGTTCGGTGGCTATGCCGAGGCGCTCTGGGGCAGCGACGGTCGCGCGGACCTGCGCGGCCGGCTCGATCTGCCGGCGAGCGACACGCTGGCGTTTGCCGTGGCGGCGCGCTGGTCTGAATTCGATGGCTTCTTCCGCAACAATCTGACCGGTCGCGACGGCGTCGGCGCGGAGGATGCAAGCGGGGGCAGCGTCGCCATGCTGTTCGAGCCGAGCGAGTCCTTTTCCGCCTATCTGCGCGCCTCGTACTCGAGTGAATGGCAAGCGCAGCCGGCTTGGCACGTGGTGCCGTCCAACACCCAGACTGGCCCGATGGGTACGCAGGTCTGGTTCGTCGGCAAGGTGCCAGTCGATCCGGCGCTGATTGCGCACAACTGCGACGACTGCGCCGGCACTGATCGTGACGTCACCTGGGTCACCCTGAACCTCGACTGGCAGCTCGGGGGTGGCACATTGACCTCGATGACCGCCTACAACCAGACCGACCTCTACTACGACGGCGACATCGACTTCAGCGGTCTGAGCGAAGCGAATCTGCCGATCGGGTTTCTGCGCAACAATCTGCGCCAGACCATCGAGCGTGACATCCGCAGCATCGGCCAGGAACTGCGCTTCGCTTCCGACCAGGAACGCGCCGTGCGCTGGCTGGCCGGTGCTTACTACTACGATGAGAAAGTGGACGAACTCGGCCAAAGCATCACCGGTACCGTGCTGACGCCGTCGCAGGTGCCGACGACCCCGCAGACCAACAAGGTCACCTCGACGTCGGTCTTCGGTGCCCTCTACGTCGATGTCACGCCGCGTCTGACCGCCACTGCTGAACTTCGGTGGAACGAGGACGACGCGACGACGGACTTCATCTTCTCGGGCGCGCCGCGCCAGCTCTCCAACACCTGGGAAGCCTGGTTGCCGCGCGTCTCGCTCGACTTCAAGTGGACGCCGGACGTGATGCTCTATGCGAGTGCTGCACAGGGCACCAAGCCTGGCGGCTTCAACACGGCACTCGGCGCCGGCAGCGTGCAGCTGCCAGCCAACCTGCTGCCGTACGACGAAGAAGAAGCGTGGAGTTACGAGATCGGCGTGAAATCCACGCTGTTGGATCGGCGCCTGGTCCTCAACGCCGCGGTATTCCGCATCGACTGGAAGAGCATTCAGGTGGATTCGCAGTTCATACCGCCGCCGCCCGCCGTTGGCACCGTTGGCTACACGAGCAACGCCGGCAAGGCCGAGATCGAAGGTGCGGAGCTCGAGCTGCGCTGGCAGGTGAGCGACCAGCTCTCGATTGCGGGTGCCTATGCGTATGCACCAGCGCGAATCTTCGACTACCAGGATACGCGCGCCACGGCCGCCGGTATCGTGACGCTGGGCAAGCGGCAACTGCCGTACTCGTCCGACAGCACCGCAACGGCTTCCGTGCTCTATGAGGCGCCGCTCGGCAACGATTGGCGCGGCTATGCGCAGCTCGATGGCGTCATGCGCTCGAGCCAATATGCCAGTGTCGCCAATCTCGCCGAGACTGGGGATCGGACCGTGGCCGACCTGCGGCTCGGCATCGTGACGGACACTTGGGAGATCGCGGGCTTCGTCACCAATCTGTTCGATGACGACACCGCCATCAACGTCAGCCCGTTCGTCAATGTGCAGACCTTCGGCCGTAACTTCATCGTCGCCGTGCCGGATCCGCGGCAGTGGGGCGTTCGCGTCCGCTATTCGTTCTGAACATGAGCACCTTACTCACTCGCCGACACTTCGTGGCCGGCGCCGGGCTGGCCGCGGCGGCTGTTAGCACCCGGGCCTGGTCCGTGGAAGGCGGGTTCGATGTCGTGATCATCGGCGCGGGCCTCGCAGGCATGAATGCCGCGATGCTGCTGAGCGAGCTCGGCGCCAACGTCGTCGTGCTGGAATCCGAGCCGCGGCCCGGCGGCCGCTGCCGAACCATGGATGAGTGGTATCTGGCACCCGATCTCGGTGGCGCGCAGATCGGCCGCGACTATGCGCGCGTGCTCGATACCGCCGCGAAGCTGGCAGTGAAGCTGGGCCCCGGCGCGCACATCAATGCGCCGTACTCGTTCGTGCTGGATGACACCTTGATCGCGGCGCAAGACTGGGAGAGCTCACCGCTCAATCGCACTATCGGCGAGGAACGCGCGATCGCTCCGCATACGCTGGGCGGGCACTACGTGGAGGCGCGCACGCCGTTCACCGCGATCGACGGCTGGCTGCAGCCCGAGGCTGCTAACTACGACCTGTCACTCGCCCAATGGCTAGCTCGCCAGGGCGCTTCGGCGGCTGCGCAGCAGATCATCCGCGCATCGATCGGACGGCCGCTCGAGACGCTGTCGGTGCTGCGCATGATGCAGGAGGCCACTCGCTCGCGGATTGGTCTCGCAAAAATCGACGCCGAGTTGCTCAAGGGCAAGGACCAGTACGAGCGCGCCGGAATTACTTCGCAGCACGTCGTGGGTGGCACCTCAAGGCTCACCGACGCGATGGCGGCGACGCTCGGCGAGCGACTACGCACCAGCGAGCGTGTGACTACCATCGACATGGATGCGCGCGGCTGCACGGTGCGCTGCGCAGGTGGCAGACGCTACCGCGCGCAGTATGTGTTAGCAGCATTGCCGTTTTCGGTCCTGCGACGCATCGACATCCGCCCCGGCCTGCGCGGCGCCCAGGCTGAGGCCGTGCGCGGTATGCCCTACGGCAACCAAAGCCAGGTCTGGCTACGGCTGCGCGAGCCCTACTGGGAAAAGGACGGGCTCGACGCCTCGATGTGGACCAATGGCGCTTTCAATCTGATTCGTCAGCAGATCGAATTCGACGGCTCGCGCGAGCTGATCAGTGCGCTGGCGTTCAGCGACAACGCCGTCCGGCTCGATGCGATGCCGCACGCCGAACGCGGCCGTTTCGCGATCGCCGAAATCGAGCGAATACGTCCTGCGACCAGCGGCGTGCTCGAGTTCGTCGGTGCGCACTCGTGGCTGCAGGTCGAGGGCGCGCGCGGCTGCAGTTATCAGATGACTCCAGGCCGCGCGTTCGACTGGACGCACGCGATGGGCAAGCCGCACGAGCGGCTGTGGTTTGCCGGCGAGCACCTGCGCCAGCTGGAGGTCGGCATGGAAGCTGCGATGGAGTCGGGCGAGCGCGCGGGCCGCGGGATCGCCGAACTGCTCATGAATTGATCGACGCCTGCAGCCGCAGCATCGCTACAGCATTGCCCAAGCGGACTGTCCGCTGAGTCCGAACAGGTTTGCCAGTGCCTCGCTGACGCCCGGCACGAACTGGTAGACACCCCAGGCGAATACGGCGACCAGTGCAATCCATAACAGGCCATCGAGGGAACTGGCCCAGCCGAAGTGTCGGCCGCCATTGGCATAGCGGTGCGATGCGCGCCGCGCAATGCCGACCGGCGCAGCGACAATGAGATACGCCACCACGACCAGCGCCACGGCCAGCCATTGCGGCATGAAAGGCAGCAGCGTCCAGCCGAAAACCGAGTCGGTGTCGGCAACCAAGGCGAGCAACGCCAGAAAGACCACCAGCAGCGCGGCCGACAGCGCCGACAGGACGGGCAGGCTGATACCGGCGGCAACCTGCGCGCCGTAACCCACGGGCGCATCCATGTCGCGCGGCGTCCGCGCTCGGGTGCGCGCACGCACATTGTTCATTTTCGTGCCGAGACTATCGATTCCCTGTTTGATATCCGCGGCGGCGTTCTTCACGGTTGGCTCGTGCCGCCGCCATTGCTTGCGCCCCAGGTCGGCGGCGGCACCGCTGAATTCTTCATACTTTTTTTTTGCGCGATTGATGACCTCTTGTGCGTTGAACGGCGTGCCATGCGCCAGCGCAAGATCTTCAGGCGTCTGCGCACGCGGCATGACGAACAACATGACGAGCCAGACGAATATCCAGACACCGGTCAGGAACGTGAGCAGGACAAAGAGCAGCCGAACCCACACCACATCGACATTGAAATAGGCGGCGAAACCTGCGCACACACCGCCGAGCATGCCTCGCTCAGGCAGCCGGAACAGTCGACGCGTCGGCGCCGTCGGCGTCTGCACCGTGCTGGCGGCATCGGGCGCGTCTGGATTCGGCGCGTCCTCGGTCGCGCCTTCGACGGGGCCCATTTCCTTGACGATCTGCGCCATCTCCACTGCGGACACGACGTTCTTGTTGGCGCCGAGAAACGTATCGCACTTGTCGGCGATGGCCTGCTCGAGATCCGTCATGATCTCGGCGCAGTCGGGATTCTGCGCCAGAGCTGCCTTGGCCACTTCCAGGTAGCCATGCAAGGCGTCAAAACCCGTTTCATCCACCTGATAGGCGTTGCCATTTAGATTGACTGTGACGACTTTGAGCATGTTCATGTACCGAGTTGCGTAATGGTGTTGTTGAGCTGTTGCCAGTAGCTTTGCAGCTCCGCGAGGGTGCTCTGCCCGGTAGGCGTGAGCTTGTAGTATTTGCGCGGCGGTCCGGACTCCGATTCCTGCCACTCGTAATCCACCAGATTCTCGCGCCGCATGCGGCTGAGCAGCGGGTAGAGCGTGCCTTCCTGCGTGGCGAAGTCCGTTGCCGCCAGCCGCTTGAGCATTTCTGCGACGTACAGCTTTTCCCCGGATACGACTTTGAGGAGTACGAACTCCAGCAGGCCTTTGCGGATGGGGGTGAATTTCTCGCGGGGTTTCATGTTCGGCTGTTCAGAAGCTACCTTTTGCCAAAAAGGTAGCAGGTTCTCAAAAGGAATGCAAGAGCCAACCGGCGAGACGATGCGGTCAGCCCGGATCTGCTGCGCGGATCAGTCCAAACGGCGTCCAGGTTCTTTTTTGCGCCGCGGTTTCGGCGCGTATCTGTCGGTTGCGGGCAATTGCCGCTTCGCTCACGTAGCCGCGCGCGTGGTCCAGATGTACGACGATCGCGCGATGCCGGATCTGACGTGCCCGGATGCCGGCGTTCCGCATTCGCTCGCCCAGCTCGCGATCCTCGCCGCCGTACGCCATGCGCTCGTCGAAACCGTTGGCGCCAACAATGTCGGTTTTCCAACCGGATGCGTTGTGACCGTTCCAGGTTGCCTGCGTAGGCGTGATCGCGTCCAGCCATGCGCCGATACGCGGGCCGGATCGCAGCTTGGCCATTCCGCGACGCGACGTCAGCCCGTTCGCGCGCAGCCAGCCAATATCGAAAACCTGCTGGCTGGTGACGACGTCGGCGGTGACCCGCTTGCTGGTTTGCATCGGCAGCTTGCAGTAGCCGCCCGACAGGAAGTAGCCCGTCTGGCGGAAGCGCAGGTGCGTAGCGACAAAATCCTTACGCAACAAGCAGTCGCCGTCGGTGAAAACCAAGTAGTCACCCCCGCTGGCCGATACGGCCTTGTTCAGAATGGCGCACTTGCGAAAGCCGTCATCTGCGTGCCAGACGTGGCGGATCTGCAAGCCCGTTGCCGCGCGCGTCCGCTCGATGCGCAGCGCCGTCGCTTCGTCGGAGCCGTCGTCCGCGATCAACACTTCGAAGTCCCGCTCCGACTGAGCGGCCAGCCCCCACAGACACAACTCCAGCCAGTCCGGTTGGTTGTAGGTACTAACGATAACACTCAGCTTCATCGGCTACGGACTGTAGGTTGCGCGCGCGCCAGCGTGCTCGGCTTCAACGTCGGGACGGTCTTAACGTTCGATCTCAGCATGCAACTACCCGAACCCGTCTGGGGCGGCGCGTACCTCGTTGGCACCGAGACGCCAGTATTTCGGCATATTACGCGCCAAATTGCAGTAGTTCTGCAAGCACTGGCCAATCGCGGCGGCGATTGTGGCGAAGGCGGCGGATTCTCAGCTCCGACCCATCACTCAGTTTTGTGCTTAGTAGATGCTCGCGCACATACCCACGATCACTCGCACCGTCACGGACTCGCTTTGCCCGCATTCGCCTGCAGCCACTCGTCCGGCACCACGACAATGCGCGAGCCGCCCTCGGGCATTCCGAACTGTGCAGCGATCATCGGCTGTGTGTAAGTCGTTGGAAACTCGCGCCACTCGATAAAATTGATGCCGCCCAGCCAGATGTACGCATGGGCGGGCTTGAGTTGCGGGATGAGGCCAGTGCCGTCGAGTACGGCGACAGCGAGGTTCTGCTTTGTGGGATCGGGCGGCACGAAGTTGAGCATGAAGTCGCCGGACATGGCGAACTCCACCTGGCCGTGCCAGACACCCAGCAAAGTATCGGATCCGTCTCCCGCCTTGATGATGATCATCACGTTGTCCGGCTTGAAGGCTTCAAGTGCTTGGTCGCGCGCCTGCTCTGCACTCTTTCGAAAACGACTGTCCGGAAACGTGGTGGCATAGTTGTGTAACGCTCGTAGCGTCCCGTCTTTCGAAGCCTCCAGCCACTGGGATTCCTCTTGCTGCACCGAGCTGAGCAGCGCGCGCGCTTCGCCGGCCTGCTGGCCACTTGGATGCTTCTCGATGAATGCATTGATGGCGTCGGCAGATCGAGCCGCCTTCGCAGACTCCCATTCCGCTGCGCTTCGATCACAACCAGTCAGAGTAGTTAGCAGAACCGCGCAGAAGGTGACTAAAACGCGATAGGGAATATCGGACGATATAGTTCTGATCACGCCAAGCCCTCCCATAGCTCTTAGTCCGAAATACTAGCACTAGATGTGGCGCGCCTCTGCAGTGCTGCTTGAACCGGTGTCGGGCGATCCGCGGAACTGTCACGGTCACACGCCAGACATCTGCGCTGTAGCGTTCCGGTTTGCGCAGTCCGGGTATGAAGCCGGCCCACGTAGTCGTGCTTGCCGATGGGCACGCCGCGCGCACGCATGGTCGGTGCGGCACTTCTGGCAACCGGCTATTGTATTGTGGTCAGGTGCCAGTACTGCCTGATTTGTTGCCCGAGATGTACAGGAGTAGTGAGTATGACTCAGATCGTCCCCGTCGACGTCCGG
>Ga0116152_10004087_pt1 | contig 11583 bp, 5 predicted proteins | sample AD_UKC119_MetaG_FD_89894 | JGI IMG/M metagenome (GOLD analysis project Ga0116152, IMG submission 89894) | Active sludge microbial communities of municipal wastewater-treating anaerobic digesters from Hong Kong - AD_UKC119_MetaG | ecosystem: Engineered > Bioreactor > Anaerobic > Digestate...
AAAGGAGAATAGTATGCGTAGAAAAATACTGATTCTATCAGCAAGTGCCAGAAAGGGAGGCAATTCCGAAAGACTTGCCGAACAGTTCGAAAAAGGGGCAACCCAAAACGGAAACGAGGTGGAACTCATCCGTCTATTTGACCACAAGATTGGGTTTTGCAAAGGCTGCCTTGCCTGTCAGAGCACACAGAGGTGTGTTATCCGAGATGATGCAGTAGAAATTGCGGACAAAATGAAGAATGCTGATATTCTCGTCTTTGCTACACCTGTTTACTATTACAGTGTCAGTGGACAGTTGAAAACAATGCTTGACCGTGCAAATCCACTCTACCCGTCTGCATATCAATTCCGCGATATTTACTTGCTTGCAACAGCAGCCGAGGATGAACCTGAAACAGTCAGTGGCACTAAAACGGCTGTGCAAGGTTGGATTGATTGTTTTACAAAAGCAAATCTAAAGCAAGTGATCTTTGCAGGCAACGTAAATCTTGTTGGTGATATTGAAGGCCACAAGGCGCTGGACGAAGCATATAATGCCGGAAAAAATGTTGTCTAGGCTATTAACGCATAGATATGGTTCTCTTATGAAATAGGAAGCATTGCATTTGACAAACGAATGGGATCAACCCTTTGCGCCAAGCAACAAAGTTGCATAATACCAAGGTATTCACGTTTTTTAGGATATGAACGACTTGCACGCTTTTCTGTTCGATGATAAAGTATTTGTCAGTGTCGTACCCTATAGACGAAAGGATACTTTTTATGACGAAATCTCAAGTGAACCGCTCGGCACATCGCATCGATTACCGACGCACGACTTCCTTCCAATACAGCTTTATTCTTTGCGCTTCCGCTTTTCTGTTGATTACTTGGATAATTCTAATGTTCGGCAAGAATACTTTTTTGCGTGCGATGTATTTCTCGCTGGGCAATGATTTCTATATGGACTACATTAATTCGTTGTGTGATGCATTCGGAAAGGATGTATACGACATCGGCGTAATCTATCCACCGCTTGCCAACATGCTCTATCATTTTACGGGAAAATTGGTCATCAACGATGTATTAACCGTACCTTTTGCCGGTCGCGGTGAGCTTTGGAAACAACCGGATATCATGCTTTCGTATCTTCTCTATACTGTCGTCACTGCTTCATGTTTTTGCATGCTGATTCGTTCGTTCTGGAAAAAGCAGGATCAGGGTATCCGCTCTGGCATCATCTCCATACTTCTATTACTATCTTACCCAGTAACCTTTGCGATGGAGCGCGGAAATATCATCCTGATTGCTTCTGTCTTGACCATTGCATTCTTTATTGGAAAAGATTCATCATCGAAGGTTACTCGTGAACTTTCCTATATCGCACTCGCGCTTGCTGCCGCGATCAAAATATACCCGGCGCTTTTCGGCTTGATGCTGTTGCTCGATAAGAAATACAAGGAAGCTGCCCGCACCGCAATTTACGGCGCTGTTCTCTTCTTTGTACCATTCTTTTTCTATGATGGGTTTGAATCACTCGTGCAGATGTTGAAAAGCATTTATCGCTTCTCCACCACACCGTCTGCTGCACCATCGATTCATGTCGATGTGTCTTCTGTAATTCAATTCACCCGTTTTGCATCACCCGTCTTTCAAAAAGTCGCGATGATTATTTCTCTCGCGATGGTTGTTTTCTCTCTTCTCGTCCTAAAAGAGAAATGGAAAAAGACCACAGCGATTTGCCTGTTATTTATCAATATCCCGGCATGTGCCTTGGCTTACGGACTCTCTTTCCTAATTGCACCTGTCATGTTTTTACTTACACAGGAAAAGCCAAGAAAGATCGATTATCTCTATCTTCTCGGGTTTGTTATTGTGCTTTTCGGCGCATATCCGACATTCTTCATGAATACGGATAGCCATATCGCTTTGGCCTCTTATGTTATGGCCATTCCTCTTCATGCCATCAGCTTCGCACTCTTTTGTGAAGCCGTATTACTCTTGATACGCAAGCTGAGCAAGAAGCAAAAGAAGGTTACCGCCTGAAAGACTGGTATTTCGTCCCGAAATTGATATCTTTTGTTTACAGATTTGTCACTTTAGACTATACGACATAAGGTAAAATGAAGTAAATTATTGGTGACAAATTCGGCTTATGATGTGTTTCCACAGATAAGCTGGTAAGTGAGGCGCGCAGAATGAATATTTCGGCACTTTCGGATATCAAGATTGACTATGCAGAAGGACTAAATCGATTAGGTGGAAACCGCGAGCTTTACGATAAGCTCCTGCTAAAATTCGTAGATTCGACTGACCTGTCCTCCGCGACTTCTTTGTTAGAAAACAAACAATATGACGCTTTGTTTTTGCTTCTTCATAACGCGAAAGGTGTTAGTGGAAATTTAGCTATCACGCCATTTTACGAAGAGGTATCGCTTGTTGTTGATCGCCTTCGTTCTCATCAATATGAAGATGTTCCTGAAAGACTCGAGGCCTGTCTTGTGACACTGGAAGCGATGAAGGAGGATGTTCGGTGACGAAAACGACGATTCTGATTGTTGACGATTCAGAAACCGATCGGATTGTATTAAAAGAGATTTTTCGAAACCAGTACACGATTGTTGAGGCAAGCACCGGGCAAGAAGCTCTGGAATTGATTCAACTCCATAAAGATAATCTCGCCGTAGTTCTTCTGGATTTAGTCATGCCACCACCTACCGGAGAAGATGTGATTGACATTTTGAAGGCCAATCCGGAGCTCTCCTCTATTCCGGTTGTCGTTATTACTGCCTCAAACGAAATCGAAAGCGAAGTCGCACTTCTCGAAGCCGGCGCCGAAGACTATATCGTTAAGCCATATGATCCGCGTAGAGTTCGTAGCCGCGTGAGGAACGTGGTACAAAATCATGAGCTCGACGAGATTCGTTCCAAGTATCTCCTCTTACGCGAACAGAGCGGTGCACAGATACAGTTGCAAGCCGTAATGGATAATATGCCATCTGGCGTGCTATTGCTGGAAATTCGATCAACTGCTCACCTTCTCTATGCAAACCGCGCAGTTTACGACATATTACAAATTAACGAAGAAGCCCTTTCGGTATACAATCATGATATGCTTTCCATGTCAGTGCCCGAAGATATGGAAGTGACGCGAAAAGCCGTTCGCGAAGGCATAAAGAGCAAGAAGCCATTCTCGTATCGTACGCATGTCTTGGGCAAGAACGGTAACTTGCACACTATAGATGCCCAAGGGCAGCTGATTCCTTACCCAGAATCGGATTATCCGGTTATCTTGGTTGTTTTCAGCGATATCACCAAATTAAGCTCTACCGAGAATTCTTTGCGGGATATATCGAATCAACTCAATACATTGATCAATAATATTCCAGGCGGTATCGCCATTATCGAGATTGGTGATTCCTTGACCACGACTTATTACAATGATGCTTTACCCCAGATATGTGGCTATTCCAAAGATGATTACGAATCACTTTTCCATGATGATGTATCGCGCGTAATTTATGCACTGGATTTACCTGCCGTATCGGCGGAAATTCGTCGCGGTGTTCTTGAGCATAAAACGATTAATTGTGCCTTCCGTCTCTATAAGAAAACGGGTGGTGTCTGTTGGGTACGAATGACCGCAAATCAGCTCGGCTGCAATAATGGTAACCCGCTCATATATTGCGTCCTCATCGACATAAATCGAGAAAAAGAAAAAGAGATACTCTCGAATCGTGCGACAGAAGAATTGAAGCGTCGTGTTGACACGGATGCATTGACTGGCATAAACAATCTGCGTTCATTTATCTCTTCCACAGAAAACGTGCTCCTTCGAAATAGTCAAACTAATTATGTGTTGATTCGTATAAATATAGAAGGATTCCGTGTCGTAAACAGTCTTTTTGGCACTCAAGTCAGCGACTCGATTCTAAAAGAAATTGCGAGTTATATTCAATCCATCGTTCTGGATGTGGGCACCTACGGGCGCGTTGAATCCGACCATTTCGCAATATGCATACCCAAAAATCTTCTCAGCCTCGAACAGATGATGATGCAAATAAATAACCGCCTGACACGCCTCGTGCCAAACTTTGATGTCGTCATACGTTATGGACTCTATCTTGTCGACAACATTAATGTACCGGTAAGTGACATGCTTGAGTGTGCGCGGCTCGCTCTGCATTCTATTCGTTTCGATGTTGTCCATTTTTATGCCTACTACACGAAAGATTTGCGAGATAAACACGAAGCAGATTTGATTCTGATCAGCCAAAGCAAAGAGGCGATTGACGCACATGAATTTGAAGTTGTCTATCGACCAGTTTTCTCGATGGATACGAATCGTCCGATTCTTTTCGAAGCCATGACCATATGGAATCATCCGGAAATGGGATATATTGACTATCATCGTTATTATCCCTTACTTGAAAAAATCGGATTGCTTTACATGCTGGATCAATTTGTTATCGAGCAAGTCTTGATTTTCTTACATGACACATCATCCGCGGACCTCGAACGATATCCGTTTATCATGCATTGCTCGTCCTCCAGTTTGTTTTCCAGTAACTTTGCGGATCGACTGTTACGACTTTGCGAAAAATATGCAATTTCGCCCCGCCGTATCATCATCAGTATCAGCGATTCGGCAAGCTATGCGAATCCGATGTTGATATACTCCGTGATTGACCGATTACACCTATACGGCTTCAGCATTATGCTTTATCAAGGTGACATGAACCATCTTCCTCTTGATTTATTACGAAATAAGTTTATCAACTATCACTGTATGTCCGTGCCGTCGTGTGTATCAGACGTATCCAAAGAGCGAACGCACGCTATCGTACGTGGTATTATCACGATGCTTGCTTCATTACAATGCTTATCATGTATTAAGGACGTTACAACAGCCGACGAATGTGCGTTCATTCAATCCATCCACTCGCCCCTTGCGATGGGAGACTTCTATTCAGGAGCCATCTCGCGAGACAAGCTTCTTGCTTTTATCGAACAAAGCGAGGCTGAATCCACAAGCGAGGAGGTAATCGACACATGATGAAATACGAATTATCTTCCGGAAATTCCTCCACGAATATTGTCTTAATCCTTCTCCTATGCGCATTAGTGGTCTTATTTATCATCTTCCTCTCTTTATTGTTAGGAAGAAGAAGGCAACGCAAAAAGCTCATTGCCAGTGAAAACGAGCGTGAACTGGTAAAAATGCTTTTGCGTTCAATGAATGCAGGTCTCTTCGTCAGTGAAAATGATGAGAAAAGAACGCTTCGATTCGTAAACGATAATATTGATTTACTGCTTGGATATTCGCCTGATGAATTTATCCAAGTCTTAGAAAACAGCTTATTAACCGCCGTTATTGATGAAGACCGCGAGCTCGTACGTCGCCAATATTCAACTGGAATATCGTCATCAAAAGAGTTTCAGCTAGAGTATCGCATGCGTGCGAAAGATGGCCGCGTCATTTGGGTGCAGGAAACCGCCCGTCAATTCGTCGATACTGATGGCATTTTACGCATCAACAGTGTTGTCACCGACATTTCACCCCTGAAAGAGACGCTTGAAGAACTACGTGTGCGCGCCGAATATGATGAGTGTACAGGCATCTATAACCGGTATGCCTTCTTTACAACGACACGCCGGATGCTCGATGAAAATCCGGACAAGGATTACATATTAATTCGCTGGGATATCGCTCGATTCAGAGTGTTTAATGACGTATTCGGTGTAGAAGCCGGTGATGAGCTATTACGTGTGATGGCCCAAGAGATAAAGAGAACAGTTGATGGACGTGGCACATACGGTCGAATTGAGGCTGACCACTTTGCGATTTGTATAGAGGAATCGCTTATCGACATTCCATCGATTACCACAAGCATAGCAGCTGAACTGAAGAAATATCCGTATAACTTTGAGATATCACCGAGCTTTGGTATCTACCAAATCAAGAAACGTGAGCTTCCCGTTGAAATCATGAGTGACCGCGCCGCCTTGGCTCTTCGCTCTGTTAAGGGTAACTTCGTTCGCCTTTACGCTTATTACGACGATAACATGCGTGCCGATCTGGTGCGCGAACAAGAAATTGTCAACGAGATGCGTTCCGCGCTCGAAAGCGGAAAATTCTGCATTTATTTGCAACCGCAATTTAACCATGCCACCGGAAAGCTTTTTGGTGCAGAAGCACTCGTGCGTTGGAATCACCCCACCAAGGGTCTTATTTCACCCGGTTCTTTTATCCCCATTTTCGAAAAGAACGGCTTCATTACACAGCTGGACGAATATATCTGGGAATGTGCCTGTGTGCAAATTTCTGAATGGCTGAAAGCCGATAAGATGCCCGTGCCAATATCGGTCAATATCTCGCGCTTAGACCTCTATAACACGAACTTAATAACCGTCTTAGAGGGCTTACTTGAAAAATACAAGGTCCCACACGAGCTTCTCCGTTTGGAAATCACGGAGTCCGCCTATGTGGAGAACCCGATTCAGCTCATCGGTATCGTAAAACAATTGCAAGCACTGGGGTACCACGTGGAGATGGACGACTTCGGAAGCGGGTATTCTTCATTGAATACTTTGAAAGACGTGCCGGTTGACCTCTTGAAAATTGATATGAAGTTCTTGGAAAAGGATAAAGAATACGGCCGTGGTGGAAGTATCCTTAATTCTATCGTACGCATGGCCAAATGGCTGCGGCTCCCCGTTCTCGCAGAAGGCGTGGAAACAATCGAGCAAGCAGATTTCTTGAAGAGTATCGGCTGTAATCTTGTGCAAGGATATTTCTATTCTCGACCGATTCCGACATCGGAGTTCGCCGAGCTGATGACACGTTTTGAATCCGATTCGTCGATACAATTAAACAAAATGTTCGGCACGATAGAGTCTGACGATTTCTGGGATCCGACATCGTACAACTCACTGATATTCAATCATTTTGTCGGCGGTGCGGGCGTTTTTGAGTATTACAACGGGAAAATTGAGACATTGAGGACGAACGATAGATTCTTTTCTGAAATCGAAACACATCGTGAGCTTTTCGAGAGTTATCGTCTCAACATTCTCTCCTCCATTGCCGCAAGTGATAAACCGATTTTGCTAAATGCAATAAAAAAGGCGATTGCCACAGCCGATATGATTTCTTGCGAATGTCGTTGGATTGATGCCGAAGCACAGGAAATAAGATGGCTCACATTCCGCATTCGTATTATTGCAAAAAGCACCTCACGCTATGTGTTTTATGCCGATGTGACCAATATAACTGAGCAAAAAAATGCGTCCCTCGAGCTTGAACGCACTACACACAAATTCGAAGCTGTTATGAATAGTATTCAAGGCGGTATCGCGATTTTTGATGCAAATCAAGAGTATCGTCTTATCTATTGCAATCCCGGTTGGTATCGAATGCTAGGCTATACCGAAAATGATTTCGAGGGTAATCATGATGCCATCTCGGGTTTGATGTATAGAGACGACGCTCAACTGCTTCGTGAAAAATGTATGGATATCCGTAAGACTGGCAAGCCATTCTCTTTCGAATACCGTATGTATCACAAATCGGGTCGTGTGTTATGGATTAAGTCCGACGTTACATTAATGCATGACGTGCAAGATACCGATGACGTCCGTCTATTGGCCACATCAACCGATATCACCTCCACCAAGGAAGTCATGGCACACTTGGAAAGTGTCATGCAAAACGTACCGTTCGGTATTGCTGTTTTCGAGAAACGAGCACGTCCTCATGTTATTTTTGCAAATCCGCGCTTTTTTGAACAAAACGGATATTCGCACGATGAAATCATCCAAGATGATATCAATCCATATTCGATTATCCATCCGGATGACCGCGATGGACTCGCCGAGTATGTAAAGAAACATCTTACCACTGGATTACCATTCGAGTATGAATTCCGCACCATATGTAAATCGGGCAACGTCAAATGGACCCATATGATTGCGTCTGAAGTACCCTATTCAAAATCAACAAATCATGTCTATATTGCTGTGTTCACCGACACAACACCATTCATGCTCGCAAATGAGAATTTGAAAGCACGCTACAATGCTTTGCATGAAATGTACGACAACATCCCATGTGGCATTTTGCATTTCGAATTTTCCAAAAAGATGAATGTCATTAGCGTTAATCAAGCTATGAAGAACATATTGAGCATCAATGACGAAAGCGCTTTCATGTGCGCTCCACCATTCGAGTGGGTCGAGAAGGAAGACCGAGATATCTTCACCAATATTTTCTCTTCCTTCATAGATGAAGCAGAGGGGAATATTTCCCATTCTGTTCCAATCACTTTCCGTGCAAAAAGAAGCGACTCTGACGAGGTTCTCTGGCTCACAGGTGAAGCATCCGTTTGCATAGACCTCAATAACACCAAAATCATACAGCTCGCAGTCGTTGAGCGCATCTCCGAGGAACACTCCGTCATACTGGCAAAACAACACGAACAAGAAAGATACCGCATTATCGTAGAGCAGACTGGTGTAACCGTTATCGAATGGGATGATAAGAGAGGTGTTTTCTATTACTCTGATAGCTACAAACAATTTGCCATGTCTCAATATCAACCTAAAACTCTTGTAAACGAGATGCGCTTTAAAGACGTCGTTCATCATGAAGATGTCGACATAGCCACACGTTTCTTAATCAGTGTACGTAATCATACTCACTTAAATGAATGTATTGTACGCGCAAAAATGACATCCGGAGGTTATAAATGGATTCGCATGAACATCATATGCGTAACCGGAGACGAAGGAAATCTCATACGAGCCATTGGAACGATTGCAATTATCGACGAGAACAAGCGCAAGCAAGAGGCCTTACGAATAAAGGCAGAATATGACTCACTAACAGGGCTTTTCAACCGTCCGACAACCATCGAGCACATTTCTCTTCGCATGCGTGAAGAACAAGCATATCTCTCCATCTTTGTCGTCTTCGACATCGATCACTTCAAAAGCATAAACGACCGTTACGGTCACCTCAAGGGTGATGAGCTTTTGCACTATATCGGAGAGTTAGCGCTTAGTTCATTCCGCAAGACCGATGTCGTCGGTCGTATCGGCGGTGATGAATTCGTTATATACTTCGACCAAATCAAGTCGATGAACATGGCCATCCAACGCATTTCGCAATTTCAAGAGCGTGTCGCCGCCTCAAGTGACATGCTCGGCTTTGATAGCCCTGTCACGCTAAGTATCGGTATTGCAGAAGTTACTTCAAATGATGATGGATTCGCTGCTATTTTTGGTCGAGCTGACCACGCGCTATATATGGCAAAAAACAACGGAAGAAACCAATACTGCATCGCGGATTGATAGCGAAACAATGCTCTCATTTTATTGATTTTTTCATTGACTAATGAATCTGCTCACAATATAATGTATTGGTTATATTGGGGGGATGTGCCGACGGTGTTTCTATCTCGTCGGTTCTTATTCATTGGAGGTAATTATGAAGTATAAGGTTTTACGACAACTTCTGGCGGGGGTTTTATCCGTCGCGATTCTTTTTCCCGTATTCTCTTCTTTTGCTAAGGAAAGAGTATTGGCAGATGATGATCAATCACAAGTGAGCACGACAACAACGGATGACGAAACGATTCCATCGGAGGACTTAATTCCTTCAGAGGATGGAACGGCTCCGATTTATGACCCGCAAGAATCGATTGCAGATAGTGATATTGCGACGTTGGATGAATTATATGCGGACGATAATGAATACTCGGAAGATTTTATCAATAGTATGGACGATGCACCTTATGAAATCGGCGAATTGATTGTTATGGTGGATCATGATATGACAGCCGATGATTTAGAGGCGATTGAAATCGAAGCAAATTCGTTGGATGATGCCATGATGGAAGATTTCGAGTGTGAAGAATTGGATTCTCTGTTGAACGAGACTACGCTATTGATTCAATATGATCCAACTCTTGAGATTACTGATGTCATTTATCATTATCTGCAGATGGACGAGGTTGTCTATGCACAGCCGAACTACATCTATTCATTACCAGACGATATTGAGTGCACACCTATTTCGGCGGAAGATACATCCGATGAGCTGGCGGAAACCGCTAGCAATACACTTTGGATGCATACGCTTCTCGGGACGCAACGGGCGTGGACACTATTTGACAGTCAAATACGAAATCATTATCGCATTCGCGTTGCCGTAATTGACCAGGGGGCCGATTACACGTATTCAGATTTTTCCGGTGTTATTGATCGTTCATTAAGTGTAAATGCTGTTGACGAAATCTCTCCATTAACTGAAGAATGGTTCGGCAGCCATGGTACTAACGTTTGCGGTATCATCGGTGCTCGAAATGATAACGACTTATCAACAAACTATACAGGCGTTACCGGTGTAGCTTCGAATAATCTTAATGATTGCGTCTCCATTATGTCAATTAATGTTTTTGACGGAGAGTACGCCAACTCAGTAGATATTGCACGAGGTATCGATTATGCAGTAGATAACGGTGCACGTGTCATTAACTTAAGCCTCGGTAGCTATATGACTGGAACAGATAGAACCGACCGTGCATATTATTCTTCACTTGTTGCTGCAGAACAGCATGGGGTAGTATGTGTGGCATCTTCTGGTAATGACGGAGACAAAGAATACGCATCGGTTTATCATGTACCATCAGATTATGATACTGTCATTGCCGTCAACGCCGTAGCCAGTCGTGCCTCTAGCAATACGAGCAAAAATTGGAGCACTTCTGACCATTCTACTAGCCCTAGTGCGTATCACCGATGCTTTTTCTCCAATTATAACGAGTATAAAGACATCTCAGCTCCGGGCTTCTATCTTTATTCTGTCGGAGGAACGCTCATGTCTGGAACCTCACAGGCTACCCCTGTAGTTACGGCCACAATCGCGCTCATGCTTTCCAGTGCCCCTACGCTTTCCCCAACAGATGTCCGTAATAAACTCTATGCCACAGCTACCGATTTAGTCGACACGAGTAACGACGAAGCTATTGGGCGAGACGATGTTACCGGTTGGGGCTTAGTAAATACTTATGCTGCCGTTAAGAGTACCCTCCCAGAAGTAAATTTTTCGGATGATTATATCATTTCTACAGCAACTCAAACGGGGATGAACGAGGTCACCTTCGCATGGTATGCCAGACCTAATGTCAATTACTATGTAGTCACCCGAACGATCAGTGGAGGAGCAACGACAACATACAATTGTTATCCCGTTACAACGGGGGATCCATTGACCTATTCCTACGTAGATACAAATGTAGAGCAAGGGAAAACATATACGTACAGCATTCATGCAGTGTATCTCACCGCACGTAATTGTCGTTATTCGCCGCAAACGATAACCATCGATTTCCCCACATATCCGAATACATACGAAGGTTTTATTGATCGTCTATATAATCTGTGTTTAGATCGTCCGGCCGATGCTGCTGGATATCAGGATTGGTTGGATGCTCTTTCATCAGGACAAAGTGGAGCGTTCTTGGCACACGGCTTCCTTTTTAGTGATGAAATGCAACGAAAGAACTTGTCCAATGAGGAGTTTATCCGTGTCTTGTATCGTGT
>Ga0116152_10004088_pt1 | contig 11583 bp, 7 predicted proteins | sample AD_UKC119_MetaG_FD_89894 | JGI IMG/M metagenome (GOLD analysis project Ga0116152, IMG submission 89894) | Active sludge microbial communities of municipal wastewater-treating anaerobic digesters from Hong Kong - AD_UKC119_MetaG | ecosystem: Engineered > Bioreactor > Anaerobic > Digestate...
ATTGAAAGTATGGAAGAATTCTTCCTGTGACCGTTCCTTGTTGGCAAAAAACTGGATGTCGTCGATCAACAGCGCATCGAGTGAGCGGTAGGCTGCCTTGAAGCCGTTGATGGTGTTGTGCTGCAAAGCCCGCACCATGTCGCCAACGAACTGTTCGGAATGTACATAGGCGACGCGTGCATCCGGCCGACCGGCCATCACGAGATTGCCGATCGCGTGCATCAGGTGGGTCTTGCCCAGGCCGACCCCGCCGTAGATAAAGAGCGGGTTGTAGGCCATGCCGGGATTGCTGCCGACCTGCATGGCAGCCGCCTTGGCCAGTTGATTGCTCTTGCCTTCGACGAAGTTATCGAAGGTGTAGTCGCCATTCAGCCTGCCACCGATCACTGCGGCGACCCGCGGCTTTCCACTGCTGCTGACCGGTTCGCGCGGCTGACTTGCCGCACTGCCAACCTCGATACGCACCGAAATGCCCGGCGCATCGCGCAGGCTGTCCTGAATCCGGCCCAGGCAGTTGCTGTTTACCCAGTCAACGACAAAGCGATTGGGGGCCAGCAGCCGGATTTGCTGCTCGTCCTCAACGGCCTGCAGTGGCCTGATCCAGGTATTGAACTGCTGTTCCGACAGGTCTGACCGCAGTTCCTGTACGCAGCGGTCCCAGAGAGTAGACTGCACGGATTCACCCCGTGAATCTGTTTATGGTTGTACGAAGTTGAGTCGGGGAGTCTAGACTGCGGCCGCCGAGTTATCCACAGGGCTTTTGTCTACTTGACAGGGCTGCGGTCGCTCCTTAACCTTTCGCCTCCCGAAAGGCTCCATCTTTCGGATATTCCAGCGGATTTTTCTCATGAAAAGAACCTATCAGCCCAGCAAGCTAAAGCGCGTTCGTACGCACGGTTTCCGTGCCCGCATGGCTACGCGGGGCGGTCGGCTGGTTATCAAGCGTCGCCGTGCAAAGGGCCGCGCCCGTCTTAGCGTCTGATTCAGGATGCGGCGAATGCTCCGTTCCTGATCACCCGGACAAACGCCAGCACACCTTCGACAGAAATCACCGGCTACTCAGTTCCACGGACTTCGACAAGGTGTTCCGTCAGAGCCAGCGTTCAGCAGACCGCTACTTCACGGTACTTTATCGTCCTAATGCCCTGAACATGCCCCGGCTCGGCTTCGCGATATCCCGCAAGAAGGTTCGCCATGCGACGGACAGAAACCGTCTGAAGCGCCTCGTGCGCGAAAGTTTCCGGGTCCGCTGTGCCGAGTTACCGTCAGTCGATCTGGTTATCCTTGCCAGGGACGCAGCGAAGAGCGCCGCAAACCCGGAACTCTTCAGCAGCCTCACAGGGCACTGGTCCAACTTGCAAAATGCGCGGCACAGCGCCCGGCCTTGAGGCTCGAATTTGTGACTATGGATAATCTTCGTATCGTGTTCTGGGCCGGATTGCTGATATTGATCTGGCTGTGTATCCAGACCTGGCAACAGACTTTCCAGCCGCGCGCGGCCGATCCGGTCGCGGCCAGCGCCCCCACAGATACTGTTTCGGCACCAGCCGCAGCCTCAACCTCAACCGGTTTGCCGGCCTTGCCCGGCGCTATCCCCGCAGTTGCTCCGACCGCTACGCCGTCTGTGTCGCCTGTTGCGGCAGCGCCGGCCAGGCTTATCACGATCAAGACTGGCGTACTTGTAGCCAGGATCGATCTGCACGGTGGCGATCTCAGCTCGGTAGAACTCCCGACCTACCCGGTACACAAGGACCAGCCAAACGTTCCGCTGCAACTGCTGAACAGCGAGCCGGACGAATTTTTTGCCTTACAGAGTGGTTTGCGTGCAGCGGACCAGCAGCCCGAAGCCAACCACCTTTCTGAATACACGGCGGACGGTACGGAGTTTGTACTGGCCAAGGGTGCCGACGAGCTGATCGTGCCGCTCAAATGGCAGAGTCCATCGTCCGGACTGAGCGTCGAAAAGACTTTTCATTTTTACCGCGACAGTTTCAAGGTTGATCTTGAGTACACGGTGAATAACGCCGGGGCTGAACCCTATCGTGCTGCCAACTACCTGCAGATCCAGCGGCACTATGCGCCACCCAAGCGATCCATGTTCAATGTCGACAGCTATTCCTTCTATGGCCCGGTGGTCTACAACGGCAGCAAATACGAGAAGCTCAAAGTTACCGATCTCGCCGAGACACCATTTTCACAGTCTGTCGCGAAGGGCTGGATGGCAGCGATCCAGCATCATTTTCTTGCTGCCGCCATACCGCCAGGTGCTGAGACCTGGAGCTACGCGGGGCGTTTTGCGGACGAGCGCTTTCTGGTCAGCGCAATCGGGCCGCTGCAGACCGTCGCACCCGGCGAGTCGGCAAGCTTCAAATCGGAACTCTTTGTGGGTCCCAAGATCCAGTCAGAGCTGGCAGCCATCGCGCCGGGTCTGGATCTGACGGTCGACTATGGCCGCTTTGCCTTGCTGGCCCAGCCGCTGTTCTGGATTCTGCAGAAGATCCACAACGTTGTCGGCAACTGGGGTCTGGCCATCATCATCTGCACGCTGCTGATCAAGCTTGTTTTCTACAAGCTCAGCGAGACCAGCGGTCGTTCCATGGCCCGCATGCGCCAGATGCAGCCACGCATGAAGGCGCTGCAGGAACGCTACAAGGACGACAAGCAGGCGCTCAGCAGCGCGATGATGGATCTATACAAGAAAGAGAAGATCAACCCGGCAGCCGGCTGCCTGCCGATGCTCGTGCAGATTCCCTTCTTCATGGCCTTCTACTGGGTGCTGCTCGAAAGCGTCGAGATGCGCCAGGCGCCGTTCATGATGTGGATCACTGACCTTTCTTCAAGAGATCCCTATTTCGTGCTGCCCTTGTTGATGGGTGCGGCGATGTTCTTTCAACAAAAGCTCAACCCGCCACCACCCGATCCCGTGCAGGCAAAGATGATGCAGGCCATGCCGATTGTCATGACCGGCATGTTTGCCTTCTTCCCGGCCGGGCTGGTCGTTTACTGGTTGACCAACTCCGTGCTGTCGATCGCCCAGCAGTGGCGCATCAACAAGGTGCTTGGCGCCAACTGAGCCGGGGCCCCCAGGGCCCTGTGTTGTGCCGGGTGAGGAGACATGACGCAATCCAGCCTGACGATAGCTGGACGGGCCACGCCACCCGGGCGCGGCGGCATCGCCGTGATTCGCATTTCCGGACCCGCTGTGCGCGAGATCGCTGTCGCAGTGCTCGGCGAGTGCCCGCAGCCACGACACGCCGGCCTGCGTGACTTCCTCGATGCCGAAGCCCAGGCTATCGATGCCGGCATAGCCCTGTTCTTTCCGGCACCTGACTCATACACCGGTGAGGATGTCCTTGAACTGCAGTGTCATGGCGGTACCGTCGTGACCGAAATCCTGCTCGAGCGCGTACTGGCGCTCGGTGCCCGCATGGCGCGACCCGGCGAGTTTTCCGAACGGGCCTTCCTCAATGACAAACTTGATCTCCTGCAGGCCGAAGCCGTCGCCGACCTGATCGATGCCGGTTCGCGTGCCGCTGCGCGCGCGGCCCAGCGGTCGCTGCAGGGTGATTTCTCTGCTGCCGTCCTGGCGCTGAACGAGGAGGTGACCGGTCTGCGCATGTACATCGAGGCCGCCATCGATTTCCCCGACGAAGAGATCGAGCTGCTGGGCGACGCTGAACTCCGGCGGCGCATCGCCGTCGTTGCGGACGGCTTTGCGCAGCTCGAAAAGACCACCAGGCAGGGCTGCCTGTTACGCGACGGTCTGCATGTGGTGCTGGCCGGCCGCCCCAACAGCGGCAAGTCCAGCCTCTTCAATGCGCTCGCCGGCTACGCCGCGGCGATTGTCACCAGCCAGCCAGGCACGACCCGCGATCTGCTTCGCGAGCAGATCAACATCGACGGCCTCCCGCTGCATGTGGTCGATACGGCCGGCCTGCGCCCTACCGCTGATCCTGTCGAGCAGGAGGGAGTGGCGCGCACTCGCAGTCAACTTGGTGTTGCGGACCTGGCCTTGCTGGTCGTCGATGCCACCGATCCGGTCGATGTCCATGAGCTGCTGGGCGAGACACCGGCCGGAATACCGGTGATCATCGTGCGCAACAAGATTGATTTGAGCGGCGAACAGGCCGGCCCCGCACCCGGGTCCATGCACGGCCATCCGGTCATGCGCATTTCCGCGCTCGCCGGTAGGGGACTTGCCGAGCTCCGACAGACAATCAAGGCAGTTGCCGGGTTCAGCGATCCGGGCGAGGGCACGGTGATTGCCCGCCAGCGCCACCTCGATACGCTGCAACGGGCCCAGGGCCACTTCATGGCCGGCTGTCAGCTGCTTGAGCAACATCAGGCCGGCGAACTGCTGGCTGAGGAATTACTCCAGGTACAGAACGCGCTGGCGGAGATTAGCGGTGAGTTCAGCAGCGATGATCTGCTGGGCAGGATTTTTTCCGGCTTCTGTATCGGGAAATGAGCGGCGACGATCCTAGCCCGTCGCCGACATATCCGGCATGACGATGGCATTGGGACCGCCGTCCAGAGTCGCGCAATGGACGCGATTGCGGCCAGCGTTCCTGGCACCGCTGAGCGCCTGGTCGGCGCGGTCGATCAGGCTGGACACGGTTTCGCCGGGACGCAGTTCGGCGATGCCGATGGACACGGTCACCTGGTGCAGCCCCTCGAAGGGGCGACGCACGATTGCCTTGCGTATCCGTTCGGCACTGCGCAGTGCACCGCGCAGTGAGGTGAGCGGCAGGACGACGATGAATTCTTCGCCGCCCACCCGGCCCATCGCACTGCCGAGGCCGTTGCTGTTGACGCTGTCCATGGTGCGCAGCGCCCCGCGCACGCGCCGTGCAAAGGCGGCAAGGATCCGGTCGCCGGTGACATGGCCGAAGCGGTCGTTCATGTCCTTGAAGTGATCGATGTCCAGCAGACAGACACAGAGCGGGTCGCTGGTGCGCTCGGCGCGCGCTTTTTCGCGTGCCAGCATGTCGAGAATGGAGCGTCGGCCGTAAGAGTTGGTGAGCTGATCGCGCTCGGCCCGGCGCTGCACGCGCGCCAGTTCCTTCTGCAGTTCTGCATTGCTGGCCAGTAACCGCTGCCTTTCACCACGCAGGATCTCTGCGGTCGCGTGCAGCCCGAAGCCGATCACGCTGGCATACATGCCGGCGGCCAGCATTGGCGTACCGCTGGTGAAGTAGGCGTAGAGCGTGGCCCAGATCAGTCCCATCAGGACCTGGGCGGCAATGATCGTCGAAACGGTGGGTTGCTCGTCGCCCGGGATGCGCGTGAGTCCGACGAAGAGCCCACCGGTAAGGGCGATGCCGGCGATCAGGATCAGCCCGGCGCCCGTCGGCAGGGTGGCGATGCCCAGTGCATTGGCGAGCAGGGCGAGTCCGGCCCAGAGCGCATACAGCAGGACCGCGCGGATTTCGGCCCTTGCACCGCGTGGTGTCGTGGTGAAGCTGCTTGCTGCGGGTAGTCCGGTCGGGGAGGGAGCATCCATGCGGGCCGCCTTTTTGTTATGTTGCGCGCCACTTCCAGCAGCGGCGTGCCGCTGCGATACGATGAATGCTCGCACAGCCGTCGGTAGCCAAACTGTGACGAAGGTCTCATGCACAGGTGTACCGTATGTGCGCCGGTTTTCCATAACGCGGCCTGGTTCATGAACAGCACCTGCAGTTTTGATGTGATCGTGGTCGGTGGCGGCCACGCCGGTACCGAAGCGGCAGCGGCGGCAGCGCGTATGGGTGCGCATACGCTCTTGCTCACGCAGAACCTGGAAACTATCGGACAGATGAGCTGCAATCCGGCCATCGGCGGCATCGCCAAGGGTCACCTGACCCGCGAGATCGATGCCCTCGGCGGTCTGATGGCCACCGCCGCTGACCGAGCCGGCATCCACTTCCGTACGCTTAACGCCAGCAAGGGGCCGGCCGTGCGCGCGACACGCGCGCAGGCTGATCGCGTTCTTTATCGGCAGGCGATCCGCAGCCTGCTCGATGCGCAGCCGAATCTGCAGCTGTTCCAGCAGGGCGTCGAGGACCTGATCGTCGAGGGTGACCGGGTGGTGGGCGTAGTCACCCAGGGTGGTTTGAGCTTTCGTGCCTGTGCCGTGGTGCTCACGGTCGGTACTTTTCTCGCCGGCCGGATCCATGTGGGACTGACAAACTATTCCGGTGGCCGTGCCGGCGACCCGGCTTCGGTCGGTCTCGCGGGGCGGCTGCGCGAGCTGCCCTTTACGGTGGGCCGGCTCAAGACCGGCACGCCGCCACGAATCGATGGCCGCAGTGTCGATTTCAGCGCCATGCGGCCGCAGCCCGGTGACTCGCCAGCGCCGGTCTTCTCTTTTGTCGGCCGGCGTGCCGACCATCCGCAGCAGGTGGCCTGCCATATCACGCACACCACGGCGGAAACCCACGCACTGATCCGCGGAGCGCTCGACCGCTCACCCCTGTACACGGGCATGATCGAAGGTGTCGGGCCGCGCTACTGTCCGTCGATCGAAGACAAGATCGTGCGCTTTGCCGACAAGGAGTCGCACCAGATCTTTGTCGAGCCGGAGGGTTTGACCACCACCGAGCTGTATCCGAACGGTATCTCGACAAGCTTGCCCTTTGATGTTCAGCAGGCGCTGGTGCGCACGATTCCCGGTTTCAACAACGCGCGCATCACCCGTCCCGGCTATGCGATTGAATACGATTACTTTGATCCGCGCGGGCTCACGCCCACGCTGGAGACGAAGAGCCTGCGCGGACTCTGGTTTGCCGGGCAGATCAACGGCACGACTGGCTACGAAGAAGCCGGCGCGCAGGGGCTCGTCGCCGGCATCAATGCGGCGCTGACCGTGCGCGGCGAAGCCGGCTGGTATCCGCGCCGCGATGAGGCCTATATCGGCGTGCTGATCGATGACCTGATCACGCGCGGCACCAGCGAGCCCTACCGGATGTTCACCAGCCGGGCGGAATACCGGCTTCTGCTGCGCGAAGACAATGCCGACGCCCGCCTGACACCGGTTGGCCGGCGGCTGGGTCTCGTCGATGATCTGCGCTTCAGGATATTCACTGACAAGCAGGCAGCGATTGAAACAGAGCGCGAGCGCCTGGCGGAGATCATGGTGCGGCCGGCAGATCTTCCCAACCTTGCCGGAGACAATGCCGGCAGCGAGCTGCGCCGCGAGCATCGGGCGCTCGAACTGCTGCGGCGGCCGGAGATTTCCTGGGCCAGCCTGACCAGCCTGCCAGCCGTCGGTGCGCGGGTGATTCCCGCCGAGGAGAGCGCTGAGGTTACCGAACAGATCATCGCGCAGATCGAGACCGAGGCACGCTACGCCGGTTACGTGAAGCGCCAGCAGGAAGAGATCGTCCGGGCGCGCGCCTCACAGGAAGTGTCGCTGCCGCCGGACCTGGACTACGCGGCGATTCACGGCCTGTCACATGAGATCCGCCAGAAGCTGGACCGCCATCGTCCGGCAACGGTCGGTCAGGCCTCGCGCATATCGGGCGTCACGCCGGTTGCGGTCTCGCTGCTCCTCGTACACCTCAAGAAACGCCGGCCACGGCGATGAAACGAGGCCTTCAGGCGGCAGCGCTGACGGTCGTCTGTCTGCTGTCTGTTGCCTGCAGCCGTCACGACGAAGTACAGCTTCCCGCGCAGAGCCAGGGCGTCGGCGGTGCGAGCGGCCAGGAGCTGGCCGCCGTGCAGATCCTGCGCCGGGGTAACGGTACGGAACCCGAGACCCTGGATCCACATCGCGCGGTAGGTGTCACCGCTGCCAACGTGTTGCGAGATCTCTTCGAAGGCCTGGTCACCGAAGCCGCCGATGGCGAGCTGATACCCGGCGCTGCCGCGAGCTGGACGGTCAGCGATGACGGCCTCGTCTACACCTTCAAGCTGCAACCGGAGGGGCGCTGGAGCAACGGTGATCCGGTGACGGCGGATGACTTTGTCTACGGCCTGCGCCGCAGCGCGGATCCGGCCACCTTGTCCGAGTATTCGGCGATCCTCTATCCGATCGAAAATGCCGCTGAGGTCGTGGCCGGTACCCTGCCACCTGACCGTCTCGGCGTGCGGGCCATCGATGCGCAAACGCTGGAGATCCGTTTGCACGCGCCCACGCCCTATCTGCTCGGCCTGCTGACGCATGCGAGCACCTATCCCGTAAACCGGAAGTCGGTCGAGCAGTACGGCGCGCGTTTTGCACGACCGGGAAAGCTCGTCGGCAACGGGCCATTTCAGCTCAGCGAGTGGGTCGTTCAGTCGCATATCCGCCTGATACGCAACCCTTACTATCGGGACAACGTGCACACGACGCTCACCGAGGTCTGGTATTACCCCGTCGAGAATGCCGAGGCCGAGTTGAATCGCTACCGCGCTGGCGAACTCGACATGACCCAGACCATTCCCGCTCGCCAGATCGCCTGGCTGCGCAAGCACCTGCCGGACGAGCTGCATATCTCGCCCTACCTGGGCAGCTATGTCTTCGGCTTCAATACGACGCAGCCGCCGTTTCGCGATGCGCCGAAGCTGCGCAAGGCGCTGGCACTGGCGCTTGATCGCGACATCCTGACCAGCAGGATCAGCGGCGCCGGCGAGCTGCCGGCTTACAGCTGGGTACCGCCGGTGAGCGGCTACACGCAACAGGTTCCGGACTGGGCGCACTGGACCCAGGCCCGGCGCAATGCGGAGGCACGCCGCTTGTACGCCGAGGCCGGGTATTCAGCCAGCCACCCGCTCCGCATGCAGCTGCTCTATAACACCGAGAGCAATCACCGGCGGCTCGCCGTGGCGATGGCAGCGATGTGGCGCGAGGTGCTGGGCGTTGAAACGGAATTGCTGAACCAGGAATGGCAGGTCTTCTTGCAGACCCGACGCTCACGCATCGATACGCAGCTCTTCCGCTATGGCTGGATCGGTGACTACAACGATCCCTATACCTTTGCCGAAATCCTCGAGTCGAAGCACGGGCTCAACGACATGGGTTACAGCAACCCGCGCTACGATGCGTTGCTTGCGGCGGCGGCGCGCGACGGCAATCCGGTCACTCGCATGGCGGCGCTCGGGGAAGCGGAGCGCGTCATGCTCGATGACATGCCGATCATTCCGCTCTACTTCTATGTCAGCAAACAGATGGTCAAACCCTGGGTGGCTGGTTTCGAGCCCAATATCATGGACCACCATCCCAGCCGCCATCTTCGCATCCTCGAGCACTGAGTCCGGTCTGAACGCATGCTGAGTCTTCTGCGCAAGCGTCTGCTCGAAGCGGTTCCCACGCTGCTGGTGCTGCTCGCCGCAACGTTCTTCCTGATTCGTGCAGCGCCGGGCGGCCCCTTCGACAGCGAAAAGCGCCTGCCGGTGGAAATCGAGGCCAATCTGCGTGCGGCCTATCATCTGGACGAACCGCTCTGGCAGCAGTTCGGCCGCTACCTCTGGAATCTGGCCCATGCGGATTTCGGACCGTCCTTCCAGTATCGTGACCGGACCGTGACGGAACTCATCGCCGGCGGCTTTCCGGTGTCGCTGCAGCTCGGTGCGCTGGCGATGCTGCTGGCAGTCAGCGTCGGTGTGACGCTTGGCAGTCTGGCGGCCCTGCGCCAGAACCGGCCGGCCGACTACGCCACGATGGCCGTCGCGATGACCGGTATCTCGGTGCCGAACTTCGTGCTGGCACCCCTGCTCGTGCTGGTATTTGCGGTACTCGCCGGCTGGCTCCCGGCCGGCGGTCTGGGCGGCGGCGCCTGGCAGAATCTGGTGCTGCCCGTTGTATCACTGGCGCTCACGCAGGTGGCCTACATCGCGCGGCTGACCCGCGGCAGCATGATCGAAGTGCTCGGCAGCCCCTTCATCCGTACCGCACGCGCGCAGGGTTTGCCGATGCGCACGATCCTGTTGCGCCACGCACTCAGACCCGCCCTGATTCCGGTGATTTCCTATCTTGGTCCGGCCACCGCCGGACTGATCACCGGCTCGGTAGTGATCGAACAGATCTTCGGCCTGCCGGGTCTAGGCCGTTACTTCGTGCAGGGTGCGCTCAACCGCGACTACACGCTGGTGATGGGCATCGTCGTGTTCTACGGCGCGCTGATCATTCTCTTCAACCTTGTCGTGGACCTGCTCTACGGCTGGCTCGACCCGCGAGCGCGGCAATGAGCGCGGTAACTCCGGCTGTCGAAGCACCGCGCAGCCTGTGGTCCGATGCCGGCTACGCATTGCGCCGCAATCGCGCGGCGATGACCGCCGCCGTCGTGCTGGGCGTGCTTGCGTTGCTCGTGGTTTTCGGTCCCGCACTCAGCCCGTACAGCTTCGACAAGCCCGACTGGGATCACATCGCCATGCCGCCGACGCTGGCGGATGGCCACCTGTTCGGCACCGATGCGCTCGGCCGGGATCTCCTGAGTCGTACCCTGCAGGGTGGCCGCATGTCGCTGCTGGTCGGTCTCGTTTCGACGATCGTCAGCCTGGTGATCGGCATCGCCTGGGGCGCGACCGCCGGTTTCATCGGCGGACGTACCGACCGGATCATGATGCGCATCGTCGACATCCTCTACGCGCTGCCCTTCATGTTCCTGGTGATCCTGCTGATGGTGCTGTTCGGCCGGCAGATCGTGCTGATCTTCGTCGCGATCGGTGCGATCAACTGGCTCGACATGGCGCGCATCGTCCGCGGCCAGACACTGGGGCTGAAGCAGCGCGAGTTCATCGAGGCTGCGCGCGTATCAGGCGTACGTACCGGCTACATCATCCTGCGCCATATCGTGCCCAATCTGCTCGGTGTGGTGGTGATCTACGTGACGCTCACCATCCCGCAGGTGATCCTCGTCGAATCCTTCCTGAGCTTTCTCGGCCTCGGCGTGCAGGAGCCGATGACCTCCTGGGGCGCGCTGGTCAGCGAGGGCGCACAGGAGATGGAGAATGCGCCGTGGATGCTGGTGTTTCCCTCGCTGTTCCTGGCGCTCACGCTGTTCTGCTTCAATTTTCTCGGTGACGGGCTGCGTGATGCGCTGGACCCGCGTGACCGGAGCCGGGCATGAGCACACTGCTCGAAGTTGCCGGCCTCAACGTGTCCTTCGCGACCCGTGAAGGTCCGGTACAGGCGGTTCGCGAACTCTCCTTCAGCCTCGGTTCCGGCGAAGTTCTCGGCATCGTCGGCGAGTCGGGTTCGGGCAAGACACAGGCGGCCCTCGCACTGACCGGCCTGCTGGCGGGAAATGGCCGCATGAGCGGGAGCGTGCTGTTCGACGGCCGGCAGCTCGCCGGCTTGCCGGAACCGGCGCTTGCCGACATCCGCGGCGCACGGATTGCGATGATCTTCCAGGACCCGATGACGGCGCTGAACCCCTACCTGACCATCGGTGCCCAGATGGCGCTGGTCTTGAAGCGCCACCGCAGGCTGCGCGCCGCCGCCGCGCTTGCCGAGTGCGAGCGGCTTCTGACAGCGGTCCGCATCACCGACGCTGGCCAGCGTCTGCACATGTATCCGCACGAACTTTCCGGCGGCATGCGCCAGCGCGTGATGATCGCCACCGCCCTGTTGTGCCGGCCGTCCCTGTTGATCGCCGATGAGCCGACCACCGCGCTGGATGTCAC
>Ga0116152_10004089_pt1 | contig 11576 bp, 12 predicted proteins | sample AD_UKC119_MetaG_FD_89894 | JGI IMG/M metagenome (GOLD analysis project Ga0116152, IMG submission 89894) | Active sludge microbial communities of municipal wastewater-treating anaerobic digesters from Hong Kong - AD_UKC119_MetaG | ecosystem: Engineered > Bioreactor > Anaerobic > Digestate...
AACTTAACGAAATTAAGAAATAAAGAAATATTTACCAAAAAGGGGACACAAACTGTCCCCGTTTTGTTATAATGAAAAGAGATAAAAACGGTTGTTTATACAATATTTTTTAAATATGATATAAATAAAAGCTGTTTTTTAGTGGAGATTTACTAAGTTTTTATTGACTACATAACGGAGGGATTATGAGTAAATACAAGCGTATAATAATAAAAATTTCGGGCGAAGCTCTGTCGGGTAAAGGCAGTTTTGGTGTTAATGAGAGTGAAACGGAAAAAATTGCTTTCCAAATCAAAACTTTGCACGAAAAAGGTTATGAAATCGGTCTTGTTATCGGCGGCGGCAATATTTGGCGCGCAAGAAATAACGGCAGTGTCGACCGCTCTACAGCTGACTATATGGGAATGCTTGCCACTGTGATAAATTCTTTAGCTATGCAAAATTCGCTCGACAAGTTGAAAGTTCCCGTTGTGGTTATGTCGGCAATCCGTGTGGAAAAAGTGGCTGAGCCGTTTGTGCTCAGGAAAGCGCTGGACAGCCTTGAAAAAGGTAAAGTTGTTATTTTTGCAGGCGGTACGGGCAGTCCATATTTTACAACCGACACGGCTGGGGCGCTTAGAGCGTCGGAAGTTCAGGCGGATGTCTATCTATGCGCGAAAAACGTGGACGGCATTTACGACAAAGACCCAAGACAGTTTTCAGATGCAAAAAAATATGAAAAAATAGGCTTTATGGAAGTAATTGAAAAACAGCTTAAAGCAATGGATATTACGGCGATGTCTATGTGTATGGAAAACAATATACCCGTTTTGATTTTTGATTGTGCGGAGAATAACAGCATAATAAACGCCGCAGAAGGCAAAAAAATAGGCACAATTATTCAATAGACTATTGAAATCAGTCTAATTTTTTAGTAAAATATAATTTAGTTTAAAAATCGTAGGAGATAATATTATGGATTACGCAAACGAGAATATCGAAATTGTATTTATGGATTTGGAAGAACGCATAACCAAATCTATTGAATTTATGAAAAACGAGTTCAGCACAATGCGTGCAGGCAGAGCAAACCCAAAATTGGTTGAAAAAATACTCGTTGATTATTATGGCGCTCCCACTCCGATTAACCAAATGGCAAATATATCGAACCCAGAAGCAAGACTGTTAAATATTTCTGTATGGGATAAGTCTATGTTGGGAAAGGTAGAAAAGGCAATTTTAGCAGCCAATATCGGCGTAACTCCGCAAAATGACGGTGTTTTAATACGTCTCGTTTTTCCTGAGTTAACACAAGAAAGACGTATGGACCTTGTTAAACAAGTAAAGAAACTTGCGGAAGATACAAAAGTTTCAATCCGTAACGTCCGTCGTGACTGTATGGAAGCTTTGAAAAAAGAAAAAGCGGCAAAAGCAGTGTCCGAAGACTTGATTGCAGATTACGAAGCGGAAGTCGATAAAATCGTTTCGAAAAACATAGAAAATGTCGAAACGCTTGCAAAGGACAAAGAAGCAGACGTATTGTCCGTTTGATAAATAGAGTGGAATACTTAGACTTAATCGGGCTTGAATTGTCTGACGCCAAAGACAAATTACGTGGCAAGAAATTCAGGCTTGTTTATTATACAAGCGACAAACAAAAAATATTTGACAAGGAGCTTGTAATAAGGGTGACAGAAAATTCTAGCGAAATTGTTTTAACAATCGGTGGATTTTTGACTTGTCCTTTAAACCAAAAAAAATGAACAATCTTCCAAATCACATTGCGTTTATTATGGACGGTAACGGCAGATGGGCGAATATGCGTGGTATGCCTCGTGCATACGGACACAAAAAAGGCGTTGAAACAGTCGAGCGTGTCATTAACCATTGTCTGCAAACTGGTATAAAATTTGTAAGTCTGTATGTTTTCTCAACGGAAAACTGGAAACGCCCAAATGAAGAAGTAAACGGATTGTTTGAACTTGCGAAAAAATATTTTGCAAAACTAACGGATTTTCGCAAAAAAAATATAAAAATTGTAGTATCAGGCGAAAGAAACGGTTTGCCAGCTGAACTTGTAAAAGAAATTGCTCAAGCGGAAAAAGAAACTTTGATAAATACTGCGATGACCGTCAATCTGTGTATAAATTACGGCGGAAGAACGGAAATTGTGTCGGCAGTAAATAATGCAATCGCCAACAAAGAAAAAAAGATTGACGAGGAAACGCTAAGCAAATATATGTACCACAATATGCCCGATCCCGATATTATCATACGTACAGGCGGACATATGCGGCTTTCAAATTTTTTGCTTTACCAATCCGCTTATTCCGAACTTTTTTTTACGGACACTCTTTGGCCGGACTATTCAACAAAAGACATAGACGACGTTTTGGAAATTTATTCTAAACGTCAACGTAATTACGGGGGAATATAATAAAAATGCTGAAACGAACGCTGACAGGCATAGCTATAGCTACAGTCTTTATCGGCGTACTGCTATTGGGCGAATTTGTAGACAGAGCGATAATGTCCGCTTTTTTATACATAGTCGTAGCGATTTGTATAATAGAAGTAAGACACGCTCTTGGCGACAGAATTCCGCGTGAATACAATGCGCTTATTTGGATATACGCCGCTTTGTACGGACTTCCGTATTTTTTCTTCGGCTTCCGTGGAATAATATTTCTAACAATATTAGCGTTTTTGATTGCGTGTCTGATTGCTGTAGTAAACAATCACAAAGACGGAGTTTTGCAAAACGTGGCGTTTTTGCTGATTTACCCAGGCATTTTGCTTTCAACCTTGCTATATATCAATCGTAGTGCAAGCACAAGACTTATTGTCGAAGGCGATCCCGTATATGAACTTGTCGTAACTTCACTTTGGCGGGGCGAACAGCTTTTGCCTTACAATACGGTAGGGCTTGCTTTGGTTTTTTGCGTTTCTTGGTTTACCGACAGCGGCGCATATATATTTGGCATGAATTTTGGAAAACACAAACTTTGCCCTAAAGTCAGTCCCAATAAAACAATAGAAGGTGCATTGGGTGGCATTCTTGGCGGAATGCTCGGGTCAGCGTTTGTTTTCATATTATTCGAACTCAATATTTTTGGGGTGTTTGCCTCGGGGCTGCCCGTAAAGATGAGTTTGAAGATACTCGACTATGTCCTTATAGGCTTTTTTGGCTCTATTTTAGACCAGTTGGGTGACTTGGTTGCAAGTTTGGTAAAACGGCATTGCGGAATAAAAGATTATTCAAATCTTTTGGGTTCGCACGGCGGCTTTATGGACAGATTTGACGGAATTATGTTTACATCGTGTTTTGTTGCCGCAATTTATGTTTTTATTTTATAAAAGATGAGAAAAATAGCTATACTTGGCAGTACGGGTTCTATCGGGACTCAAACGCTTGAAGTAATAAAAAAATATTCCGACAGGCTTAGCGCAGTTTCGCTTGTCGCTTACAAAAACAGTAAGCTATTAGAGAAACAATACGCTGAGTTTTTGCCGTCATATAGGGGGCTAATTTGCGATGACCGCAGCGCCTTGATGAAAGCGGTAAGTAACGGCGTTGACACCGCTGTCATTGCCACAAAAGGCATCACTGCCTTAAAAGCGGTTTTATTTTGCCTTGAAAACAATATCGACGTTGCGCTTGCAAACAAAGAAACTTTGGTTACGGGCGGAAAAATCGTTATGGAATCGCTAAAAAAATCCAAATCAAGGCTTATTCCCGTAGACAGTGAACACAGCGCTATACTGCAATGTATACAGAAAGCAAGACAAACTCCAAAACGCCTTATTTTGACGGCTAGCGGCGGGGCTTTTAGAGATAAAAGCTTGGAAGAACTAAAAACCGTTGATTATCGTTCCGCCCTAAGACACCCGAACTGGAAAATGGGTGAAAAAATAACTATTGATAGTGCGACAATGTTTAATAAGACTTTGGAAATAATAGAAGCCGAGTGGTTTTTTGATATGCCACGAGAAAAAATAGACGTGCTGATAAATCCGCAAAGCGTAGTGCATTCTCTGATAGAACTTGAAAACGGCGAATTTTTGGGACAAGTGTCGCAACCCGATATGCGTTCTGCGATAGAATTCGCCCTTTTTTATCCGTCAACACCCCAAAATATACGCAAAATAGATATGGATAGCGGTGAGTTTGAATTTAAAAAACCCGATGAAAAACGCTTTCCGTGCGTGACTTTGGCATATGACAAACTGTTGAATATACCCCTAATGCCCACCGTAATGAACGCTGCAAACGATGTTTGCGTTGAAATGTTTAAGAAAAAAATATTATCTTTTTGTGATTTTTGGAATATTATACATACTGTTTGCGAGAGGTTTTCAGCGGAACTGCCAAGACGGGAGTTGACTGTTGATTCTATCGAATATTATGACGAACTCGCAAAACTCTACACACAAAATATTATAAGGAAAAAGAAATGATAAACTTGCTTTTGTTCGCGACTTTTTCGCAAATAATGAGTAAAATACTTTATATTTTAATTGCGCTTGTGATTTTGATGTTTATGATCACCATTCACGAGCTCGGACACTACACAGCGGGAACGCTGTTAGGTTTCAAAATAAATGAATTTGCAATAGGTTTCGGACCAAAAATTTTTTCACGCACAAACAAAAAGAACGGTCAGGTGTTTTCCATTAGAGCGTTACCTTTGGGCGGAGCATGTGCCTTTGAAGGCGAAGACGAGGAAAATCCGTCGTCCGAAGCGTTCAACAACCAAAAGCCTTGGAAAAGACTGATAGTGCTTTTTGCAGGGGCATTTTTCAATTTTTTGTCAGCTGTGCTTATCGCTGTTATTGCTTTTTCCGCTATTGGCGAGCCTGTTTTGACAATCAGCAATATATACGAGTCGTCCCCGAATTATAATAACGGCACTATAGAAGAAGGCGACATTCTCTATGCAGTGGACGGTACAAAGGTTTATTTGACGAACGAATATGCGGATATGATTTCAAGCGCAGGAGAAACTCTGCAAATCACAGTTTTCCGCCCCGATGAAGGAGTCATTGTAAAATATTTTAGTGACGAATACGGAGAATTTTTGACTTTTACCGTGAATAAGGGCGATATTACTGCTCAAATGTTCAACGAACAAACTCAAACATACGAGGACTATGTTTTTCACGGAATAGGAATACAAACGCAGTATTACGGCTATATAGACCCGTCAAATCCCGATGTATACGCCCAAATTTACAAGGTCAAATATACTTTTGGACAGTCGCTGGGCAGAGCTTTGCCATATTGCTTTAGAGTCGGTACGGTTATATTAAAGACTCTTGGCAAATTGATAACGGGCGGAATTGGACTTGATTCTGTGGGCGGTCCAATCACGACCATTGATATGATGAGCCAAGTCGCCGCAAATGATTTTGCAAACGTATTTTATCTTATTATGATGATTTCCGTAAACCTTGCTGTGTTCAATCTTCTTCCGCTGCCTGCATTGGACGGTGCGAGAATGGTTTTCGTCATAGTGGAGTGGATAAGAGGCAAGCCGGTAAACCGCAAAATAGAGGCGATTATTCATTTTGTTGGGCTGGCGGCATTGCTTGTTTTTGTCATTCTGATAGATATATTGCACTGGTTCGCCTAAAAGGAATTTTGGTTAGGTAAATGAAAACAAAAGAAATAAAAATAGGCAGCATATTTATTGGCGGCGGTAATAAAATCGCTATTCAGTCAATGACAAATACGCCGACGACCGATATTGATGCCACTTGCAATCAAATACAGCTCCTAGAATATTCGGGCTGTGATATAGTCAGAGTAGCCGTGCCGAATATCTATGCCGCTCGGGCAATTAAACAAATAAAGACCAAATGCGCAATTCCGCTTGTGGCAGATATACATTTTGACCACAAACTTGCCATTGCAGCCATAGAAAACGGAGCGGACAAAATTCGCATAAACCCAGGTAATGTGCCTTTGAAAGGTTTAGATGAAATTATTTCTTGTGCAAAATCTCATAGTACGGCAATAAGGCTTGGTGTAAACGGCGGTTCGGTAGACAAAACGCTAATTGAAAAATACCAAAACAAAAATCTGGCTCTTACCGAAAGCTTGCTTTCATATGTTGATTATTTTGAAAAACACGGGTTTACTGACCTTGTTTTGTCAATAAAATCGTCCGATGTGCGTGAAACAGTCGAGCTTAACAAACTTTTTTCATCAAAATGTGCCTATCCGCTACATATTGGGCTTACCGAAGCTGGGGTGCCAGAAGTTGGTATTGTAAAAAACAGTATAGCCATCGCAGAGCTTTTGTCTAATGGAATTGGTGACACAATTCGTGTGTCATTGACCGCCGACCCTGTGCAGGAAGTTTTTGTCGCAAAAGAAATTTTGCGTAGTATAGGCAAAGCCGTAAACGGAGTTGAGTTTGTTTCTTGCCCAAAATGCGGCAGATGTGTAATAAATTTGGAAGAAATAGCCGCAAAAGTATATGATTATGTAAAAAATATAAATAAAAATATAAAAGTTGCTGTTATGGGATGCGAAGTCAACGGACCGGGCGAATGTGCCGATGCCGATATAGGTCTTGCGGGCGGCAAAAAGATTTCTTTTTTCAAACACGGCAAAATTTACAAAACTGTCGAGCATGAAAATGCTTTGGCAGAATTTTTGAAAGAAATAGATGAGATTACAAAATGATTTTAGAAACCTTATCAAAACTTGATTCAAAATATAATGATTTGCGGTTACGCAAAACAGTATACAATCAGCGTAAACGTACAGTGCGGTACGTTTTTTCTTACCCTGTCGCTTTATCGGCAGTGGAAAAAGAAGACGTGATAAAAACCGCCAAGGCATTGTCTCCGCAAGGATTGGCTGTTGAGACGACTTTTGAAGTTGACAAATTTGACGCAAACACCGTCAAGGATGAAATTCTAAGTTTTGTGTCGAAAACTTTTCCGTCGCTTTCAATGCGGGAAGAATTTGTGGTGGAATGTACAAATAAAGGCGAAAGGGCAGTTAAGGCAAATTTCTGCGCAGACGAATTAACCTGCAAGGTAATAGAGCAGAATTCGGTGGTTGAAATACTCGAAAAATATTTTTCTTCCGTTACGACAACAAAAGTTTACTTTGATATGACCGCTGTAAAAAAAGAAATTGATACCGAAACGCTTTTAAAAAAAGTGGAAGTATACCAGTCCCGAGAAATAGAAATACAGTTGTCAAAGCCAAAAAGATTTTTTACTGTAACGAATATTATTCAGGTTATAGGCAAAAAAATTGATTCTACAGCTCGATACATATCCGACGTGACAGCTCCAGTCAAAAATTGTGTCATTTGCGGAGCAGTTAGTTACAAAAAAAGTTACCCCACAAAAAACCCCGATTTATATGTGTGTAAAATGGATTTGGCTGACAAAACGGGGAAATTCCCGATTGTATTTTTTGCGGGAAAAGACGCAATGAAAAAATACGAACTTGTCTCTGAAGGTGACGAACTGATTGTGTCTGGACCTGTTGCAATAAACAATTACAGCGGACAGCTCGAACTCAAAGCCTACAATATTTCAAAATGCGACATAGTAGATGAACCGCAGCAAGCCATAACAAGACCCGAGCCTCCCGAATACATAACGGTTTTTCCTCAAAAAATCGCATATCACGAACAAGTAAACCTGCTCGATGCAAGTATGAGAAAAAAAGGATTTTTGGACGGAAAAGACATAGTTGTATTTGATTTGGAGACGACAGGACTGAAATTTTTGCAAGACAAAATTCTTGAAATCGGAGCTGTAAAAATTCGTAACGGCGAAATGATTGAAACCTTTTCAACGCTTGTTGACCCCGAAACTGAAATTCCAAAAGAAATCACGCAGATAAATAAAATCACAGACGAAATGGTGCTTGGACAACCGCTTTTTTCCGCTGTTGTCGGTGATTTTTACAAATTCACACGAAACAGTATTTTGGTAGCGCATAATCTGGATTTTGACTATGATTTTTTGAAATATAACGCTTCTTTTAGCGGATATGATTTTTGTAACGAGCGTTATGACACAATGGAACTTATGCGAAAACTTATTATGGGCGGAAAATACAATGGTAAAAAGCCTTTAAATTACAAGCTTTCTACAATCGCAAAATCGCTGGGATTGGAAATAGAGAATCTTCACCGTGCGCTTGACGACTCGATTTTGACTGCCAGAGCTTTATTGAAAATGTTTGACCACGACCCCAATTTGATATAAATGCTTGCTTTTTTTTGGTAATTGTGTTAGTATTATGACACTTAAAGTGCTTTTCTTACCGAGAGTGGGTTTTACCCGCTCTCAACTTATTGTTGGGAGGTAAAATATTTGAGTAAAGTCACCGATATGGTATTTGAACTGGCAAAACCTTTCGCAGACGAGTTTGGATTGGAGCTTGTCGATGTTACCTATGAAAAAAAGCACGACGGAATGAATTTGACTTTGATTATTGACAAAGACGGCGGCGTGGACATAAATGACTGTGAAAAACTTCACCGAGCCATTGATGAACCGTTAGACAAATTAAATCCCACAAGCGACAGTCCATATATTCTAAACGTTTCTTCACCAGGATTGGACAGACCGCTTACAAAAACGAGAGATTTTGAAAAAAATTTAAACAAAATTATTATAGTAAAACTTTATGCGCCGCTTGATGGCAAAAAGCAGTACACTGGAACGCTGCTTTCATATGACGACTTGCAGTTCACAATAGATGTTTCGGGTGAAAAAATCACGTTTGACCGAGCAAAAACCGCTAGCGTAGTTCCGTTTATTAAATTTTAGCAACTGATTTGGAGGAAAATAAATGATTAACAAAGATTTTTTTGCCGCTTTGGAAGATCTTGAAAACGAAAAAGGCATAGACCAAGCCGTTTTTCTGAATGCGCTTGAAGCCGCTTTGGCTATTGCTTGCAAAAAAAATTATGGTGAAGCAGCTGACGTTACGGTTAAACTTAACCCCGAAAAAGCCACAATAAGAGTTTTTATGTACAAAACAGTAGTGGAAGAAGTTGTTGACCCCGACAAAGAAATGACGCTTGACGAAGCTACTGAGCTTAAAAAAAGCTACAAAATTGGCGACCGTGTTATGACGGAAATAAATCCGAGAGATTTTGGACGCATCGCAGCACAAACGGCAAAACAAGTAGTAATGAACTATCTTCACCAAGCTGAAAAAGATATAACATACAGTCAATTTATTGAAAAAGAAAACGAGCTTTTGGTAGGCGTGGTTTCACGCATAAAAGAAGACGGCACTTTGTTTGTAGAGATAGGCAAAAATCAAATGGAAGGCGTTTTGTTGCCCGCAGACCAAATAAGAGGCGAAAGATTTTTACCTGGTGACAAAATCAAAGTTTTTGTAAAAAAAGTAAAAGAAAACACAAAAGGACCGCAAGTTATGCTTTCACGCGCAAGCGTGGGCTTTATCAAACGCCTTTTCGAAAACGAAGTTCCAGAAATTCGCGCGGGTATTGTGGAAATCAAATCTATCGTCCGTGAAGCGGGTTTCCGTACAAAAATGGCTGTTTTTAGCCAAGACCCCGACATAGACCCAGTCGGCGCATGTGTTGGCAATAAAGGTGTTCGTGTAAACGCCATTGTAAACGAAATCGGCGGTGAAAAAATAGATATAATTCCTTGGAGTAACGATATTTTGGACTTTATTGCAAGAGCATTATCTCCAGCAAAAGTCTTGATGGTGCAAGCGGATGAAAACGCAAAGGAAGCGAAAGTTATCGTGCCTGATGACAAGCTTTCATTGGCAATCGGCAAAGAAGGTCAAAACGCCCGTTTAGCTGCAAGGCTTACAAACTGGAAAATTGATGTGAAGTCTTATAGCGTCGCTATGCAAATGGGACTGTTTGATTCCCCCGATTCCGCTTACGAAGCTAACGAAGATGAAGATATTGCACAAAATTTTGAAAACGAAGATATAGAAAATATAGACGAAAACAATCAAGAAACGGAAGACACGCAAGAAAAAGCGGAGTAATATATGAAAAATATTCCGATGCGTATGTGTCTGGCTTGCAGACAAATGCAGCCAAAAAAAACGCTCTTGAGAGTTGTAAAAACTCCCGAAGGCGAGATAATAGTTGATCAAACTGGCAAAGCGAACGGCAGAGGAGCATATTTGTGCAAAAACTCCGATTGTCTTAACAAATGTGAAAAAACAAAAGCTTTGGCAAGACAGTTTGAAACTGCTATCCCAAAAGAAATATACGACCAAATAAGAGAGATTATAAATAGCGAAAACTAATGACTTGTAGCGGTGGAGGTAAATGATTTGACAGATAACAGCAATAATGCTCAATCCTTTGAAAATCTGAAAAAACTTAAAAGCAATACGGCAGTTAATGCCCGCAAATTTCAACAGGACGTGGCTTTCTTAAAGCAAAAACTCGACGAAGTACGCAAATCAGCCGACTTTAAGAAGGCAAAATTTGAAGAAGATATCGCTTTGTCGCAAACGGTCGAAGAGAAAATTCAGCCGACCGAAGTTTTGCAACCGCAAAAACCAATTTCTACGGAAAAACTCGTAGTTATTCAGGAGCCAAAAACAGAAGTAAAGGCAGAAAAAGCGGCGGAAGTAAAACAACAAGTAAAAAGCGAAGTCCATGAGCATAAAGTTGAGCCAAAACCTCAAAAAAGTGTGGAAACAGCTTCGGGCGAACGCACTTATAAAGACGAAAAAGGAAACATAAAGGTTCGGAGATTTTTAGAGCCTACTCAAATGCCTCCAAAAACGAGTATTGCTCAACAAAAACCGCCCTATGGAAAGCGTCAACCGCAGCAACCTGGACAGAGAGATAACAGAGAAAATAGGGATAACACCAACAACAATCAAAATAGAGGACCTAAGCGTTTTGATAGACCTCAAAATCAGCAGCGTCCGCCTATGGGCAGACCTAATATGCCCATGGATAAAGATAAAGACGCACCTCAAAGAACCACCTCAAAACCGCCTATCAAAAAAACCTTTGGAGATGTTCCCGTCACTCCCAGCCAACCGCAAAAAACATTTGGTAATAAAAATAAAACGCACGAAAAAAGCAAAGAAGACCGCACTTTCAACAAAAAAGCTTTGCTTACAAAAACATACTCAGGCACCGAAGACGACGAAAGAATGATAGCTCGCCGCCCAAGGCAAACCAAAAAATCGGGAAGAGTTGAGCAAGTTATTAAGAAAATAGAAAAGGCGGTAATTACCACCGAAGATGTTTCACTAAAAGTTTTGTCGGAAAAGACGGGTATTCCCGTTGCTTCCATAATCAAACAGCTGTTTAAAGAAGGTATTGTTAAAACAATAAACGATACAGTGGAATTTGCGGTTGCTGAATACGTCGCGAGCAATTTTGGAGTTGAATTAGAACAAAAAATTGACAAAACAGCAGAAGAAATTATTTTGAGCGGCGGTGATGACAATACATTGCCCGACAACACAAAACGACCTCCTATTGTCACAGTTATGGGACACGTAGACCATGGTAAAACTTCATTGCTTGACGCAATAAGAAAAACAAACGTCACGTCGGGAGAAGCAGGGGGTATCACTCAGCATATAGGAGCAT
>Ga0116152_10004092_pt1 | contig 11575 bp, 14 predicted proteins | sample AD_UKC119_MetaG_FD_89894 | JGI IMG/M metagenome (GOLD analysis project Ga0116152, IMG submission 89894) | Active sludge microbial communities of municipal wastewater-treating anaerobic digesters from Hong Kong - AD_UKC119_MetaG | ecosystem: Engineered > Bioreactor > Anaerobic > Digestate...
CAGCACGAGCGCGAAGATCATGCCGGCCCAGGTGTCTGCCTCGTAGATGTCGGCCACCGCGATGAAGATCGCAGCGATGATGACTGCGATGCTGCCGAGGAACGCGTTCATCACGTGCCAGAAGGACGCCCGGATGTTCAGGTTCTCCCGCTGGCCCTTGAACATGATTGCGAGGGAGGCGACCTCCAGACCGATGCCGCCGATGGCCATCGCGAACATCGGGCCCGGTGACATCTCGACCGGGTCGGCGAGACGTTGCACGCCGCGCACGATGATGAACGCTGCCATGCCGACCAGGAGCAGGCCGTTCACCAGTGCGGCGATTGCTTCTGAGCGCAGTAGGCCGAAGCTGTGGCGATCGTCCGGCGCTCGCTTCGAGAGGCGCATCGCCAGCAGTGAGATGCCGATGGCCACCACGGTGGACAGCTCGTGGGCGGCGTCCGCGAGCAGCGACAGGCTACCGGTGACGAGGGCGACGGTGATCTCGGCGAAGAAGTACAAGAAGATCAGCACTGAGCTGATCGTGAGTGCTCGAGTGTTGGTTCCGGAGCTGTGCTGCACCTGTGTTCTCCGTTCCCTCGCCTCGCGACACCCTAAACTACGACAGTGCGTAGTGGTAAGTGGCGGGAGGTGCCCATCGACGAGGGTCGCGACGTCCGATCAAGCTGATTCGAACGAGCTGGTGCCGATCGCCGTCTTGCGAAGCGACCTGTCAGACGCGGCAGATGTGGTCGATGAACTCGACGAGGTGATGCAGCTGAATTCCGCTCCCGGCGATGCTGACGGCAAGCGTGGAGACGCCGAGCACGGCGAGGGACATCGACGCCCACGGGGTGCGCCGGGATGGCTGCAACATTGCGTCGACACGCGCCCGCGCTGTGCAGCCGGTGAACGACAGCGCAACGTGACGGTCCGGGGTTCCCGACGCGGCGAGCGCTGCCCGGGCGATCGCCCGCGCCACGACGTGACGGTCGCCGACCGCCGTGGCTGCGTCCTCGTCAGCCCAGCGCTCGGTGGCGAACCTCACCTGATGACTGAGTGGTCGCAGGAACGGCACCGCGGCGGCAGCGGCCTCCGCGACGTGCAGGAACCGATGGTGGTGGCGTCGAAGGTGAGAGCGTTCGTGTGCATAGAGGACCCGGCGCTCATCCTCGTCGAGGGCGTCCAACATGCCGGTCGACACGACGATCCGACCCGGCCGTCCGGGCACTGCAAACGCAACTGGGTCCTGGCTGTGGATCACATCGTCCGCAGGTGCAGCGGATGCTCGCCGCCTGCGCGAGAGGTGTCGTACGCCGCTGGCGGTCATCAGCGACAGCGCAATCCACGCTGCAATACCGACGGGCGCAGAGACGCGGTCGTGGGTGGAGAACACGGCTCGGCACCAGCCGAACACCGCCCCCAGCGTCGGTTGTTCCAGCGCGAAGCTCACCGCCAGCACCGAGACCGCCCAGAGCACCGCCAGCGCAGACCCTCCGGCCAGGGCGGTCAGAGTCCACGTCGCCCAGTCAGGTCGCAGTCGCCGCTGAACCGTCGCTGCGCCGAACGCTGCGACGACGGCCACCAGCATCGGGACCAACAGACCCCACATCAGTCCGCATCCATGTCCCGAAGCACGTCGCGCAGTGCACGGGCGTCCTTGGCCGACAGCTTGTCGACGAATCTGCTCAGCACCGCCTGTCGGTCTTTCGTGCGAGCGAGTTCAGTGCGCATCTTGTCCGACAGAAAGTCGGCCTCGGTGATCGCCGGGGCGTACTCGAATGCCCTGCCGACGCGTTGTCGAACCACGAGGTCCTTCTTCCACAGACGCGTGAGGATGGTCATCACGGTGGTGTAGGCGAGGTCGTCGTCGAGCTCTGCCTGGACTGCGGCGGGCGTCATCGGAGTGTCGGCGCGCCAGAGGCGGTCCATCACACTGGCTTCGAGGGACCCCATCGGCCGCCGTTCGTTCACGCATTCCATCCTGGGCTCGTCTGGCATCAACGATATTCCACCGCTGGCGTCACACCTGAGTCGGCGGCCTCCAGGTCGCTGAAGGGCTGCAGGTACCAGGCGCCGAACGCCACCACGGCAGCGATCAGCGCCAGGGTCACGACGAACCAGATCACACTCGACCGCTTGACCGCTTTCATAACGACATAGTGTAGTAGCCGCAAATGTCGTGTCAGCGGTCAGTTCGGGCAGTGGCCCTCGTGATGATGGCAACGCTGCTATCGGCCTGCTCGAGCCCCGGGGTGCCCGACCTGGTCGTGTCGGGCACCCCACGGCCCCTACCTCCTGCGGACGGCGGCGTGCACGAGGTGTCATGGAGCACGTTCCAGGACATCGTGGCAGGTCAGTCCGGACACGTCGTGGTGGTCAACGTGTGGGCATCGTGGTGCACGCCGTGTCGTGCCGAGGCTCCAGAGGTTGCACGGCTCGCCGAGGCCATCGCTCCGGAGGCGGTGATGGTGGGGCTCGTGGCGCAGGACAGTCCGGCGAACGCCCGAGAGTTCATCGGCGAGTTCTCGCTGGGCTTCCCCAATCTGCTCGACACGACGGGCGAGATCACCGAGCGGCTCCAGATGAGAGGCTTCCCGACGACCTACGTCTTCGACTCCGACGGTCGACTGTCCACGCTGATGTTCGGCGGCCTCACGGAGCAACGACTCGCCGCAGCGATCAGGGACGCGCAGGCGTGATCGACCTCGGGCTGATCTGGACCTTGGTGGCCATGGGCGCAGTCGTGTGGGCGTTCGGACGGATCTCCGATCCGGTGACGCTCGAGCGGGGATCGCTCGTCGATGCGATGTGGTTGCCACTCCTCGTCGGTGCCGCCGTCGCCCGGTTCGTCTACCTGCTCCTCACCGGCGCGCTCGTGTCGACCGGGATCGGAGGATTCCTCCTGGTGCGAAACGGCGTGAGCTTCTGGCCGGGATTGATCGCTGGCTGCGCAGCGGTGATCGTGGCAGCGCGCCGCGACCGGGTCGACCCCTGGATGCGCGTCGCCGACCTCGCGCCGGTTGCGCTTGCGGGCTATGGCGCCTTCGAAGCAACGTGCATCCTGCGCGACGGGTGCTACGGGCCCGTCAGTGTCGTCGGCCTCATCCCGTCGGGCCTGTCGCAGCCGCAGTTCCCTGTCGGGATCGTGGTGGGGGGCGCTGCGGTGGCTTCGGCGGTGGTGCTTGAACGCTGGTGGGCGTTGCGTCCCCGCACCGTCGTGCTCGCTGCCCTCGGTTCGGTCGCAGGACTCCGGTGGATCACATGGTTCGTGTTGCCCCGGGCACCGGGAACGGGGGCAGGCGTTCAGTGGACGAACACCGTCGTGCTCGTCGGTGTCGGACTCGCCCACGCAGTGATCTCGTTCCGTCGTCTCGCGTCGAACCGTTCGGCACTCGGCGCTCAAGGGGATGAACCGACGTGATCGGCGGATGGTGGCTCCCGCTCCTGGCGGTGCTCGCCGGCACGATGTCGATCGCAAGCCCCTGCGTGCTCCCGCTGTTGCCGGGATATCTCGCCTACGTATCCGCGCCGGGCATCGGCACGCCCGGCGCAGACGAATCCGTAGCGGCACCGTCGCCGGCTTCGGGTCGCATGACGGGGGCGATCCTCTTCTGTGTCGGCTTCACGGCGGTCTTCGTCGCACTCGGCGCCAGCGCCTCAATGCTCGGGCAACTGTTGATCGAGCAGCGGCAGGTATTCGTGAGCATCGCAGGTGTCGTGCTGATCGCGGCCGGACTGTCATTCCTCGGCGTTCTCCGCCTGCCGACCCGTCTGATGGGCGAACGAAGGTTCGCGATGCACCGAGTGGCGCGCGGTCCGTCGGGCGCCGTCGTTCTCGGAGCGGCGTTCGCGTTCGGCTGGACCCCTTGCATCGGGCCGGTCCTCGCTTCCGTGCTGACCATGGCGTCGTCGACCGCATCGGTGGTCGGAGGAGCGACCCTGCTCGGCTTGTACGCAGCGGGGCTGAGCGTGCCACTCCTCGCCATGGCGTTGGCCGCCGACCGTGTCGATCCGCTCGTGCGAACACTCCGCCGCCACGGGCAACTCATCGAACGCCTCAGCGGCCTGCTGCTCGTGGGAGTGGGTCTCGCCTACATCGCTGGATGGTGGCAACTGCTGTTCGTGCCGCTGCAGCGAGTGCTGTCGCGCACCGGCTGGCCGCCCCTGTGAACCGAAGCTGATCGAACATCCAAGGAGGATCCAGGCATGGCTCGAATCGAAGGACGATCACCCAAAGCGCCCAAGGACACGACGCCGAAGTCGTCGGCATCGGGTCAACCCGGCAGGCCCAGTCTGTCCAAGCGAGTCGCTGAGCCCATCTCGGGGCGCAGAGGCAGGTTCGGCTACTACTCCGGGTTCCGGCCGTCGCGACACCGATGGATCGGCGCTGCCCTGGTCGTCACCGGCATCCTCATCGCTGTCGCCAACGACACCATGCTGTTCATCGACCAGGTGCTGCTTCCGTTCGGGCACCAGGAGCTGTGGCTGATGGCGGGGGCATTGGTCGTCACGTTCGGCACAGTCTTCCTCGGACTGTTCGACCCGTCAGTGAGCCGCCGACGCACCTCGACCTGAGTCGGCAGATTCGCCTGTCCGACGCAGCCCGGGTCGGTAGGACGGCTAAGCTACGACAGACTGTCGTACCTACTATTGGAGGTTGTGTGAGGATCCAGCACGTCAAGAGGAACATCGTCATCGCAGCGGTAGCCGCCGCTGCGCTCGTCGCCGGTGGGTGCTCGAGCGACGACGACTCCGACGGGACGTCGGGCATGGACATGGGGTCGGACTCGAGCGAATCGACGACCACTTCGGCAGAGACCTCCGAGATCCCGTCCGACGCGGAGTTCAACCAGGCGGACGTCGACTTCGCCCAAGGAATGATCCCGCATCACGCCCAAGCCATCGAGATGGCGGACATGGCAATCGCTCAGTCGGATTCCGCCGAGGTGACCGACCTCGCCGAGCGGATCCGCGCTGCTCAGGATCCCGAGATCGAACAGCTGACCACGTGGCTCGAGGACTGGGGTCAGGACGTGCCCGATCGCGAGATGTCGATGGACCACGACATGGGTGACATGTCGATGGACGGGATGATGACGCAGGACCAGATGGGCGAGATGGCTGCTGCCACCGGAGCCGAGTTCGACCGGATGTTCCTGGAGATGATGATCGTGCACCACGAGGGGGCCGTTTCGATGGCCGAGGACGAGGTCGCCAACGGCAAGTACGAGCCTGCCATCGAGATGGCTCAGTCGATCATCGATGGCCAGTCCGCGGAGATCGACGAGATGAACCAGCTGCTGCAGAGCTGAACTGCTCAAGGGAAAGGACTCCGAGAGCGCTCGTCCGTTCCCACCGTTCCATGCACGACGACCACGTTCACCATCTACTACAGTTCGTCGTAGATGGGGAACGTGGTCGACGAGCGAACAGGAGTGAGGAGTGACCCTCTAGCGGTCGCGTTGCGACCGATGGAGCTCTCCGACGTCGACCTGGCTGTCGAGCTGCACGTCAGCCAGCTACCTCCTGGATTCTTCGTACAGCTGGGCCCTCGATTCCTCGCCGCCTACTACCGCAGCTATCTGACGAGTCCTGCCGCGATCTCGCTGATTGCAGTCATCGACGGGGTCACCGCTGGGTTCCTTGTGGGAACCACAGACCGGAACGCGCACTATCGCCACGTCGCCCGTCACGGCAGGCGTCGACTCGCTGCGGTCGGCGCGGTGGCGCTCGTTCGTGACCCGGTGATGCTCGTCCGATTCGTCAGGACGAGGTCGGCCCGGTACGCACGGGGTCTGCTTCGGTTCGCCTCGCAGCAGCCCGACAGCTCGCAAGCGTGGGACGCCGCGGTGTTGAGTCACGTGGCCATCGACCCGCGCTACCGCCGCCGGTCTGCCGCCAGCGCTCTCGTCGGGTCGTTCGAAGCGATCGCTGCGAGCAGCGGAGCGCGAGCCGCTCATGTGCTCACGCGTCGGAACAACGATCCCGCACGGCGGCTGTACGAGGCACGCGGTTGGGTCGTCAGCGGCGAGCAGATCGATGTGGACGGTCACCATTGGTGTTCCATGGAGAAGGCGCTCGTTCCTGCCCGTGCGCCGAAGCCGTGATGCCGCTGTCTCGACGGCGTGCTCGGCTCGTGTCGCCACCTGGCTTGTGGGTCATGGCGGCTCTGACCCTGTTGGCGGGAGCGATCCTCGGCTGCTCAGCTCCCGAGCGCTCGACGAACGGTGCACCTTCATCCGCCGAGCGCACTTCGGTCTCGACGTCGCCGCCCTCCACCCGTCGCTCCACGACAACGGTGCCCAGCCTGCCGGATGTCACGGCCTACACGCCGGTGGCGGGCGAACCTGGTGCTGACGCGAAGGCAGCTGCCGCGGAGTTCGTGGAACGTCTGGGCAACTATCGGGTCGGCGAAGGTCTCGATCTGCTCGAGAGCGCGGCGGCGGGACTCGCGGATCCGGCTGCCAGTCGAGAGGCGCTCACCCCTCTGGCCAGCGACGACGCTGAAGCCGTCAGCGAAGTGGTCTATCCGCAGCTCGGCGGTCTTGTCACGAACGGCGCATCGGTGATGACCGTCGTCCGTCAGCACGCTCGCCGGGGTGCCGACATCGTGGCATCGACCCGGACCTATGACATCCGTGTCGAGTCCGACGGTGTGTCGTGGTGGGTCGTCGACGTGGTGCCGCCGACGACACTGCCCCGCAGCGCAGCGTCGCCGGCTGCGACAGCACTGATCGCACAACTAGGAACCGGGCTGCCGAATACCGCTGCTCAGGATTTGAGGAGCGGGGGAGTCGACGCACGGCTGGTCGAGTTGCTGGGTCAAGTGGCTGGTGGGTGGCAACTAGGCGTGACGGTCTTCGCTGCTGGTCACCCAGCAGAGGTCTTCGGCACGGCAACACAGAGCAACCACACAGCTGGACGTGGCGTCGACATCTGGCAAGTCGGAGGACGATCTGTGTTCGAGCAACGAGGGGAGCCCTCGAGCCCAGCTCTCCAACTCGTGGAGTTGGCCATCGCAGCGGGCGCCACAGAGGTCGGGTCGCCGTGGGATCTGGACGGCCCAGGCGGAGCGTCGTTCGCGAACGACCTGCATCAGGACCACATCCACCTGGCATTCGATGGCTGACCGGCGGGTGTCAAGATCGTTCGTTTCCGTTGGCGTCGTCGGCGAGGACCGACACCGCTTCTGGACTGCAAGCTCGGCCGCGATCCTGATCGGCGCTGCCGCGCTCGCTGTGTTGGGCGGATCGCCGGTCGATCTCCCGATGCCCACCCACGTCATCGGCTGGGTCACTCCGACGTGTGGACTCACGCGTGGATCGACTGCGATCGTGCGCGGCGACCTGGCGCTCGGATGGTCCTACAACCCGGCGTCGTTCCTCGTCGCTGCAACCGTGGCAGTCGGGTTGGGACGTGCTGTGACCGGGTGCCTCACCGGGAGGTGGATCACGCTGCAGGCTCGGCTGGCGCCCAAGGCGGTCGCGCTCACCTCAGTCGTGGCGATCGGGCTGCTCGCCGTGCTGTGGGTGCACCAGCAGGCCAATGCCGACTTCATCATCAATTCACGTCGCTGAGCGACGGCCCACGGGCGATCGGGCAAGCCCTCTCGGGTGACCGTTCCGGTGCAAGGGAGGTCCGGACCCGAGTCCAGGGTCGGCGCGACCGTCTCACATCCAATACGGCTGACTCTGCGTCCGTCACCTTCGGAGGCCATCCGACGCGCTCACGCGGCGGCCGATCGATGCCACTCCAATCCGTCCGCCCACTGATCGAATCGCACTTCTCGAGGAGGGTCGTTGACGTCACGCCGACCGCTCACATGGCTCACGTTCGGGACCGCGAAACCGGTAGGCGTCAATGAACTCCCTTACCCCGGGCTCCGCCCCACTGAAGGACTTCAGCCGATTCCACGCGGCAGCGATCACGGGCGTCTCGAGGCGGTAGTTCGGCGACACGATGACGTGGGAGGGGTAGCCGTCCGCCAGTTCCGAGAGCTTTGTGCCGAGCTCGGGACGCTCCGCGTCGTACCAGATGACGACTGCGCCGTGCTCAAGCGCGTGCACTGCGAGCGGAGCTTCGAGTTGGGAGCTGTACAACCCGCAGCTGGGTGCAGTGCCCTCGTGGGCTCCGCTGGTGGGTGACGCCGATGCGTAGGTTGCGTCGGCTACGTGGCCCCCGCCGTCGTCGGCGACACGAACTGCCCCAGATAGCTCTGGGTCAGGACGCAGTCCGAACCACAGTCCTGTTGCGATCAGTCCGACAATCCCGACGATTGCGACGCGCCGCCCGAGAGTGCGCACCCAGGCGTTGCGCCGCGCCCGGCGCAGCGCCACGTCGCGCTCGTCGGTGCGACGCGGTCCGGCTGCCGTCGTCGGCTCGTTCATGGCGATCCGCTCACGACGATGAGCGGCGCGCTTCTGCTTGGCGGCTTTCGCTCGTTTGCTGTTCGGATGCGGCACGATGCTCCCCGAAATGTGGGCCGACCTCCGGTCGCGAGCGACGTTACTACGACACAATGTCGTAGTAACGTCATCTGTTCTGTGGGTATCCCGCGACGAGCCGAAGCACTCGATGTGAAGCGTGTCCTGGTGCACGCCCTCGAGCTCTCCGCGCTGCTGGTGGTCGCTGTCGCATGCGCCGCCTCTCCGGCGGCCGAGATGTCTCGGCGAGTCCAAGGCGCTCCGCCACTCGACGGGTATCGGGTGAACGTCGCAATCGCGGATCCGTCGACGATCTTCGAGTGCTTCCCCGTCGGTGGCACACTCACCATCGAAGTGGCGGACGCCGCCGTCTCGGTGTTCGATGACCCCGACAGTGATCCGGTGCTCATCGTGGACGGCGGCGGGCTGACTCTGCGTCCCGACGCGTTCTCCTCGGGCCCGAGTGAATGGTGGGCGATCGAGGCGTCGACGAGCCTGGACTCCGTTCGGCGATTGGTCGGGCCCGTGATCGCGGGGTTGGCGCTGGGGGACGAGGTCGACCAGCCGCACCGCCAACTTGTCGGGCTGATCGCCGCTGCCGAGAGCGTCAGGCGCCTCGGCGATAACCGGTTTCGCATCGTGGACCGCACTGCGGATCCGACCGTTGTTGAGGTGACGCTCGACGGTCACGGTCATCTGGTGGAGCTCGTCGTCGCTGCCGAGGATCCACAGCGGCCTGGCCGGGCGGACAACGCGCAGGTGGGCTTCACAGCTCGCTACCGGCATGGCACCCGAGTCGGTCGATTCAAAGCTCGACCCGATCGGCGAGTCGGCGCCGCCCAGCTCGACACGCTCGACAATCGCCCGGGAGCATGCGCTCCCGCCGTCGGGCCATGACCGGACCGAGCGTTGGTCGAGGTAGGCAAATGGACGTTCCTGCCACGGCTTCGATCGGCCCCTTGCGATCGCCGCAGTTCGACGCAGCCCAAACAAGGGTGTCGCTTGGGCCGTCACCGTGCTGCGGATGCACAGCCAAGCAGTGAGGGCTTCGCAGAGTTCGTCATGAACTCGCTTCGTTGAGTGAGACCTGACGGAGCTGTACAGCGCCGCATCAGCTCAGCTCAGGCGTCTGAGTCGGTGTCCTTGCGGTCGTCCGCCTCGGTCCTCGTCGAGGCGGCGGAGAGCATCGCGCGCTCGAGCTCCGACCGGCTTGGTGGCAACGCTGCGATGTCAGCGGGCGACGCGCCCGCTCGTAGCCTCGAAGTTGCCTCCCGGTCGACGGGCACGCCTCGCCAGAACAACCACAAGAGACCGCCCGCGATGGCGATCAGGGACGTCCAGATGTTGACGCGAAGGCCCAGAAGCTGCGTTGCGTCGTCGATGCGCAGCGCTTCGACCCACAGGCGTCCGAGCCCGTAGCCGGTTACGTACACGGCGAACCAACGTCCCGGACGCAGCACCACCCGGCGTGACACGACGATGATCAGCGACGCAAGAAGGAGGTTCCAGAGGGCCTCGTACGCGAACGTGGGATGGAACAGCTCGACGTCGGGGAACTGCCGCGGACGGTGATCGCCATCGATGCGGAGGCCCCATGGCAGCTGCGTCGGCCTGCCGAAGAGCTCTTGGTTGAACCAGTTGCCCAGCCTGCCGATCGCCTGGGCCAACGGCAGTGCCGGGGCCGCAGCATCGGCCATCTGGCGCCACGGCACGCCTAGCCGATGCGCCATCCACACGGCGGCGAGGGCCCCGCCGACGATGCCTCCGGGGATGCCCAGCCCGCCGCTCCAGATCTCGAACGCGTCGGGCCACCAACGGCTGCCCGAATACCTCGATCCCCAATCCGTCACGACGTGATAGAGCCGGGCGCCGATGAGTCCGGCTGGCACTGCGACGAGTGCCACCGACGTGATGTCCTCGGGATCACCGCCCATCGCCGCCCAGCGCCGACGCGCCAACCACACGGCAGCGAGCACTCCGAGAGCGATCGCCAGACCGTAGAACCGGAAACTGAGCGGACCGACCTCCAGGGCTTCAGACGGCGGACTGGGAATGGCGTTCAGCACCGATGCTCCTTCGCGATCGCCGGAGCCACCGTGCCTCCGGGGCCCCTGAGTCCTACACTATGTCGTAGATGGGCGAGTCTCGAACTGGACGAACGTGGTCACCGCGCAGTGTGCGAATCACCGCAGCCATGATTTCCATTGGTTTGGTGACGCTCGGCGCGTGGTGGATCCTCGGGTCCGCCGATGACGGCGACGTCTCGAGCGGTGCATCTGGTCCTGGAGCGGCGGGTTCGGAGGATGTCCCAGCAGGCCATGTGCATGCGGTGGTGGCCGACCCCGGGGACGGATCGGTGCTGGTTGCGACGCACGGTGGCCTGTTCCGGGTCGTGGACGGAGACCTGGTCCGCGTCGGGGAGTCGTACCGCGACGTGATGGGGCTCAGCGTCAACCGCGACGGTGAGCTCCTGGCGTCAGGGCATCCCGACGTCGCAGGCATGCAGGCCGGCGAACCTGGTCAGCTCGGTCTCATCCGGTCCTCCGACGGTGGGGTGACCTGGTCACCGGCGTCGCTTGCTGGCGCAGCGGATCTGCACCACATCGCTCCGACCGGCTCCGGTGTCGTGGCATGGAACGCCGCCAGTTCGGAACTGATCGCGTCAGAGGATCTGGTCGACTGGGACGTCCGATCGACGATGCCGGTCGAGGCGCTGGCAGGGGACCCATCTGGATCGTCGTTGCTCGTAGTGTCGGCCGGCCAACTGCTGCGCAGCGTCGACGGAGGTCGCACGTTCGCCGAGGAGCAGATCGACGGCGACGTCACTGTGCTCGTCTGGCCCGACGGCGACGCTCCGATCGCAGTGACTGCTGACGGGAGCGTGCTTCAGGATCGTGGGTCGGGCTGGGAGGAAATCGGTCGGGCACCGCTGCGTTCGATCGCTGGCACGGCCGGGAGCGGCAACCTCTACCTCGCACGCGACGATGGCCAGCGTGTGGAGGTGCACCGCTCCTCCGACGGCGGTGCCAGCTGGGTTCTGCTCGCCCGGTCGTGAATCATGTGACATCGGGACTGGCGTTTCTCGGCGCCGTCATGCGGCTCCCGACCAGCGCCCACACCACGAGGAGCGCCACCGCGAGGTACAGCACGCCGGCGACCACGATCCTCGG
>Ga0116152_10004093_pt1 | contig 11573 bp, 12 predicted proteins | sample AD_UKC119_MetaG_FD_89894 | JGI IMG/M metagenome (GOLD analysis project Ga0116152, IMG submission 89894) | Active sludge microbial communities of municipal wastewater-treating anaerobic digesters from Hong Kong - AD_UKC119_MetaG | ecosystem: Engineered > Bioreactor > Anaerobic > Digestate...
AGATGTGCTGGAAGTTGGTTGCGGAACGGGCTATACGGCGCTGCGCCTGGCTCCCTTCACCCGGCGTTTGATGGCCACGGATGTGTCGGCGGAGATGATTGCCATTGCCTGTCTGCGGCAGGCTGCACAACCCTCGCCGCAACTCACGTTTGCCGTGGCCGATGCCGAGGCCACCGACTTTGGGCGAGCCACCTATGACGCGGTGCTGGCCTTCAATCTGCTGCACCTGACGAGCAATCTGGGTGATGCACTGAAGCCGTTGGTGCATGCCTTGCGGCCAGGTGGACTGTTGATTTCCAAAACGCCCTGCATTGCCGAGATGCACCCTTGGATTCCTTACTTGGCTGTACCGTTGATGCGGGCCATTGGAAAAGCGCCGCCCGTACTGTGCTTTGACGCGCAACGGCTGCAATTGACTATGGTGCAGCAGGGTCTGCAGATCGTTTGCACCGAGCGGCACGGTACGCGGGGCAAGGATACCCGCGTCTTTATCGTGGCCCGCAAGCCGGGCTGAACCGCCCCCCCAGTCACGCGCATGTGGCCCATTGCAAGGCCGCAGGGGCAGTTTTGCCTTCTGGGTTTCTGCTGCGCTGTTGCCGTCATCTTTCCTAGCCACCACTCAACCCTGGTTGACATTTCTCTGCCGATCCCCAAGGAGCCCGTCATGTCTCTCTTCTCCCCTACGCTGCACTCCACCAACCGATCTGGCTGGTCTGGCGATGTGCTGATCGCCATGGCCATCGTTTCACTGACAGCTTGCGGTGGCGGCTCGGACGGCGAAAGTGGCCCACCAGACGGCGGTTCGGGTGGCACGGGGCCTTCCGTGTCGATCGGCGCATTGGAGGGGGATTGGTTGCAAAAAGGATGCGTGAAGGCCGGCGCACAGTCTTACAAGCGGACCCTGCGCGTGCGCATCACAGGCCAGACCATCGTTGACTATTTCGAAGGCGTGCTGACCTTCCGTGGCAATGACTGTGCTGGCGCATCGCAAGCTGCTGGGCCAACCAGAACCGGCACGGTGACTTCTGCCCGCTCGGAAGCCTCCCCAGTACTGACCGCTCATTGGGGCGAGTTACGCACCGTCATCGGCACCTACTCAGGAGCCATCTGGACGCTTCAACTCCAAAAACTGCTGTGCATATTGGGCGACGAGATTCCAACGATTCAGCCCACGCTCACAGCCGTGGCCTCCAGTGTGGCCACCATCCCTGCAGACAACTGCTTTGTCCGCTGACTCCGCCCACGCCATGACATCCATTGCATCCAACTTTGCCATGAAACCGCGCATGCGCCTGCTGTCCATCGCCCCAATGGCCTGCGTTGTCGCAGCGCAAGTGCTGCTCCCAGGTTGCGCCTCCACGCTGAATCAGGCAGGTCTGGAGCAGCGCACGGCGCAAGCCATAGGTCGTTCTGTCGGCCAGTTCACCATCACCGACCAACAGGAGGAAACTGGTGGCCGTGTCAGCTACACCGTCAGCACCAGTGAGGGCGCAACCTACCGGTGCTATCTCTACGGCGCCACGGGTTTCCAAAAGGCCATGAGCTTTGGTCAAACGCCCCATTCCGATGCGATTTGCACCGCCATGGTCGGCAGCAAGCCCAGCAGCAAACACCAAGCACCAGCGACCGCACCAGAGCAGCCGGGTCGCAGCCGCGCCAAGGAATGCAATGCTCTGCAGCGCGCTGCGGGGCGTTGCTGAATACCGCTGTGCTGACACGCGATCCCATCCATGTTCAACCTTCTGAGACCGGATCAATGGGAGAAATGGCCTTGGGTCGTCCTGATACTGACACTGGGCTTATACGGCTGCGCGACAGTGCCGGGCGCCGCGATCGAAACGGTGGACGGGCGCAAGGTGGAGTACGTGCAAGCTGGGCAGGGCACACCGGTGGTCGTGTTTGAGAACGGGCTGGGTGCCACGTTCGACTGGTGGGCAAAGGTTTGGCCTGATGCAGTGGCCGAAGCACGTTCCCTGGCCTATAACCGGGCCGGTTATGGCCACAGCGACATGTCCGCGGCTCCGCGTGACGGAGCTCGAGCAGTGGATGAGCTGCGAGCATTGCTGCAGGCGCGCAATCTGCCGCCACCGTATGTCCTTGTGGGACATTCTCTGGGCGGCCTATATATGCAGCTGTTCGCACGCAAATTCCCCGGCGAGGTGGCGGCGCTCGTGCTGGTGGACTCCACTCATCCTGATCAGTTCAAGGGTGCTGGCAACCCGGATCAATGGCCCACTTGGCTGAAAGTGGTTTTCCACGCAACGACATCCGAAACGGCAAAGCAGGAACTTGCGGCACTGGATGCCACGGGAGAGCAAGTATCCGGCTTGCCAGTGGCTCCCTCGACGCCCGTGTGGGTGCTGAGTGCGCTGCGCGCCACGGGATCGCCTTCAGCACTGGCGGAAGACGCGGACAGAAAGCGGTCCGACATTGCCCGGCTGTACCCCGGCTCGATTCAGGTATGGGTAGACAGCGGCCACGCTATTCCTCTGGAGAAACCCGGAGCTGTGGTCAGCGCGATACGGGCTGCGGCACGCGCGACGCGCACATCCGGCGCTGCGCGCATGGAACAGCAAGATCGGTAGACTGCGGTCAACCTAGAAGCGGCAGTTGGGCGTGCCCGCCCGTGCAGTGATCGGCTTGCCAGGCGGCATGGATGCGGCCTGCCCGAAGTTGACAAGCGGTCAACTGCCGTTTCTGGGTCGAGCCGCTCACCCTGAGCCTGTCGAAGGGCTTCGACAGGCTCAGCCCGAACGGTATTCAAGACATCCGAAGGCCGAATAGGGCCAGATCGGCGCCTGCCCGGCACGCCACAGCCTCGGCAGCTCGGCCATGGCACCGAACAGCGCGTGCGCGCCCGCCTCGCGCAGCGCCGGCGCCGCCTCGGGCTGCGGGCACAAGGCCCAGACGGTGGCGCCGGCCGCCACCCCGGCCTGGATGCCGGTGGGTGTGTCCTCGATCACCAGGCAGCGCGCCGGTGGCACCGCCAGGGCGGCGGCGGCCGCCAGGTAAACGTCGGGATAGGGCTTGCTGCGCGGCAGCTCGTGGCCGCTGAACACGTGCCGGCCGAACCATGGCGCCAGGCCGGTGTGGGCCAGTTGCAACACCAGCTTGCCGCGGTCGGCGCCCGAGGCGCAGGCGATGCGCCCGCCGGTCAGCGCGTGGGCGGCGCGCACGGCGTCGGGCGCGCCGTCGATGGGCTGCAGGTGCTGGCGCAACTGGGCGTCGCGCCGGGCGTAGAAGCGGGCCATCCAGGCGTCGGTGAGCGGCCGGCCGGTGCGCGCCTCGATCAGCGCCGCCTGGCTGCGCACGGTGCGCCCCATGAAGTGCCGCATGCACTCGGCCAGCGGCATGTCCCAGCCGCTTTCGGCCAGTTGCTGGCGCAGCACGCCGTGGGTGATGGGCTCGCTGTCCACCAGCACGCCGTCGCAGTCGAACAAAATCGCTTCAAATTTCATAGCTGTTTGCGCACGTCCATGGCGCGCTGGATCGACATTTCTTTCTCAACCCGGAGGTTCGAACGGCCTGCACAGCCCGTCAACCCAGGGGCGCCGCGCAGCGGCCCAGGGGAAAAGCCCTCTACCTTCGCCAGAACTGCGGCGTGAACAGCACCAGCACCGACAGCAGCTCCAGCCGCCCCAGCATCATGGCCAGGCTGCACAGCCAGATCTGGAAATCGGTCAGCACCGCGTAGTTGCCGGCCGGTCCCACCTTGCCCATGCCGGGGCCGATGTTGTTCAGGCAGGCGATGATGGCCGACACCGCGGTCACCACGTCCAGCCCGCTGGCCAGCATCAGCAGCGACAGCCCGACCAGCACGGCGCCATAGACCAGCATGTAGGCGATGACGGCGCCGATCACGCGCGCCGGCACCGTCTGGCCACCGAGCGTGACCGGGTTGACCACGCGCGGGTGGATCAGCTGCACCAGCTCGTGCAGCGTCACCTTGGCCAGGATCAGCACACGCACCATCTTGATGCCGCCGCCGGTGGAGCCGGCGCAGGAGACGATGGCGCCCAGCAGCAGCATCAGCACCGGGCCGATGGTGGGCCACAGCAGGTAGTCGGTGGTGGAGTAGCCGGTGGTGGTGGCCACCGACACCACCTGGAACGCCGCCTCGCGCAACGCGTGGCCGGCGTCCACATGCCCGCCCTCGCGCAGCAGCAGCAGCCAGACCGCGGCGACGGACACCAGCAGCACCACGACGTAGGCGCGCACTTCGGCGTCGCGCCACAGCGGTCGGACCGAGCGCGTGCGCCAGACCATGAAGTAGCGCGCGAAGCTGATGCCCGACAACGCCATGAACAGCACCGCCAGCCACTCCAGCGCGGGCGAGTTCCAGTAGCCGAAGCTCTTGTCGTGCGAAGACAGCCCGCCCAGCCCCACGGTGGTGCACATGTGCATGAAGGCGTCGTCCCAGCTCATGCCGCCCCAGCGGTAGGCCAGCATGCAGGCCAGCGACAGCACGAAATACACGCCCCACAGGCCGCGCGCGGTTTCGGCGATGCGCGGCGTCAGCCGGGTGTCTTTCATGGGGCCGGGCATTTCGGCCTTGAACAACTGCATGCCGCCCAGCCCCAGAAAGGGCAGCACCGCCACCGCCAGCAGCATGATGCCCAGGCCGCCGATCAGCTGCAGAAAGCAGCGCCACATGTTGACCGCCGGGTCGAGCAGATCCAGCCCCGCCAGCGCGGTGGCGCCGGTGGCGGTCAGGCCGCTCATGGCCTCGAAGTAGGCGTCGGTGACGCTGATGCCGGGCACGGTCAGCAGCAGCGGTGCGGCGGCAAAGCCCGGCAGCACCGTCCACACCAGATTGACCAGCAGAAAACCGTCCTTGACCGACAGCTCGCGCCGGAAGCGCCGCGTGGCCGCCCACAGCAGCGCGCCACAGGCCGCCGTGCCGGCACCGGCGAGTAGCCAGATCTCGGCCTGGCGGTAACGCGCGTCCACCAGCGTCCAGGCCGCCGGCACCAGAAACGCCAGTGAAAAACCCATGATCAGCCACGACAGCACCCGCAGCACGTGCACGTGGCGACGCATCAGCATCCGCATGTCCGCAGCTTTCAGAAGAAGGTGGCGCGCACCTGGAACAGCTTTTCCACCTGCGGCAGCAGGCGCTTGTGGGGCACGAAGATGATGACGTGGTCGCCCTCCTCGATCACCGTGTCGTGGTGCGGCACCAGCACCCGGCCGGCGTCGCCCTCGCCGCGCACGATGGCGCCCACGCGTGCGCCGGCGGGCAGCGCCAGCTGCTCGATGCGCCGCCCCACCAGGCGCGAGGTGCGCGCATCGCCATGGGCCACGCCCTCCAGCGCCTCGGCCACGCCGCGGCGCAGGCTGTGCACCGCCGCCACCGCGCCGCGCCGCACATGCGCCAGCAGCTCGCCGATCACCGCGTCGGCGGGCGAGATGATGATGTCGATGGGGCTGGCCTGCATCATCTCGGCGTAGGCGCGGCGGTTGATCAGCGCCATCACGCGGCGCGCGCCCATGCGCTTGGCCAGCATGGCGGACATGATGTTGTCCTCGTCGTCGCTGGTCAGCGAGATGAACAGGTCCATGTCGCCCACGTGCTCGGCGGCCAGCAGCTCCTCGTCGGCGGCGTCGCCCTGCAGCACCAGCATGTCGCCGGGCAGCTCGCCGGCCAGGTAGCGGCAGCGGCCGCGCTGCTTCTCGATCAGCTTGACCTCGCACTGGCCGATCAGCGAGCGCGCCACGCCCAGCCCGACCTTGCCGCCACCGGCGATCATCACGCGCCTGACCGGCGGCTCGCGCGGACCGATGGCGGCCAGCGCGGCCTGGACATGCTCGCGCGCCACCAGCACGAACACCTCGTCGCCGGCCAGCACGCGGGTGTCGGCCTCGCAGGGTGTTTCTTCGTCGCGCCGGTACACCGCCACCAGGCGCATCGGCACCTCGGGCACCTGGGCGATGAAGTCGGCGATGCTGCGGCCGTCGAGCGCGCTGCCGCGCGCCACGCGCGCCGCCACCAGGTGCGCGCGCCCCTGCGAGAACTGCAGCACCTGCAGCGCCTCGGGGTGTTCGATCAGCTCCTGGATGGTGCGCGTGACGGACGCCTCGGGGCAGATCACGCGGCTGACGGCAAAGCCTTCCGGGCCCAGCAGACGGTCGTCCTGGCGAAAGTCGGGCAGGCGCAGGCGCGCGATGGTGGTGGGGATGCCGAACACGTCGTGTGCCACCTTGCAGGCCACCAGGTTGGTGGCGTCCAGGTCGGCGCAGGCGATGAACAGGTCGCAGTCGTCGGCGCCGGCGTGGCGCAGCACCGAGGGCTGAACGCCGTTGCCGGCCACGCCGCGCAGCTCCAGCCGCTCCTCCAGCCCGCGCAGGCGCTCGGGGTCGGGGTCGATGATGGTGATGTCGTTGGCCTCCGAGGCCAGCGTCTCGGCCACGCTCTGCCCCACGCGGCCGGCGCCAAGAATCAGGATCTTCATCGGGGGCGACCTCCAAACGATCGGCCAATGCTCATGTTTTTATAGCTGCTTGCGCTTTCAGGACGGGCGCCAGAGACCCGAAACACCTATGACAGATCGCCATCCAGGTAATACCAGCGCCAGCCGCCCTGGACATTCTCGCGCACGAAACGGCTGCGCTCGTGCAGCCGCGTGGCGCGCCCGCCGGCGGCGCGGCAGCGGGCCACGAATTCCACCTCGGCCCGGTTGGCGTCGAGCTGGCGGTGGGCGCGCACCTGCAGTCCCAGCCAGCGCGCGCCGGCGTCGAAGTCGAGCGTCGCGGGCCGCGTGGACGCGTGCCAGGTGGCCAGCAGGTAGGCCGCGTCCTGCCGCGTGAAGGCGCTGTAGCGCGAGCGCATCAGGGCCTCGGCGTCGGACGCGGGCCGGGTCTCGAAGTGTTCGAGGTAGCGCCCGCAGCAGGCCGCGTAGGGCGCGCCGGCCGGCAGGCCGCCGCAGGGGCAGAGTTCGGCGCCGCGGCCGCGGGCCGGCGTGCAGGCACTCACAGCGCGCGCGCGATGATGATCTTCTGCACGTCGCTGGTGCCTTCGTAGATCTGGCACACGCGCACGTCGCGGTAGATGCGCTCGAGCGGAAAGTCGGTCACGTAGCCGTAGCCGCCCAGGGTCTGGATGGCGGCGCTGCACACGGCCTCGGCGGTCTCGGTGGCAAACAGCTTGGCCATGGCCGCTTCCTTCAGGCAGGGCCGGCCGGCGTCGCGCAAGGACGCGGCGTGCCAGATCAGCTGGCGCGCCGCTTCCAGCTTGGTTGCGCACTCGGCCAGGCGAAAGGCCACGGCCTGGTGCTCGATGATGGGTTTGCCGAAGCTCTCGCGCTCCTTGGCGTAGGCAATCGCAAACTCCAGCGCGCTGCGCGCCATGCCCACGCTTTGCGCGCCGATGCCGATGCGCCCGCCTTCCAGCGCCGACAGGGCGATCCTGTAGCCCTCGCCCTCGGCGCCGATCAGGTTTTCGGCCGGCACCCGGCAGTCGACCAGGTTGATCTGCGCGGTGTCGCTGCTGTGCTGGCCCAGCTTGTCTTCCAGCCGCGCCACCTGCCAGCCGGCGTTGCCCAGCCGGTGCGTGGGCACGATGAAGGCGCTCATGCCGCGCTTGCCGGCGGCCTTGTCGGTAACGGCGATGACGATGGCCACGTGGCCGTTCTGCCCGCTGGTGATGAACTGCTTGACGCCGTTGAGCACGTAGTCACCCCCCTCGCGCCGCGCCGTGGTGCGCAGGCTGGAGGCGTCGCTGCCGACGTGCGGCTCGGTCAAGGCGAAGGCGCCCAGATACTCGCCGCGCGCAGCCGGGGCCAGCCACTTTTGCTTTTGCGCCTCGCTGCCGTAGCGCATCAGGATGGCGTTGAACGGGCAGTTGGTCACGCTGATGGCGGTGCTGGTGCCGCCGTCGCCGGCGGCGATTTCTTCCAGCACCAGCGCCAGCGTCAGGTAGTCGAGGCCGGCGCCGCCGTATTCCTCGGGCACGCAGATGCCGTAGGCGCCCAGTTGCGCCAGGCCCTGGTGCACCTCGGCCGGGAAGGCGTGCGCCTTGTCCCAGGCAGGCGCGTGCGGCCACAACTGCTCCTGCGCGAAGGCGCGCACGGCGTCACGGATCAGGCGTTGGTCTTCGGTCAGCAGCATGGTGGGCTCACGGGGTGATGCGCGCCCATTGTCGGCCACGTGGCCCGGCTGCCGGTGGCGACGCATCGGCGCGCCATGGACATGCGGGCTGCTCGTGAATCGCACGGCGGCGCACCACACTGTAGCGCCGCCGCCGGCGCGAGCCGATCAGCCGGCGCGGCGCGCGCGCACCGCCGCCGCCAGCGTGTCCAGCAGCGGCACGGTCTGGGCGAAGCTGATGCAGGCGTCGGTCACCGACACGCCGTGGCGCAGCGGCTGGCCGGGCACGATGTCCTGACGGCCTTCTTCCAGGTGGCTTTCGATCATCACGCCCATGATGCGGCGATCGCCCGCCGCCACCTGGCCGGCCACGTCCTGCGCCACCGCGATCTGCCGCTGGTGCTGCTTGCTGGAGTTGGCGTGCGAGCAGTCGATCATCACCTGCTCGCGCAGGCCGGCGGCGCGCAGCAGGGCGCAGGCGGCGTCGACGTCGGCGGCGGCGTAGTTGGGCTGCCGGCCACCGCGCAGGATGACGTGGCAGTCGTCGTTGCCGCGCGTCTCGAACACCGCCGCCTGGCCCATCTTGGTCAGGCCCAGAAAGGCGTGCGGCGCCTGCGCCGCGACGATGGCGTCGGCCGCCACCTTGACGCCGCCGTCGGTGCCGTTCTTGAAGCCGACCGGACACGACAGGCCGCTGGCCAGCTGGCGGTGGCTCTGGCTTTCGGTGGTGCGTGCGCCGATGGCGCCCCAGCTGACCAGGTCGCTGATGAACTGCGGGCTGAGCAGGTCCAGGAATTCGGTGCCCACCGGCAGGCCCAGCGCCAGCACGTCCAGCAGCAGCTGGCGCGCCATGCGCAGCCCTTCGTTGATGGCGAAGCTGCCGTCCAGGTGCGGGTCGTTGATGTAGCCCTTCCAGCCCACGGTGGTGCGCGGCTTTTCGAAGTACACACGCATCACCACCAGCAGCTCGTCGGCGTGGCGCCCGGCTTCGGCATGCAGGCGGCGGGCGTAGTCCAGCGCCTGGTCGTGGTCGTGGATGGAGCAGGGCCCGACCACCACCACCAACCGGTCGTCCTGGCCGTGCAGCACGCGCGACAGCGCCGTGCGGCTGGCTTCCACCAGGTCCTGCGCGGCGTCCGGGGCAGGCAGCCATTCTTCCAGCAGGGCCGGCGTCAGCAGCGGGCGCACGGCGCGGATGCGGGTGTCGTCGATGCGGGTGGTGTCGTGGGTGGAGGGGTTTTCGATCGGGAGCATCGGCCGATTATCGGTGTTTTCGATTGCAGGCAGCGCGCAGCAAGCGCCGTCAGCTATCAATTTGATATTCAACCGGCGCCGGATGCCGGGCCCACCCCAGGCGCCTGGGCCGGCTGGCGCCGCATGCGGATGGCGCCGAACGGGCAGCGCAGCGCACACAGGGCGCAGCCGGTGCAGCCGGCCGCGTCGTCCAGTGCCGAGGCCTTGCGCCCGCCGTCGGCGTGCAGCGACAGCACATGCGGCGCGCACACCGCCACGCACCAGCCGCAGCCGGTGCAGCGCGCCGGGTCGATCTGCGGCAGGGCCGCGCGGCGCGGCGCGGCGGTCATGCCAGGTCAGGCCGGACGGGCGCCGATATCATGGCCGCGCCATGTCTGCCACGGACGTCACCCGCCATCTGCTGATCGCCGGCCAGGTGCAGGGCGTGGGCTACCGCGCCAGCACCGTGGCGCAGGCGCGCCACCTGGGCCTGCGCGGCTGGGTGCGCAACCTGGCCGACGGGCGCGTGGAGGCGGTGGTGCAGGGCCCGCCGGACGCGGTGCATGCGCTGATCGACTGGGCCTGGCAGGGGCCGGCGCGGGCGCGCGTCGAGCAGGTGGCGGTGGCCGACTGGCGCGGCCGCGAGCCCCTGAGCCCGTTCGCGCAGCGGCCCACGGCTTAGGGTCATCGCAGCGCACCCAGCGGCGCCACCCCGATCCAGGCCGCGTGCAGCCAGAACGCGAACGCCACCCAGGCCAGCCCGCCCACCAGCAGCGTCAGCAGCGTGGCGCCCCAACGGCCCGGTGTGGCGGCCGTGCCCTGGGCGCGGTCGCGGCGCACCGCGGCGCGCCAGTCGAGCAGCGCCCACAGCAAAAAGGCGCCGAACAGCAGCAGGCCGGCGCCGCTGCCGCTGGCCAGCAGATGGCCCAGCGCCCACAGCGCCACGCCCAGCACCATGGGGTGGCGCAGGCGGGCCTTGACGAGGTTGCCCGGCACGTAGGCGGCCGCCAGCAGCACGAAGGCGGCCAACGTGAACAGCGCGTTCAGGTGCCGCAGACCGGCCGGCGGCACCCACCACACCACCGGCTGGCGCCGCGCCAGGGCCCAGCCCCAGACGATCAGCGCCAGGCCGAGCAGCGACAGCAGCGAGTACAGCCCCTTCCAGCCCCCCGCGCCCAGGCGCGCGATGCAGTGCGTGCGCCAGCCGTCGGCCACGATGCGCACCGAATGCACGCCCAGAAACAGCAGCAGACCGAGCACCAGCAGCCACATCGCAGACCTCCTTGGGGTGGCCGGCCGCGCAGGCCCGACGCCACAACCATTATGGAAGCGAACGCGGTGCCCGTGCGAAGATCGCGCACGCCCGCCGCCCCAGGAGCATCGCCTTGACCGCCCCCGCCCCGCCCCCGGCCATCACCCTCATCGGCGCGCCCACCGACGTCGGTGGTGGCGCACGCGGCGCCAGCATGGGACCGGAGGCGCTGCGCGTGGCCGGCCTGGTCGAGGCCCTGCGCGCCCTGGGCGCCGACGTGCGGGATGCCGGCAACCTGGCTGGCCCGCCCAACCCCGGGCTGCCGCCGATGCAGGGCTTCCGGCACCTGGCCGAGGTGACGGCCTGGAACCAGGCGGTGCACCAGGCCGTGCAGGCCTCCCTGCAGGACGGCCGGCTGCCGCTGCTGCTGGGCGGCGACCACAGCCTGGCCATCGGCTCGATCAGCGCCGTGGCGCGCCATTGCCGGGCCCGGGGCCAGCCCCTGCGGGTGCTGTGGTTCGACGCCCACGCCGACTTCAACACCGCCGCGCTCACGCCCAGCGGCAACCTGCACGGCATGCCGGTGGCCAGCCTGTTCGGCGACGGGCCGCCGGCGCTGGTGGGTCTGGGCGGCTTTTCGGCCGCCCAACCGGCGCTGCGCGCGCACGAGTTGCGCCAGATCGGCATCCGCAGCGTCGATGCGGGCGAGAAGCGCCTGGTGCACGAGGCCGGCATCGAGGTGTTCGACATGCGCGCCATCGACGAGCTGGGCATGCGCGCGGTGATGGCGCGCTGCCTGGCCGGGCTGGATCCCGGCAGCCACCTGCACGTCAGCCTGGACGTGGACTTTCTCGATCCCGACATCGCCCCCGGCGTGGCCACCACCGTGCGCGGTGGCCCGAGCTATCGCGAAGCGCAGCTGTGCATGGAAATGGTGGCCGACACCGGGCGCCTGGGCTCGCTCGACATCGTCGAGCTCAACCCGGCCTGCGACAGCCACAAC
>Ga0116152_10004096_pt1 | contig 11571 bp, 4 predicted proteins | sample AD_UKC119_MetaG_FD_89894 | JGI IMG/M metagenome (GOLD analysis project Ga0116152, IMG submission 89894) | Active sludge microbial communities of municipal wastewater-treating anaerobic digesters from Hong Kong - AD_UKC119_MetaG | ecosystem: Engineered > Bioreactor > Anaerobic > Digestate...
CGAGTCCAGAAGCGCCCACTCTTCGCCGTCGTCCTCGGTCTTCAGGACCTTGACGATCCCCACCGTCCCGGTCCCGGAGTACCTGACGATGCTCCCCTCGCTGATCTCATCTGGCATGGTCACTCGTCACCTCAATGAAGCTTCTCCTTAATCACAACGCCTGCGAAGTTCTTAACCTCTGCCCCACCCGGGGCCGAGAGTACCTCGACCCCGTCCAGCTCGCCGGTCCCGCAGAGGACGTCCTGTTCGGGGTGGGTGCCGGCCTGGATGTCGCACTTTATCCTCGTCTTCTCCCCAACCGAGACCACCGTCTTCAGCCTCGGAGAGGCGGGATGGCCTTTGGGAAGGACGATGAGGGGAGAGCCCATCTCCCGGATCAGGTAGAGGGTGCAAAAGAGGCCCCGTCTCGCCCTCTCTCCGACCTCGAAGGTCGATGCCACCAGGAGGTCGTCGTCGTCGGTGAAGATCACGATCTCGTCCGAATCGGTATCGAGATAAAAAAATTGGCCGAGGGTCCTGACGACCGCCAGGGTCCCGGTCCTCCCGCAGAGGTAGGCGACCTCGTCGTCTTCCAGGGGGATATTCATCTTCTCATCACTCTGTGGGCTTCACGTTTCTTGATTGGCAGGATGGACATCGGGGCCTTCTGCCCATTCCCTTGAACTTGTTTCCGCAGTCCTGGCATATGTAGCCCTTTGGCGCGATCGATTCAACGTCGCCTATATCAGGTCCGCCTCCAACGGTACACATGGGACGTTCACCTCCTTATATTCTATCTTCGAGCGGCTCTTATTTAAATGAGGTGGCCGCCCGGCGGAAATTCATCACCCTGTCCCATAGGCCGAGGGTGCCCCGCCCAGATGCTTATCGCTTTCTGATCCTGTCGCCTTCTGATTCAGTTTCTTTTCTTTTGATCCGTCCCGCCATCTTCATAAAGTTTCTATGTATACCTCTGAAGAGCAATTTTCGCAGGAGAAATCGGCATGAACCCAGATCGGATGAGGATCTTGAAGGAGGGTGGGGAAAGGAGGGGACCGGTCGTCTACTGGATGAGCAGGGAGATGAGGGCAGAGGACAACTGGGCCCTCGCCTTCGCCCAGGAGCTGGCGTTGAAGAGGAGGGCGCCCCTGGGAGTGGTCTTCTCCCTAAGCGAGGACTTTCTCGGCGCCGGCATGCGGCAGTACGGGTTTTTGCTCCGGGGGCTCGAAGGGGCGGAGAGGATTCTCAGAGATAAGGAGATACCCTTCGTCCTCCTTCGAGGAGATCCGGGAGAGACCGTCCCCAATTTCGTGAAGGAGCATGCTGGAAGCGTCCTGGTCACCGACTTCTCGCCTCTCTCGATCAAGCAGAGCTGGATGGAGGAGGCTATCCAGAGGCTTGATCTCCCCATATACGAGGTGGACGCTCACAACATCGTCCCCTGCTGGGTGGCGTCGCCGAAGCAGGAGTACGCGGCCCGGACCTTCCGGCCGAAGCTGAGGCGACTTTTGCCGATCTTCTGTGAAGATCTCCCCGGCCTCCAGGTCCACCCCCACCCCTGGGACCTCGATATTGAGGTGAAATGGGACCAATTGTTGCGGGACCTCTCGGTTGACCGCTCCGTCCCCGAGGTGGACTGGATCGTGCCTGGGGAGGCAGCCGCTCGGGAGGCGCTGGTTCGATTCCTCGACGAGAAGCTCTCCAGCTACGATGGGGATAGAAACGATCCGAGCGTCGACGGTCAGTCGAACCTCTCGCCGTACCTTCACTTCGGCCATCTCTCGGCCCAGAGGGTGGCCCTGGAGGCGGCAAAATGCGAGATGGATCCCAAGTCCAGGGCCGCCTTCCTGGAGGAGCTGGTGGTGAGAAGGGAGCTCTCCGACAACTTCTGCTTCTACAACCGCGGATACGACTCCTTCGATGCTTTCCCCGCCTGGGCGAGAGAGACCCTGAACGAACATCGGAACGATCCGCGAGAGTATCTTTACGACCAGAGGGAGCTCGAAAGGGCCGAAACCCACGACGACCTCTGGAACGCCGCCCAGAAGGAGATGGTCATCCGGGGAAAGATGCACGGCTACATGAGGATGTACTGGGCGAAGAAGATTCTGGAGTGGACCGAGTCTCCCGAGGAGGCTCTGAAGATCGCCATCCGTCTGAACGATCGATATGAGCTGGACGGGAGGGACCCCAATGGCTACGTGGGCATCGCCTGGTCCATCGGCGGGGTCCACGACCGGGCCTGGAAAGAGAGGGAGATCTTCGGGAAGGTCAGGTACATGAGCCGTCGGGGGGCGGAGTCAAAGTTCGACGTCGGAGCTTACATCGAAAGAGTCGGATCTTTGGGGTGATTCCATGAGGACAAATCTTATACAAAGTGTTTCTCATCACCATCCACCTCCTTTCCAACATAATTACCTAATATTAATAAAAAAATAAATCTCTCGCCTGATGAGAATTCGAGCCTCGACGCGGCCTCGTCGCCGTCGACAGACGGATCGGTTCTAGCCAGAGGTCTCGCGAGTCGGGGGCCGGGTCCTACGCCTCCGAGGAGCTGATCAGGACCGAGACGAACTACATAGCCAAAGACGGCGTCATCACCTGGAACCTGGTCGATCTAGCGCCAAACGAGACTAGGACGATAACCTATCAGGCCCGGGCGCTCTGGAGCGGGAGGTTCGTCAACCGGGTCCGGGCCGACTCAAGCCTCGTCGACGGGTCGGAGGCCAGGACGGTTTATGCCAGCTCCATCGTCGAGGTGGGGGAGTTCGAGGGCGAGGTCCCGGTACCGGGATGGCAGCCTACGGACTGGGGGCTCAACTATTCTGCCTGCGAGTCCGATCTCGACGAAGAATATCTCTGCGAGATTTGATGGTCTTTTAAAACTTTTGAGAAATGGATGAGATCGAGAAATGGATGAGATCGTTTCGGAGGACGGCTTCAGATAAGAGGATCATTTATAGGCTCCTCCGATCATGGGATCCTCGATCAGGTCCAATCCTTCTTATCGGGTCTCTTCCTGTATTTTCTCTCCAATATCGATCCATTTTCGGCTTTTTTGCGATATCTTCCACCCCTTCGATTGTTTGCTTTACCTCTCTCAGCTTTCCCCACCGCCTCTTTCATCTCCTTCGGCTCTTCTCTTCCCCCTTCGGATGTCATCTCCTCGCTCTGATCCAGACCGATCTTTCTATCCCGTGATCCCCTCTCCTTCTCTTCTTCGTCTTTTCTTCGTTTTAAAGAGGCTTTATCGCCTGGTCTTCCCGTTTTCCCCGGAATTTCAGTCAATTCTTCCGTCTTTGCGCGGCTCCCGCCACCAGGTTTCTTCTCGGCCGCTTTATTCTCAGGCTGCCCCCCTCTGATCACTTTATAGGCGATTTTTCTCCCTCTGGAAGGCCTCCCCTCAGCGAGCAGATTCTTTTCGCCTCTCATCTGCTCCGAGACCGTCTCTGCTGTCGTTTCGTCTTCCGGATGGACATTTCTGCCGTCCTTTGCTCCGATCTCCCCGATGACCTTCCCTTCTGCCCCCGCCGAATCTTCTTCGGCTCTCTTGACCCCTTCTCGATCGGCCCCCCCCTCATCCTCTTTGCCAGCATCCGTTCTGTCCTCTTCGAGTCCCATCTGATCCCGCCGGCCGGTGACCGCCTCCTCCAGGGCGGCAAAGTCGATCGCATCATCAAGACCCTCTTCGGGCCAGCCCGCCTCAGCCTCCTCATGATCACGCCGACCGATCGCCGCCTCCTCAAGGGCGGCAAAGTCGATCACATCATCAAGACCGGCTTCGGGCCGACCCGCCACACCCTCCTCATGATCCCGCCGGCCGATCACCGCCTCCTCCAGGGCTGCAAAGTCGATCACCTCATCAAGACCCTCTTCGGGCCAGCCCGCCTCAGCCACCTCATGATCACGCCGACCGATGACCGCCTCCTCGAGGGCTGCGAAGTCGATCGCATCATCGGGGCCGGCTTCCGGCCGACCCGCCTCAGCCACCTCATAATCCCGCCAACCGATAACCGACGCCTCCAGGGCGGCAAAGTCGATCTCTTCAACCTCGGCGCCGGCCGCCTTCCCAACCTCTTCGCCTTCAGTGAGTCCATCCTCCTCCCTCCTGAACCGTCGTCTGATCCGATCGTAGACCCACTTGGAGATCCCAGTTCCGAGGATGATGGTCCCGACGAAGAACTCCCAGTTCTCCACGAGGAAGTTCTTCGTCTTCTCGGTCAGGGGGACCTTCCTCGCCGTCACCGTGATCTGGCTGGTGAAGACCCTTGTGTCCACAGGCATCGGGTCCTGGCCGGGGAGGACCACCTCGGCATCGGCGGAAAGGGTCAGCTCCTTGGTCCCGCTCTCCAGAGGGACCACGTCCCAGAGCCAGGTTCTGTGCCCCTCCCTGGTTATCAGCTGCCGCTCCTCGCTCATGGGGGTGATCTCAAAGGCCGTCCCCGCCAGTCGGACCTTCATGAAGGTGCTGACTGGGATCTCCTCGACCACCGGGACCTCCCCCTCGGAGAAACCTTCGGTGAGGTTCTCGACGGTCTCGTTCATCGATATCCTCGCCTCGACCCGGTATGTATCGCCGACCAGCATCTCTCGGACCGGATCGAAGGCGATTAGCCCCCCGGTGAGGGTTCTCTTGGCATCCTCCACCAGAGAGCCGTAATCGGGCGAAGAGGTGCCTTCAGTCGGTGCAGTTACCGGATAAAATGCACCTCCGCCGCCACCGCCAGAGCGGGATATCGGCTTTGCAGAAGTTGGCGATGACGCCTCCAGGCCGTTGCCCCGGAGGTTGTTATCGACGCTGCCCGCATCGAAGTTCACCCCGTAATCCCCGTTCTCGACGAGCCGGTTGGAGGAGAGGTTGTTCTTGTTGGAGGGGTCGAGGACGATCCCGCTCCCAACGTTTTTGCTGGCGTCGTTCTTTTGGATCTCGTTCTCGTCGGAATCGATGAGGATGATGCCGTCAAACCTGTTGTCGAGGAGATCGTTCTCTCTGATCTCGTTGTGGATGGAGCGATCGAGGAGGGCGCCAAAATCGTTCCTGGTGGCTGAGTTATCCGAGATCACGTTCTCTGAGGAGTTTACAAGCCTGATTCCCACCCGGTTTCCGGTCATCTCGCTCCCTTTAATCGTCGATCCGACGGTGCCATATAGATAGATCCCGTTCCCGTTCTTCTCGAGGTTCAGACCCTCCATGGTGATGTTCGTGCAGTTGATGCAGTAGACGGTGCCGGCTCCCGAAGATGGGTCGAGGATCTCGTCGGAAGCCCCCACCAGATAGCAGACCTTCTTTTTGCCCACCAGGTTCGAGGGTTCAATGTCGTTCTCGAAGTCCGAGATGTTCAGCCCCTCGGCGGAGAAGTCGTAGCCGTTATTTGACATCTCGTTCTCTTTGAGGAGATTCCTTCCCGAGAAGTTCAGTGATATGCCGAGGCCGTTATCTCGGGCGGCGTTGGCGCGGACGACGTTTCTTTGAGAGGACGCGAGAGCGATCCCGGCCAGCTCGTTCTCCCGAACCACGTTTGCTTCGACGGTGTTGTTGTTGGACCCGGATAGATTGATTCCCTCGCGGTTTACGGAGGCGTCGTTTTTGGCGATGACGTTGCCGTCGGAGTTTATGAGAAGAACGCCTGCATCGTTGTCGGTGAGGTGGTTTTCGCGGACGACGCAGTCGCTCGAACCTTCGAGCCGAACTCCGTTGACGTCGCCGCTCACGAGGTTATTTTCCGCCCTCGACCGGGATGAGTTGTGGAAGTAAACCCCGTAGACGTTCTTTTCGAGGGTGAGATCTCTTACGGTGACGTTATCGCAGCGGTAGCAGTAGACGACCCCGGCCCCCGACGAAGAGTCGACGATCTCGTCGGAGACGTCCACCAGGTACGCGACCGGCTTTCCGTTCACAAGGTTTGACGGGTCGATATCGTTATCGCCGACGGCGTAGAAGTTATAGCGGTTATCCCGCATATCGTTATATTCAAGCCTGTTCTTCTCCGATCCGGATATGTAGATGCCGTATTCGTTTTTGCCGCCGATATTGTTCTTTTCGATGACGTTATTGTGAGTGCCGCTGAGATATATGCCGTAGCCGTTGCCGCTGGCATTGTTCGCAAAGATGGCGTTCTCTCCGGACTTGTTTAGAAGGATTCCCTTTTCGTGGCCGGTCAGGGTGTTGTTCACCACCCTCGATCTGGTGGTGTTGAAGAGGCTGATACCGTCACCAGCCCCCTCCAGCCGGAGATCTCTTATGGTGATGTTGGTGCAGTTGACGCAGTAGACGGCGCCGGCATTGGAGGTGGAATCCACCACCTCGCTTGATGCGTCCACCAGGTAGACGATCGCTTTTTCTTCGACGAGGTTTGAGGAGTCGATATAGTTTCTGAGGTCTGAGAGGTTCTGACCTTCGACGGCGAAGTTGCATCCGTTCCCGGCAAGTCTGTTGGAGCGAAGCTCGTTTCCGCCCGATCCTCTCAGCCGAAGGCCCCCTTCATTATCGGTGGCGCTGTTTGCTGTGAGGGAATTTCGAGATGATTGATCGAGGACGATCCCGCCCCCGTTTTTGGCGACGACGTTCTCTGATACGTTGTTGTTCCCTGAATCTTCGAGATGGATGCCGGTGCCTTCGTTCTCCTCGATATGGTTTGCCGAGACGTTGATCCGGCTTGAGTTTCTGAGGCTGACGGCACCACCGCGGTTTTTGCGGACAACATTCTCGTGGACTGTGCATCCCTCCGACCCGTCCAGGCGTATTCCGAGATCGTTGTCGTAGACAGCGTTTCCGGAGACGGTGATCTCTTCAGAGCCGTTGAGGAGGATTCCAGTTCCAGTTTCGGAGACCAGGTTCCCCTCGATCCTCGAGTTTGTTGTGTTGTGAAACGCGATCCCGAAGAAGTTGCCGGTCACGTTGAGACCCTTCGCGGTTATGTTGGTGCATCTGAGGCAGTATACCATCCCGGCGCCTGAGGAGGAATCCAGGGTTCTGTCCGATTCGTCGACGAGGTATGCGATCGGCTTTCCGCTCACGAGGTTTGAAGAATCGATATCGTTATCTCCCTGGGCATAGAAGTCTCTGTCGTTCTCATCCATCAGGTTGAATCTCATCTCATTTTTCGTGGAGTTCTCGAGGATGATGCCGATCCCGTTTCCACGAACGCTGTTCTGGGTGAAAACGTTCATAGAAGAGTCGAGGGCCCAGATCCCCTCCTGCTCGTTCGCGTCGGCTACGTTGGCATCCAGGGCGTTTCTGGAGGAGGAGAAGAGCTGGATTCCCGCCCGGCTTCGGCTCGCCTCGTTCGCTTCGAGGACGTTTCTTTGCGACTGATTGAGGCGGACCCCGATCCAGCTGTTGCTGGCGTTGTTCTCCTCGATGACGTTCTCGCTTGAGCCTTGAACCAGATAGATGCCGATGTACTCGCTATCGTTCGCTTCGTTGTCGGAGACGGTGTTTTTGCTTGAGGAGTTGAGGTGTATGCCGACCCCGTTTCCGGCGACGTCGTTTCCTTCGATGGAGTTTTCGTCGCTCGAATTTTCAAGGTCGATCCCCACGAAGTTGACCTCGGCCGAGTTGGAGGTGACGTTGTTCTTCGAAGACGACCTGAGGACGATCCCGTAGGAGTTGTTGATTATATCGTTTGATTCGAGCTGGTTGTTATCCGATCCGTCGAGGAAGGCACCGTTCTCGTTGTCGCTGAAGTTGTTCTCCAGGGCGGAGTTGTTGGAGGAGTCCTGGAAGAAGAGGCCGTTCCAGCAGCGGGTCGCCCGGTTTCTCTCCGCCCTCGAGTTTCTGGTGTTCTGGAAGTAGATACCGTAGATGTTGTTATTGAGGGTGAGATCCTCCACGGATACGTTATCGCAGTTGATGCAGTAGACGGTGCCGGCGTTGCTGGCAGGTCCCAGAACTTCCCCTGAGACGTTCACGAGGTAGTAGACGATCTTTCCGTCGACGGTGTTGGTGGTGTCGACGTCGTTCTCTCCGCCGGCGCGGAAGTTGTAATCGTTCTTCGCCATCTTGTTCTCGTTCAGCCTGCACCCGGTCGAGCCTGAGAGGTAGATGCCGTAATGGTTGGCTTCGGCCAAATTTCCGGCGATGACGGAGTCAGAGGAGTTTCGGAAGAAGAAACCCCACCTGTTCTCCGCGGCCTCGTTCTCGTTCAGGAGGTTTTGGCCCGAGTCCTCAAAGACCATCCCGTTCTTCTCGTTCGCTATAGCGGAGTTCTCTTCGACTGCGTTCTTCCGGGATTGGTATAGAGAGAGTCCATTCTCATTCTGTTCGAGCCGATTTTTGGCGATCTCGTTATTCGACGAGTTTCGAAGGGCGACCCCTTCCCCGCGGTTGGAGCTCGCCTCGTTCTCCCGGATGGTGTTGTTCTCCGAATCGGCGAGTTTTACCCCGCAGTCGTTATCCCAGGCGACGCTTCCGGAAACGAGGTTTCGGTGGGACGATACCAGGGATATACCGTCAGCAACGTTATACGAAACCGAATTTCCCAGGAGGGAGTTCCCGCTGGAGCTGGCCAGGTAGATCCCGTTCTCGTTTCCGCTTATCTGGTTATTCTCGATCCTCGATCCGGTGGTGTTGTAAAGGTAGATGCCGTGGGTGTTATTGTTAAGCGTGAGATTTCTCACCGTGATGTTTACGCAGTCTATGCAAAAGACGGCCCCCGCCTCCGAGGCCGAATCGATGACGAGGTCTGATCGCTTTACGAGATAGACTATCGGCTTTCCGTTCACCAGGTTGCTCTCGTCGATATCGTTATTGCCTCCGGCCCCGAAGTTGAACCGGTTTTCACATATCAGGTTCTCTCTCATCCTGTTGTTGAAAGACGAGATCAGAACGATCCCCTGATTTTGGTTATCGTTGAAGTCGTTTCCCTCGATCTCGTTATTGTTGGAGAAGGTGAAACCGGCGCCGTAATTTCTGTTATCGGACACGTCGTTATGGATGACGACGTTCCCATCGGATCTGTAGGTCTGAAGTCCGTTAAAATTTTTGCTTACTGTATTGTTCGATATTGTGTTCTCGTTGCTCTCATTCCAGAGAAGAAGGCCGACCTGGTTATCGAGGAGGCTGTTATTGTAAAGGACGTTCTCGTCGCTTCCGTTCCAGATGCCGATCCCGCACAGCTTGTTATCTCTCGCCTCGTTCTCCCAGATATCGTTATCTCCTCCTCCCTCCAGATAGATGGCGTGCTTTCTGTTCTGACTTATGAAGTTCTTTGATATCTCGCTGCCGCTGGCCCTTTCGAGGCATATGCCGGACCCGCCGTTTGATCTGATCTCGCTATCGGTTATGGAGACGTTAGCCGAGGTGACCCTGATCCCTGCGTCGCCGGGACCGGTGCCGGAGTTCGTCACCACTAGCCCCTCGATGACGGCGCCGTCGGCCGAGACGGTTATGGAGGATCCTGCACCCCCAGCGTCGATCACCGGCTTTCCGCCGCCGGTGTCCAGGCCCCTGAGGGTCACGGCCCTGTCCACAACCAGGTTTTTGATATAGACTCCGCTCTCAACCTCGATGACATCTCCATCCGTCGCGTCGTCAATGGCGGCCTGGAGGAGGTCGCCGGGGCTGACGCCGATGGTGGACGCCTTCCCCGTCCCGGAGAGGAGAGCGGCCACCAAAATAATAATAAATATATCTACATACTTGATATAATGATCCACCGCCGTTTACCTCAAAGGTAATCGTATCCCTGAGTATAAAACGTTTTTTGGAGGTTGAGGGGATGGGTCACCAGTTTATATAATAATCTGCGACAACTATGCGAGCGATCGCCTCAGCACGGTTGAAGGACGAACTCTGCAACGCTCCTGACGCGCTCTCCCTCGGAGGTGATCCCCGAGACTGATACGCTGTTATTCAGATGATCGGAGAGGGGCATCTCCACCGTCTGGTTTGCGCTGAGATTGATCCTCTCATCCGGCATCAGGGTGAGGTTTATGAAGACCGGGCCGCCGCCGACGGAGTCGGTGAGATTGAGCACGGTTATCGGAAGGTCGCCGAGGTTCTCGACGTTGTAGTTGTAGACCACTACCTCACCGATATCTGCACAGGACCTGCTGGCAGTTACCGTGAGGTCGAGCTGGGGGATAAGGCGAACGGTGGCAGCTTTTGAGTCCTGGGCAAGGTTGCCCTGAAAGTCGGCGGCTGTGGCCTGGATCGAGTCGTTGAGGGGGCCTGGAAGATCTTCTCTTGATACGATGAAGCTTGAGGTGGCGGTGGCAGTCTCGCCGGGGTTGAGATCTGCCCTGCTGAGGGGGACTGGTCCTACCCTCGAATCGACGAGGGTGATCCCCTGGACCGGGAGGGTCCCGGCGTTGGCGATCGTGTAGTTTCTGGTAACTTCGGCGCCGACCTCGACGGTGCAAAAACCGGGGACGACAGAGAGCTCGATGGCGGGCCTCCGGTCGGCGAGGTCGCCGAACTGAATCGAGCTATCGATCTCGAAAGTTCCGGTGTACCTCTGATGAGAGCTGACGTCCCTTGCGAAGACCTGGTGCATGTTGGAGGCCGTCATGTAGGTGCCGTTGAAGCTGATCCTGGTGTCGGTGCCGACGAGCTCTGAGCCCCCGGCGCCGAGGACGGTCATCTCCTCTTTCTCCATCTCGGTGGCAGAGAAGGCCTCCAGTATGGAGGTCCTAGTCCCGCTGAAGGGTGAGCCGATCTCGATCCGCTTAATCCCCACCAGGGGCGCGTCTCCGGAGTAGGAGAGGCTGAAGGCCTTCGACGAAGTGCCGTTGTTATCGAGGTTATGGCCCTCCTTTGACGCCCCGATCTGAAGGCTGCCGTTTCCGGTCATGGAGTTGAAGCTCTCAAACCCCTCCATCCGGTTCTCGACGGATCTGCTGATGTCCACCTCTCCGGTTCCGCTCACCCAGCCGCCGGCCGGGCAGGATGCCGCCAATAAGCCCACTCCCAGCAGCAAGAAGACGAGACCCCTTCCCTTCATGCTCTATTTTCCTTCCTCTATCCCTTAAGACGGTGGCGGTGTAAGGAGATCGGTTCGGCCCCTGATTCGTCTCAGAGTAGATGAAAAAGGCAAGAAATGGAAGCGGAACGAAAAATGTGATATCCGGCTGGTGGATGAAAGAAAAGATTTACTGTTCTAAAACCGTCCTAAATGAAAAGATTATAAATAGTGGCGCTGAATCTCGCCACCGATCCGACTACCACATCCCCCCGTAGACGTAGGCGGTGGCAGCGGGCTCGAACTTCAGGACCACCGGCATGTTCCGATCATAAAACCTGGGCTTGCCGTAGAACCACTCACCGTCCCAGACCTTGACCGTATGCCACTGGCCGCCAACGACGTTGACCCTGTAGATACCGTCGAGGGCGTCTCCACCCTGCCCTTCGGTCCCCACGTAGTTCTCGTCGACGTAGACGTCGTAGCCCCTCATGTTCTGGGACTGCAGAGTGACGCTGACGTCACCGTAGGTGGGGGTGGGCGTTGAGGCGGGTGTGGTGGCGGGCGTGATGTCCGGTATAGTGGTCGTCGTAGCCGCGCCTTGCCCGGTACCAGCGGTGTTTCCGGTCGTCTCCGGGGTCAATTCCTCGCCTGCGTCGATGATGACGACGTTGCTCGGCTGGTTGTTGGC
>Ga0116152_10004097_pt1 | contig 11571 bp, 8 predicted proteins | sample AD_UKC119_MetaG_FD_89894 | JGI IMG/M metagenome (GOLD analysis project Ga0116152, IMG submission 89894) | Active sludge microbial communities of municipal wastewater-treating anaerobic digesters from Hong Kong - AD_UKC119_MetaG | ecosystem: Engineered > Bioreactor > Anaerobic > Digestate...
CTTCCTCGTGAATGGCCAGCACACACGATTTTTCGCATGGTGCCGGGCAAATTCTGCCGGTTATCTCAGGAAAACTGTTGGTAGAATGCAGAATATAATAAGCTTCTTCTTTATTCCCACGATAAACGGCATCCTGCCATTCCGGAATTTTACTTCCTACCGGACAACCCCAGTGGCAAAAAGGTATACCACAATCCATACAACGTGAGGCCTGCAGTTTACGATCCTTCTCGTTGAGTGTCTGTTCCACCTCACCATAATCAAATATTCTTTCTTCTTTGGGACGGTAGCCTGCTTCCAGGCGTGCAACTGTCATAAATCCTTTCGGGTCTCCCATATCTTGTTTCCTTTCTTATCGATAATTAAATTACTGATATTACTCGTGACGTGAAGGATCATCTTCAGTCAGTTGTAACTTCTTCTGCAACTCTTTTAGCTTTTGTTCCTGCAGAACTTTCTTATATTCAAACGGAATTACTTTCACAAACTTTGGAAGATAAGTTTCCCAGTTGGTCAGAATTTTTGATGCTACTGTACTTTGTGTATATATCAAATGTTTACTGATCATATCCTGTAATTCCTTAATATCTGCTTTGTCCTCAACCGGAGAAAGCTCAACAAGTCCTTTATTGCAGTAATAATCAAAGTTGCCTGCTTCATCAAGCACATAAGCGATACCACCGCTCATACCCGCTGCAAAGTTTCTACCGGTTTTACCGAGTACCGTTACCCGTCCGCCAGTCATATATTCACAACAGTGGTCACCAGTGCCTTCGATGACTGCATGAGCACCTGAGTTACGCACACAGAAACGCTCACCGGCAACACCTCGGAAATAGGCTTCTCCACTGGTTGCTCCATATAATGAAGTGTTACCAATCAGAATATTTTCTTCTGGTTTGAAAGTTGAACCAACAGGAGGAACGACAATTATTTTACCGCCTGATAAGCCTTTCCCGATATAATCGTTACAGTCTCCTTCAAGCCTGAAAGTCACACCTTTGGTAAGGAAAGCTCCAAAACTTTGACCGGCAGTTCCATGGAATGTACAGTTAATGGTATCATCCGGCAATCCGGATTCTCCGTATCTTTTCGAGATCTGGCCGGAAAGCATAGCGCCTACCGTGCGATCTACGTTTACAATATTTCTCTGTATCCATACTTTTTCTGCACCGTTGAGCGCTTTTTTTGCATCATGGATCAGTTGATTGTCCATGTGTTGAGAAATATCCTGGTGATTAGGATGTGTATTGTGGATATCAACGTCTTCTGCTTCTTTGGGTAAATAAAGTAACCTTGAGAAGTCAACGGTTTTCATTTTCCAATTGGTTACTTCTTTGTTTACTTCAAGTAAATCAGTCCGTCCAACAATATCACTAAAGCGGCGGAAACCCATTTCTGCGAGGTATTCACGAATTTCTTCGGCAATAAACTTGAAGAAGTTGATGGTATATTCTGATTTCCCGATAAAACGTTTACGAAGTTCTTTATCCTGTGTCGCAATACCGGCAGGACAGGTGTTCATGTGGCATTTACGCATCATGATACAACCAAGAACAATCAGGGCAGACGTTGAAAATCCAAATTCTTCACCACCCAGACAGGCTAAAGTTACTACGTCACGACCGGTTTTAAGCTGTCCGTCAACCTGTAGTTTTACCCGTCCGCGAAGGTTATTCAATACCAGGGTTTGCTGAGTTTCTGCAATACCCAGTTCAACCGGTAATCCTGCGTGTTTAATCGAACTTGCAGGGCTTGCACCTGTTCCTCCATCCGCACCAGCGATGATAATTACATCAGAAAATGCTTTTGCAACACCCGCTGCAATGGTTCCAACCCCATCTTCAGAAACCAGTTTTACTGACACTTTCGCACGCGGGTTAGTGACCTTAAGGTCGTAAATCAACTGTGCCAGGTCTTCAATCGAATAAATATCATGGTGAGGTGGTGGCGAAATCAGTGTAATTCCCGGAGTGGAGTTACGGGTTTTTGCGATGATTTTATTCACCTTGTAACCCGGAAGCTGACCACCTTCACCCGGTTTTGCGCCTTGTGCAATCTTAATCTGAAGTTCTTCAGCATTGGTCAGATAGTTATTGGTTACCCCAAAACGACCGGATGCCACCTGCTTTATCTTACTGTTTTTTAGGGTTCCGAAACGTGCCGGATCTTCACCACCCTCACCGGTATTGCTTCGTCCGCCGATGCTATTCATTGTAACCGCAAGTGCTTCGTGTGCTTCTTTACTGATAGAACCATACGACATGGCACCGGTTACGAAACGTTTCATAATTTCTTCTATCGGCTCTACTTCTTCAATCGGAATAGGATTCCGTTTTAGGTTGAAACAGCCACGAATAAACGCCGGTTTCTGGTTTTGTTTGTCAACCAGTGTACTATATTCTTTGTATTTACTGTAATCATTGGTACGGGTTGCCCACTGCAGTAATCCAATGGTTTCGGGATTCCAGGCGTGGTGTTCCCCATATTTTCGCCATGCGTAATTTCCGGAGTTTTCAAAACGGAATGGTTCGGGAGTGATATCTACTTTATATGCTTCTGCATGGAACATGGTGGCTTCTTTGCAAATCTCTTCCATGCCGACGCCACCTATTTTTGAAGTTGTACCGGTGAAATATTTGTTGATTACATCATTGCTTACTCCAATTGCCTCGAAAATCTGAGCACCATGGTAGCTGCGCAGTGTTGAAATACCCATTTTGGAGAATACCTTGAGCAAACCTTTCCCAATAGATTTGATGTAGTTTTTTCTTGCCTCCGCGTATTCGAGTTCAATCTTGCCTTCCTTCACAAGATGATCGATGGCAGCAAAAGCCAAATATGGATTGATTACACTTGCACCGTAACCCAATAGCAGTGCAAAGTGGTTTACTTCACGGGCTTCAGCGGTTTCAACAATGATACCGACCTGCATCCTTTTCTGGTTTCGGATGAGGTGGTGATGTACGGCTGCAACTGCCAGTAATGAAGGTATTGGTGCCATTTCTTCTGAAATGCCACGGTCAGTTAAAATGATGTAATTTTTCTTGTTGTCAACTGCATTTTCAGCTGCTTCCAACATGTCTTTCATTGCTTTTTCAAAACCTTTTACCCCCTCTTTAACCGGGAAAATCATCGGCACGGTCTGGTGTGAGAACATCTCATCCTTCAAGTCTTTGATCTTTCCAAGGTCGGTATTAGTAACAATTGGTTCATCAAATTTGATAAGCTTACAATGCTCCGGATTTTCATCCAGAATATTTGAATGTAAAGAACCAATATAATTAGTAAGTGCCATTACGAGCCCTTCCCGGATTGAGTCGATTGGGGGGTTGGTAACCTGAGCAAAACTCTGCTTAAAGTATTCGAAGAAACGTTTTGGCTTGTCAGAGAAAACAGCCGGTGGTGCATCGTTCCCCATCGAACTGGTTGGTTCTGCACCATTAATACTCATCGGCTGGATGATTTCATACATATCCTCTTTGGTGTAGCCGAATACTTTTGAGTAGGTTTCAAAATTCTCTATATAAGATGGAACACGTTGTTTTACAACGATGTCTTTCATCATCATCCTGTTTTCCTTTAACCACATCTGGTAAGGATTCCGATGACTAAGCTGGTCTTTTACCTCTTCGTCGGGGATGATAATACCCAACTGTGTATCAACCAGCAATATTTTTCCGGGACGCAAACGTCCTTTTTCTTTAATTTCTTCAGCAGGGAATGTTTGAACACCCACTTCCGATCCCATAACAATCAGGTCGTTTTTAGTGATCACATAGCGTGATGGACGCAAACCATTACGGTCGAGAGTACCACCAATATAACGTCCGTCAGAGAATACCATTGAAGCTGGTCCATCCCACGGTTCCATAATAGTGGAGTGGTATTCGTAGAAAGCTTTCAGGCTATCCGGGATTGGGTTTTTCTGGTTGAATGATTCCGGAATCATCATACACAGAGAATGTGGCAACGAACGACCAGTCAGGTGAAGGAATTCCAAAACGTTATCAAACGATGCCGAATCCGATTTCCCGGGTTCGATTACCGGAAGTAATTTCTTTAGGTCATCACCAAAAACTTCCGATTTCATTAACGCCTCACGTGCCTGCATCCACAGGCGGTTTCCTTTCACTGTGTTAATCTCTCCATTGTGAGCTACAATTCGGAAAGGCTGCGCCAAATCCCAGGTTGGGAAGGTATTGGTGCTAAAACGTGAATGCACCAACGCAATCGCACTCTTAAATTTTTCGTTTTTGAAATCCAGGTAATATGCTTTCAGCTGATTGGGAGTAAACATCCCTTTGTAAACGATGATTTTTGCTGATAAACTGGGTTGATAGAAACTCTTTTTGTATTTCAGGTTTGAGTCACGAATTTCTTTCTCGGCAAGTTTACGAACAATATATAGTTTGCGCTCGAGCGCATCTTTTTCCAAATCAGCTTTTATAAAAATCTGTTTGATAAAAGGCTCTGTTGTTTTGGCAATTTCACCGGGCGCTGATTTGTCAACCGGCACATCCCGGTAACCGAGTAAAGTCAATCCTTCCGCTTCAACATGTTTACTTAGTATTTCTGTACAAATATTGGCTTCTATCTCATCTTTTGGAAGAAAGACCAATCCGGTTCCGTATTTTCCCGGGACACCCACATTTACTTTTAAAACATCAGTAATAAATTCGTGGGGGATTTGCATCAGCAAACCTGCACCGTCTCCTGTGGAATTATCCGCACTGGTGGCACCCCGGTGATCCATATTTTGCAATACTTCCAGGCCACGTTCAATAATATTATGCGAGGATTGTCCTTTGATGTGGGCTACAAATCCGATCCCACAGTTATCGTGCTCGTTTGCAGGGCTATAAAGCCCCTGTGCATCCGGTATTCTCTGTTGCATCATTTTCTTACCTTTTTAAAATTTCTTCTAAAGCATTAACCGACTGCTGTCTGAAAACCGATCAATACAAAAATGTAAGTTAAAAATCAATTTTACTTACGAAGTGAAATCAAAAATAAATAATCAGATAAAAAATTACAATCAATTTAAGGCGATTGTGTGTTAAATAACATACACTTAACCTTGATTTTTGTCATAAAAACAAATATCAAATACGCAGATCTACCCTAAAAGGTTGTATGTGACATGTAATCAATTTGTTAAACCTCTTCTCCCAGTAATTTTGCTTTAGCTTCGTCAATCTTTTTAAAATCAAACTGTGCGATAGTTTCCTGTTTTTTTGTTTGGATGCTACCAAGGCAAAGGTTGCCAATACTTCCTTCGTGGGTGTGAGTGATTTTTTTGTTTGGAGAGAAGGCTCCTTTCTCAATCTTCTCGCCAACTATTTTATAAGCTTCTCTGAATGGAATTCCTTTTAGAACCAGGTTGTTAACTTCTTCTACACTAAAAAGATAATCATATCGGGGATCATCCAGAATGTTTTTGTTGATACTCATATTTTGGAGTGCCAGGGCTGCGATGTTAATGCAGTCGTTCACTTCGCGAAACATAGGAAGGAAGACCTCTTTCACCATTTGCAAATCACGAAAATAACCGCTGGGCAGGTTGTTTATTATACCTGTAATTTGCGCGGGGACCCCCTGTATTTTATTACACCGAGCACGTAATAACTCAAACACATCAGGATTCTTTTTATGTGGCATGATACTCGATCCGGTAGTAAATTCAGTGGGGAGGCTCACAAAACTGAAATTTTGACTCATAAAAAGACAAACATCGTATGCCAGTTTAGATAAGGTGCCAGCCAGGTTTGAAAGGGCAAACGATACAATTTTTTCTACCTTGCCGCGTCCCATTTGCGCATACACCACATTGTAATTCATGTTGTTAAACCCAAGTAAATCGGTTGTCATTTGGCGGTTTAGCGGAAAAGAAGAACCATAACCCGCTGCCGATCCTAAGGGATTTTGATTGGTAATTTTAAAGGCTGAGTAAAGTAGTTCGAGATCATCGCTAAGGCTTTCGGCATAGGCACTAAACCAAAGACCAAAAGATGAGGGCATTGCTACTTGCAGATGTGTGTAACCAGGCATCAACACATCTTTTTCTTTCTCAGCACGGTGCAGCAGAATATCGATAAGGGCAGAAGTACTTTCCACGATCTCGCGGATTGCATCGCGGGTAAATAATTTAAGATCGAGCAGCACCTGATCGTTGCGGGAACGCCCACTATGAATTTTTTTCCCAAGGTCGCCGAGTTTTTCGGTTAATAAAAATTCTACCATTGAATGAACATCTTCCACTCCTTCTTCTATAGTGAAATTTCCTTTTTCAGCTTCTGTGTATAATTTCCGCAGACTTTTGAGAAGAACTGGTAATTCATCTTTTCCAAGCAGGCCAACCGAGGCCAGCATGCTGACATGTGCCATCGATCCCAGAATATCGTGACTGGCCAGGTAAAGATCCAGTTCGCGGTCTTTGCCAACCGTGAAATCTTCAATCGCCTTGTTTACTGCCGTTCCTTTGTCCCAAAGTTTCATTTGCATCATTATTAAGTAAGGCAAAGATAAAATTTCCAAATAAAATTGAAGAACGAAAGCAATCTGCTATATGTATTTGAATCATATAATCTTATTGCTTGCAGGAAAACGAATTATTATGTCATCAGTAAACTGATTTAATTGTAAAATGCAAAAAAATGGAGATAATAAATATTAAAAAGATATAAAAAAGTGCTTTTGGATAAATAAATGATATAATAGACTATAATAAATGACAAAATGACTACAAAAACAGTTTTTATATTAATAATTTGTTAACTGCTGTTAAAGATGTGTCTGGAAAAGTACGCCGGTTGATTAAAAATGCATTGATTTGAATTAAGAATAATAAAAAATAGGGGTCTGGATAGAAAAATAGTCAAAAAATATAATGAAACCCTAATTATAATGGGGGCATAAAACAAAAAAATATAAATTAAAAAAAAGCAGTTTAACTATTAATTTTTACGTTTATGAAAAAGACACTACTAATTACAGCTAGTATGTTACTAATGGTAACCTTGTTTGTTCCTGCAGCGAAAGCTCAGGAATGGAGTACTGGTTTGGACATTTACTCGAGTTACATTTGGCGTGGTGCCAAATTTGGTTCTGGTCCGGCTTTTCAGCCAACAGTTGAATTTAGCGCAGGTGGTTTTGCCATTGGTGCATGGGGATCAGTAAGTGCTTCAACTGACGAAGCTCTTGAAATGGACCTTTACGCAGGCTACACCTTTGAATTAGGCGAATCGTCTTCGCTGGGTCTAACATTAACCGACTATTATTTTGGTGGGGACTGGACAGATGGTGATTATCATTTCTTCGAACCCCTGGTTTCTCTGGGCTTAGGTGATTTCTCGCTGACTGGTGCTTACATGTTTTACGATGGTGCCGGAACTGATGGAGATGGATCAGGTGACTTGTATCTGGAAGCCGCTTATTCATTCGGATCATTCGATTTGACACTTGGTGGTGGTAATGGTCAGTATACCGATGATACCAAATTCAAGGTTTGTAATATCAGCGTAGGAACCTCCAAGGAAGTAGCCGTAACTGAAACTTTCACGTTGCCAGTTTCGGGAGCTGTGATTCTCAATCCTTCCACTGGCGGATTCTTTATAACAGTTGGTATTTCTCTGTAAATAAATAAGGTGCGGAAAGGTGCAACGTGAGCGAGAGGGTAAGTTGCACTTTCCTTTAAAATATAAAATAGTAAAGAAGATGAAAAAAATTGAAGCCATTATACGCAAATCAAAATTCGAAGAGGTAAAAGATGCTCTCTACGAAGCAGGCATCGAATTCTTCTCATTCTGGGATGTGAGAGGTGTTGGACAGGCTCGTGAAGGCCGTGTTTACCGAGGTGTAATTTACGATACCAGTACTATTGAACGTACCAAACTTGAGATTATAGTTCGCGATAAAAATGTGGGCAAAACAGTGCAGACCTTATTGAGTTCAGCGCGCACGGGGGAAATTGGAGATGGTAAAATATTTATTCTGCCCATCGAAGAATCTTACCGGATCAGAACTGGGGAGTCAGGCGATGAGTCGCTGTTTATTAAAGGAAAAGAAGAGTAGTAACAGTAAAAAAGATTAGATTATCATGGAAGAAACTTTACAAGGCCTACAAATAGGTATCGACAATATGTGGTTATTGCTCACCGGTTTTCTGGTGATGTTCATGCAACCTGGTTTTGCGCTGGTTGAGGCCGGTTTTACCCGCCAGAAAAACACCGCAAACATTCTGATGAAAAACTTACTGGACTTTTGTATCGGTTCATTACTATACTGGGCGATTGGTTTTACCATCATGTATGGAGACTCAATCGGTGGATTTATCGGAATGCCTCACCTGTTCTTTATGAGCGATGGTTTTGGAGACAATTATGCTGATTATTCTGACCTGTTTTTCCAGACCGTTTTTGCTGCTACTGCTGCTACCATTGTATCTGGTGCAATGGCTGAAAGAACCGAATTCAAAGCCTATTTGATTTTCAGTATTGTTATTACTGTATTGATTTACCCGATTTCAGGTCACTGGACATGGGGTGGTGGCTGGTTAAGCCAACTTGGATTCCACGATTTCGCCGGTTCATCTATTGTACACTCTGTTGGAGGATGGGTTGGTTTGGCTGGAGCCGCTATGATCGGCCCTCGTCTGGGGAAATACGGAAAAGACGGGAAAGCCAGAGCCATTCCGGGACATAACCTGGCATTGGGTGCATTGGGTGTATTCATCCTTTGGTTCGGCTGGTTTGGTTTTAACCCCGGTTCGCAGTTGGCTGCAGCCGGTACGGAAAACGCGGTAGCCATCGGTCACATTGCCGTAACAACCAACCTGGCTGCAGCAGCCGGTGCTGTAACTGCCATGTTGGTGGCTTGGTTCCGTTACAAACGTCCATCACTTTCTATTTCGTTGAACGGTGCATTGGCCGGGTTGGTAGGTATTACTGCCGGTTGTGATGCTGTAAATCCTGAAGGCGCGGTTGCCATCGGTGTAATTGCCGGTTTTGTTCTGCCGTTTGCAGTAGAATTTATTGATAAAGTATTGAAAGTTGACGACCCGGTTGGTGCTGTTTCAGTACACGGTGTAAGCGGTGCTATCGGTACCTTGGCTGTTGGTTTATTCTCAACTTCAGAAGGTTTATTCTACGGTGGTGGTGCTAAATTACTGGGTATCCAGGCACTTGGTGTGTTAACATTCTTCGCATGGGCATTTGGTTTAGGTTTGATATTATTCTTCATCCTGAAGAAAACAAATATTCTGCGCGTTTCTAAGCGCATTGAAGAAGAAGGCCTCGATGTTTACGAACATGGAGAAAGTGCCTATAATTAATCTTCTTCAGCTTTTAAGTCTGTAGCTGTCTGTTTTATGGCCCCGTCGTTGGGCGGGGCCTTTTCCTTTCAGCTTGAAAATATTACTCGCAAACACACAATAGATAGACAATTAAGGTCAAGGGTAGTTTAATAGTTAGTTTAGCTAGATTAGAACGGAAACCGGTTGCCAAAGGCGCCGGTTTTTTTGTTGAAAACTATCGGCATTTTTTTGTCTTCAAAAAGTATCGTTCGTTATTTTTGCTGACTCTAAAAATCCGGAATATTATGATGCAGACCTGGTTCGAAAGCAAAGTGAAGTACATGAAAGTTTCCCAGAGCGGAAAAGAACAGATGGTGACCGAAAATTTCCTGCTTGATGCAGTATCCTACACCGATGCTGAAACACGGATCATCCGCAATATGCAGCAAATGGTGAGAGGTGGCGAGTTCACGATCGTTGATATAAAAAAATCGAAGATTGCAGAAGTTTTTCCTTTCGATACAGGCGAACTATGGTTCCGGGCTACTATTAACCTGGTAACTGTTGACGAAGAAGCGGGTCGTGAAAAGAAGTTGCGCACTTTCTACCTTATTATGGCAGATGATATTAAAGAAGCACTCGAACGACTGGAAGAAAGTCTTGGTTACCTCGTTATTCCATATGTGACCTCTTCTCTGGCGGTTAGTACAATTGTTGATGTATTTCCATATGATCCTTCTGAATCGGCTGTTCCGCAAGGCTATGTTCCCCTCGATAAAGAAAGTCGTGCGTCAAATCCAATTTTTACCGATGGAGTGAATCCTTTTGAAAATGAAGCTGAAAATTCAGATGAGAATACTGAGGTTGTGGAGTAGCGATTTATTTTTCAGCTAAATCAGTTTTCCCCGGATCTTTCTTGTTATTGAACTTATTTAGCAGGGAATATTTTGTTTGCCTGATTTTCCATCTGTCACGAGCATATTTTTGCATGTCCATGATGGTATCTTTTTCGTCGAGGATTTCCAGGCCCAGCACTGTTTCTATGATGTCTTCCATAGTAACGATACCGTCCATTCCACCGTATTCGTCAACAATCAAAGCTATGTGTTCTTTGCTATCCAGCAATTTTCCCCATAAAGCAAATAGTTCGATAGTATTGGGAACAATTACAATTTCACGTTTAATGTCTTTTAGCAGAAGATTGTGTTTGTCTTCGGCCAGTTTTTCAAACACTGTTTGTCTGAATACATAACCGGAAATGTTTTCGTCATTCCCTGTATAAACAGGTATGCGCGAAAACTTCAGGTTTTCCTTTTCTTTCAGAAATTCATTCAGCGTAATATTTTCATCTGCGTGCACTACAACTACGCGAGGCGTCATTATCTGGGTGACGCGTATTTTTTTTAATTTCAGGATATTCTGAATAATATTAAACTCACTTTCGGTAAAAACGCCTTCATCGGCACCAATACTGGCAAGTGCAGCAATTTCTTCCCGGCTAACTGTTTTTTCTCCCTTCTTACTTGTAAAAAGTTTTGTAATCAATGCAGACATTACCACCAGAGGATAGGTAATTATCATCATAAACTTAATGGTAAAAGCCGAAAGTTTGGTGAGTTTTCTCCAAAATCTTGCTCCAATTGTTTTTGGAATTATTTCAGTGATAATCAGAATAAGAATGGTTAGAATCGCCGACACGATCCCGAAAGAAGCTTCCCCCCAGATTTTGACTGCCTGGGCACCAACACCGGCTGCACCTATTGTGTGAGCCACAGTGTTTAACGAAAGAATGGCCGAAAGTGGTTTGTCGATATTGTTTTTGAGGTCAAGAAAAGTATCAGCCCATTTATGGCCTGCTTCCTGTTTTACAATCAGGAAGGAGGTTGGTGTTGAAAGTAGAACCGATTCCATGATGGAACAGGTAAATGAGACAAACAAAGCCAGAAACAAATAGGCGAGAAGTAAAGCCATTTTTCTTTTAAAATACAATTATATGAATCTCAAACGAAAAAATAGATGAAATTTAGATGTTTAAGAATCGATTCGGAATGAAATTCACCTACTTCAATCCGAAACAGACCAGTTCATCATTATTACCCACCACCAGACAGAGCTGGCCAGAAATGATGTTTCCAATACTAAAGGCACTGTTTCCACGAAATGGAAAACCATTGTTTTGTTTCCCATCGGGTTTGAACAGGTAAATCCGGTTTCCTTTGCTATCGGTAACTCCTACCAATTTCTGATGCGTTGAAAAAGTATAAACCGAGGGCGGAACA
>Ga0116152_10004101_pt1 | contig 11555 bp, 11 predicted proteins | sample AD_UKC119_MetaG_FD_89894 | JGI IMG/M metagenome (GOLD analysis project Ga0116152, IMG submission 89894) | Active sludge microbial communities of municipal wastewater-treating anaerobic digesters from Hong Kong - AD_UKC119_MetaG | ecosystem: Engineered > Bioreactor > Anaerobic > Digestate...
CCTGCTGTTTGAAGGCACACCCAGAAACTACGGCGGATATAAGAAAGCCGTTAAAACCGTGCCTCCGATATACGGTCTCACACTGCAATACGGCGATAAGGGCGAACCGATAAAGTCGCTCCAGACACGATTGCAGGAACTGGGATACTATGACGGCGATATTACCGGCACGTTTAACAGCGCAACGCGTACCGCCCTCAAGGCGTTTCAGAAAAAGATGGGGATTTCAAACGACGGTATCGCCACAACCGATGTGCAGACCATCCTATACAGCGCATCTGCGGTTTCCGCTGGTTATACGGTAACGCCGACGCCTGTGGTAACCGCAACGATTGCTCCGCCGTCCGCAACCGTACGCATGGGGGATGAGGGCGACGATGTTGAAAAAGTACAGCAGCAGCTGCAAAACCTCGGCTATTACGAGGGCAAGATTGATGGGAAATTCGGCAGCGATACCTATCAGGCTGTCGTAACTTTCCAAACCAAGAACAGTATTACCGCCGATGGTATCTGCGGCTCTGAAACCATCAATATTTTATTTGGCAGCAATGCCGTATATTATGGCACCGCGCCCACGGCAACGCCAATCGCGGAGATTGTGATTACCGAAGATAATGTGGTCGTCATCCGAAGCGGATCCATGGGCATTGACGTACTCAATCTCCAAACGCGGCTGGATGAGCTCGGATACTATGTGTCCCGTCTGGACGGCGTATATCTCAGCGACGATATTAACGCGGTCAAGGCATTCCAGGAAGCAAACGGCTTAACGGCTGACGGTGTTGCGGGCTATGAAACCCAGAAGCTGCTTTTCAGCTCCAGTGCGATAAAGGCTACCGTAAACGCAAGCGCAGAAGAAGGCGTAACGGTATACGCCACGCTGCGGTACGGCGATACAGGAAGCGCGGTATCGGAAATGCAGGAAAGGCTGATAACACTTGGATATCTTGACGATGAAGCGGACGGCAAATTCGGATTGCTGACCAAGGCGGCCGTTATACGGTTCCAACGGGAAAACAGCCTTGTGCGCGACGGCATTGCCGGCAATAAAACGCTTACCGCGCTGTATGATGACAACGCGGCCACCAATACCATCGAAACATCTACCACGCTTAAAGAGGGCATGGTGAGTACCACCGTGCGAAAGATGCAGGAACTGCTGATACAGCTTGGTTATCTTGACGGAAGCGCCGATGGCAAATTTGGCCCGCTTACCAGCATGGCATTGATTGAGTTCCAGAAAGACCAATCACTGACGGCTGACGGAATTGCCGGTGTTTTGACGCTTACCGCACTCAACGATCTGATGAATGTGGTAGAAGACGAAAACGAGGAAACAAAGGTTACGGCCGTTGCGCCCAGTGTGAGCGGCACCATCAACGCATCGCGTGTCCGGTATGCCAACTGGTATGATGAGGTGCGGGATGTCGCCCGCCAATATCCCAATATTACGGTATATGACTATACCACCGGCATCAGCTGGCACGTAACGCTGTTCAGCTTTGGTGCGCATGCCGACGGTTATCCCACAACCGCAGAGGATACCGCAAAAATGTATGAGGCGTTTGGCGGTGAGGTTACGTGGACACCGAAGCCTGTATGGGTGCTATTCAGCAATGGCAGTGTGTATATTGCTACCACGCATGACACGGCGCATGGTGTCAATCCATGCTCAGACAATAATTTCGACGGACATCTGTGCATCCACTTCCCGCGTACTGCGGAGCAGGTAGCGGCGATCGGGCCGTATGCAACCTCGCACCAGAAGGCAGTTGATCTCGCTTGGACCGCAACGGTAGCCATGGCAATCGCGGAAACGGAATAGAAAAGCAACAAATATAGTAGTAAAAAGCTGGCATAGCGTCGACTATGCCAGCTTTTCTTCATGACAGGGCAATGCCTGCTATCAGGCTATTTACTGTTCTTCGTCAAACGGGAGGGGAATGCGATTGTTTTCCTGTTCCCACAGCTTATCCAAATGATAGAACTCGCGTTCCTGCGGCAGGAAAATATGAATAAACACAGCGCCGTAATCCAGCACGACCCAGCGGCTGCCGGAATGGCCATCCCTGCGCAGCGGCGAAATATCCGACTGGAGTAATTGTTCTTCCACAGCCTCAGCCAGAGCCTTTGCCTGCAGTGCGTTTCTTCCGGATGCGATCACCATGGCTTCTGTGACGGTTGTCAGCTTTGCAACGTCAAGCACCGTAATGTTTTGCGCGCCTTTTTTGTATAGAATGTCAGCGGCTTGTAAAGCGATTTCCTGGGATGTCATGTTTGTGAATCTCCCCTTTCATTGATCTGCTCTTTGAGCCATTGTAAGATATCATGTGTTGCGGGATGCAGTGGTTGGCTGGCGTTGGTTACATACTGAATGGAGCTTTGAATTGTAGAATAAGTTGCTTTGTACAGATCCTGCCGGGCAAGCGACCGTATGCTTTCCAAAGCGGGAAATGGCTTGCGATAGGGCTCGATTTTATCGGCAAGAAAAATGACCATATCGAGCGCCGTCATGCCGACATATCCGGTAGTATGCGTTGCGATCGCGATCAAGATGACCGGATCGTCGATCCCGTATTTCGTTTGGGCAATCACAGCGCCCACAGGGCCGTGCAACAGCCCTACAGATCGCAATTCGGTGGCGGACAGTTTCAGCTTAGCTTCGCGTGCGATCATCTGCTGCTCTTTCAAGGGAATGCATTTGGCGCAATCATGCAGGAGTGCTGCCATCTCGCAGGTTTCAACGTCCAGATGATGAATCAGCGCAAGCCTGTGCGCCGTATAGGCAACGGCCAGGGAGTGCAGCAGGCGGCTGTCAGAAAGGCTTTCCTTCAGCATGCCGTAATCATGATCGGCATTCGGCAGAATTTCTGTACAGCAGTATAAATGCATAACCCGAATGTACTCGCATACTTCAGGCGTCAGCAGCGCGTCGCTGATGGTACCGTCTTTAATCTGCCGGCGGATAGCCGATGTGCTGATATCCAGCGGATCAAGGGAGAGATAATGAAAAACCGCACCCTTGGATTGCAGCCCCTTTACATAGGGATGGTCGGAAATGTCGTGATGATACCGCATACATACTACAAACGAGCATAGGGCAAACACCTCCAGCGGCCGCATCCAGTGTTCCAGCTCAAATAGCGAATCTTCACCGATGATGAAAAAGAATTCCGCATCTTTATACCGTCCGTGCAGCTTTTTGAGCGTATCGGCGGTATACATAATGCCGTTGTTCACTTGTTCGATATCGGATACGGAGAACTTATCATAGGGCATCACGGCAAGCCGTGTCATTTCATAACGATGTAGGGGGTCTGCCAGTTCGCTGTTCTTATGCGGCGGATTTCCGTTTGGTATAAACAAAATCCGGTCAAGCTGAACTTCATCCAGAGCGCATGCGGCAATCTGCAAATGACGGCGATGAATAGGGTTAAAGCTTCCGCCCATGATACCTATTCTGCATTTTGCCACGGCAGTGCCCCCTTTCAGTTCACATTATACTCCGGTTGCGGAAAAATAGAAAGCCTTTGCCGCAGGTTGTCCGCTCTGTTTACAATGTGATCGATACAAGATATAATGATCGTTGACAATGCCAATACGATTGATTGGACATTGCACGGAAATCCGGTTGCAACACTCGGATCGTCGGGTATCACACATGAACTCGAACGGAGGAAACATCATGAACACCACCAAATCGGCTGTAAAACCCAAGGGAAAATGGTCCACCCGTCGCATCGTTGTTACGGCAATGCTTGCTGCAATCACTGTCCTGCTTGCCTTTACCCCTGTTGGGATGATCCCGATGCCGGCACCGCTGCCGTCTATCACCCTGGTACATCTGCCCGTTATCGTTGCCGTACTGCTGGAGGGACCTGTGGTAGGCGTTTCCATCGGATTGGTATTCGGTATCTCGAGCTTAATCCGCGCCTGGGCTTCCGGCGCAGTAGGGCTTACGCTGTTTTTCCGCAATCCTTTGATCAGCGTCATCCCGCGCATGCTGATCCCGCTGGCCGTATGGAGTGTTTACCAGCTGCTTACCAAACTGTTTGGAAAAACGAAGGTATCGGATAAGGTCATATCGGGCATATCCGCCGCGATGGGCGCCATCACAAACACCGTGTTGTGCCTGGGACTGATTGCACTGCTCTATGGGCAGGAATTATCCGAGATTGTAAACAACCTGATTGCTACCGGGGACGCGGGGGCAACCTATCTGGATCATGCAGGCGCATGGCTGGTAGCGGTTGTCGGTCTGCCAAACGGCATTGCGGAAGCCATTGTTGCAGCGGTGATTATCCCGCTGATCAAGATTGCGGTAGAATCCGCAAACAGGCGGTATCGCCGCGAAAAAAAAGCGACGGCATAAACCTGTTGATATAAGGAGCATACACGATGATACTGACCATGGATGTTGGCAATACGAATATTAAAACCGCGCTGTTTGAGGGCGAAAAGATGGTCAAGTACGGGCGCTTTTCCACGCGGTCTTCCCGTACGTCCGATGAATACGGCATTTTATTTGAGAGCCTTTTTGCGCATGACGGCTTTAAGCTTACCGATGTAGAAGGCATTGCTGTTTCCAGCGTGGTGCCTACGATGAACTTTACGCTGGAGCATATGTGCAGAAACTATTTCGGGATGTCACCGATGATGGTAGGCCCAGGTATTAAAACAGGCATTAATATCAAATATGAAAATCCGCGTGAGCTCGGCAGCGATCGTATTGCCAACGCCGTGGCAGCCTATGAAGAATATGGCGGCCCGTGTATCTTTATCGATTTCGGAACGGCGACCACCTTTGGCGCAATTGATGAAGCCGGCTGTTTTCTGGGCGGATGCATCAGCCCGGGCATTAAGCTTTCCAGCGAAGCGCTGGTGGGCAATGCGTCCAAGCTGCCTCGGTTTGAGCTCATCAAGCCGGAGACTGTTATCGGCCGCACAACCATTACCAACTTGCAATCCGGTATCATTTATGGCACCATTGGTCTGGTGGATTATATCGTCAAGCGTATGCGTGCCGAGCTGGGCGCGCCCAATGCCACGGTGGTGGCTACCGGCGGGCTGGCGGTGCTGATTAAGCAGGATGATCAGGTAATCGACCATTTTGACGGCCTGCTGACCCTGAAAGGACTTCGGATCCTATACCACCGCAATCGAAAACACGAGAGGAAGGCATAGAATGATCAAAAAAGTCACCATCGGATTTCTGGGGTGCGGCAATGTAGGCAGCGGTGTATGGCGGCTGTTGGAGGGATTTGCAAGCGATATTGCGCACCGTGCCGGATTGACATTTTATGTGAAAAAGGTTTTGGTGCGTTCGCTGGATAAAAAGCGGGATATCGCATTCCCGCCAGGCGTGCTGACCGCTGATCCGGCGGACGTGCTGGACGACCCCGAAATTGAGATGGTGGTTGAATTTTTGGGCGGGGAAGAGCCTGCCTATACCTATATGCTTCATGCGCTAAAAAACGGAAAGACCGTAGTAACGGCCAACAAAGTGGCCTTTGCGCTGCACTGGCATGAGCTGCAAAAGGCAGCAAAGAAATCCGGCGCCGGACTGTACTATGAAGCAGCGGTATGCGCGGCGATCCCCATCATTCATTCGCTGGAGGAAAGCCTGCAGGCTAATCGTATTTCCAAAGTGCTGGGAATTATTAACGGAACGACAAACTATATCCTAAGCCGCATGAGCAAGGAGAACGCCGATTATGAGGTTGTGCTCAAGGATGCCCAGCGTCTTGGGTTGGCCGAACCGGATCCTTCCTCCGATGTTGAGGGATTGGACGCCGCTTACAAGCTCAGCATTCTTGCATCCATTGCGTTCCATGGGCGTGTACCGTTTGAAGATGTGTTTGTGGAAGGTATAACCGATATTACAGCCGAGGATATCCGCTGCGGTGAGGAGCTCGGCTATACATTGAAGCTCCTTGCCATTGCCAAACGCAGTGGGTTGAATGTGGAAACACGTGTGCATCCCACCTTTATTCCCAGTGACCATCCGCTGGCCAATGTAAACGGCTCGTTTAACGCTGTGTATCTGTACGGCCATGCCTGCAAGGAAATGATGCTGCTGGGCAGAGGTGCGGGGGATATGCCGACCGCGAGCGCGATCGTGAGTGATCTGGAGCGTGCCGCGACAACGGTAAAACACCGCTACCCGACATTTGCCAATGAGCTTAACCCAAAGGTAGCGCTGATAAACAATAAAGACTGGCAGTGCCCGTTCTATATCCGTATGATGGCAACGGACGAGCCCGGCGTACTGGGCGCGATTGCGATTGCGTTTGCCAACGCAGGCGTCAGCCTTGCCGCGGTACAGCAAAAAGGCGAACAGGTAAGCGGACGCGTAACGCTGGTGATTATTACGCATGTTGCACATGAAAAAGATGTCCAGGCCGCGCTGCAATCGATCGACGCGCAGACGGCGACGCTAGCCAGTATTATCCGTGTCGAGCAGGAAAAACCCGCTGACCAGGACAATGAAATGGAGACGTTATGAATAAAGTGCTGCTGACCGTTGCCGTTGCGGCAATCGGGTATCTTTTAGGCTGCATTTCTACCGGTATCATTATCAGCCGGAATGCCGGTGTGAATATCCGCAACGCGGGTAGCAAAAACACAGGCGCAAGTAATGTGCTGCGTGTGCTGGGCCTTCGGCGCGGACTGATTACGTTTTTAGGCGATTTCGCAAAAGCTGCCGCTGCGTGCTGGATTGGCAGCCTGCTGCTGCCGGGGACGACATTTGGTATTGAGCGTTTTGGGATAATGATCGGCGGAATTGCCGTAATTATCGGGCATAATTGGCCTTGCTTTTATTCCTTCAAGGGCGGCAAAGGCATAGCCTCTTCCACAGCGGTAATATTGTTTATGAATCCGGTGCTGGGGCTGATCGGGATAGCAAGCTTTATCCTGGTGCTGCTGCTGACGCGCTACATCAGCCTGAGCAGCATGACGATGCTGTTTACGTACTTTGTGCTGACCTGTGTGTTTCACTTTGACCAGTGGTTTGCCTGCGTGTTTGCCGGCTTGCTGCTTGTTATTGCGGTATACAGGCACAGGGAAAATATCAAACGTCTGCTACATGGCAATGAGAATAAAATTAATTTGAAGAAGAAATCCGATAAACCGTAAGCATAGGGGAATTATAAGATCAGCATAGCGTCCCCAAAGGAGAAAAACCGATACTTCTGCTCTACAGCGATGCGATAAACACGCATCGCTTCTTCTGTACCGGTCAAAGCCGATACCAGCATAAGAAGCGTGCTCTCCGGCAGATGAAAATTGGTGACCAGCGCGTCTACCGCGCGGAAGGTGTATCCGGGTGTGATAAAAATGCTCGTGTCGCCGCGCTGCGCCTGTACTATGCCGTGTGCATCGGTTACCGATTCCAGCGTGCGAACACTGGTGGTGCCTACGCAAACGCAGCGATGGCCGGATTGGCGCGCGGTATTGATGCGCATAGCGGAATCATAGGATACATCGTAAAACTCCGAGTGCATATGGTGATCCTCTACGTTCTCCGCAGATACAGGTCGGAATGTGCCAAGCCCGACATGCAGCAAAATGGGAACGATATCAACCCCATGATTGCGGATGCGCTCCAGCAGCTGCGGCGTGAAGTGCAGGCCTGCCGTAGGTGCGGCGGCGCTGCCTTCCTGTTTGGCATATACGGTCTGATATTGGCTGTTGTCCTGAATTTGTGTTTGAATATAGGGTGGCAGCGGCATCTGACCAAGCTTATCCAACAGGGATTCAAAAACCCCCTGATAATGGAACCGAACCAACCGCAATCCCTGATCCAGCGTGGTCAGGATTTCCGCACGTAACTCGCCGTTGCCAAACGAACAAAACGTGCCGGGTTTCAGCCGTCTGCCAGGTCGGACAAGCGCTTCCCAATCGGTTTGATTGGTTTGTTTTAATAGAAGAACTTCCACCGGAACGCCGGAGCATTCTTTGATGCCGAGCAGTCTGGCGGGGATGACCTTGGTATTGTTGAGCACCAGTGCATCGCCTGCCTGCAGAAAATCAGGCAAATCATAAAAATGCAGATGCTGGATGGATTGGTCTTTGCGATTGTAAACCAGAAGCCTTGAGTGATCACGAGGGTTCATTGGTGTTTGTGCGATCAGTTCCTGTGGGAGATCATAATGAAAATCACTTGTTTTCAACCGTTATATCCTCATTTGCTGTTCATTTACATCGGGGGAATCGTCAAGGGGTGCTCGGTCCAAATGTTCGTACGCTGCCTTGGTTACAATCCGGCCTCGGGGTGTGCGGATGATAAATCCAAGCTGCATTAGGTAAGGCTCATAAACGTCTTCAATGGTGTTTACATCCTCACCTGTCATCGCGCTCAATGTTTCCAGCCCCACAGGTCCGCCGGCAACTTTATCGATCATAGTCAGGAGCATCGTGCGGTCCACACGATCTAGGCCGATTTGGTCCACATCCAGCAGGTTAAGCGCATCCCTTGCGGAATCCAGCGTAATGCATCCGTCACACTTGACCTGTGCGTAGTCCCGCACCCGCCGCAGCATGCGGTTGGCGATACGCGGAGTACCGCGGCTGCGTGAAGCAATTTCCAGGATACCGTCGTCCTCGCACGGAACGCTCAGGATGTTGGCGTTTCGTTTCAATATCTGGGATAGCTCTTGGTTGGAATATAGCTCCAGTCTGAACAGCATACCAAAGCGATCCCTAAGCGGTGCGGAGATCAGCCCGGGCCGTGTAGTGGCACCGACAAGGGTGAACTTCGGTAAATCCAGCCGAATGCTGCGAGCGGACGGTCCTTTGCCGATCATGATGTCCAGCGCACAGTCCTCCATGGCGGGATAGAGCACCTCTTCCACAGAGCGGCTCAAGCGGTGAATCTCGTCGATAAACAGCAGGTCACCGTCGTTTAAATTGGTTAATATGCTTGCCAGATCGCCGGGACGGTCGATAGCGGGGCCGCTGGTAATGCGGATATTCTGGCCCATTTCAGCGGCGATGATTCCGGCCAATGTGGTTTTCCCAAGTCCGGGAGGGCCATATAGCAGCAGATGGTCAATCGCTTCCCGACGTTCCAGCGCGGCTTTGATCGAGATGCGAAGATTTTTCTTGATAGGTTCCTGGCCAACGTAGTCCCGCAGGCTTTTCGGACGCAGCGAAAGCTCCTGCTCGTCATCGCCCTGGCGAAACCCTGTTGATATCAAACGATCGTCGTCTGTCATGATCGTGCTCCTTTATCCTGTTACTGCTTTTGCGCCATATACCGCAGCGCCAGCTTGATTAATTCATCCGTCGTATCCGCCTGGCCTTTGACGTTTTTAATCGCATCAGCAGCCTCCACCGGCGAATACCCAAGAGATTTCAGCGCCAGGATTGCTTCGCTGATGGTATCCTGGGCAGCGGTATCCATCTGGGCAACGGTATAAATTTCTGAATCTGTGTCCATTGAAAGCGCTTCTTTTGCAAGCTTGTCTTTTAACTCCAGTGAAATGCGCTGCGCGGTTTTTTTGCCGATGCCCTGCGCACGGCTGAGCAGTGCAACATCGCCGGTCAGGATGGCCAGCCGTAAATCCGCAAGGGGCAGGCTGCCGAGAATGCCGACAGCGGATTTTGGTCCGACGCCGCTGACGGATATTAAGCTAAGAAACAGGTCCCGCTCATCACGTGCCAAAAATCCGTACAGCTCCATCGCGTCGTCCCGCACAATCAGGTGCGTATACAGCGAACAGGGCTGACCGGCAGCAGGCACGGCTGCGATTGTATTCATGCTGCAAAAAAGGCGAAATCCAATTCCGTTGGACAGCAGAACAATATCATTCGCGGATTTTTCGTATACCGTTCCTTCAATGAGCGCAATCATAATCTGACCTCATTTCATGATAAACTGACCGCGTACCGTGCCCATCGCGGCATGGGTAAGGGCAATGGCAAGCGCATCGGCGGCATCATCGGGCTTTGCAATCGTGTCCATGGACAGCAGCAGTTTAACCATTTCCTGTATCTGGCGCTTATCGGCACGGCCATAGCCGGTCAACGCCTGCTTTACCTGCATGGGCGTATATTCGTATACATTGTCGGTATAATCCGCGGACAGCGCAACACATACGCCTCTGGCGGCGCCGACTGTGAGGGCGGTGGTTACGTTTCTGGCAAAAAACAGTTCCTCAAATGCGATTTCATCCGGAGTATATTTTTGGAGCAGGGCTGAAAACTGCGTATGAATTGCCAATAACCGTTTGGGAAACGGCATATCGGCAGGCGTTAAGATGCAGCCGTAATCCACCAGTTGCTGCTTGTTTTGCCTGTCCGTAACAACGCCCCAGCCCAGAGTTGCCAACCCGGGATCAATACCAAGGATAACCATCAAAGACCTCCCGAAATTCCTTTTCATCATACGGGGTTACGGGTTCTTTGTCAATTGCCGTATACTGTGTATTATAACAGAAAACGGAAGAAATAGCAAACAAACGTTCTATTGTATGAAGCTATGAAACAGCATAAAATAAAGTAAAGACGACAGTGGAAAGGAACACGGATGAACACCTATAAAACCTTGTATACCACAGCACAGGAAGAGTATATTGTGCAGAAGAGCCGCTTTATCTGCCATGCTGCGCCGGTATCAAGCACGGAAGACGCATTGGCATATTTGGAGGAAATACGAAAAGAGCACAGAAGCGCAAGCCATAACTGCTTTGCCTATATTATCGGCCAAAACAAGGGGATCATTCGCTACAGCGATGACGGCGAGCCTTCGGGAACGGCAGGCAAACCTATCGCCGAGGTAATGATCGCCAAGGATGTAGTTGACTCCATCGTGGTGATAACGCGGTATTTCGGCGGTATATTGCTGGGAGCGGGCGGACTGGTGCGCGCCTATGCCCATAGCGCGGCCCTGGCGCTGGATACTGCCGGTATTTGTGAAATGCATGAGACCGCCAGACGGAGCCTCAACATCACATACCCATTATGGGATCGGGTAGACCATGCCCTGAAAGCGTTGCCTGTTATTGTGGAAAAAATAGACTACGCGGCAAACATAACCGTATCCTTCTTGGTTCGTGAAGGCGACGACACATGGATTATTATGGAACTGATGAAGATTACAGACGGTAAGATGGAATCGGATAAGGAACAAACGTTGTTTTATCACCCGTGGGGCAGCAAAGAAAAAGCCTGAAAAGACTAACTTGAATGTCAGGCAGTTTCTGGCTTTACACTAAATATTATGTTAAGGTAAAAAGAATAAGAAGTACTTTTATCAGTTCATGCCTACTAAGGATAAAGCGGAAGCAAAGCAATGATTAAAGATATTGCGGAGACATGCTTACATAGCGGAGATTCCTGAAGTATGCCGCATGTCTGGCAATGTTAAAGCACTGGGAGCCTTACATCCTGAACCGTTTGGCTGCCCCTATACCAACGGTTTTATCGAAGGCTGCAACAACACGATTAAAATCCTGAAACGAATTGCTAACGTCTATTGAACTTTCATAACTTTCGCTACCGTATCTTACTCACCTTTCACGCCAAAGAGGCATCCGCCTCTTAGCGAATGC
>Ga0116152_10004105_pt1 | contig 11552 bp, 9 predicted proteins | sample AD_UKC119_MetaG_FD_89894 | JGI IMG/M metagenome (GOLD analysis project Ga0116152, IMG submission 89894) | Active sludge microbial communities of municipal wastewater-treating anaerobic digesters from Hong Kong - AD_UKC119_MetaG | ecosystem: Engineered > Bioreactor > Anaerobic > Digestate...
GTAACGAAGCAGTTGCCAGAGGTGCCTTTGAAGCAGGCGTAAAAGTAGCTTCCGGTTTTCCGGGTACACCTTCTACCGAAGTAATGGATTATACCAAACACAGTTATCCTGATATCTATTGTGAATGGTCCACCAACGAAAAAGTAGGTTTGGAAGTAGCTATTGGTGCTTCTTTTGCCGGTTATCGTAGCTTTGCAGTAATGAAAACAGTAGGACTCCATGTGGCTGCTGATGCTTTGGGTGGCGCTGCCGGAAGTCAAATTAACGGAGGATTGGTACTGGTTGTTGGCGATGACGTTGGTCGAATTGCCGGCGATGATTATAACGATGTTCGTCATTATGGGAACATGTTTAATATTCCGGTATTGGAGCCGGCCGACAGTCAGGAAGCGAAAGACCTGATGATAAAAGCCTTTGAAATCAGCGAAGAATATACTACCCCGGTTATTCTTAAAATCACCTCAGTAATATGTAAAACTACCAGTGCTGTTGCTATTGATGAAAACTACACGTATCAGGTAAAATGCAGAAATAAATATAAGATAAGTTTCAGCAAGGTTATCATGACCACCATGATGATGAATGCCAAAGGCTCGGAGCATCCAAAACTGACCAAATGTTTTAATGATTTTCCGGCACACATGAAGCGACTTGCTGCTGACTGCAATGACTTTGATATCAACAGACTGGAATTAAATGGTAAAAAGATTGGAGTAGTTACTGCTGGTACGCCATATTTTTACACGAAAGAGGTGTTACCCGATGCATCGATATTAAAAGTGGGGATGGTGATGCCCTTGCCCGAAAAACTTATTCGTCAACTGGCTGATCATGTCGATCAACTTTATGTGATTGAAGATGGACATGATTTGATGGAAAAGAATATCAAGGATTTGGGTGTTTCGGTAATTGGAAAAGCATTATTTCCCAAGTTCCCTGAAATGACTCGTTTTACGCCGGATATTATTGAGGAAAAACTCATTCCTGAAGCGCCAAAAAGAGAGGTTATGGACGGTATTCCTTTCCGTTTGCCGGTGAGTTGTGCCGGATGTTCCCATCTTTTTATATCCGAGATATTAAGAAAACATAAAATCAAAGCAGCTGCCGATGTTACCTGTGGGTTGATTGGTTGTTTCCCTCACATGGAAACCTATTCGTTGCAAAAATGCATGGGATCAAGCATTGCGCTGGCGCATGGCTATAACGTGGCAACAGATCACAAAGAAAAGTTTGTAGCTATGATTGGTGATGGCGGTTTCTGGGCAACGGGAATTAACGGACTAATGAATCTTATTTTCAATGATAGTCAGTCAACCACAATTATTGTTGATAATAGCTGCTTGGCTATGACAGGCGGTCAACATATAGCTTCAAGCGATTTTGGGTTTAATTATAAACCTGATAATAAACTGGAAATTGCTAAAGTATGCGAAGCAATCGGCGTAAAAGACATTGTAACAGTAGATGCTTATGAATTTGAAAACCTCGAAAAGGTTATTCTGAACGCAGTAAAATCAAATACAAATTCAGTAGTTATTGTACAAAAACCTTGTGTTACGCGATTTAAACTTCCGAAAGGAGATGCATATTCTATTGATCAGGATCTTTGTACGCAATGCCGAAAGTGTATCAATATCGGATGTTTAGCTATAGAGAGTAAAAAAACAAAGGACGGAAAAGTTGAAATAGTTATTAACGAGGATCTTTGTGTAGGATGTGGATTGTGTTCAACAGCTTGTAAGTTTGAAGCCATAAAATTATAAAAATGCAGGATACAGGTAAAAATATTATCATAGCTGGTGTGGGAGGACAAGGGATTCTCCTTTTCAGCAACCTCTTAAGCAAGTATTACATAAAACTTGGTTATGAGTTAAAAATATCAGACGTTATTGGGTTAGGACAACGTGGTGGAGGTGTCGAAAGCCATTTCCGCTATTCAACCAAACCAGTGTTATCACCATTTATTAAATCTGGTGATGTGGATTATCTGTTATCTTTCGAACAAACCGAAACACTCCGGTATTTGCATTGTATGAAAGATGATGGCATCATTTTTTCAAGTACTTATGAGTTATCTACTTCCAGTGTAAACACCCGACTGGAAAAAGATATGCCGGAATCTAAAACAGAGCTAATAAAGAATTGCGGAAAGAAAACTTTTATTGTCGATCCAGATGAAAACAAAAGTCCTGATTTTGACATAAGTAAAATGATGAATATCGTTATGCTGGCCATTTATGCCGAATTCAGAGGTTACCCACACGATGAAATGATTCAAATAGTAAAAGAAAGTGTACCCGAAAAGTTTGTTGAAGGAAATCTAAAAGCATACGAAAAAGGGATAGCTATAGCCAGAACATTATAAAACTGTCCCTAACCTCTGAAGGAGTAAGAAAGTAATGTAGTTAAGTTCCCCTTCAGGGGTTAGGGGTCATATTTACTATTATGAAATTACCTGAAGGTGTAATACTGCTCGATAGTTTAGGAGATATTTATCCTGACAATTCAAGTCCGATACTTGTATGTGCATCACATTGTGGTGATAACGGCACTTTTGCACGGAAGTTGAAAAAATGCGGTGTGAAAGCAGTTTTTCTCAACAATGCCGGGATTGGTAAAAATCAGGCCGGTATCAGTGGCCTTCCGTTTTATGATTCGGAAGGTATTCTGGCTTGTGCTGTGGATCACTTCAGTGCCGAAATTGGAGTTGCTGCTGATACATGGGAAAGTGGAATTATAAGTTATACCAATAGCCTCGCCGAAGAAGCTGGAATCCGGGTTGGTGATTCAGTTCAAAATGCCGTTGTAAAAATTCTTCCTGTTATTCATCAACTCACTTCGATTCAACATACTACAGTTGTTGAGTCTTCCAATGTGAATAAAAATCACCAGAAACTATTCCAGATTGAAATTGTAGGTAAAATAATAACTGTAGCTGACAGTATCACATTTTTAGCCGAAGATAACAAGGGTGATATTCTTGTATGTGGCTCACATGGCGGTGTAAGTGCCGGACATTATGCAATGAAACATCAACTGAAAGCCGTGTTTTTTAATGATGCAGGGATAGGAAAAAACAACGCCGGAATAAAATGTCTTGATTCTCTCAGTGAAGCCGGAATACTTGCATGCACGGTTGACTGCATGAGCGCCGAAATTTTTAATGGACAGGATATGCTTGAAAATGGAATAATTACAGTTTGCAATCAACTGGCAAAGAGCAAAAACATCAAGGAAAAAATAACGGTGAAAGAAGCAATTGAATTAATTTAGTTAGCTGTTTAACCACATCATCTCTTCTTTATTTTTTTATTATTTGATCAAATTTTGCATAAATTCCATGCCTTTCAATAAACCATAACTTCCTTTTTCGCAGGCATCTTCATCATAAGATTGTACAGAATCGGGAGTTTCGCCGGGACGATAAATTATAAATGGAACAGGTTTCTTTGTATGCGTACGAATGGCACAAGGCGTTGGATGGTCTGGAAGGATAGCGATCGTCACTGGTTCATTCCATTTTGATACTTCATCAAAAACTGGCTTTACAATACGTGAATCAAGGTATTCAATTGTTTTTATCTTTAATTCAACATCTCCTTCGTGACCGGCTTCATCGCTGGCTTCGATATGCAAATACACAAAATCATCTTCTTTTAATGCCTCGATGGCAGCCTGTGCTTTTCCTTCGTAATTTGTATTATAAAGTCCCGTAGCACCCGGTACCAAAATTACTTTCAATCCCGCATATACGCCAATTCCGCGAATTAAATCCACCGCTGAAATTACAGAACCACTTTTCAGATTATAAAGTTCTAGCAAAGTCTTCATATCTGGTTTGTAGCCCGGCGACCATGGCCATATACTGTTGGCTTTATCTTTTCCGGCAGCAGCACGTTTTAAATTTATAGAATGATTTTCAAGCAGATGCTGCGATTTCAGAATCAGTTCATTCAACAAATCAGCTGTTAATTTTGCTTCTTCATTTTCATTTTTAATCATTACATCTGCAAACGGAGTTCCGGGAACATCATGAGGTGGAGTACAACTTATCTTTTTATTTCCATCTTTAATTTTCAGTAAATGGCGATACGAAACACCCGGGAAAAAGTGAATCTGATCGTTTCCAAGCTCTTTTTGTAAAAAAAGAATCAACTCTTCGGCTTCTTCATTACTGATATGTCCGGCTGAGTGATTTTTGATTTTACCATTTTCAATGCAAATCAGGTTGCAGCGCATAGCCATTTCGCCAGCTTCAATATTCACTCCCTTGCTTGCTGCTTCCAGTGATCCGCGTCCTTCAAAAACTTTTGGAACATCATAACCCATTACGCTCAAGTTAGCAATTTCACTTCCGGGAGCAAAACCTTCAGGTATAGTATCAAGCATACCACAACGACCTAACGCCACTATTTTATCTATAGTAGGTTTGTTTGCCGCTTGCAGACATGTTTTATTATTAAGCGATGTAATTGGTTCATCTGCCATTCCATCACCGAGAATTATTAAGTATTTCATGTATAAAATTACCCCTAACCCCAAAGAAGGATTAAGATTCATTTGAAATTTAATTTACTATATCTCCCTGAAATAGTCCCCTTCAGGGGTTCGGGGTTATAAAAAATCTTTATAATCAGGTAAGCATTTCTCAAATTTTGCAATTGCTTCTTCTAAAGTCGTGTAGCTTTCGCCTCCGGCAGCATTTAAATGTCCGCCACCGTTAAACACATCAGATGCAACTTTGTTTGCAGGGAAAGTCCCGATAGAACGTAAAGAGACCTTTATACGTTCAGGTTCTTCGCGTAAAAATACAGAGAAAATCACATTCTCTATTTGTAATGGCATGTTTACCAAACCTTCAGTGTCGCCGGTTCTGTATTCAAATCGTTGAAGTTCTTCGGCTGAAAGTGTTATCAAAGCGGCTTTGAATTCCGGATAAACTTTCATCTTTTCGTACAAAGCAAATCCGGTAAGTCTCATTCTGCTTTCGTTTGATGTACAGTAAATCTTTCTGTAGATTTCATCTTTATCAACGCCGATTTTTACTAATTCGCTTACAATATTATAAATTTCAGGATTGTTTGAATTGTATGTAAATGCGCCTGTGTCTGTCATCATACCTGTCAGAATGGCTTCGGCGCCTCCAAGATTAATTTTCGCGAAATCTCCCATGCGGCAAATCAATCTGAAAATTAATTCACTTGTTGAAGAAATTTCAGGATATGAAATAGTTACAGCAGCAAAATTATTAGGGTGCAAATGATGATCGATTAGGATTTTTTTCGCTTTAGTTTCTTTAAGCGCTTTTTCCATGTTTCCAACACGCGATAAAGTGTTGAAATCGAGCGTGAAAATTAAATCGGAATTATTTAAAAATTTTTCAGATAATTCCTGTGATTCGTTGAAAACCAATACGCATTCAGTGCCGGGCATCCACTTCAAAAACCAGGGTAGTTCATCCGGAACAATAACAACAGGTTCCTTCTCAATCGTCATCAGATAATGCCAAAGCCCAAGGGCTGAACCCATGGCATCACCGTCGGGGCCGGAGTGAACTACAATTGAAATTTTATCCGAAGTGTTGATTAATTTCTCGGTTTTGTGAATTAATTCTTCAGAAATAATTTTTGAAATCATTGATTTGGTTTTGAATTGAGTACAAAAATAACAAAAAAATCACTATAAACATAAGTGAGTGAAATGGCTTAGTGATTAAAGTTAAGGATATAAGCTCTGTTTTCATTTAATGCATAAAACCTGATATTTTTTTTATTACAGGTTTGCTTTATTTGTTGGGTGTACCATTCGGAAATGGTTTTATCCACTATAATTTCCGTTGGTGTTATGCAATTTAATATATCATTAATGCGGGGTTTTAGTTTGTTGCCGATGATAAGATAATCAATTTTTAAAGGTGTATTTGAAGTTTTTTTATTAAAGTTTTCATCAGTTAGTATTAAGAATTTCTTATCGTTGAAATATGCAAATCCATTATTAAACCATTGTTTCTCTTCTACTTTTTCTGCATTTATAAGCTTATTTGCCAAGATAAAATTTCCTGAAACACGAGAATAAGCTGTACTGTCGGTTGTAAAAACAAAATTTCTTCCGTTTTTGATAAAACTTACATGTGTATTTGTATTATCCGAAAATACCAACACTTCATTTATTTTTTGACAGTTTAAGGTACGATGAAGATTAATTTCTGAAAAAATCAGAAGAGAAATTAATGTCAAAAGGAGAGGAATAAACTTTTTGTTTGACAAATAGATTGTAAACAGAGCAATTGCAACATAAATTAATAACAATTGCCAAAAATCAATATAGGTTATCGTGAGTGAAAAGGGCAAATGGTGAATTTTCTCGATTGAAAAATTTAATGCAATAAGCAAGCTTTTTAAAATAAAAGCAATTGCAGTTGAAATATAAGGAACAGGAGAAAAAACAAACAAAGCAACGGCAGTGTAAATGATAAATGTTGCGATAGGAATTGCTAAAAGGTTTGTAATAAAAAAGTAATTGGGGAACTGATGAAAATAGAAAATTGAGAAAGGCGCTGTTCCGATTTGAGCTGCCAACGAAACAGCCGTTAAATCCCACATCCATTTCAATGGTTTTACGGTAATTGTCAATAATTTTGAAATTTTTGGTTGAAAATACACAATGGCAACTACCGCGCTGAAACTCAACTGAAATCCCACATCGAAAAGAAAAAATGGATTAACAAGCAACATAAAAAATGCCGACATGGAAATGGTGTTATAAATCTGTGCTTTGCGCTCAAGCCCGGTTCCTAAAGCAATCAGTGAGAACATTAAAGTTGCTCTGATTACCGAAGGCGGTAAACCTGTAATAAAGGCGTAAAACCATAGAAATAAAATGATTAAACTGGTTTTGAGAAGTTTTAATTTTGTTGATTTTCCTAAAAAACTGAATGCAAAAACAAGAACTATATAAATTATACCTACATGTAATCCACTAACAGCGAGTATATGCATTCCACCACTGGTAGTATAATTTTGTCGAAGTTCAGGATGCAGTGCATCTTTGCTGCCAAGCGTAAGCGCTGCAAGAACTGCAAATTCATCGCCGGAAATTCCAAACTTCCGGTAAATTTTCATTAATTTCTCCTGTGTTTTCTCAGCAGTTCTGATTAATGAAAAATTCGTGTTTTGTCCGTATTTCTGCCAATATCCGGAAGGAATATAAGTTGTTGCACCAATTTCCTGACGTTGAAGGTATGACGCATAATCAAATCCATTTGGGTTTATAACACCATCAGGTTTTTTGAAAGTTGTATTAGTAATCAGTCTGTCGCCGGATGTAAGATTTTGTGAAGCACTGTCTTTTGCAATATATATCAGGGCTTTTTCTTTTGCTGAATGAAACTTTCCTGCGGAATCAATACGGGATAAAACTTTAACTCTGCATAGAAATGAGTTCGTTTTTTCAATGGGAATCTCGGTAAGTTCAATTGAAAAAGTACTTTTAATGTTTATGTCCAAAAAGTCACTCTTATTTTGTTTTTGGCAGGTCAGAAAAACTCCTGTCGAAAACAGTAAAAGAAATAAGCCTATTCCAAAAATCCATCTGTATTTGAAGTTTGATTTCTTATTTCTTAAAAACCAGGATAAGACTATTAAGATAACCGAGAAAGAAAAAATGATGGATATTAAAAAAGATACATAACCTTCATTCTGAGGGAAAATATAAAAGAAAATTATACCTGCAATAAGAGGTATAAGTAAACGGAAAAACGGATTATTCAACAGAAAAGACATAAGGAATCGATTTAAGGTTTCTTTTGTTTAAAGATTTAAGTGCTATTTCAATACCATTTATCAGTCCAAATTTTAAATTACTATTTCAATAAATTCCATCTTTGCCTAATAAAAGTCTCGATTTTAAGCAATTTGAATTTGCTTGTCATTAACTTTAACGTTAAATTGAACATCAGCTTTTAATGCGCTAAATACTTTCATAATCGTTTCAATAGTAGCGCTATTGGCATGATTTTCAAGTTTAGAAATCTGAGATTTATTCACGCCAATAATTTTCCCCAATTCTTCCTGAGTCATATTTCTTTCTTTACGGGTTGCTTTAATCATTCTGCCCAAAAGTTCCATTCTCAACTCATATTCATAGGCATCTCTCTCAGGAGTTCCATTTGTACCTATATATTTGTCTTCCATTTCGGATAAAGTGTACTGTTTCATTTGTAGTTGTTCGTTTGTTTTCCTTTGAAATATTCTTCCCTAATTCTTCCAGCACGTTCAATTTCGTTTTTAGGCGTTTTAGAAGTTTTTTTTATAAATCCGTTGGTTGCTAAAACCAATGTCTTTGATTTGTTTGACTTGTCCCAAAATGCGAGTATTCTAATTTGTTGTCCGGAATATTTCGTTCTGAATTCCCAAATTTCATTGTTTAATTTTTTGAAAAGTTCAGGATCATTTGTTTGTTCGGCAATGCGGATATTGAACATAATTTTTTGTTGAGATTTTCTATCCAGCGTTTGTATAAACTTATCAACATCTTCCAAAAATATAGTTTCAAAAAACTGCATTAAATTCAATTTTAGTGTAAAGTTAATATATAAGTTTCAAAATATAGCAACAATTGGAAAGCGAAATTGATTTAAGTTTTATTCAGGTGAGTGGTGTTTTCTTGAAAGTTTCAAAACTGACAGGTTTGTAAAGCCTGTCAGGTAGATTTATAAGTTAGTTTTTTATTATGAATTTTGTAGATAAAGCGATATAAATCCTTCAAAAAAATTATCTTGCCCCGCTTTTACATTCAAATTTTTCCATTTCTTCTCGTTCGATATCTCTATAACCACTCAGTCGCATAAGCATTTCATCAAAATCAACCAGATGAGCATCAAATTCAGGACCATCAACACAAACAAATTTGGTCTTTCCTCCAACAGAAACACGGCAAGCGCCACACATGCCCGTTCCATCCACCATGATGGTATTCAATGATGCCATTGTCGGGATTTCATATTTTTTTGTGAGTAAACTTACGAATTTCATCATAATAGCCGGACCAATTGTAACGCATAAATCAACTTTTTCACGGTTGATAACACTTTCTACGCCGTTTGTTACAAGTCCTTTTGTTCCGTAAGAACCGTCATCTGTCATAATAATAACTTCGTCAGAAAGCGCTTTCATTTGTTCTTCAAGAATGATAAGTTCCTTTGTGCGCGCTGCAAGTACACTGATTACTTTATTACCTGCTTTTTTCATCGCTGCAACTATTGGAAGCATTGGCGCTGTACCAACGCCACCACAGGCACAAACCACTGTTCCATAGTTTTCGATATGAGTGGCTTTCCCAAGTGGACCGACCATATCGGTAATAAATTCTCCTTCGTTCAGGGCGCATAACTTGGTAGAAGAAACACCCATTTTTTGTACTACTAAAGTAATCGTACCTTTTTGTATGTCAGAATCGGCAATTGTCAAAGGTATTCTTTCTCCTTTTTCACCCACTTTAACCATAACGAAATGACCCGCTTTTCGGGATTTGGCAATCAGTGGCGCTTCTACTTCAAATTTTATTACTTTTTCTGAGAAGTATTCTTTTTTTACTATTTTGTTCATTTGGAATTAGATATATATGATTTCAAATTATTTTTCAGGAAAAGTTAATCGGTGAGGAATAGAATTACTTTTTCGACTGATTTTTGGCAAACCGGACAAAATGTTTTCGCTTCATTTGTCCTCATACGGCAATCGTAACATGGTCTGTACATTCCTTTTGTCAAATATCCGCCACCTTCAAAAACTCCGATTTTTGATTTATTTTCTTCGGTAACAGGCGTTGGAATTTCTACCGAAGGATCTACGTCAGTTTTCCATTTTATATCGAAATTTACCAAAGATGTAATATTCGGTTCCCAAGGTTCCTGTTTTAGATCATACATTCCATCGAGCACGTCAGCGCCTTCCCTGAAATATTCATCGGCAAGTCCGGCAAATGAATGTCCGAATTCATGCACTTCAACTTCAGTTTGTGCTCTTTTGCTTCCGGCTGAAGCCAATGTGTAGAAATTATAAATTCCACCTCCGCCATATTCGGAAGTGTTAGCAAGAATGTAAATGGCATCGTAAGGAACCAAACCTGCAAAATCACGAATGCGGAAAACATTTGGCGAGGTTAAATAACGTGGTTCATAAAATGTAAAATAATGCGATCCGACTGCTGTGTTTTTCCAGTCATCTTTATGCGGCATCGAAATTCCTGACTCATCTGAAACAGATGCAATAGCATATACGTTGATCCGGTTTTTATAAGTAGTAAAAGGCTCATGTGTGTAAAGATTATCGGCAAGCTTTTGAGCATCTTTATAAAACTGATCCATTTCTATAGCAGTATAACCTTCAGCTATTACTGCAATATCAATTCCTTTATCAGGAGTAGTTGTTTTTACGATTTCCTTCACGGCAACATTTGAAACTGTTTTGTTGGAAATCATTTTATCGTCGGGTGAAAAAGTGAATGTCAGGAGGTTTTTCCAACTGTAAAGATCAGTTCTTTTATCGATTAAAACTTTTACAGCTTTCTTTGGAAATGGAAATTGGACAGTTTGTTCGAAACATTTGTTGACTTTTTTTGCTTCTGCTGTCGATTGCCATTCGTAATACAAAGTACTGAAACCTTCAGTGTAAATCAACTTGTTTGTAATGCTGTCGAAAACCTGAAATCTGTATTGACCTAAATTGAGATTTTCTGATAAATGTTTTTGACGTCCTCCCCATACAGGTTCTTTTTTTATTTTGACAAGATGAGCTGAAGTTTCTGTTTTATTTCCGCAAAACATGAAATCAATTCTGCAGGCAGAAGATGTGAAAAAGTCGCTGTATTGTTGTGAAAAGCCGTTAACTGTAAATAAATACAGAAAAACAATTATTAAAGATTTGGTTTTCATTTTTAATTGATATTTTGAGTTCACAAAGTAATAAAAAAAATGAATTCAAATTTAAATTTCTAATAAAAAATAGCTGTTATAAAGAAAATTAAAGAATGCTGAAAACATCATTTAATGATTTTATTATATATGTAGCCGTTTTGTTCTCGGTATTTTCATCTTTGTTTAACGGTAGATAAATCTGGTCTATCCCGGCATTTTGTGCTCCCATAATGTCGGCAGCATAACTGTCACCAATCATAATTGTTGATTCAGCAGTTGCATTATTTAAGCTCAAAGCATATTCAAAGATTTGTTTATCGGGTTTTAAAGCCCCTGCAGATTCAGATAAAACGATGTGTTTAAAATATTTCGCTATTCCGCTACTATTGATTTTCTTAAACTGGACTTCGGTAAAACCGTTCGAAATTATTGAAAGGGGATATTTTTCAAACAAATAATCAAGTAATTCTTTGGCATAAGGCATTAAACCCTTTTTAGTAGGAAGAATTTCAAGATATTGCCTTCCGATCTCGATGGCAAGGTCTAAATCATCTACACCCATTTTTGCAAGCGGATATCTGAATCGTTCGGCTTTCAGAAATTCCTGGGTAATTTCACCTTTGCCGTAAGCTTCCCA
>Ga0116152_10004109_pt1 | contig 11542 bp, 7 predicted proteins | sample AD_UKC119_MetaG_FD_89894 | JGI IMG/M metagenome (GOLD analysis project Ga0116152, IMG submission 89894) | Active sludge microbial communities of municipal wastewater-treating anaerobic digesters from Hong Kong - AD_UKC119_MetaG | ecosystem: Engineered > Bioreactor > Anaerobic > Digestate...
CCTTTCAGAAAAGCTTCTACTACCACTTCGTTGGCAGCATTCAGGATGCAAGGCATGTTGCCGCCCTTGTCCAAAGCCTCGAAGGCGAGTGCAAGGTTACGAAAAATTTTTGTATTGGGCGGTTCAAACGCTAAAGTTGGGTGGTCGAGAAAGTTAAAGCGAGGGAAAGTGCTGGTTATTCGCTTCGGAAATCCCAGTGCATACTGAATCGGAAGTTTCATGTCGGGAAGTCCCATTTGGGCTTTCATCGAACCATCTTCAAACTGAACGATGGAATGAATAATCGACTGTGGGTGAACGATTACATCAATTTTTGATGAAGGAAGTCCGAATAACCAGTGCGCTTCAATCACTTCAAATCCTTTGTTCATTAGTGTAGCCGAGTCGATGGTGATCTTTGCACCCATGTCCCAATTCGGATGATCCAAAGCATCTTCAACAGTCACATGTTTCAACTCCTCCGGCGACTTTTTCCGAAATGGCCCCCCTGAACAGGTCAGGTAAATTTTCTCTATTGGGTTCATGTATTCGCCAACCAAACACTGGAAAATGGCTGAATGTTCTGAATCAACAGGAAGCAGATCGACCTGTTTTTCGCGGGCTGTTTTGGTGATGATCTCACCTGCCACAACTAACGTTTCCTTATTTGCCAGAGCAATGGTTTTACCTGCTTTTACTGCATTGTAAGTAGGTATTAAACCCGAATAACCAACCATGGCAGTTAACACGAGGTCAACAGTTTCCATTTCAACCACCTGTGCCAGAGCTTCTGATCCTGCATATACTTTTATATCTTCATCTTTCAGTGCTCCTGCCACGTACGGGTATTTTTCTTTGTTGGCGATAACAACCACGTTCGGACGGAAGCGAATTGCCTGCCGGATTAAAAGATCAACATTGTTGTTAGCGGTGAGAACCTCTACTTCAAAAACATCAGGATTTTGTTCGATTACATCCAGCGCCTGAGTTCCGATCGAACCGGTGGATCCAAGAATTGCTATCCGTTTCTTCATACTAAAAATCAATAAAATTTTCAGGATCGATGGCAGTTCCATCATACCAAAGTTCGAAATGCAAGTGTGGCCCGGTCGATAATTCTCCGGTATTTCCAATGATTGCAATTGCTTCTCCGGCTCTTACTTTATCTCCGATATTTTTGAGCAATTCAGCGTTATGTTTGTAAACTGAAACTAAATTGGCGTCGTGCTGAATATAAATAACGTATCCGGTTTTTAACGTCCATCCTGAAAAAATAACTGTACCGTCGAGAACCGATGATATCCGGGCATTTGCTTCACTAACGATATCTATTCCGTAATGATCGGGTACAGTATTAAAATGTTCAGTTATTACTCCCTTTACCGGAATAAAAAAATGCATCTGACTTAAACCGGCATTGTTTTCGTCCACATTTTGAAGTGAAAGGTTTAATTGCTCAGCCAGCAGCTCATCGCGAAAGACCGAATCGTGATTGTATTCCTGAAATTCAATTTTTAAACTGGGCGTGTCTACTTCAGAAATCGGTTCATCTTCCGGAATTTCTCCTGATATGATGGCTTGAATTCCTTTAAAAAACTGATCGCGCTTTTGTAATTCATTTTCCAGCGAATCAACAACCAGTGCGTTACGCACTAACATCTGGCGGTATTCTGCTTTGGGATATCCCGGAATATATTCACGCAAACCCGTGGTTGCAATGAGCAGTATAACGAGGAACACAACAATTGCAGAAGCCAGGCTGGTGACAGTAAATACCTTCAACCTGGAAAGTTTCATGCTCCAAACCGACTGAAAAGTTGTATCGTTATATATAATCAGGCGATACTGATTCTTTAACTTGTTATAAAATTTTTGTTTTTCTTCCACCCCATATCTTTTAGGCCTACAAATTTAGAAAGAAAAGGGAATTAGTCCTGATTATTAGGATTTTTTAAGGATAAGTTTACTCGAATTAGGTTGCGGAATTTGAATCAGATGCCCTGCTTTTTTCAAAACAAACAAAAATCATTGCGAACTTTTTATTTTATTCGGTTCTTGTTGAATTCAAAATACGTTCAAAATATTATCTAATATGAAACTACTATTAATCAGCAACTCAACTATGCCGGGTGAACCTTACCTGGATTATCCAAAAAATGAAATAAAAAAATTCCTTAGCGAAAAATCTGTTACAGCTGTTTTTATCCCTTATGCAGCTGTTACTTTCTCTTTTGATACTTATGCTTCAAAAGTGGAAGAACGCTTTGCTGAAATAGGACACCATGTAATTGGAATTCATACTTTTTCAGATCCGATTGAAGCTATTAAAAATGCAGAGGCCATTGTTGTGGGCGGAGGAAATACCTGGCAGTTGGTTCGCATGTTAAATGAAAGGGGGTTGATGAAGGCAATTCGTGAAAAAGTGATGACCGGTACTCCTTACATCGGTTGGAGCGCCGGATCGAATGTCGCTTGTCCGACTTTACGAACTACCAACGATATGCCGATTATCGATCCGCTTGGTTTCGATTGTACCGGCCTTATCTCTTTTCAAATCAATCCTCATTATCTGGATGCATATCCTGACGGACATGCCGGAGAAACACGGGAACAACGAATTGAAGAATTCATCGAAATTAATCCGGATGTTTATGTGGCAGGGTTACGTGAAGGTTGCATGTTTAAACTGGAAAATGGAAAACTGGAATTGATTGGTATCAAATCGTGCCGGATATTCAAAAAAGGGCAGCAACCAATAGAGCTTTCTCCCGGTGATGATTTTAGCTTCTTAATGAAGTAATAACAAATAACATATTGTTTAGCCGGATGATTAATTTATCCGGCTTTTATTTGCATGAATATTCAATTTCCATTTAAGAATCAGCATTCTTATAGTTCCTGAAACAGAAAGGGATTTAGATCGGGTTTATTCATTGCCATGATATTGGTCATACATTATTTTTCGTTCCAAATGGACTTTATTTCGTAAGCATCGGCTTGAATAATACCCAGTTCACCACCATTGGTAAAAAGCATAACATCTTTTGACTTGGCATCTGCTTCGTACAGATTAGAAACAATGGCCTGACCATCGTTGGCATAAATTTCCAGGGAAGTGCGGTCCAGTATAATTTCCAGTTGAATTTTATTGTCAACCGGCAAAAGTGGTACAGTACTACCCAGCACCGTCAAAACCCCTCTTTTTACATTGTATAACACTTCTATTCCGGGATTTTTTGTTGAATGGCGAAGCATGAAGCCAAAGTTGTCTGATGTTTTCAGATCAAACTCTGCAATAATATGAAGGCAATCACCATTTACATTTTTCATCCGGTTTTGTTTAATTCCGGGGATCAGGTTTTTATCGGTCCACGAATCGTGTTTTCCATGCAATAGTTCAATTTCTTTGATTGGTTTGCGAATCAGCTTATAACCTGTTGCAAATTTTTTAACAGAGAGTTCGGAAGGGAAAGTCATTTGACCGTTAAAAGGCATGTCGGTGAAGGTACCGTTTCGTAAACAGGCAATTTGTAAAACACGTTTTTCTGTTTCTGGAAGATTATTCCAGGTTTGCGGAGCATAGTAATTTTTTCCCCAGTCGCTGGTCATTTTTCCTGAAGTTGGAGTGAATGTACTTCCATCAAAATTACCCATCAGATAGCTTCCTGTTCCATCAAATAAAATCCAGACTTTTTCGTCGGGCCGGTTAGTTACCGTAAATTCTACCAAATCGGGGTGGTCAAACATCCCCGGAAGATGGCTTTGGAATTGCCAGTCTATCAGATTATCAGAAGTGTAAAAGGATGTTCCTTTTGATGTTTCACTGTCTGAAAGCTTTCGGGATAAAAGCATCACCCATTTTTTTGTTTCTTCGTTCCAGAATATTTTGGGATCGCGTGCATCATCTGTTGAATCATAAGCTATAATCGGATTTTTTTCGTATTTCTGCCAGGTAAGTCCCTTGTCGTTACTGTACGCAAGTCGTTGTCCGGATTTATCACTTGTATAAAAGGCAACAAAGGTAGGAGTGTTTCCTTTTTGCTTCCCAAGTACGTTGTTTTTATCCACAATCACTGAGCCTGAAAGAACGGTGCTACTGTCTTTTTCTGAGGAATTTTCATCAGGAGATAGCGCAATAGGGAGATAATTCCAATGAATTAGATCACTGCTAACTGCATGTCCCCAGTGAGAATATCCTTCTTCATTACTTAGTGGATTGTATTGATAAAATAGATGGTATTCTCCATCCAGAAAAACTAGCCCTTCGGGAGCTCCCTGCCAGTTTTTTCCCGGCGAAAAGTGAAATTGCGGACGTAAAGGTTGTTTTTCATAATTTAATTCCTGACTGTAGGCGAATGTGCTAATAATCAGTAAAACAGAGAGTAATGTTGTTGATAAAAAGTTCATAAAAATATTGAGTATTGAAAATTTTCTTCCGATAAACTTAGAGAAAATATTTGCACAAATGAAAATAATATTTACATTTACAGCACAAACCCGTTAAGTATAAAACCGTTCTTTGATTGACGCTTTCAATTTCACGCTAATTTATTTCTTTATTCGGCTTACTGAAGATTTATCAGTATACAGAGAAAGTTATGCATAAACGATCAGTTAAATACCCTAATTACTGACTCGTTCAGGAAAATTATTCTGAATAATCAGAATTTTCCTTAGGCATATTTGGGAAATACCCGTCCCGAGTTTCAGCTATAAAAATGATCGTGTTAAACAAAGAATAAACAACTTTGTGATATAGAAAAACAAACCCAAGAGACGATACAGAAGTCGCTTTACCAAAAAAGATTAAGTTCTTTGTTTATTGAAAAAAAGTCTTAGAAATTAAACCGGACAAGTGTTACAAACCCACTGTTTCAGCTTTACAAACCCAATTGAAACAGGTACGCCGCCGGAAAAGTTTCGAAAACCATGTTGAAAGACCTTTGCGCTTATTGAGAATTCGACATGGCAATTTTAACAAACCCTAATTTGAATTGTAATGAGACGCTTTTTAACCATTGCCCTGGTATTTTTTGTTGGCGCTTTTAATACCTGGGCCCAGAAGACTGATCAGGATCGTATTTCAAGTGTAAATGCTCCGATCAACATTGCTTCTGAAGACAGTAGAAAATCTTTTATCGCACCGGAGAACGCAACTCTGAAGTCAGGAACTGTCCTGAAGTCGGATTTCCAGGTTGAGTTCGTGAACGTACCAGAAAACGCAAAAGCGGCATTTCTGTATGTTGTTTCAATATATGAAAACCTAATCTCATCAGACATTCCGATTACTATTAAGGTAAAATGGGAAACCATGGGAACCAATATTTTGGCAAGTACATCACCAAGTAGTTTCTACAAGAATTTTGCAGGAGCACATTTGCCCAACATTTATTACCCGGTTGCACTGGCCGAAAAATTGGCAGGAAAAGAACTGAACGGTTCGGAATCTGATATCATTTGCACATTCAATAAAAACATCACCTGGTATTTTGGAACCGATGGAAACGGCCCATCTACACAATATGATTTTGTAACTGTAGCTCTCCATGAAATGGTACATGGTTTGGGATTTTCAGGTTTCTTTAATGTGGAAAACGGTGTTGGCGATTTGCAGAACACCAATCATTTACCAAGTGTTTATGATTGGTATGTTTATCAAAACGCATTGCAGGTATGTGATCACGATCATTTTGCAGCACCTTCAACTCAGTTGAAATCAGCATTAGAATCCGGACAACTTAGTTTGAAAGGAAATGATGGTGATAAAATTGAAGATGTGTACGCCCCGGCAAACTGGAATACCGGTTCAAGTATTTATCATTATAATGAGAGTGGATTTGAAAAAGGTGATGCCAACGCACTGATGAGTCCTTATATTTTTAAAGGGGAAGCCATTCATTATCCGGGCGATAAAACACTTGACATTTTAGCTGATTTAGGTTGGAAAGCATTGAGCTTTGATGGAACTCTGATCAAAGACTATGAAAATGCTGTAACAGAACTGCCGGTTTCAGTCGAAGTAGGAGGTGAATTGAACGCAGATACATCATCTGTTTTCTTCGCCTATTCCACCAATAATTTTGCTACATCAACCAAGGTAAAACTGAATTACAATAAAGCGAGCAAAAAGTTTGAGGCAAATGTTCCGATGGCTGTTAATAATGGTCTGGTACAATATTATTACTCAGCAAGTACCACTTCTAACATCGTTTTTACCTATCCCGATAATGCTCCTGAAAAAAAATATTCATTCCGCATTGGTCCGGATTATTATCCACCGGTCCTAAAACACAATCCATCAAAAATGCTGACCACATCGCATCCGGTACTCGACATGTCTGCCATTGCAACAGATAATGTCGGTATCGAATCGGTCAGCGTAGTATACCGCATCAACGGACAAGACCAGGAACCTGTTACTTTGAAACTTCAGGGTGGCGATGTTTATGCTGGGCAGGTAGAATTTCCCGCAGGCCTTACTTCTAACGATGTTGTTGAGTACCGCATTTTGGCGAAAGACAACACCGCAAGAGTAAATAAAAGATACCTGCCAACTTCCGGATATTACAATGTGGATATTTGTGAAACCATGAGTCCGGTTCACGGATATGCAAGCAATTTTGACTCAAACAATGATGATTTTGAAATTTCAGATTTCAATATTGATCGTCCGATTGGTTTTTCAAGCGGAAACTTGCATACTACTAGTCCTTACCCGGAATCAAATGTAGAAAACGAAAAGTACAGTTTGATTGCTCAATTGAAATACCCGATTATTCTGGAAGAAAACGGAATGATGTCGTTTGATGAAGTGGTCTTGGTTGAGCCGGGTGAAAAAGGAACGGTCTATACCGAAGAATTGTTCTGGGATTTTGTAATTGTAGAAGGAAGTAAAGACAATGGGAAAAGCTGGTTGCCGGTAACTGAAGGTTACGATTCGGGTTCTGACGAGATGTGGAGTACTCAATTCAATGGTACTTTAAAAAGTGCTGTTTCCGAGGCCAGTGGTGCCGATAATCTGTTTCTGCCACAGCATATTAATTTAACCCAGGATACTCCGTTTGAAGCCGGCGATACAGTTCTGTTCCGTTTCCGTTTGGCGTCTGATCAGCAGGTTACCGGATGGGGATGGGCTATTGATAATCTGACTATTCAAAGCGTTACCACTGCTGCTGATGAAATTACAGCTGCCAATGATGTGAATATCTATCCAAACCCATTTCAAAACAGTATTTATGTTGATGGTGTGGATGCAGATGGTTCTGACCTTGATATCTTGGTTACCGACCTTTACGGGAAAACCGTTTTTCGCGAAACTCGCTATGCCTCTTACGACCAGAAAATAAAAGTTGAACTGCCTAACATTGCCCCTGGCGTTTACCTGGCCTCAATCACCGATAATAATACAATTTCAATAAATCAAAAAATTATAAAAAATTAAGTTATGGAAAGCTTATTAATTATTGCCTTTATTGTGGCACTGATCGGTTTTGTTACTTCATCAGTAACTTTTTATAAAATGGTATTTAAAAAAGAAGCGCAAAGGTTACCATAATAAGATGATTGGTATTACAACCTTAAATTAGGAGATGCCGGAATTTATTCCGGCATTTTTTTGTTTTTAACAAAAGGTTATTATTATTTTTTACATTTTTATCCAAAATTCGAACTTTTGAGCTACCTGTTGGTTAGGTTACAAACATTTATATTGACGATGAAGATATTTATACTTTTTGTTCTGACTTCTGCATTTTGGATAAGTGCTTACTCGCAGCCTCTTCAGCGGGAGTTAAAGGTTAAACCTCCGGTTTGTTATGCTTCGGGAAAGGTGGAAAAAGCTTTTATTCCCCCACCTAAAGGCTTTTTATTGAAGTCGGGTGAACCCAAAAGTGATATTATCGTCAAGTATAGTCCAAACTTTCCCCCGCAAGCAAAGACTGCGTTTGATTATGCCGTGGAAATTTGGGAAAGTATCCTGGAATCTCCGGTTCCAATTCATGTGAGTGTGAACTGGAGTTCATCGCTGGGAACAAATACATTGGCCAGTTGTGGCCCTGAAACTTATTACACAAATTTTAAAAATGCACCTTTCGAAAACAGATTTTATGCTGTAGCCATTGCTGAAAAGATAGCTGGAGAAGAATTAAACGGAATGTCAAGGAATGACATTACCGCAAATTTTAGCAGTAACATAAAAAACTGGTACTACGGAACGGATGGAAAAACACCGGATGATAAATATGACTTTGTTTCCGTGGCACTTCATGAACTCACACATGGATTAGGATTCACAGGGTTCTTTTTTATACAGAACGATTTAGGAGCATACGCTTACAATGAGTTTGGCGATGCATCCTCTTTTGATATTCTGGTTGAGCAATTTGCTGGAAATAAACTGGTTGACACTTCTTTCTACGAGAATGCATCCACCCAGATGAAAAAATTATTGGAATCCCCGCTCTATTTTGATAGCCCCGTGGCTTATACAAATACCGGAGAGCGACCTCGTTTATACGCCCCAGCTTCATTTGATGAGGGGTCGAGTGTCTACCATTTAAATGATGATACTTATAATCTCACTAACAATGCGTTAATGACTCACGCAGTTGGCATGGCAGAAGCCATTCATGATCCCGGACCATTGACAAAGGGGATTATGGAAGATATTGGCTGGACAAATCTTTTTCTCAGTTTTGCACATGCCAAGGATCGGGAAGAACCGGGGCCAATTGATTTTACGGCAGCTATCGAAAGTTATTACCCCATTGATACCAGCTCATTAATGGTGATTTATTCCATTGATAATTTTACTACAACTGACACTCTTTTATTGCAGGCCACAGAAGTTGGTGGTGTTTTTATGTCGAGTTTAACGCCCGACGTTGGAGTGACAGATATTCAGTATTATGTGATGGCAGGTGATCAGGTAGGAAGAGTACGGTTTGCTCCTTCTTCGGCGCCGGCAACAAAACTTAGCGTTCATATTGGGCCGGATAGTCAAAATCCAACCATTGTTCATTCTCCAATTCCTTATTTTCTGTTACGGGGAGAACCGCTGGTCATCCAGGCATCAGCCGATGATAATCTGGGAATTGATACCGTAATAGTAAACTATTCAATAAATGACGTTCCACAGCCAGCTTTTGGTTTGAGTTTAATTTCAGGTACCGCGTATGAAGGAGTTTTTAATTTTGATTTGAATACTTTGAACGATGGAGACGTTATAAACTATGCCATAACGGCCACCGATGCTTCTGTAGCAAAAAATATGACAGTATTCCCAAACGATGAACCTTTAAGTTTCAAAGTAGAAAAGATCTTTGATCCTGTTACTCGTTATGAAACCGATTTTAATAGTACAAGTTCTGATTTTCTAATTTCAGATTTTGACATTTATACCGGGGACAATTTTCAGAATGGAGCACTTCACAGTCTTCATCCTTACCTGAGTCCAAAGGTTGACAACAAGGATTTTAATTACATCACATTTCTGAAGCATCCTATTATCATTCAGGATGGCGGTAATATATCATACGACGAAGTGGTACTGGTTGAACCCGGTGAATCGGGGGCAGTATACGGTGACGATAATTTCTGGGATTATGTAATTGTGGAGGGGAGTAAGGATTTTGGTGAAAATTGGTATGAATTGATTGACGGGTACGATTCCGGGGCCAATACAATATGGAAACAGAATTATAACGCGGATATTGTTAGTCAGGTTTCGCAGGCAGTTGGAACTTCTGAGTGGTATGCGCCGCGAATCTTTGCACTGACACAAAGCGGCAACTTTGCTGTGGGTGATACAATCCTGATACGATTCCGTTTGTATTCTGATCCGTATGCCAGCGGTTGGGGATGGGCCATCGACAACTTGGTTATACAGCAACCAACAGCTGCTTCAGTTACAACTCTTTCGACTGACCGGTTGAATGTGTATCCAAATCCATTCGAAAACAGCTTTGAAATTGAGCTTGCCTCAGGCAAAACGATCAGCAAAGTTCAAATTGATGTATATGATTCTTTTGGACAAAAAGTATGGTCGAACGTAAAAGTAAATGTAGGTGAAATGAAAGAACAAATAAATCTTTCCGGGTTTAGCCAGGGAATGTACCTGGTAAAAGTAAGTGAGGATGGATTGCCGGTTTACTCCCGGAAAATGATTAAAAGATAAACTTTACGTTCAATTTACTTTTCTAATCAAAAGAGATTGAAAGGTGTTATTTTAAAAATATAATTCTATATTTGCTCACAGATTTTGATAATACAGGCAATGATTACAAATAATTATTTCTACTTCTATTTTTATTATGGTTCTGAAATCGGGATCAGGAAGTAGGATATTATTGGTACGAAAAGATATGTTACAGAAAGGTCTCGAATAAATTCGGGGCCTTTTTTATTAAAACCACACAAAATGAAGGTAACGATAATTGGTTTAGGTTTGATTGGTGGATCGATGGCAAAAGACCTGAGAAATTCACGGTTTGCTACCGAATTGATTGGGGTTGAAACCAATGAGCAGCATGCAAAAAAAGCCGTTGAACTGGGTCTGGTAGATCGGGTTGAGTCATTGGAAGAAGCTGTTAAATCGGCCGATATAATTTTAATTGCTATCCCGGTTGATAAAACATTGAAAGTTCTACCCAAAGTGCTCGATCTGATTGAAAGCGGAACCACTGTCACTGATATGGGATCTACTAAAAAAATACTGGTTGATTCAGTGGCCAATCATAACCGAAGAAAAAACTATGTGCCGGCTCACCCGATGTCGGGAACAGAGAACTCCGGGCCAACTGCGGCCGAGGAAGGTTTGTTTCGTGGTAAAATTACCATCATCTGTGATCAGGAAGAATCCGGGCCACAGCATGTTGCATTAATCGAGAAAATGTTTCAAAGCCTTGGGATGGATATTGCTTACATGACCGCAGATGAACAAGACCACAGTACTGCATTTGTTTCGCATTTGCCACACGCAGCCGCTTTCGCCCTGGCTAACGCTGTTCAGTCGAAAGAAGACCGGAATATCATTTTCGACCTGGCAAGTGGTGGTTTTCGTTCAACAGTTCGTTTGGCCAAAAGTTCGGGCAGTATGTGGCATCCTATTTTTCAACAAAATCGTACTTACGTTGTTGAAGCGCTGAATGCTTACATCAAACATCTGAAAGAATTCAGGGATTGCATGAAAGATGAGAATGATGAAAAGCTGTGGAGTCTGATTGAAAACGCAAACAAGATCAGGTCAGTTTTGGAAGGCGAGAATCCGCATCTGGTTAAAAATGAAGAAAAAATAACAAAATTTTATACAAAATAATCATGACAATAAAACTTGATATTAATCCGATTAAGGCATGGTTGCCGCATATTGACAACCCGCTGCTGATTTCGGGACCCTGTAGTCTCGAAACAGAAAAACAAGCTTTGGATACTGCGCATTTATTGGCTAAAGATAAGCGGGTTTTTGTTTATCGCGGAGGAGTTTGGAAACCAAGAACACGACCGGGATCTTTCGAAGGAGTTGGATCGATTGGACTGAAATGGTTGCAAAAAGTAAAGGAAGAAA
>Ga0116152_10004110_pt1 | contig 11540 bp, 9 predicted proteins | sample AD_UKC119_MetaG_FD_89894 | JGI IMG/M metagenome (GOLD analysis project Ga0116152, IMG submission 89894) | Active sludge microbial communities of municipal wastewater-treating anaerobic digesters from Hong Kong - AD_UKC119_MetaG | ecosystem: Engineered > Bioreactor > Anaerobic > Digestate...
GACCGCCCCCATGCCACCCTCGATCGCATCGTTCTCCACCCGGTATGTGCCGAGAATGATATCGTCTTTTTGGATGGACAGACCGGGCGCGGGCGCGTCCTCCCCGCCAGCCTCGTCTGAAAACACAGTTGCAGGCATGGAAATCGCGCCGTTCTCAAGCTGCGTTGCGGCTCCCTCCGGCGCGGTAGCGCTGGCATCGTATACGGTTTCGATCCCTTCATACTTCGTCGTACCGGGGTCGGATACGATTTTATCGTTGCCTGCCATGTTCCTGCCTCCATAAATTCTGTTCTTATTCTGCGGTATATGCGGACGCTCAAGCGCCGTCCGTTGAACTGCCGTTCTTGAATTTTGCAGTCAGGCTCCCCCGCCTGCACAGAGAGATACGTCAGGTAGCGCTTTCGGCATTTCCTCGTCGGCACTATCCGTGCAGCGAAGTCCCCTTCGGAGGTGTTTTTCCAGCGTGCCGCCCGCGGGCCGGTCAGCCCCCATACAGCGCTTCCATGATATCCAGCACTGGGTCCGGCATGGAGCCGTCTTCCTCAAGGCATACTTGATGAGCGTTCATATCAACGAAGCAGACCGTTTCCCTTCGGTCCGACCGATACGACTCGGGGGCATATCCGCTCTCCCATTGGTACCATCCGAGCAGGCCGTCGTCTTTGAGGCTCCGGAAGCTGATTCGATACATTTCATGATACAGATCAGGATTCGGCGCGCCACGATATCGGGTAATGGAGTAACCCGTGCATTCGATCAGCGCATAGACGATCTCCGCATCGCCGCTTTGGACGGCGGCCGTTTTCTCCGCGGTCAGCATGGCGTCCAGATATTCCTTTGGAACATTGTCCATATCCTGACCGACCAGCTCCGGCCTGCCCGAAAGCGCTTCGGCGTTGTATTCGGAAGGACTGATATCCGGCCTCCAGTAATTATTCAGACTTATGAACGGCCCCGTCATCCGGCCTCCGAAAGCGCTCAGTTGATCTGACGTAAATTTTCTTTCATATGGCAATTCTTCTCCTAAATGCTGCTCCGCCTGCGCCAGAGCCTCGTCGGTCGGCAGCGTGCGAAGATAGTAATACACTTTCGATTTCAGAACGACTCCATCGTCGAACGCAGATCCATAGCAAGACAAACTATCCGGAATTGCGACTTCGGTCAGAGCGCAGTCCGCGAACGCCATAATACCAATTTGGGTGATGCCATTTTGAAGCGTCACGCTTGCAAGAGAGCTGCATCCACTGAACGCACGCTCTCCGATTACAGTCACGCTGCCGGGAATCGTCACTTCCGTCAGTCCGGTGCAGCCACGAAACGCACCCGCCTCGATTGCAATTTCGCTGTCGGGAAGCGTCACTTCCGTTAACCCCGTGCAACCGGCGAAAGCATCCGCCTTGATAGCAGTCACGCTGTCCGGGATCGTTACTTCCGTCAATCCGGTGCAGGAACTGAAAGCACACTCACCGATTTCGGCCACGCCGCTGGAAATTGTCGCTTCCGTCAACCCCTTACACCCGCCGAAGGCAAGCGCTCCGATTGCCGTCACGCTGTCGGGAATCGTCACTTCCGTTAATCCCGTGCAACCGGCGAACGTTTTGTTTCCAATGCAGACGACGCTGTGAGGGATCGCCGCATCCGTCAATCCCGTACAGGAACGAAAAGCGCTTTCGATGAGTAAGACGCTGTCCGGGATGGAAACGGAGACGACGTCCGCATTGCCTTGAAAGGCGCCGAGGATCGCGACAACGGGCTCGCCCAGATATTGCGCAGGGACGACGATGGTTTTCTCACCGCCCGTATAACCGGTAACGGCGTAGCCATCCATACTTTCGGAGCAATATTCCTCCACCAGATCACTTTCGATCTCGGACAGCTTTTTGAACTCCAACCCGCTGCTATACGGGTCGCTGCCGCTGCATCCCGCCAGCAACAGCAACAGGACGGCCGAAAGGAAAAGAACCGGAAACCTTCGCTTATTTTTCATTTTGCACCCTTCCTGTCCGTTCGTTTCGTTCGTAACGCCACCATCCGGAGAAGAGCCGGCCGAATTCGCCCGTTTGCCGACAACATTCTGTTTCAGCGAACGCCTTCAGGCCTGTCATTCTGCAGTTACTGCAGTCACGATTTCATCGCTGACAAAAAGTTCCGGGTCCAGATCCAGCTTGGCAGCCTCAATTTCAGCCGCGCCATCCGGATAATCCCGAACGAAAACCCTGATGCTTTCCGGATCGGCGTCGGTATCAAACACAAACTGCACCAGGTTGCCGTCGCGGGAGGATAGATACGGTATCGTATCGGCGGGCGCATACGTCTGCCCGCCGCAAACGATCGACGCATCGATATAAATCTTCCAGTCAAAGCCGTTTGGAGAGAAGGCAAAAATGCATGTATTGCTCTCTTCGCTGCCCTGCACAAAGAGATGAACCTGCCCGTCCTCTTTTGTGATCTCGACCAGCCGGTAGCTGCGAAGCTTGCCGTCTTCGTCCTTAGCTTTTATCGTCCCGTCTGTCCCGAAGCCGGCTTTACCGCATCCGCTCAGCGCGCAGACAAACAGCGTCATCACAGCAAGCAAGGCAATGATTCGTTTCATAATCTGTCCCCCATATGATTCATTTATATTTTAGATCGCTTGATTCGCCGCCGCAACCTATTCCCGCCCGAACCCGCCCGGGGCCTTCCCCGGCGTTATTTTCAGCAGCGGGCCGGCATGTACCTGCCGCCGTCGGACGGTATTTCAACCGTACGATCCGGCAGACGCCCCACGCAGGCAACTCCATATCTTTTACGATCAGCGGCTGACGTTAAATCTGCGGTTTTCAAACACCACGTTTACCGTTTCGCCATCCTCGACTTCGAGCAGCAGATTGCGCCCTCCAAACGGCGTGACGCGCCCATTGTTTTCTTTTACAAAGATGTTGAGTTCCAATACATTTTTGTCTACCGAAGTAGTGAAGGTATGCGGTGTTGCGTTGCGTTCAATCTTACCGACGATTTCACCGTTTAGGACAACCCCAAACCAATACGTCGCCTTATTGTTTTCCGGGATGGCGTTGCAAGTCACAATCAATGTTGCAGGTTTTGCAAGCGCTATTGCCGAAGCGCGATAGGCCTTCTCTTTTTTATTGAACAGTCCCACTTTTTCGCCCTCCATTTACGTTCATTTTCCCCATCTCTGTCTCGAATGGGTCTTTTTTCTATGATAATCAACGATCCCGCGCAGGCGTAAACCAAAAGTTGCAGCATTCGGCCCGCGCACAGGACCGCTTTTCCAGAAAGCAGACCCTCCGTGCCTTTAGGATCTTTCCTTTTCTTTCGATTCCGGCGAAAGGCGGCAATCCTATCAAAAACCAGCCAATATGGTTCAAAAGTGGAAAGGGTGGCGAAGCGTGCGCCCAGATTCTGATTCGATCATCATTTCTGGCAGATTTCCACGCGCTCGCTTGTTTTTATAGCGTCAACGCCGACAGCATGTTAATATAATAGGAGAAGTGTACTTTTTCACTGTAATAGCCTTTGTCGCGAGCGGGTTGCCTGTAATCGTTTGGGTACGAGCCGAACCTGTTCCAAAAGTTCCGAAAAAACCGCCGTCCTGCCTCTTTCGCCACTTCCGGATTCTTGCTGAACCGCTCCCTGGATTTCGTATGACCGGTTTATGGGCCAGTTTCTGTATGTTCCGGCAGGAACAACTTGAAGCACTTATTCTCCCGTCTTTGTTATTTTGTCGCAGATTAATCATAAACGTTTCTGATAGTATTTTGCCAAGAATGATCAGTAAGTATCCATAGACTTAAACAAATAGGAGTCGGGGGATTTCATGAACGGAGCCGGGAAGAAATACGACGCTGTAGTGATCGGCGGAGGCATATCCGGGTTGACGGCGGCAAGCCTGCTCGCCAAGCGGGGCTTGCATGTCGCCGTCGTGGAAAAGAGCGGACAGCCCGGCGGCTCCTGCGGCGTCTTCCGGCGCGGGGAAACCACATTCGACCAAGGTTCCGCCATGCTCTATGGCTTTGGCGAACAGGGTTTCAACGCGCATCGTTTCGTCTTTAACTGTCTGGAAGAGCCGATCGACGTGCTCAAACACGAGTTGCTGTACGTGGTCAATTACGAGGGCGAGCGCATCCGCTTTTTTGCGGATACCGATCGCTTCGCTGCGGAACTTGCGCGCATATTTCCCACTCAGGAGCGGCAGATTCGGCGGTTTTATCGGGACATGACGCGGCTCTACCGCCATATTATGGTGGAATCCCCCAGTTATACCACCGCGGACGAAACCGATCCGAAGGACGGGCTGCGCGACATCCTGCGCCACCCGCTCTCCTATCTCCGGTTTTTGAGCTATCTCAACCGAAGCGCCAAGTCCCTGTTGACACAATATTTTACCGATCCTGCTATCTATCGCTTTTTTGACAAGCTGACCTCTACTTACTGCTATGCAACGGTGGCGGAAGCGCCCGCCGTACTCGCCGCGGTCATGTTTGTGGACAACCACGCCGGCGGCAGTTGGTATCCGGCAGGCTCCACACTGTTTCTGCCCGGCAAGCTGGAAAAGGCCATTGAAGAACACGGCGGGGATATGTACCTCGGCCATGAAGCGGTATCGGTCCTTTTTGAGGAAGGAAAGCCCTGCGGCGTGCTGCTGGGCGACGGAACGCGCCTCGCTGCAAGCGACGTCGTCTATTCCGGAACGGTCTGGAACCTCTACGGCAAGCTGCTGGACGAGGCGTACACGAGCGCGGATCGGCGCAAGTGGGCAAGGGAACTCGCGCCGACCTACCCCAGCGTCGTGCTGTACGCCGAGGTGGACCGCACCGTGATCCCTCCGGACACCGCGCCCGTGGAGATGCTGGTCGGCAACCCGGAACAAATCGACGAAAGCGAGGTCACCGTATACCTTTTCAGCATCGACGACCGCTCCCTCTGCGCAGAGGACGCGCACGCTGTCATTGCGATCGGCCCTACGTTTCAAAGCTGGGCGGATGCGGACGGGGCGGAATACCAGCGTCTCAAGGAGGCGGAACGCGCACGGCTGATCGGCGTACTGGAGCAGAGATTTCCGGGGTTTTCCGGCGCGGTCCGGTATGCCGAGGTTTCAACCCCGCGCACCATCGAACGCTACACCATGAAAAACGGCGGCGCAGTCGCGGGCCCCAAGCAAATGCTGGGACAGCATATGTTCAGGCGCCTGCATACGAGAACGGAATGGGACAATCTCTTCTGCTGCGGCGAATCCACCGTCATGGGAACCGGCACGCCGACCGTGACGACCAGCGGGCTCTCGGCCGCCAACGCAATCCTCAAAAAGCGGGGACTGGAGCCGTTTGTTTACCAAAAGCATCAAAAAAACTATGTCCGGCAATTGCCCGTCCCGTTTACCGCCGGGCAGCTCTACGCGGATGAGCCGGAGCCGCAACGCAGTATTATGCGCGCGGCGATGCGCTGCCGCTTTTGCGAGCATCCAAACTGCTGCGGCAAATCCGGCGCGGATATCCCCGGTATACTGCGGCGCGTTGCAGTCGGCAATTTTGCCGGCGCAGCCAAGCGGTTTGGCGAACGTCCCGTAGAAAGAGAGCTGCTGCCGGATTATGAAACCCGCTGTGTCCGTGCGCTGGAGGGCGGCACAGCCGTTGAAATTTCGCGCGTCATCTGCGCGCTGCTGGAGGGCGATGTATGAAGGAACAATACGACGTGCTTATCGTTGGCGCGGGCGCGGCGGGGCTGACCGCCGGGGCGTATTGTGCGCGGGCGGGTTTATCCACGCTCATCTGCGAACGCGCGGCAAAAGCAGGCGGACTCGTGGACACGTTTGAACACAAAGGATTTTACTTTGACGCCGGTATCCGTGCGTTTGAGGATTCCGGCGTGATTACGCCGATGCTCCGCTCGCTTGGAATCTCGCTCGATTTTGTGAAAAACCCCGTTACGATCGGCATCGCGGGCCGCCGTGTCCTGCTCACCGGAGAAGAATCCCTGCGCGACTATGCAGATCTGTACAAATCCTTCTTCCCTGAAGAATCCGCGCAGATCGACGCCATTATGGGCGAAATCGTCAAGGTCATGCGGTATATGGACGTGCTTTACGGCGTAGAAAACCCGCTGTTTTTAGAAAGCGAGCTGAAAGACCCGCAGTATCTTGGCAGGACGCTGCTGCCCTGGCTGATTCAATATCTGTTTAATATCAAAAAAGCCGATCGGCTCAGCGAGCCAGTGCGGGAATATCTTGGACGGTTTACGCAGAGCGGGCCGTTGATCGACATGATCTGCCAGCACTTTTTTGCCGAAACGCCGACGTTTTTTGCGCTGAGCTATTTCGGCCTCTATCTGGACTACCGCTATCCGGTCGGCGGAACGGTTATGTTGACAAGGAAGCTGACCGAGTCGGTTCGCGCGCACGGCGGGGCGCTAAAGACGGACGCGGAGGTAACGGGCGTTTCGCCGGGCCGGCGCGAAGCCACCCTTGCGGACGGCACGGTGATCCGCTATCGGCAGCTCGTCTGGGCCGCCGATCAAACGGCGCTTTACCGTGCGCTCGGCGAGCCGCTTTCTCCAAAAACCGCGCGGCGGAAAGCTCTCGTTGAGCGCAGCCACGGCATAGACTCCGTGCTCACGCTGTTTCTTGGAACAAGCATCCCGCCGGAGGAGGCGGAAACCGCCTGCGGTGCGCACGCGTTTTATACGCCCGTCGTCACGGGACTCTCCTCACTGCCGGACTGGCACCGGCTCCGCTGCGGCGGGATCGGCGCCATTCGCGACTGGGTCGTGTCCTATCTAAAACGGACCACCTACGAAATCTCCATTCCCGCCCTGCGCGACGCGTCCCTTGCGCCGGAAGGAAAAACCGGCGTTATCGTCAGCACGCTGTTTGACTATGACCTTGTAAAATACTTTTCCGAGGCGGGCGAGTATTTAGCATTTAAGGCGCTTGCGCAGGAAACCATGCTGCGCGTGCTTGGTTCCTCCGTTCTGCCCGGCTTAAATGAACGAATCGTCTGCGCGCTTTGTTCCACACCGCTGACCATTGAGCGCGAAACATCCGAGCGGCACGGCGCGATCACCGGCTGGGCGCATACCAACCGTCCAACGCCCGCGGTAAATCGCTTTGGCAGCATCAAAAAGGCGGTGGAAACGGACCTGCCGGACGTACTGCAATGCGGCATGTGGACGTTCAGTCCCGCCGGGCTCCCCGTTTCCATCATCACCGGCAAGCTCGTGGCAGACGAGGCGGCGCGTCGCTTACACAAGCGGAGGAAACTCACATGACGGGCTTTCTCATTGAGCTGATCATTCTTGTGCTCGGTTTTGGCGCGGCGATTCTGCTGTTCTGGCGCATCCCGCGCCTGCCGGATGGGCGGAAAGCTGAGAATCAGCGCATTTCCATCATCATTCCGGCGCGAAACGAGGCACTCACGCTCCCTCTGTTGCTGGGCGATTTAGCGCGTCAGAACCTTATTCCCTTTGAGACCATCGTTGTCAACGACGCCTCGGAGGACGAAACGGCTGCCATCGCGCGCTCGTTTGACGCCATGGTTCTCGACTTGCGGGATAAGCCGGAAGGCTGGGTGGGTAAAAGCTGGGCGTGCCAGCAGGGTGCGCAGGCGGCAAAAGGCGACGTGCTGCTGTTTTTGGATGCGGACGTACGGCTTGGTCCAGACGGACTTTCCCGGTTGGCCGCGGCATACGCCGCGCATGGTGCGCTTTCCGTTCAGCCTTATCACAACACTCAGAAGATATATGAGCAAGGTTCCCTCATCTTCAATCTCGTACAGATCGCCGCAAACGGCTCCGCGCTGCCGCGCCCGGTCGATCTTGGGTTGTATGGACCGGTCGTCGCAATCTCGCGCGCGGATTATTTCGCCGCGGGCGGACACGAAAGCGTAAAGTCCGCCGTGGTGGAAGATCTCGCGCTCGCCGCCTGCCTGCGCCGCGCAAACATACCGTTTCGTATCTTTGTTGGCGACGGCGAAGTGTCGTTTCGTATGTATCCCGCAGGGTTTCGTTCCCTCTGGCAGGGTTTTACAAAAAACATGGCGACCGGCGCGGCCAAGACGCCCGCCGGATTATTCCTTCTTGTCGTGCTGTTTCTCGCCTCGCTTACCTCCGCGCCGCTGCACCTGATCCTCTCGCTCGCGCGCGGCGAGCCGCTGGCCCTGCTCTATGGCGCACTTTATGCATTCTGGGTATTGGCGCTGTTTCTTGTCGGCAGGCGGATCGGGCGCTACCGGCCGCTTGCCGTATTGTTCTATCCCCTGCCGTTGCTGGTGTTTTTTGGCGTCTTCCTGCATTCCGGCTTGCTCCGGCTGTTTCACGGTAAAGTTATGTGGAAAGGACGGGCCATCCCGCTCGAGCGATAACGTATGCAGATTTTTTTCCCAAGCCGAACCGTCACCATACTGCTGTTTTTCGTCGTCTGGGGAGCGGCGCCGTTGTTGTTCGCGCTGATTTGCCTCCGGCTGCCGGATTCGCTCTTTGATCCCTCCCGTTTTCTCTGGCGCGCGCGCAAATGGGAGCGCGAGGGGCGCTTTTACGAAACGGTTTTCCATGTGCGCAGCTGGAAGCATCTGCTTCCGGACGGCGGCGGCGTTTGGAAAAACCGCGGCTACAAAAAACGCAATCTTTCGGATTATTCCGAGGAAAACCTGCGCCGCTATCTCATAGAGACCGCCCGCGGCGAATTGACCCACTGGCTCGGCATTGTCCCGTTCTGGGTGTTTGGGTTGTTTGCACCGCCGTTCGTCGTCTGGATCATGCTCGCCTACGCGCTGGCGGTCAATCTGCCTTGCATCATTGCGCAGCGATACAACCGTCCGCGCGTCGCTATCCTGATGAGCCGGCTGTATCCCGATTCGGAATGCGCAAAACAAAGTCATAATAAATAGTCCAAGCCCTGTTAGCATCGCATTTTGGCTTTCATTCTCTAAGCAGTCAGTATCCCGGTAAAAAGGCCACATCCGCAACGGCAGCCCCATAACCTGCCGCTTTTTTGCACGTTATTCCGGAGCACTCAAAAAAGTAGTCATGGGCGCCTTCACAGATCTGCAAACCGGAACCCATCATTACCTGCAGCGGGAAACCATGTCTTACAAAAGCATCACGATCACTGACCGTCGCGTGGCGTTCGAAGGCGTCGCTTCCGCGGAAAAGGGCAACGATTCCATGGCGATTGAGCACAGGCACAAGAATTTTTCGCTGCGCGTCAGCGCAAATTACGGAAAGGGTCCGTTCTGGCACTGCGACAGCGGCAAGCTCTGTATGGGCCTGCACGACGAAAAGGAAAACGCCTGCTACTACTCCTATACCAATATGCTAACTGCTCGGCGGCGTACTGAATGAAAAGAGCACGCAAAGCATTTCGAATCTGTTCAGGCCGGTAGCGTATTGAGCGCTTCCCAGTGCGCCGTCCCCCGTTGCTGCCCGGAGCCCATGGTTTGTTGGCCGCCTCTCCTGTTTCGGTACCGAAGCAGGTCAAAGCCGATCGCTGCATGAGCGTATTCCGTTTCGCAGCGTATCGGTTTTTGTTGAGGCATAGTCTGAATAAAAAGGTTCATGATTTTGCAATTCACGGTTTTCTATGGCGTCATAGAGCGCCGGCTAAAATGCACGGCGGTACACGCTCCCGGCAGATCAAAAAGGAGCGTGATTGTTCTCCGGTTCGCCGCTTTCCAGCAGCCGGTCTGTGCTCGGCACACGCAAAACCGTCTGTTCCCGAAAAAACCGGAAAATAGCGTCGTAGATACGAATCCCTGTGCTTTCCCATGGGATTGCATTCGCAATCTGCGACGTATCGTTTCCGCCCGACGCCATATATTCGGAGGTTGCAACGGTGTAGACCTGCTGCTCCTCAATTGGATTGCCATCCTGCAGCGTTATGGCAAGGACCTTATGGAACGCATCTTTTGTGTGATCCACCCGCACGACGATTCCTGAAAACATCAGGCCCGCATTGTTTCCAAAGCGTTCCGGCACATAAACCAGTTCGAGCAGTTCGCGCAGCTGCTTTCCCGTCATCAAGCCGGTATAAACCGGATCGTTATACCCAATCACGGATGTCACATCTTCTACGGTAACCGGCCCGGAATCGATTCCGCCGCCCGCGCTGGTTGCATTCATATACGAAATCTGTGCGTCCGCCGCATTCCGCACGGCATCGGCAAGCAAATCGCCGAGCGCCGATTCATGCGCGAGACGGACATCCAGTTTTTCAGGCGACACGGTCAGTACCGCGCCGAGGTAATTCCTCAGCGGCGCAACAAGCCCCTCCTCATACCGCCGGTATGTTTCGATTGTCTCCGCTTCTGCGTCCACCAGGATCACGCGGCATTCCTTTGAAATGATTTTTTGCTGCAGCGGGTCGAATTGCACGCGTACATGCGCCAGACTGTTTCCGCCAAAGCCCCCCTTGACTACGGCGGTATCTCCGGCGATCTGCGCATAGTCGCCCGGGATATGCCCACCTACGAATACGTCGACCGGCGGAATCTGCGCCATAACATCCGGCAGTTCGCCGCTGATGCCGCCATTTTCGTCAGCGTAAAACGGAAAATGCGACAGTACAACGGTCACCTGCGCTCCGGCTTTTCGCATCTGCGAAATATACTTGGCGCCAAGTTCAGCGGCGGAAAGCGCCCGGTACGGCTCGAACGACATGGCGGTGACCATAAATGGCGTATATTCGGTTGTCAGACCAAGCACGCCGATTTTAACGCCCGCTTTGTCCAGAATCACCCACGGCCTCACGCCGGATACCAGGTTTCCCGTCCGCTTTTCCACGATATTTGCGCAAAGCACCGGAAAATCCGCTTTCCCCACACAGTTTTCGAGGAATTCCTTCCCGCGGTCAAACTCGTGGTTTCCCAGCGTCATGGCGTCCGTCCCCAGCTTCGCAACCGCGCGGACGACCTCCTCGCCTTCCCAGAACTTGGAGCAGAATTCGTCTCCGGCGTCGAGAAGAATCGTCCCGGCCGGATTTTCCCGCCGGATGCGCTCAATCTGCGTTGCAAACGCTGCAAAGCCCGGCGTGTCTTTTGTCCTTTTGAAGCGCGCCGAATAATCGGCATGCGCCAGCAGATCGATACAAATCGTCTTCGCCATTTTTCGCCTCCAACGGCAATTTCTCTATTCTTCCTGCATCCTTTCTCTGTTTCAGCCCTTCAGACCGCCCCTTGAAACGCCGGTTACGATGTATTTCCGGAAGCAGAGAAACAGAATGACCATCGGCACGACGACGATCGTTGCAGCGGCCATCAACCGCTCGTAGCGAACGCCGCTGGACGTCATGAAGGTGTAGAGCCCAAACGGCAGCGTCCGCGTCTCTGTCTTGTTCGTAACAAGAACGGTCCAGAGGAACGAATTCCAGCAAAGGATGGTGTTCAGCAGCGCAATCGTCACGAGCGCGGGCCGCGCAATCGGCACCATGATCCGCCAGAGGTATTTCCAGTTCGACGCCCCGTCCACCCTCGCCGAATAGTAAAGGCTATCCGGAATGGATAGGAAAAAGTTCCGCAGGATATACGTATAAAATATGCTGACGGTAAACGGCA
>Ga0116152_10004112_pt1 | contig 11537 bp, 8 predicted proteins | sample AD_UKC119_MetaG_FD_89894 | JGI IMG/M metagenome (GOLD analysis project Ga0116152, IMG submission 89894) | Active sludge microbial communities of municipal wastewater-treating anaerobic digesters from Hong Kong - AD_UKC119_MetaG | ecosystem: Engineered > Bioreactor > Anaerobic > Digestate...
CACGCATCTATGAAAAATCCCCGGCAATAAAAATTGCGCGAATGGAAAATGGTTGGAAAGTGATTACGGAGAAAGGCTCAGTCACTGCCGATCAGATTGTTCTGTGCTGTAGCGCTTATATTGGCAATCTGAACAGAAAGCTATCCAGAGCAACTCTTCCGGTAGCAACATATGTGTTGCTGACTGAGCCTCTTGGAGAACGGCTTAATTCGGCGGTGGAAGGATTACATGGATTAAGCGATAACCGTTTTTCATCCAATTATTACCGGAGACTTCCAAATGGCTCTCTATTTTGGGGAGGACGGGTTTCCACGTTTAACCCTCAGGGAGAAGACCTTAAACAAATCATGATGAAGGATTTGCTGGTGGTCTATCCGCAACTCAAGGGCATAAAAGCCGACGTGGCCTGGGGTGGTCTTATGGGGTATCCCGTTCATAAAATGCCGCAAATCGGCCAGCTGGAACCCGGTTTCTGGTATAATCAGGGATTTGGCGGCTCTGGTATGACATCAACAATTGCCGGCGGCGAAGTTGTCTCGGACGCCATTGCCAATGGGGACGAGCGTTATAAACTGTTTGAACCTTTTGGACTGGACTATGCTGGTAAGCCGTTTGGCCCGATCGTGGCGCAAACGGCTTACTGGCTTTTTCAATTACAGGACGCCTTAAAAAGTTGGCGTCTCAATAAAAACTGACGTAATGACGTCATTGTTCTTATTATTTATAGAGCAAGTTATCAAAAATATATTTTCTCATAGAATAAATATATTTTCGCTCACTGTCTCTTGGTCGGCTGTTGGTCACCATGATAACTGCCGAGTTGGTCTTGGGATTTAAATAGAAAAACGAATAATAAGCGGCCTGACTACCGGTATGGCCAATATAATGGGCCCCACTATCCTTATGATCATAAAGGAAAAATCCGTGGCTTATCTGCTCAAGCCAACTTTCATTCTCTTCGATCGGCGCAACCGGCTGCCACAGGCTTTCCAGTGTTTTTCGCTTTAAAATCCCTTCATAAAGTTTTTTATCACCAGTTCCGAGCAGGAAATTCAGATATTTCACCATATCCTTCATTGGTGCATTAAGACCGCCATTGGCGGCAGTAATGCCGGTATCAAAGTCAAGGCCCTGTTCATCGACCAACCCGTCGACCACAAAATAATTGTTGGATCTATATTTCAGCAGGTGTCTGGGGGTTATATCAAAATAACTGCTACGCATCTCAAGCGGCATCAGGATATTTTTATTGATATAAATTTCAATATCTTCACCTGTGACCTTTTCAATCACTTTACCAATAAAAATAAGGGCGGGGTTCGAATATTGAAATTTTGACCCCGGTTTAAAATTAATTTTCATATATGGCAGCATGGCTACAATCTGTTCCCAGTCTGTTGGCTCAAACGGCATCCAGTCTTCGCCACCAGCCCATGGCCACGACCCGTTCCTGAAGCCGGACGTATGGCTGACCAGCATATCTAGGGTAATATCCTCCATCGAACCGTATGGATTATGAACTTTTCTAAGCTCAGGCAGATATTTTATAATTGGGTCGGAGAGCTTAACCTTTCCTTCTTCCACCAATTGCATCAGGGCGATATCTGTGAATGTCTTGGTAATGGAAGCCCAGTGGAAAATTGTGTTTTCATCGACGGCACGCTTTGTCGCCAGATCGGCAAGACCAAGGTTTAACGCGCCGTAAGGTTTACCGTCCCGAACATAGTATAAACTGCCACCGATGGTGTTTGAGCTTACAAAGTCTTTTTTCATGACATCGCTGACATTGGCCCATGCCTCAGCCACTGATTTATTATCAGCGGCGTAGGCATTTGGCGAGCATAAGACAACAATAATGACCAGAAGCTTTTTTATCATTGCACTAGTCCCCTTTTGTTTTGAGCAGCACGCGACCAAAAGTTGGCTTATCTGCTTTAACCGATGGATCCGTTACCTTGCCATTGACAATAATATAATCAAATCCGGTTGGCTCAGCATAAATATCGGTCCAGGTGGTGTTTGCTCTTAAATTATCAAGATCCATAACAAGAATGTCAGCACCATAACCCTCTTTTAAAAGTCCTCTTGTCTGAATATCAAAGATATTGGCTGTCTGGCCGGTCATTTTATTCACAGCAAGCTCAATCGGCATCATTTTATCGCGCACCACATATTCCTCAATCACTTTTGGGAATGATCCAAATGAACGCGGATGGCGCATGGTGGGGCTGCCGTCGGTAGAAATGGAGACATCAGGGGCTGTGATAAAGGCATCCTGGGTTTCCTTGCTCATAATAAAATGGGCTGTTGCTGGTCCGTTATGGCCAAAATCAATGATCTGATCCTCGGGGGTTTTACCGGTTATAGCGCAAATTTCTTCCAGCGTTTTACCGGAAAATTCGCCGCTTGAAATCAGGATGGCGCCGGGGCCGTTGCGGCGTTTGATTTTTGCCCTTAAAAATTCCCTGAATTCTTCGCGACGGTTTTTTGCGGCATCATTAAATTCGCTTTCCCGCTTTGCCCATTCCGGGTAAAGGTAACTCATATCCCCAAAGCTTGCGAGATACGGGTATACATCTACTGTCACATTAATGCCGGCAGCTCGTGCATCACGGATTTGTTTTAACACGGCCTCACCCTGTTCGCGGGTTTTTCCGTAAACAACTTTAATATGCGTGGCATTAACACGGGCGTATTTTCCCTGCGCAAGGAGTTCATCAATTGAGGTTTCGACCAGATCGTCATCTTCGCTGCGCATATGGCTAGAGATTAAGCCGTCATGTGCGCCGGCGGCTTTTGCCAATCCGGCCATTTCTTCGGCATCGGCATAACGGCCGGGCACATATTCAAGTCCGGTGCTCATGCCATAGGCGCCTTCTGCCATACCGTCTATCAGAAGCTGTTCCATTTTTTTCTGCTCTTCGGGTGTCACTTTATCTTTTTCACCGCCCCCTGAAAGTGTTCTAATGGAACCATGCCCAATAAGAGTTGCGATATTCGGGGCCGTTCCATGGGCGTCTACAGCGCTGATCCATTCGCTTAGGGACATACCATCGCTACCGCCGGGATTGCTGCCATCCTGTCCAAGAACCACAGTGGTAATACCCTGACGTAGGAAACTGCGAAGATAATCATTGTCATCACTTAGCGGATTTCCGTGGGAATGGGCGTCTATAAAACCAGGTGAGACAACTTTTCCTGTTGCATCAATGGTCTCAACGGCCTTCACTTTGGACGCATCAACCGCGCCGACATAAGCAATTTTATCATCGCTTACCAGCAGGTCCCCTGCATAGGACGGCTCGCCCGAACCGTCAACAATTGTGCCGCCACTAATAAATAAATCATAGGTTAAATTATAATCCGGCCCTGAAGCCTGATTGTTTTCGGCGCTCTGTTCACTTTGCGAACAAGCCCCTATGATAAGCAGCCCAAAAAGAGCGGCCAGTCTGGTTAAACTCATCATGAAGAATACTCCCGTTTCGAATTGTAATGCATATTTCGCAAAACTTTATTGTTTCCTAAAAATTCTATTGCGTTACTATAAGCAAAAAAACGCAGGAGGGAAGGGTTGGAAGCCATCGATTACGGATTTATTTCCATTATTCCGATAATTTTAACACTGGGCATAGCTGTTAAGACACAAAATGTTATCATCGGCCTGTTTTGTGGTGTCTTTTTAGGTGTTGTGATCATTAACGGATTTAATCCGATCATGACAATCAGTCTAATGGTATCGGATTATTTTGTACCGCAGATGGTTTCTCCGGCGCAGGCAGGTATTCTGGTTCTGATGTGTTTTATCGGCGGGCTTGTCGCACTAATGGAAAAATCGGGTGGAGCAGTGGCGTTTGCCACTAAAATGACCCATATTATCACCAGTCGGTTTAAAGCACAGATTGCCACCTGGATGACCGGGATTATGATTTTTTTCTCTGATCTGGGAACACCTTTGATTGTTGGTCCTATCTTTCGGCCCATCACGGACAAACTGAAAATTTCTAGGGTAAAACTGGCGTGGATTGTTGATACAACCGCATCACCGGTCGCAGTTCTGGTTCCGTTTATTGGCTGGGGCGTTTATTCAATGGGCCTTATTGAGACACAGTTTCTTGAAATCGGACGAACCGAATCAAGCTATGATGCATTTGTTGCGGCCATACCGTTTCAGTTTTATTCAATATTTGCCATCACGATGGTGCCGCTTGTTGCCTTTTCCGGATATGAATTTGGTCCCATGGCCCGTGCAGAACAAAGGGCACAGGAAAGTGTGGTTCTTGAAGATGACAGTGGCATGGAAATATCGGACAATATGAGCCATCCTAAGGCCAAGGCTATTTTTGTCTGGCTGCCATTGCTTGTTATGCTTGGGGTTTTGTTTTTCCTGCTGGCTCCGCTTGGATTTCCGCTTAATCCTGTGCCATCACTGGCCTTCAGAGGGGCCCTCTCCAGTGCTTATTTTTTCGCATCAGTTACATTAATTGCCCTGCTCATGATCTATGGTGTCAATAGCTTTAAAGAAAGCATGTTGATCTATTTCAGCGGAATTAACAGAATGACCAGTGTGCTTATTATTCTGGTTCTGGCCTGGTCACTGAGCTCTGTCGGTAAAAATCTGGGGACGGCGCAATATATCATCTCACTTGCTCAGGGAAATTTTGCCCCATTTTTGGTGCCTGTTATTGCATTTTTATTTGGCGCTGTCATGTCGTTTGCCACCGGCTCATCCTGGGGTACTTTTGCTATAATGATGCCGCTTATCATTGCTGTTGCCGACGCGCTTGGTGCACCAATGCATGTGTCAATAGGAGCGGTTCTTTCCGGCGGCATGTTTGGCGATCATTGTTCGCCCATTTCCGATACGACCATTTTATCAGCATCGGGCGCCGGGTGCAGTCAGTTTGACCATGTCAGAACACAGCTGCCTTACGAGCTTTTTAACGGTTCGGTCTGTATCCTATGTTATACAGTGGCGGGCTTCACTGAAAATAATCTGGTATTTATTCCCGGGCTATTGCTGCTTGCCATCGGGCTTTATTTTCTTAATAAAGTCGCCGGCGTAAAAATCCATAATACGTCACATTAATTTGTCACATTAATAACGCGACTTTTATTTTTACTTATGTTGCTGGCTTAATTTGGAATCCTGCCAGAGCGTTGTAAGCGCATGCCACAGTGATTTTCTGGTCGAGCAAAGATATAGTTTGTTGTCTGACAGCTTCTCAACCAGAAGATAATGCGCTTCTCCAAGCGCGTGATAAGGCATTTGCGGAAATAAATGATGGGTCGCATGATAGCGAAGTCCCACTGGTGCCCATAATGGCGAAAGAAAACCGCCGGTGACATCAACACTGTCCAGAAACTGATCGGCCACAGTCATTTTAATGTCCCCCGGGTTGCGATAGGCATGTGCGCCAAGAGTACGGAAGCTGTTCATTGTGAAAATAACAAGTGTGACCAGATACCAGACTACAGCAAATTTCAATGGAAGGATGCCCAGATAAATCAGAATTACGGCGGTCCATGCATAAAGGCAGGCGCCAATTTCCTGAAAACGCCAGTATTTACCGTCAAGTCGTGTCGGGGGAGGGCGACGATAACTTAAATCAATAGTAAGAGAAGAAGCCCGCTCCCAGGCATATTTGCCCAGTGATGGAATGACCCATGAAAGAGGGGTCAGGATTAAAAAGCGTACCAGAAACAATAGGGGTAATATCAGGGAAAGAAAAACGTAAGCAACGATCTTCCAGCTTTCTTCGGCACCGAAAGGTAAATATTCTCCATCTTCTGTCGTGCCATATGTATCGCGCCGATGGTGATCGTTATGAACGCCATAATATGTAAAGGACGGAATAAGCAGAGGAAGCCCCGCAACAAGATTCCAGAAAAATATAAAACCGCGGAAAGTGCCTTTTTTCATATGAACAATTTCATGAATAAAAATGGCTACACGGTAGAGTGAAAACGAAGAAACGATGAAGGCCACTATGTTCATGACGCTAAAAGCGGGTGTTGTTACCACCAGATAAAATCCCCCCCAGCCAAGGACCAGATTAAGAAGCAAATCCGCCCAATAGATAATAGGATTGCGGACCATTAAATGAGCAACCAGTTCGCGCGCTTCCTTAAGGGGGAAGTCTTCACTATTTTCCGGTGCCGGCATTTAATTCTCCAATTCAGTTTCTTATATTTAGTTTTATACCATATTCTCTAGGTTTGTTTTTGACACAAATCAATATTCAATTATAACAATATGGTTTAATGTAAACGAATTAAAAGAGTAAAAGAAAAAAATATGGAAGCATATGACAGGTTAATTTCAGGGTATCGGGAATTTAAAGCCAATTATCTAGGTGAAGATAACAAAGAGTGGCTGAAGGTTGCTGGAGTAAGGCAGGACCCAAAAGTGATGATGATTGCCTGTAGTGACAGTAGGGTTCATCCGGCGATCCTGACAAGAAGTGAGCTAGGCGAACTTTTTATGGTTCGTAACGTTGCCAATGTTGTCCCGCCATTTGAAGGTGACGGTGGTGACAACACTTATCATGGCACCAGTGCAGCTATTGAGTTTGCTGTAAATCATCTCAAGGTTAAACATATTATCGTCATGGGGCATAGCGGCTGCGGTGGTATTGGCGCTCTGATGGATAAGGCTATTTCTGATAATACTGAAGGATACAGTTTTATCCGCCCTTGGATGAAAATTGTGAAAAATGCCAGTGAATTTACAGAACAGGAAGAAAACACCTTGAGCAAAGAGGAAAAAGTCTCCTGCTGTGAAAAGAAGGCTATATTAATATCACTTAAAAATCTGGCAGAATTTCCATGGGTTAAAGATGCTGTAGGTAAAGGAAACCTGCATCTGCATGGTTGGTATTTCAATATCAAAAGCGGAAGTTTAAGTGAGTTTAATAAAACTTCAGAGAAATTTGAGGAAATCAAATAGTTAAAAATTACGGCATCTGTCGTAAAAAGGGACTTAAATGAAACAAATGTTGTTGCCATTATGTCGGTTATTACAAGAAATGCAGAAAGAACGCAGCTTTGTCGTTTTTTATTTATGCAGCAGCTTGAAAGACAATGATGAAGACATCAGGCAGCAGTTTATCGAAAGCAATCATGTTAGCGATGAATTGGCGGCTAAAATTCCATATCTGGATGAAAAGGGAAGACTGAACAATCGTACGCAGCAAAAACTTTCATCAATAATGACGGAGGTGAAAAACTTATCTTCCAGGAGAGACCTTGTTTTAACAAAAAAAATAAGCGTATCAGATAATTTATCATTTTATGGCCAAAAAATAATTGAGCCTATAATCGACCTTATAACAGACGTCGCCCTCAATGATTTGCAAAATGATTCCGATCGAGTGAGTGCATTCTCGAGTTTTATAAATTTTAGTGAAAAAATGTGTCGTGGTTTTGATCACGGGTCAATTGGTCTGTCATCCAAAAAGATAGGAAAAGAAGATATAAATAAGAAATATGAAGAGTTGTTAACTCAGCAGAATACTTATAGGGACAATTTTATTGCCTTGGCCAGGGAAGAACAGAAACTTATTTTTGATCAATATATGACCGTTAATTTTGATGGGAATATTAATGACATTTCAGCAAAAAACTGGTTTGAAATTTCATTGAAAAATATTGATCGGATGGGAAAGCTTTCAGTACAGCTCATTGAAACTCTTGAAGGGAAAGACGACCCTCTGCAGAAAGAACCATCACCGACAAAAGATAAGACAAAAGATAAGGAAGAGGTCAGGCATTCAACGGGTCTGAACAGTTTTACAAAGAAACAGCAGGAGTTCATCAATATCTTACCTTTGTTTAAAGGGCTGAATGAAAAAATTAAAGCCGATATTTTTAGAAACGCATCTTTAGGTATTTATAAAAAAGGTAAACTTCTCTTCCTTGAAGGGGATGTGTCTGACAAGCTTTATATAATTCTAGAAGGGTGGGTAAAGCTTTATAAAGGAAACTCCAGCGGTGAGGAAACCATCGTACAGATGCTGACCAGTGGTGATATGGTTGCGGAAAGTGCTGTGTTTTTAAATGCGCCCTATCCGGTCAATGCTCAGGTGGCCAAAGAGGCCCGTATCTTAACGATGCCTTCAGTGAACATTCGCGATATAATAAATACAAATAATGATTTTGCGGTAAATGTTTTAACAGCAATGTCGGTTCATTCGCAGATGCTGATGCAGGGACTTGAAAGTATTCGGCTGAAATCAGCCACTGAGCGCGTTGGTTGGTTTCTTTTAAAACTTCTTCTTGAGCAGGGACGGGTGCCGGATATGGTTGAACTTCCCTATGACAAGTCACTCATTGCCTCCTATCTTGATATGAAGCCTGAGACATTTTCAAGAACATTGAAGAAATTTAAGCAAAAAGGTTTTGAAATTAGAAAAGATGCTGTCATTCTGCCGCAGGTGAAAGCCCTTTGCGGATTTTGCGATTCCAGCCTATCGCCGGTATGTTCTCGTCACGGCACACCGGAATGCCCTAATCCTGACTGCATTTCCAGCAAGGATGAAATTATTTTCTATGACTGAGAATCTAATTTCTAATTTCTACTATAAAGTCTAACGTCTCTGCCATTTGATAGTATCAAATTCATTGCAAGCCGGACATATTGGTAGATAATGGGCTGTTTTCTTTTGACAGGACGTACAGCTCCAATGGTTATCCTGATTGGCGCGGTCTGATTTTTCTTTCCAGACATCGGCAGCTTTTTGGTCATTTTTTTGTTTTTGCTCCAGCTGTGCCATTAGCAGAAAAGTTCTCTGACTTGCCTTACTTGAATTTATCACTTTCTCAAGAGCTTTTCGGGCATCCGGCCATTGTTTGGCTGATATGGCAACCTGCGCAAGCAAATGCTGACTTTCAACAAAATCAGGGGCGCTATCCGTAATTTTTCGAACTCTGCGGAAAGCTTCATTGCTTGACTCGGTCGGATATAGATCGGCGATCAGCTCGGCAATTTCCCACGTTGGCGCCACTTTCCAGATAGCACTGAGTATCTTTTCTGCGGATCTTTTATCGTCCCGTTCTATTAACGATCTGGCAGCTGATGTCGCTGCCGGTGAGAAGGCCGGATCATTTTTTAATACGGTTTTTAATAAATTTATACTTTCGGCCTTATTCCCTGCCGCTTTTTCTTCTAGCGACAGGCAATAATCAATGACGGCCTGATAATGTTTTTGCTCATCCTGATTAAATACATTTTTTTGTTCTAACGCTGTATTAAGGGCAGTTTTCGCGGATTGCCAGTTTCCCTGTCGGGCAGTCACCAGAAAATTTAGCTTAAGAAGATTTTTATTTTTAGGATAATGTGTCAGTAAATCCCTGATAAGAGGTCCTAACTTGTCCCATTCTTTTTGCTCGATCAGGCTATCAAGTTCCTGTTTCTCAACCCAGGCAACACTAGATGGAATTTTTCTAAGAGCTTCAAGATAGGGGTTTTCACCACTGTTTAATTTTATTGTAGTACTGGCCAGAAGCCTTAATACGCCGCCCGTTTCCCCAAGCTTTGATTTTGCCCGAAGACCTAATTTTAATGCTTCTTTATAATCTTCAAGGGCAAATGCCGACCAGGCCTGGTCTAGATCATTATCGCCTTTTTTTCTTTTTGCATGAAGTCTTCTAGGGTCATTAAAATAGGCGAAAATGTTAAGTTTCTTTATTAACCAGACCAGAAACCAGAATAAAACTGTATATAAAACCAGTAAAAGTAACATAACAGCGACGGAAAAACGAATTTCCCAACCCTGCCAGGTAATCAGAACATGACCCGGACTGGCTGAAATCCAGGCGGCGGCCAACGCGATGATGACGGCGAGGATACTATAAAATGTTAGCCGGATCATTGGAGGCTCCCGGAATTAAGAACAGGATTTGAGGCAGACCCCTTGTTCAGATAGTTGTCTTCGGCTTTTGTCGCCAGCATATTAACGGCATTATCAACAGCTACCCAGTTTTGGGCATCCTGTTTCCAGGGTTCGAGGATGACCTGGCTTCCGTAAGGCATTTTTTCCACGGCTTCCAAGGCTTTTTTAACGCTGGATCCGGCGAGCCAGGTTTCGGTTTCATTTATGGCTACATCCAATCCTTTTTCATCATAGGATGTTCCGTCTGTTTTCCTCACTGTGATGAGGTTTTTAATGCGCGTAAGAGTATTTTGCCACCATGAAGCCTGTTCATCAATCCCCCCAGTGTTCAGAATTTCCGGAATTAGATCATTAAAAGATAGTCTTAACTGCTCTGGTGTTTTAACGCCACCAGGGGCATTTTCTATCAGAATATCAAAAGACTGCTTAAAGGACTGTTCTGACATTAGTGAATTTCTGGAGGCAAGTTCGCGAATGGCATCAAGTTCGGTGACAAATGCCTCTCCGGCAATAATCCGGCGTTTCAGGTCAGCAATTCTCAGATTTAACAATAAACCGGAATTGTCCTTCGAGGCAATTTTCTCAACAGCCAGAAGACGTTTTTCCAGGTCGGCAGTTTTCTCTTCCAGACTTTTATTTTGTAGTAATAAAGACTGGCGTTCTTTTTCGGCGCGGGCCGCATCAACCATATTCTGACTTAAAGGAACAAATGATGCTTCAAGTTGGCTCATCCGACTTAATAACATATCAATTCGCGCTGACTGCGACGTATCCTGTATAGGAGCGGCCTTATTTTCTGGTTGCATTGGCAAGGAATTAAGTTTTTGCTCCAGTTCGGATAGTCTTAAGTCCAATCCGGATGATATTTCATTCGTCGATGTTTCTGATCCTTCTGGAAGTTGGCTTAATTTGGTCTCAAGATCATTGGTTCTTGTTTTAAGTGCTTCAATTTCGATTTTCTGTTCATTCAGATGCTGCTGAATTAAAGAAATATCACTATTTCCATTTTCTCCAACCCATCTGGCAACAAATGGCAATCTTTGTTTTAGTGCGGGCATATAATAAATGCTGGTTAAAGCGCCAAATATAAAAATCAGAATCACGCCAAGTATGCTTAATGACCAGTTCGTCGCTTTTGGCTTGGTTTTAGCTGGATCAGCTTTTGCCCCGATGGGCTTGCCGACAGTCGAAGTGGTATTAAATCCTGTCTCTTTTTTTTGATCATTCTTTTTTTGATCATTCTTGGGATCATTTAAAGTGTCAGATTTGTCCGGGGCGACTTTTTTTTCGTCTGTCATTAGCACATTTCCTTAAAGGTCTATTTTTATCAGCTTGAACAAATCACTTTGAGTTGGTCTTTTGGCAGTTATGATTTCTTTCCAGCTTAAAGACGACAGCTCTTTTTTTATTGCCGGGCTCAGACATAAAGCAGTTATAGTTGCAAGTGTATTGTCCATACCGGCAGTGCTGATCAATCTTTTAAATATAATGGCGCTTCTTGCCGAATAAAAGGGGATAAAATCTATGGAACCTGAATTAAGCAGATTTTTGCTTTTATCGCTTAGGTCTAATGCAGCATCCATTCTGTATACTTCCAGGGAAATTACCTGAAATCCCTTTTTTATAAGAATCTCAGACAACTTTCCG
>Ga0116152_10004114_pt1 | contig 11533 bp, 9 predicted proteins | sample AD_UKC119_MetaG_FD_89894 | JGI IMG/M metagenome (GOLD analysis project Ga0116152, IMG submission 89894) | Active sludge microbial communities of municipal wastewater-treating anaerobic digesters from Hong Kong - AD_UKC119_MetaG | ecosystem: Engineered > Bioreactor > Anaerobic > Digestate...
CAGGCCCAGTCGCCCTCGGAAAAGGCGTGTTGTTCCCAGACCTTGCGCGGCACATAGAGCGGGTTCATGCCGTGGATCTGCCGCAGCCAGGCGTTCTGCGTGCCCCAGGAATGATACATCGCCGCCGGCCGCTGGGTGAGCGCGTGAAGCGGGAAGGCCTCAGGGCTGACCATCGTGTCCTCGAAGGGTTCGTACCAGACCGGCAGCGGGTCCAGGGTCTGTTTGATGCGCGCGCGCAGGCGCTCGGGCGGCTGGCGCTCGCCGTGGCCTTCGGCCGCCAGCTGGAAGCGGCGCAGCGGTTCGGAATACAGGCTGAACAGATAGGGCGCCGGTTTGTCGAACAGGCCGCGCGACACCGCCCAGTCCTGATAGCCCTGGTTCCAGGGTTTGAAGAACTGCGCGCCTTCGGGGATATGGGACGTGAAGAAGCCGCCGTTGTCGATGTAGCGTTGCAACTGCTCGGGGTTCGGCTCGCCCCGGCCGATGCCGTCGCCGTTGCCACGCCAGCCGGCCAGCGGCCCGATGCCCGGGCGGCGTTCGTGGCGCACCATGTAATCGGCATAGTCCCGATAGCGCGCCGTGCCGTCGTCGTTCACCATGCCGGGCAGACCCAGCCGCACGCCCAGGTCCAGCAGCACGGACTGGAAGCCGCGCACGTCGCGGTCGGGTTCGACCACCGGCCAGCGGATGGCGTCGTTCATGCTGTCGGGTTCGCCGATCGGGCGATCCAGGATCGAGATGCAGTCGTGGCGTTCCAGATAGGTGGTGTCAGGCAGCACCAGATCGGCAAAGGCCACCATTTCCGACGAATAGCTGTCGGAATAGATGATGCGCGGGATCACGTAGGTGCCGCTCTCGTCCGTATCGGTGAGCATCTGCATCACCTCGGACGTGTTCATGGTCGAGTTCCAGGCCATGTTGGCCATATACAGGAACAACGTGTCGATCTTGTAGGGATCGCCGGCGTGGGCATTGGCGATGACCATGTGCATCATGCCATGCGCCGACATCGGGTTGTCCCAGGTAAAGGCCTTGTCGATGCGTTTGGCAGAGTTGTCCGCGTTGACCAGCAGGTGCTCGGGCCCCAGGGGATAGCCCAGGTGCGGCCCGTCCAGCGGCTGGCCCGGGGTCACGCCGGCGTGCGGCTTGGGGTGGGTTTCCACGGCCTTGGGGTAGGGCGGCTTGAAGCGGTAGCCGCCGGGCGTTTCGACCGAGCCCAGAAGGATTTGCAGCACATGCAGCGCGCGGCAGGTCTGGAAGCCGTTGGAATGCGCGCTGATGCCGCGCATCGCGTGGAAGCTGACAGGACGGCCCACCATGGTTTCGTGCCGCTGGCCACGGAAATCGGTCCAGGGCTGGTTCAGGACGATCTCTTCCTCGAACGCGACGCGGGCCAGTTCGGCCGCCACGGCGCGGATGCGCGCGGCGGGGATGCCGCAGCGGTCGGCGACAGCCTCGGGCGCGTGGGCGGGGTCCAGGTAGCGTTCCGCCATCAGCCGCAGCACGGTCTTGTGGCCGTTACAGTCGGCGGCGGGATCGGGCTGCACCCCGTCGGCGTTCCAGCACGCGGGCTGGCCGGTGCGCCGGTCCACCACCAGCGGCGTGCCGGTCGCATCGCGCAGGAACAGGCCCTTTTCGGCCCCCTCCTCGGCGTTCACCAGATAAGGGGCGTTGGTGTAGCGGATCAGGTAATCCAGGTCGATCTTGCCCAGACGGAACAATTCGTGGATCAGCGCCAGGATCAGCAACCCGTCGGTGCCGGGCGTGACCGCCAGCCAATCGTCGGCGACGGCGTTGTAGCCCGTGCGCACCGGGTTCACGGCGATCACGCGCGCGCCACGCGCCTTCAGCTTGCCCAGGCCCATCTTGATGGGGTTGGAATCGTGATCCTCGGCCACGCCGAAGATCATGAACAGCTTCGTGCGGTCCCAATCGGGCTGGCCGAATTCCCAGAACGCGCCGCCCATCGTATAGATCCCGGCGGCGGCCATGTTCACCGAACAGAATCCGCCATGCGCGGCGTAATTGGGGGTGCCGTAGCTTTGCGCCCACCAGCCGGTGAAGCTTTGCGACTGGTCGCGGCCGGTGAAGAAGGCCAGTTTTTCGGGCGCCGTCTCGCGCAGGGGCTTCAGCCAGGCGGTCGCGGTGGCCAGCGCCTCGTCCCAGGAAATCTCGACGAAGTCGCCCGAACCGCGCGGTCCGACCCGCTTCAGGGGCTTGCGCAGCCGCGCCGGGCTGAGGTGTTGCATGATCCCCGCCGACCCCTTGGCGCAAAGCACGCCCTTGTTGATCGGGTGATCGCGGTTGCCCTCGATATAGGCGACCTTGCCGCCCTTGAGGTGCACGTTGATGCCGCATCGGCAGGCGCACATGTAGCACGTCGTCTGGCGGACTTCCTCCGAGACGCGCGGCGACAGATCGGGCGCGGGCTGGCGCGGCATGAGTTCCTCCCCTCGGGCCACCCTGTCGCGTGGCAGGGCTGCACATAAAGGAATATGTTATTGCTTCGAATGTCTACAGTCATCTACTGACAGCACCCGGCCGCCGGGGCATAGTGCCAATTCCGCCTGTCCAATGGCGCCAGAACACCCGCCGACCCCCGCGGGTCACCCGGCCGTGAGAGGCTGCCGGGCTGCGCCCCTTGCGGGGGGGGGATCGGAAGGCTAAGTCTTGGTCAAGACTTGCCGCCTACACACGACAACAGACCGCCAGCAACGAGGCCCGAGCGATGCGCGATCCGATTGAAACCTACATGAACCTTGTGCCGATGGTCGTCGAACAGACCAGCCGCGGCGAACGAGCCTATGACATCTTCTCGCGCCTGTTGAAGGAGCGGATCATCTTTGTCACCGGCCCTGTGCATGACGGCATGGCGTCGCTGATCGTGGCGCAGTTGCTGCACCTCGAGGCCGAGAATCCGTCCAAGGAAATCTCGATGTATATCAACAGCCCCGGCGGTGTCGTCACCTCGGGCCTGTCGATCTACGACACCATGCAGTATATCCGGCCCAAGGTCTCGACCATGGTGATCGGGCAGGCGGCCTCGATGGGCTCGCTGCTGCTGGCGGCGGGCGAAAAGGGGATGCGCTTTTCGCTGCCCAACAGCCGGATCATGGTGCACCAGCCCTCGGGCGGGTTCCAGGGCCAGGCGACCGACATCTCGATCCATGCGCGCGAGATCCTGGACCTCAAGGAACGGCTGAACCAGATCTACGTCAAACACTGCGGCCAGACCTTGAAAAAGGTCGAATCCGCGTTGGAGCGCGACAATTTCATGACGCCCGAGGCCGCCAAGGATTGGGGCCTGATCGACGAAATCTTCAGCAGCCGCGACAAGACCCCGGCGGACGCCTGATCCCACAAGGGCGGGCGGGTGCAATTTTGCCATTGTTCCCGCCCCCATGCTGGCCTAACCTTGACGAAATGGCCCGTCAGAAGGCCCGAACCGACGACGAGCACGAGGTGTCGAATGGCTCATTCCTCCGGCAATGACAGCAAGAACACGCTGTATTGTTCCTTTTGCGGCAAAAGCCAGCACGAGGTCCGCAAGCTGATCGCGGGCCCGACCGTGTTCATCTGCGACGAATGCGTCGAGCTGTGCATGGACATCATCCGCGAAGAAACGAAGGGCTCGGGCTTCAAGACGACCGACGGCGTGCCCTCGCCGCGCGATATCTGCAAGGTGCTGGACGACTATGTCATCGGCCAGGAGCGTGCGAAGCGCGTGCTCTCTGTGGCGGTGCACAACCACTACAAGCGGTTGGGCTTTTCCGGCAAGGCCGGCAAGGGCGGCGAGATCGAGCTGAGCAAGTCGAACATCCTGCTGATCGGCCCGACCGGCTGCGGCAAGACCCTGCTGGCTCAGACGCTGGCGCGGATCCTCGACGTGCCCTTCACGATGGCCGACGCGACGACGCTGACCGAGGCCGGCTATGTCGGCGAGGATGTGGAAAACATCATCCTCAAGCTGTTGCAGGCGTCGGAATACAACGTCGAACGCGCGCAGCGCGGCATCGTCTATATCGACGAGGTGGACAAGATCACGCGCAAGTCCGACAACCCCTCGATCACCCGCGACGTGTCGGGCGAGGGGGTGCAGCAGGCGCTGTTGAAGCTGATGGAGGGGACGGTCGCCAGCGTGCCGCCGCAGGGCGGTCGCAAGCATCCGCAGCAGGAATTCCTGCAAGTGGACACGACCAACATCCTGTTCATCTGCGGCGGGGCCTTTGCCGGGCTGGAACGCATCATTTCCCAGCGCAACAAGGGCACGGCGATCGGCTTTGGCGCCGATGTGAAGGACGAATCCAAACGCACCGTGGGCGAGGCGCTGCAACAGCTCGAACCCGAGGATCTGCTGAAATTCGGCCTGATCCCCGAATTCGTCGGCCGTCTGCCGGTAATCGCGACGCTGACCGATCTGGACGAAGACGCCCTGGTGACCATCCTGACCGAGCCCAAGAACGCGCTGGTCAAGCAGTATCAGCGCCTGTTCGAGATCGAGGGCGCGGAACTGACCTTTACCGACGATGCGCTGCGCGCCATCTCGCGCCGGGCGATCGCCCGCAAGACCGGCGCGCGCGGCTTGCGGTCGATCATGGAGGATATCCTGCTGGATACCATGTTCGAACTGCCGGGCATGGAAAACGTGCAGGAGGTCGTCGTCAACGAAGAGGCGGTCACCTCGGGCACGCATCCGTTGATGATCTACGCCGATGCCAAGCCGCAGGGCGCCAGCTCCTCGGCCGGCTGAACGGCCACCGGAATTGCAGAACGCCCCGGATTTCCGGGGCGTTTCGCGTTTCAGGGGGCGGCAAAGGGTGTCCGGCTGCGATTGCCTGACAAATCAGGGCCGCACCGAGGGGCGCAGGATCTCGATCACGCAGGGCCCTTTCAGCCCTCCCGCGAGTGCCGGCAGGTCGGCGTCGGTGCCGCGCATGAAGGGCAGGCCCATGGCCTCGGCCAAGGCCCCCATGTCCGGGGCCGAGGGGGTGCAGCCGATCACCTCGACGCCGGCCTCGCGCATCGCGTCGGCGATCTCGCCATAGCCGTTGTTGTTGAAGACGACAAAGGTCACGTTCAGCCCCTCGTCCAGCGCGGTGCGCAATTCGCCCGGGTGGAACATCAGCCCGCCGTCCCCGGTCAGGCACAGCACGCGCGCGTCGCGATCGGCAAGCGCGGCGCCGATCGCCGCACAGGGTCCGAATCCCAGCGCGCCGTAGCCGGTGGCGGCGTTGAACCAGCCGCCCGGCCGGTCGTGGTCGTAATAGAGGTTGCCGGCGTAGACGGTCTGCGTGGAATCCCCGACCAGGATCGCCCCCGGCGCCGCGGCACGCAGGGCGTCGAGCATCCGGACCTCGGCCTGGTAGACCTCGGGGAGGGCGGCAAAGGCTGCGGCGCGGGTCGCGGCCGCGCGCTCGGCGCCGCCGGGGGCAGGCGCCGGCGGGGCCAGTTTGGGCAGGATCGCCGCAGCATCGGCCTGCAAGGTCAGCGCCGCGTGGTAACGCGCCAGCTGCGCGCCGTCGATGTCGATGCGGATCATGCCGGACAGGTCGGGCATCCCGCCCTTGCCATACATGTCACAATCCGTTGGGCCAAGTTCAGAGCCGACGACAAGCAGTTGATCCGAGCCCCGGATGAGATCGCTCACGGGGCCCAGGCTGGGGCTGGCGGGAACGGTCAGGGGATGGCCATGCATCAGCCCGCGCGCGTTGGTCGTCAGGATCACGGGGGCGCCCAGGGCCTCGGCCAGGGACTGAAGTTCGGGCCCGGCGCGGCGGCATCCGCCGCCGGCCAGAATGACCGGCCGCCGCGCGGCGCGCAAACGGGCGCGGGCCTTGGCGGGATCGGGCAAGGCGGGCGCGGGATGTGCCAGCGCGGCCGCTGTCGGGGCCTTGGCCGCCATCAGATCCAGCGGAACCTCGATATGCACCGGGCCGCCCCGCCCGGTGGTCAACGCCCGTCCGGCATGGGCCAGAAGCCCGGGCAACGCCTGCGGGTCCTCCAGGTGCAGGGCCGGGCCCAGGGTGCGGGTCAGGGCGCGCTGGTCCGGCAGTTCGTGCAGATACCCCAGCCCCTTGCCCAGCGTGTCGCGGCGGTTGACCCCGGAAATGACCAGCACCGGCACGCTGTCCGCGCGGGCCTGCGCCATCGGCGTCAGGATGTTGGTAACGCCGGGCCCGGTGATGACCAGCGCGACGCCGAAGCGCCCCGAAATCCGCGCGTAACCGTCGGCCATGAAGCCGGCGGCGGCCTCGTGCCTGGGGGTGACGTGACGAATTCCGGCGCCGGCCAGCGCCCGATACAGTTCGATCGTGTGCACGCCCGGGATCCCGAAGATCACCTCGACCCCTTGGATTTTCAGCCAATCCACAAGGGTTTGCGCGACGGTGTTCATGCGGCTTTCCGTTCGGCGTGGGCGCGGATGCGGCGGCAGGCTTCGTGCGTGTCGGCGTCCGAGGCATTGAGCGCGATGCGCAGCCAGCCTTCCAGCGCCGGCCCGAACGACGCCCCCGGCATGGCCGCGACCCCGGTACGGTCGAGCAGGTCCAGCGCGAAGTCGAGTGAATTGTCAGACAATGTCCGAATGTCAAGCAATGCGAACATGCCGGCCTCGGGGCGGTGGACATTCAGGCCGGCGACCCCGTCAAGCGCGTCGAACAGGATCTGCGCCCGGTTCGCCATGCGCGCGGCCATACCCTGGGCCAGGGTGGGCGGCGCCAGCACAGCCTGCGCGGTCATGTCGGCGATGAAGGGTTGCGAGCCGAACAGCATCGTCTCGCTCAACGGCAGCGCGCGGGTGCAGAATTCGACCGGGCCGACCACCCAGCCCGAGCGAAATCCGGGCGCTGCGTGACTTTTCGAGATCGACGCCGCGATCACGGTGCGATCTTCGAACGCGGGATCGGCCAGGGCCGAGGTGAAGGGCCGCCCGGCGTGGGTGAGATCGCCGTAAACCTCGTCCGAGACGATCCACAGATCGTGCGCCTGCGCCAGCGCGCCGATCGCCGCCAGTTCGGCCGGTCCCAGGATGGCGCCGGTCGGATTGTGCGGCGTGTTGATCAGGATTGCGCGCGTCGCCGGGGTGATCTTTTCCGCGATATCCGAGGCTTGCAGGCGAAAGCTCATCTCGGGGCGCAGCCGGACCCCGACCGGAATCGCCCCCGAGGCCCGGATCAGCCCCTCATAGGTCGCATACATCGGATCGCTCAGGATGACCTCGCAGCCCGGTTCGCACAGGGCACGCAGCACCAGATACAGTGACGTCTGGGTGCCGGGCAGGCAGAGGAACCGGTTCTGGCCGATCTCGCGGCCCAGGCGTTCGGTGTAGCGGCGCGACAGGGCGGACAGCAACGACGGCTCGCCGCGCCCGTTGGAATAGCCCGTCCGCCCGGCCTGCATGGCGGCGCAGGCGGCGTCGATCAGCCAGTCGGGCGTCGGCACATCGGGTTCGCCGATTGTCAGGTTGATGACCGGTTGGCCCGCGTCGATCCGTTTGCGCGCGGCCAGGCTCAGGGTCCACTTGTCCGACCCCAGCCCGGCAAGCTGTTCGGTCACGGCGGCATATTTCATATCAATCCTCGGGCAATTCCAGTTCAAGAAGACGCGAGAACGCCTTGATGGCAATCCCCTTCATTTCGCCATCGCGAAAATGGTCGGGCAGGGCGCCGGCCTCGATCCAGAGCCCGTCGAGCAGGGCGTTGCCGGCGATCGCCAGCGCCCTGGTGTCGGCCGTGTCCCGCCCCGCCGCGTCAAGCGCATCGGCGATCAACCCTTCGAGCCGGTCGCGAAAGGCCAGATAGGTCGCCTCGTGCACCGCGCGCATCGCGGCGTCGCGCGGCACCAGCTGCATCGAGGCCGCCCACAGCGCGACCGCCCGCGAATCGGTCACCGGTGGCCCGACGGCGGCCGCCAGAAAGCCCGCCAGCCGCGCCAGGGGATCGTCCGGCAGGTCGTCCAGTGTGGCGCCGCTGGCCTCGGTCAGGCCGGTCATGAGGGATTCGTGCGCGGCCGCGACCAGATCTTCCTTGGTCGCGAAATAGTGCCGGATCAATCCCGGCGTGACGCCCGCGCGCAGGGCGATGGCGCGCACCGTGGCGGCCTGGGGCCCGCCCTGGGCGATCAGGTCCAGCGTCGCCTCGATCAGGGCGGCGCGGCGGCCTTCCTCGCCGATGCGGACAAAGGGCCTGCGCCCCGGGCCGGTCTGCGCACCGCTCATGCGCGCAGCACCGGTCGGGTCAGACAGGTCGGCCCGCCCTCGCAGGCGATGCACAGCGCGTCCCCCTGGAACACCTGCACACGGCAGCCGTGGGCCTCCATCAGGGCGCGCGTGCGCGGAAAGCCGTCCACCATCACCACGTCTTGCGGCGCCAGCATCAAGACGTTCAGGCTGAGCCCGTTCGAGGCCGTGAATTCGTCCTCGGGGGCGTGCAGCAAGGTCCAGCCGCGCGCGGTCAGTTCTGCCCACAGCGCATAGGGCAACAGCGGCGCGTGGATCAGCGCCATGCGCGGCCCCAGGGGCGAGATCAGCGACATCAGGTGCAGGCAGGCCTCGGGGCCGGTCCAATAGGGCAGGTCATAGGCCTGCACGCGCATCCCATGGGGCGCCAGCAAGGCGGCGACAGCGTCGATTCCCGCCTGGTTGGTGCGCGCGCCGCGCCCGATCGCCAGCGTGTCGGGGTCGATCCAGACGCAATCCCCGGATTCGACCGTCGCGTCGCCGGACAGTTGGCCCAGCACCGGCACGCCCAGTGCCTCGTAGGTGGCGCGGTGCAGCGCGGGTTCGCGCCGCCGCAGGGGCTTGCCCATGTTCAGCACCACCGCCCCGGCGCGGGTGACAAAGGACGGGTCCTGCACGAAAACCGCGTCCGACAAATCGTCGTCAACCGAAGGAATCCAGTGGATTTCCGCGCCCGAAGCGGCGACGATGGCTGCAAGTGCGGCGTGTTGGGTTTCGGCCCTTGCCGGGTCGAAGCCGGGGCCGTAATGCCAGGCGCCGGGGTCGGCGGCGGCCATTGCCGGGCCAGGGGCGCGCATGAGGACGCGGGCCAGGGGTTTCGAGCGGTCTTCGGCGCCATGGGGCATGGGGGATCTCGCGGCGTAATTATACGCTTGAATAATTGCGCAGGTTTTGGCCTTCTACAAGGACATTCGCCCGGGCCGACGGACGGTGCAAGGGCGATCCACAGGCGCGACAAACAGCGCCGCAACGACAGGAGTAGACGATGAGGAAAATCTTCGTGACGGCGTCCGTGCTGGCCTTGGTGGCGGGGGCGGCCCTGGCGGACCCGCTGCGTGTCGGCATCGCCGCCGAGCCGTATCCGCCGTTCGCGGCGCCCGATTCCGCGGGCCAGTGGGTCGGCTGGGAGGTGGACATCATCCACGCCGTCTGCGCCGCCGCCGCGGTCGATTGCGAGATCACGCCGACCGCCTGGGACGGCATCATCCCGGCGCTGGTCTCGGGGCGGATCGACGTCATCATGGCGTCGATGACGATCACCGAGGACCGCCTGCAAACCATTGATTTCTCTGACCCCTACTACAACACCCCGGTGGTCGTCGTGGCGCAGAAAGACATGGGCATGAGCGCCACGCCCGAGGGGCTGGCCGGCCGCGTTCTGGGGGTCCAGGTCTCGACCATCTTCCAGGACTACGCGCAGCACTATTTCGAGGGGCAGACCGAGATCCGCACCTATCAGACCCAGGACGAGGCAAACCAGGACCTGGCCTCGGGGCGGATCGACGCGACGCTGGCGGACAGCCTGGCGATGGATCCTTTCCTGGCCTCGGACGCGGGCGGCTGCTGCGTGTCGCTGGGGCCGGTGGCGATGGACGAGGCGATTCTGGGCCGCGGCATCGGCGCGGGGGTGCGCAAGGGCGACACCGCCACGCTCGAGGCCATCAACCGTGGGATCGCGGCGATTCTCGCGAACGGCACCTATGAAGAGATCACGTCGCGCTATTTCGCGACCTCGATCTACGGCGGCTGACCTTGCTGGACGGGCTGTTCCAGGCGTGGCCGGGGCTTGAAGCCTCGGCCGCGCTTTTGTCGCTGTCACCGCCGGGGTGGGGCGCCAATCTGCTGCGCGGTGCGGCCAATTCGCTGATCATCGCGCTGGGGGCGTTCGGGCTGGGCTGCGCGATCGGCACCGCCGGCGCGCTGGGCAAGCTGGGCGGCGGGCCGGTGACGCGCGACCTGCTGGCGGTCTATACGACCGTGGTGCGCGCGGTGCCCGAACTGATCCTGATCCTGCTGCTCTATTACGCCGGCACCGACCTGTTGAACCAGGCGCTCGGGGCGCTGGGGTATCGGCCGGTCGAAATCTCGGGCCTGGCCGCCGGGATCGGGGTTCTGGGGGTGGTGCAGGGCGCCTATGCGACCGAGGTGCTGCGCGGCGCCATCCAGGCGGTGCCCCGGGGGCAGATCGAAGCCGCGCGCGCCTATGGCATGAACGCGGTCCAGGTCTTTCGTCGCGTGACGGTTCCGGCGATGCTGCCGCTGGCGCTGCCGGGCCTGTCGAACCTGTGGCTCATCGCCACCAAGGACACGGCGCTGCTGGCGATCGTGGGCTTCAGCGAACTGACGCTTGAAACCCGGCAGGCGGCCAGTTCGACCCGGGCGTATTTCACCTTTTTCCTGGCGGCCGGCGCGCTCTATCTCATCATGACGCTGGTTTCGGCCCGCGTCTTCGGCTGGATCGAGGCCCGCTACCGGCGCGGCCACGCCGGGGCCCGCGCCTGATGCGGGCGCTGCTGCAACCGCACCGGCTGGTGCTGATCGGGCTGGCGCTGGCGCTGGCCGTCTGGGCGGCGGTGGCGCTGCGCTGGGACTGGATCCCGCGCTATGCGGCGCTGGGGGCCGAAGGGCTGTGGCGCACGACCTGGCTGCTGGTGCTGTCCACGGGGATCGGTTTTGCGCTGGCCGTGCCGCTGGGGCTGGCGCAGGCGGCCGGGCCGCGCGTTCTGGCGCTGCCGGCGCGCTGGTTCTGCACGCTGATCCGGGGCACGCCCCTGTTGTTGCAGATCTGGCTGATCTATTACGGGCTGGGCAGCCTGTTCCCGCAATATCCCTGGATCCGCCACTCTGATCTATGGCCGATCCTCAGGCAGGCGTGGCCCTATGCCTTGTTGGCGCTGTCGCTGAGCTATGCGGGCTACGAGGGCGAGGTGATGCGCGGGGCGTTCCGTTCGGTGCCCCATGGCCAGCTCGAGGCGGCGCGGGCCTATGGGTTCTCGCGGCTGGCCGTGTTCCGCCGCATCTGGTTGCCGCAGGCGCTGGCGCGGGTCCTGCCGACGCTGGGCGGCGAGACGGTGCTGCAACTGAAATCGACCCCGCTGGTCGCGACGATCACGGTGATCGAGATCTACGCGGTGGCCAGCCGGGTGCGGCAGGACACATTCATCATCTATGAGCCGCTGATCCTGCTGGCGCTGGTCTATCTGGTCTTTGCGGGGTTGATCGTGCTGGCCTTTCGCCGGCTGGAGCGGCGGTTCGCGCGGGGGCTGGGGTAAAGGCGGGGGGCCAGCCCCCCGCACC
>Ga0116152_10004115_pt1 | contig 11533 bp, 5 predicted proteins | sample AD_UKC119_MetaG_FD_89894 | JGI IMG/M metagenome (GOLD analysis project Ga0116152, IMG submission 89894) | Active sludge microbial communities of municipal wastewater-treating anaerobic digesters from Hong Kong - AD_UKC119_MetaG | ecosystem: Engineered > Bioreactor > Anaerobic > Digestate...
AAATTACTACCCAACGCCCGCATTAATAGCAGATAAAAGCTTGCAGATAATGCACGTAAATGAGGCGTTCAGCAAATTAACCGGCTATCTGACCGACACTCTGCCTCTTCATTGGCTAAAACAAAACATCAGTCCGGAAATACTTTTCGAACCAGAAGCTCAGGAGTCTTTATCACCCCGGATAATTCCAATCAACACCTCCTTTGGGTTTAGTATTGACTGCTGCGTTTCAGTCAGAATCATTCAGATTCCCGATGAAGAAAATATCCTTTTGTTTTTCTTATCACAGCCTTCAGTCCATCAGGATATACAAAAAGACTTGCAGCCAACCGCCGCCGCTGGCATTAACAACGGCACAAACCAACAGCAGGCTTCTTTCGAAACGCAACTGCGCGCTTATATTTTCAATACGGCCGAATTGCTGATTGAAACAGATCATACCGGCAAAATAACACTGATCAATGAAAACCCCAATCAACCAGCCTTTCTGGTAGATTGGATAAAAAAGGCAACCTCAATCCGCGGGATTTTCAGTGACGATGAAATAGAGATCCAACATGCGGAAACAACTTTAAAAAATCGTCCTGCTGAAGTCCGCAGTAAAGAAATAGCCATTGCCGGAAAAAAGAAAACACTGGAATACCGCCTTATTCAGCCCAATGAAGGCCATACCCTTGTGGCCATTCGCGATATCACCGAAATAAAACAAACAGCTGACGCACTCTCTGAAATTCAGGCAAGGCTTAAGCAAGCCGAAAGGCTCTCATCGGTGGGAAGTTGGGATGTTATTTTTGATGATGTTACCCGAATCAACACATGGCATTTCCCTGATTTACTTGGAATTGGCGAAACAGGATCAGAAATATCAATGGACGATCTCTACCATTTCGAGCTTATCCACAAAGACGACATCGGAGATTACCAAAAGTTTCTGGAAAAAGTTAAAAGCAAAAAACTGACTTCATACAGGTATGATTATCGCATTGTTGATGCCCAAAAATCAACCAGATACATACATACCGAATCAAAACTTGAATACAACTCTGACGGGCATCTTCAGAAATGGTCGGGCACCCTGCAGGATATCACCTATCAAAAAAAAGCGGAAAACCTTCAGGCAGCTGCCTATCAGATTTCACAACTCATGCATTCAGAGCATAACCTCAGCCCGGTAATGCTTGCCATTCATCAGATAATCAACACACTGTTACCTGCACCAAATCTTACCATTGCCCTTACAAATGACAAAGACGGTAAATTAACTTTCCCGTATAGTGTCGACCCAACCAAAAATTCCAACACCAAGGATGCTGATAATGGTCTGATTGGCTATGTGCTCAAGTCAGGTGAACCATTGTTAGTGTCAGCATCGGCCATTGACCTGATGGTTCAGGAAAAAATCATAGGAAAGCCATCAGTCATTCCTGAATCATGGTTAGGTGTTCCGTTAAAAACACATGAACAAGTGGTTGGAGTAATGACAATACAGTCATATTCGCAGGAAGTTATCTATGGTGAAGAAGAGAAAAACATACTGACTTTTGTTTCTGAGCAGGTAGCCCTCTCCATTCTTCGAATCAGGGCAGATGAAGCGCTGATTAAGGCTAAAAACGAAGCAGAGGACTCCAGCAGACTAAAATCTTCACTGCTAGCCAATATGAGCCATGAACTCAGAACACCAATGACGGGCATTCTTGGTTTTTCAGAAATATTAAATGAAGAGCTTGAAGATGACAGGTTGAAGGTAATGGCATCTACCATTTACAAATCGGCTACCCGCTTAATGTCAACGCTCAATTCAATCATGGATCTTTCGGCCATTGAATCTAATATTGACAGCCTTAAAATAATTCCCACAGGAATTAAAACAATATTTCTGCCCCTGTTACGCAATCTGCATACACTTGCCAGTGACAAAGGACTTTATCTGAGAACAGCACTTCCGCCCAATTTATTTGTCATGGCAGATGAAAAACTCCTGAGCCAGATGCTGTTTCATTTACTTGACAATGCCATCAAATTTACAATTGACGGGGGCGTTTCGGTAAGTGCGTTTACCAACGACAGCAACAAAGGGGAGATTATCATCAAAGTTTCTGACACCGGCATTGGTATAGCTGACGAACATCATAAGCTTATCTTTGAGGAATTCAGACAAGTAAGCGAGGGTTTATCACGCACCTTTGAAGGCAGTGGATTAGGGCTTGCCTTGTGTTCAAAAATAGCCCGGCTGATAAAAGCCAGACTATGGGTTGACAGTACACCTGACAAAGGGTCTGACTTTTACATTGCGCTTCCGGCAGCTGTTTCAGAACAAGTTTCAGAACAAACAGAAGCTGCTTCCGGACCATTAAGCACACACCGTTTAAGTCGCGGCCCGGTTCCTGAAGTGTTGATTGTTGAAGACAATGAAATAAACCGCCGGCTTGCAGCTTTATACCTGCGCGAGCTCTGCAACACTGAGATGGCCGAAAACGGATACGTGGCGCTTGAAAAAATGAAGCGGAAAAAGTATGATGCCATATTAATGGACATTAACCTGGAGGCAGGGCCCAATGGCATTTCGGTAGCCAAACAGGTGCGCTTACTCGAAAATTACAAAGACACGCCTATTATTGCGGTTACAGGGTACACCATGCAGGGCGATCGCGAAAAGCTGCTTTCAAACGGCTGTACGCACTATCTGGCCAAACCTTATGATAAGAAAACGTTGCTGAGACTATTTTCAGGAATTCTTTACTCCTGATTTTATCATCACTGTATGCCCTTCTTCAGCCAGAAAACTGTTTGAAAAAACAGCAGTGGCTTCTTCGAGCAATGGCAGCAGGTTTTCATAACGTGCCGAAAAATGGCCTAAAACCAATTGTCCTGCTTCAGCTGCCACTGCAATTTTAGCTGCCTGTTCTGCAGTTGAATGCATCTTTTCAGCGGCAACATTTTCCATATCCTTCATAAATGTGGCTTCATGAAACATCAAATCACACCCTTTAATCAATTGAGCAACTGGCTCATGATAAAGTGTATCTGCGCATAAAGCATAAGAACGCGCAGGCGCTGGCTCCTGTGTAAGAACGCTGTTGGCTATCACAGTTCCGTCATCTTTCACAAAATCTTTTCCAAGCTTTATACTTTCAAAAGCCTTAACGGGAACATCGTGATACGCAGCAGCCGACAGATTGATGCGTCTGTTCAGTGGCTTTTCAATAAAATAAAATCCGGTGCATGGAATCCGGTGAATCATTGGCAAACTCCTTACTTCCATGAAATGATCTTCATAAACAACACTCTGCCTGTCAGGATCAACTGTATGAAAAAAAAGCGGGTAACGCAGTTCGGTTTTTGACACATCCAACTGCAGCCTGATAACAGATTCAAGAGGTTCAGGCCCATAAATATGCAGGCCGGCAGAACGGCCCATCAAATGGAAAGTTGAAATCAGGCCAATAAGACCATAAAAATGATCGCCATGCAAATGGCTGATAAAAATATGGTTAATTTTCCCGGTCTTAATCTTGTAGTGCTTTAACTGCATCTGAGTTCCTTCACCACAATCAATCAGGAACACATTTCCGGCATAATGGACAACCTGTGCGCTCAGGTTACGATTTTTAGCAGGTATAGCAGCACTAATTCCAAGAAAAGTAACAGAAAAATCTTTCATAGTCATTAAAACAGAAGGAGTAATAACCTAAAAAAAATGGAGTTGTAAAAGTCAATAAAAATACAATACCAGCAAGGACTATAAACGAAAAAATCCCCTTGACGGGGATTTTTTCAATAGACATTCAGCAGGAATTATTCAGCTTTTTTATCTTTTGCAGCTTTTTCAGCTTTTTCTGATTCTTCCATATCTGATTTCAGGTTAGCAAGAGCTTCAAGGTCACCAAGAGTGGTTCTCTCAAGATTATCTTTGAGTTTCTTCACTGCACGTTTGGTTGAATTTTCAGCACTTTCTTTCGCAGTAGACTCTTTGGCGCGCTCAGTTGAAGCTACATCCTGGAAAATACGGCTGTGTGAAAGAATGATTTTCTTGTTATCCTTTGAGAATTCGATAACTTTAAAGTCAAGTGATTCGTCAACTTTAGCCTGTGTGTTATCTTCCTTCACAACATGGCGAAGTGGAGCAAAACCTTCAACACCATAAGGCAGAGCAACTACCATACCTTTATCACTGGCGTTGGTAATGGTTCCTTTGTGTACTGAACCAACAGCAAATACTGACTCAAATACATCCCATGGGTTTTCTTCAAGCTGTTTATGACCCAGGCTTAAACGACGGTTTTCAACATCAACATCAAGAACCACTACATCAATTCTTTCACCAATTTTGGTAAATTCTGCAGGATGTTTGATTTTTTTAGACCAGCTCAGGTCAGAAATGTGGATCAAGCCATCAACGCCTTCTTCGAGTTCAACAAAAATACCGAAGTTGGTAAAGTTGCGAACCGTAGCTACATGTTTAGAATTGAGCGGATATTTATCCCTGATATTTGTCCATGGATCTGGAATCAGTTGTTTGATACCTAAAGACATCTTGCGCTCTTCGCGGTCAAGCGTTAAGATAACAGCTTCAACCTCGTCACCAACTTTCAGGAAGTCCTGAGCAGTGCGCAGATGCTGTGACCATGACATTTCAGAAACGTGGATTAAACCTTCAACGCCAGGAGCGATTTCGATAAATGCACCGTAATCAGCAATAACAACTACGCGGCCTTTAACCTGGTCACCAATTTTAACGGTTTCACTGAGTGAATCCCATGGATGAGGAGTAAGTTGTTTGAGTCCGAGGGCAATACGTTTTTTGTTTTCATCAAAATCAAGAATAACCACCTTGATTTTCTGATCAAGCTGAACAATTTCTTCAGGATGATTGATGCGTCCCCATGAAAGGTCGGTAATGTGAACGAGACCGTCAACACCACCAAGGTCGATAAATACACCGTATGAGGTGATATTTTTAACGGTACCTTCAAGAATCTGACCTTTTTCCAGCTTGCTGATGATATCAGCTTTTTGCTGCTCAAGTTCATCTTCAATAAGGGCTTTGTGAGAAACAACCACGTTTTTGTATTCCTGATTGATTTTCACAACTTTGAATTCCATTACTTTATCAACGTAAACGTCGTAATCACGGATAGGTTTAACGTCAATTTGTGAACCTGGCAAGAATGCTTCAATACCAAATACATCAACGATCAAACCACCTTTTGTACGGCATTTAACATAACCATTGATAATTTCTTCTTTTTCGAAAGCCTGATTTACGCGCTCCCATGAACGGAGGATACGTGCTTTTTTGTGAGAAAGTAAGAGCTGGCCGCCCATATCTTCCTGACTTTCAACATAAACTTCAATCTTGTCGCCAAGTTTCAGATTAGGGTTGTATCTTAGTTCTGACTGAGGAATAACACCATCTGATTTAAAACCAATGTTAACAACAACTTCACGGCTGTTCATGGCTACAACAGTACCATCAATCACTTCGTGCTCAACAATTGAACTTAAAGTTTTGTCGTAAAGGGTTTCAAGTTTAGTGCGCTCATCAGCTGTATAGTTTTCATGCTTTTTTCCGATGGCATCCCAGTCAAAATTCTCGAGTGAGACCTGGGTGATTAATGTAGCTTTCAGTTTTTCAACGGTGGGCTCATCATCATCTTCAATAACTGCAGCTTCTTCAGCAACAGGGGCTTCAACTACCGGGTTGTTAACAACCTCAGCTTTAGCAGTTTCCTGAACCTCATTGGTGGGCTCTTCTGAAACACCCTCTGCATTGGTCAATTCTTCGTTGACGTTTTGTTCGTCGTTTATCATTTAATCATTCTTTGTGGTTTCTTGCGAAACCTGGTTAATACTGTGATAATTACTGGTTTAGTCGGTCAGGATCACCTTTTCAGATAATACAAAGGCGCCGGCCAAACCGGGGTGCAAAGGTAAGCAATTTTCCTAATTATCAAACTTGTAACACATTAATTTTCATTCAATCAACCAGATTTTATTCCGATTTAAATGAATTATCCAAAGAATACCTTAAACTCTTTTATTCTTGTTTTCTGCAGGTAGTGGTTAGCAATCCTCATTGGGCATGCAGCTTTAGTTTAATCTGGATGCCTTTTATGCCAATAATCTGAGCCAAAAAAAAGCCCGGATAAACCGGGCTTTTAACTTTTGTAAACTATTTACGACCTTGATTCTTAGCCATTTCTTCCAGTCTTTTCTGGAAATTTGACTTTTTCACGGGTTTCTTTTTGTTTTCCTGAAGTTGAGCATGAAGCTTATCTTCATTTACAAATCTTCTGATTAAAAACATTTGTGCAAAGGTCATCAGGTTGGCCAAAAGATAATAATAACTCAAGCCTGAAGAATAATCGTTAAAAAAGCCCAGGAACATAATCGGCATCAGATACATCATGGTTTTCATTCCGGGCATCTGATTTCCGGTTGACATCATATCATTGTTTATTTTGGTATAAATAATGGTTGATATGGTCATAAGCAGCGTAAATAAACTCACATGGTCGCCGTAAAAAGGAATATTGAACGGCAAATCGAGTACAGAATCATAACTTGAAAGGTCAGTAGCCCATAAAAATGACTCCTGACGAAGTTCTATGGAAGCAGGGAAAAACCTGAACATTGCCAACAGTATCGGGAATTGCAACAGCATAGGAACACAACCGGCCATCGGATTTACACCGGCCTTTTTATAAAGTGCCATTGTAGCCTGCTGTTTTTTCATGGCATCATCCTTCTTCGGGAATTTGGCTGAAATTTCATCAATTTCGGGCTTCAGCAAACGCATTTTGGCAGAAGAAAGATAGGTTTTGTATGCAATCGGAAGTAAAACTATCTTGAGTAATATTGTCAGAACCAGGATGATAATTCCATAGTTCAAATTAAATCCTTCAAGAAAATTAAATACAGGAATAACAGCAAAACGATTTATCCACTGCATCAGGAAAAAACTCCAACCCAGTGGAATCTGACGTTCGAGATCTAATTTATATTTACGAAGAATATTGTACTTATTCGGTCCAAAATAAAATGACATGTTTAACTGCTTGTCCATTGCCGGGTTAAACGGCAAAGCAAGAGTAGTTTCCATCAATTGCAGATAACCGGTTTCTTTGGCCTGTTCTCCGGTTTTTTTCATATCTGCATTCAAAAACACATCTTCAGCAATTAGGGTTGATGAAAAGAATTGCTGCTTAAATGACACCCATTTCAACCGGGTATTTACATTCTTGCTGTCGTCTTTGGTTTCACTCAAATAATCAACTTCACCGTCGGAATGCCTGTAATAAATTGAAGAATTGATCTTTTCATTCTTAAGACTCTTCTCCTGTCTCAGCTGCCTGGTCATCCACGAGATATTCATCTCTTTGGTGTTAGGAGCTATTATATTTTCCATGCCAACAAAGTTCACACTATAGCCAAGCATATACTTGCTGGCATTGATGGTATAGAGAAACTCAATATAAGAACCCGGAAGTTTCACCGAATCGGATATTCCTGCATAAAGCCGCATGGCAAACTGCAGAGAATCCTCACCTGTAATTTTCATCTCCGTTTGCCCTTCAAAACGCTTATCAGTCCAGGCTGGAGTAAAATAAAGATTGGTAGTATTTACAGGGCGTACATCGGTAAAGAAAGAAAGATTGAAATCTGATGAATCGGGGTTAAAGAGTAGTAAAGGCTTGCCATCGAATGTTTTGTACCCGATAAGTTCAACTTTACTTATACGTCCCCCTTTGCTGTCGAAAGTCAACCTCAGCTTGTCAGTTTCAACAATGTAATTTTGCTGAACTCCGGTTCCTGAAACTGCAAAAGGGCCCAGTTTTTCACCCAGTTTAGATGCTGAGAGAGCAGCCTGACCTGCAGGAGCAAGCGTATCAGCAGCCCTGGCGACTGCAGCCAGTGAATCCTGATTAGCCACAGCAGCTTTCGCTATTTCACTTTCTTTTTGCTGTAAAGCAATGATTGAATCCTGTGCCCTTTGCTGCGCAAGTTTCTGTGCTTCAGAAGGCGCCATCAGATAGGTATAGCCTATCATGATACCAAATATCAGGATTATACCAATTATTGTATTTTTATTCATGGATAAAATTGATGAAATGAAAGATTGTTCAGGTGACAAAATTAAACAAAAGCCACCAATTAGTAATTCATTTTTTAAATATGGCAAATCTGCCATGTAAAAGCACAAAAGTGCAGTCGTGAAACAGGCTGCACTTTTTCATTGAAGAAGATTATTTTTCTCTGAATCTAATGGCAGCTTTTACAAAATGTACAAACAGCGGATGCGGGTTAGCAACCGTACTGCGGTATTCAGGATGAAACTGTATACCTACAAACCATGGGTGATCAGGCAATTCAACAATCTCTACCAGGTTATCCTTCAAATTTATTCCAGAAGTAACCATGCCGGCATTTCTGTATTGCTCCAGATAAGTATTGTTAAATTCATATCTGTGCCTGTGTCTTTCAGTGATGTTTTCCTGCCCGTACACTTCAAATGCCTTGGTATTTTCTGATATATGGCATGGATATGCGCCCAGTCTCATGGTGCCGCCTTTATTGCAGATTGATTTCTGATCTGCCATAATATCAATAACAGGATGAGTGGTTTCAGGCGCCATTTCGGTTGAGTGTGCATCTTTGAATCCAAGAACATTCCGTCCGAACTCAATGACGGCACACTGCATTCCCAAACATATACCAAGGAATGGAATTTTGTTTTCGCGGGCAAATCTGATGGCTTCAATCTTCCCTTCAATTCCACGGTTACCAAATCCCGGAGCAACAAGCAAACCATCAAATCCTTTCAGGATTTCACTGGCTGTTTCAGGGTTGATAGATTCAGAATGAACAGGAGTAACTTTCACCTTGCACTGGTTTGTAGCACCGGCGTGAACAAAAGCCTCATTTATAGACTTATAAGCATCTTTTAACTCAACATATTTACCAATAAGGGCAATAGAAACTTCCTTGCGGGGATGCTTTAACCGATACAAAAACTCCTCCCACTTTTGAAGGTCAGGAGGATTGCCCACCGCCACCCGGGTTTTTTCGAGCACCTCAACATCAAGCTTTTCTTCAAGCATGAGCAAAGGAACATCATATATGCTGTCGGCGTCAATAGATTCAATTACTGCCGTTGGGTTTACATTACAAAAGAGGGCGATTTTATTGCGCAGGTTTTCATTCAGATGTTTTTCAGTGCGACACACAATAATATCGGGCTGAACTCCCTGCTCAAGCAAAGTTTTTACTGAATGCTGGGTAGGTTTGGTTTTTAACTCTCCGGCAGCTGACAAAAATGGGACCAGTGTCAGATGAACAACTACACAATCAGTCCCGATTTCCCATCTCATTTGTCGCACAGCCTCAATGTAAGGCAATGACTCAATATCGCCTACAGTTCCACCTATTTCAGTAATTACAAAATCATACTTACCTTCATTGCCAAGGAGCTTGATACGGCGTTTAATCTCATCAGTAATATGCGGGATAACCTGAACGGTTTCGCCAAGATAATCGCCTCTGCGTTCCTTATCAATCACCGATTGGTAAATACGCCCAGTGGTAACATTATTGGCCTGAGAAGTCGGAACGTTCAAGTATCGTTCGTAATGTCCCAGATCAAGATCGGTTTCAGCGCCGTCTTCTGTTACAAAACATTCCCCGTGTTCGTAAGGATTAAGCGTTCCCGGATCGATGTTAATATAAGGGTCTAGTTTCTGGATGGTTACAGAGAGCCCTCTTGCCTGAAGCAATTTGGCCAGCGAGGCCGAAATAATTCCTTTGCCAAGTGATGATGCAACACCTCCTGTAACAAATACATATTTTGTTGATGCCATTGTTTAAATATTATGTATCAATGCAATTTTAAAAATCGACCCTGTTAAATAAAAAAACAACTATCCCCTTTCCTATACCAGAGGAGGATGGAAGGTTTATTCAATAAAAGTTACCAGTACCATGCTTATTCGTGCAACAAGTGCCGGAGAATGAGACAAACCAAGTATATCTCATAGCTTAATAAACAAGTTCATTCGCAGAAAAAAAAGAATGAACAAAAAAGCATGGCCACAAAAATACAAACCTCCGGCCAATAAGACAGCAGCTTTTGAAAAAAAAACATAAATAAAGTGATGGAAAAATTAAAAGCCAGCAGATCAGCTGACTTTTACACATTTCTTAATCGTTTCGTAAATTTCCTCTTTGTTATAAGGCTTGGAAAGAAAATAATCCATGCCAGCTTCGAAACTTTTCTTTCTGAACGACTCTTCTGAATAGGCAGTAAGGGCGATAATTGGAATATTCATTTTTTTCCGTCTGATTTCAATAGTAGCTTCCCAACCATTCATCTGGGGCATATCAATATCCATCAGAATTACATCATAACTATCTTTAAAACACTCTGAAACTGCTTCAACTCCGTCGGCAACAAGTTTATAGTCCCATCCCATTCTTTTAATTAAAATCTCGATAATCTTCTGATTCAGAACATTATCCTCTGCTATTAATACTTTTATAAGCTTTTCGTCGCTGCCCATAGTCGTTACAAGGTTTTCAGAGGAAGGTTTCATAACATTAATCAAAATAAAGTAATTCTATTGCTTTATCAGAAAAACATTGAAAAGTAATCCCCGATTTCAGAAAAGAAGTAAAAAAATTTTCAACTAATTTCTAAAAAAAATCGCCCACAAAAGTAATAAAAAACAACAGTGCTTTCTATTAAATACAGAAAGCACTGTTGACCAAATAATTAGCAAAATTATTGACCCAAATATGACTTTAACAGTTTGCTTCTTGAAGTATGTTTTAACCGGCGAATGGCTTTTTCTTTGATTTGACGAACTCTTTCGCGCGTCAGGTCAAATTTTGCGCCAATTTCTTCCAGGGTTAAACCATGATTCATCCCAATACCATAATACAGGTTAACGACATCGCGTTCTTTCTCGGTTAAAGTAGCCAAAGAACGTTGAATTTCACGGGCGAGTGACTCACGCATAAGGCCTGCATCAGTTACCGGGGTATCTTCATCAATAAAGATATCGATAAATTTCATATCATCGTCTTCTGACAAAGGTGCATCCATTGAAATGTATCGTGTTGATATTTTCAATGCAGCATCAATTTTATACCCGGGAATCTCAAGCGCTTCCGCAATTTCCTCGGGAGAAGGCGGTCTCTCAAATTTTTGCTCCAATCTGGAAGACTCTTTCTTTATTTTGTTCAGAGAGCCCACCTGGTTCAACGGCAAACGAACAATACGCGACTGTTCGGCAAGGGCCTGCAGAATACTTTGCCTTATCCACCAAACAGCGTAGGAGATGAACTTAAACCCGCGGGTTTCATCAAACCGTTGAGCTGCTTTGATTAAACCAAGATTACCTTCATTGATTAAATCAGGAAGGCTTAATCCCAGGTTTTGATATTGTTTTGCCACAGATAACACGAAACGTAAATTAGCTTTTGTTAATTTTTCTAAAGCGCGTTGATCTCCGGCTTTAATTCTTTGTGCTAATTC
>Ga0116152_10004116_pt1 | contig 11532 bp, 11 predicted proteins | sample AD_UKC119_MetaG_FD_89894 | JGI IMG/M metagenome (GOLD analysis project Ga0116152, IMG submission 89894) | Active sludge microbial communities of municipal wastewater-treating anaerobic digesters from Hong Kong - AD_UKC119_MetaG | ecosystem: Engineered > Bioreactor > Anaerobic > Digestate...
AAACACATTTTTGCTGAAACTACCAAGGACAACAAACCAATGATTTCGGTATTCAAAAAGCTGGGGTTTGAAGTTTCTTTTAATCAGGATACCACTGTTTCAGTCAGTAAGTACCTTTAATTCCTTTTTTGAGGTGTTTACTTCGACTTTAACACATTTAAGTTTTGGAGAATGAGTAATTTATATCTCGTTGACGTTTTAAGTGGCGAATAAAAAGTTTGTCTAAAACCTGTTCCTCTGTCATCTGATTGTAAAGTTGATACCCCAATATTTCTTTAATATCTCTTGCTGAAAGTAATGGTAGGTCATCAAATTATTGTGTAAAGAGCCTTTTTCATGGGAATTGATTTAAAAAATGATCTTTTTCTGTCCGGTTTTTTTAGACCAGCTCAATATGGAGAAGTTACAGATTAATCTCCTTTTTTCTTGCTGTAAAAAAAATATTTCCAATAATAAAAAGATGAGTTATTACTCCAATAAAGTATAACCACCATGCAAACCTCTGTGGCACATAATTTTGCATTTTATCCATTAACAGCCCGGTATTGTTAATATTCATCAATTCAAAAAGGCTAAAATCAGTGAGCATAAAACCAACATAATCTTCAGTATATGAAATAATTATAATAATAGAACCCACAATAAGTCCAGTCCAGTGCCATTTTTTGATTAACTTTTCAGTTTGCCAATATCTGATAATCACTAAAGCCAGCAAAATCATACATATTGAATTGGTAATAGGTGCTATCACCGGGCCAACCCATGTAAAAGGCAAAAGAAACAAAACATCCCAGGTCAACAGACTTTCAGGCCAGCCAAGAAAGACAAACAAAAAGAAATAATAAAAAATATCCCATATGGCAAAAGCATAGATAAACCATGCAAATCCAATATTAAAGTTTTTTGAAGTAACTGCGGCAATACTCACAAGCAAAAGCATAGTGGCGAATTCTCTGAAAACTTCTACAAGACTGATATTACGAATTGATTCAACATTATTGCTCATTATTTTCAATGGAAAAGAAAAACCATCAGGGTAAAATAAATCCCGTAAATAAATTACAACAGCCGATTCAATATTTGCAAAGGCGATACCAAATAAAGTTACCCATAGTAATGTTTTTAGTGGGAACTTTTGTTTCATTTTAAGTTCATTTGTGGTCATTTTAATATAATATTTAGTTCTACTTTAACACATTTAAGTTATGGAAAATAAGTAATTTATATCTCGTTGATATTTTAACTGTCGATTAAAAAGTTTGTCAGCACCAATGAAATCAAAAGAAATTCCGTTTGAAACTTGTTGATGGATGATGTAAACAGCTAATTCTAACTTCGTTTTAAAACCACGGTTCTCTTTTATAATACCTGCTTCTTGGCACCTGTGGGGATCATCACACCGATCCTTGGGTAAATACAATCTGGCATCAACCATGGATGCGAAGTTGTAATTGCTTAAACACGCAAAAACAGCCACCTGACTATTGGAAATTTTTTCCACATTTCCACCTACTCCAACGCTCTTGTTGCCTTTTTTTACCTGGCCACTTTCATCAATGATTACTCCGGTCAACCTTCTTTTTGGCAAAATTGTACTTACTTCAGTAGCTACCTGGGTGATTACTTTACGAGTTTCCCAATTTGATTCAGTAATAAAGTGTTGCATCTGGTAATAATCAGCACCTGTATTCTCAGAAATTCGTTCGATGTTCCGTAGTTCGCTTTGCACAATACCCTTGATGTAAGTTTCTGCTTAAATGAAATTGTTTTGGTTCTGTTGATGAAATGCTGCTGATAATCAGCAATATGGAACATTAGCCTCCGTACTGAGGAGACCAGTGTTTTTCCATAATTTTTGCTATTTTTACTTTGTGTTAAACATTTTAAAGAACGAACGGCTTGTTTTTCCGTGCAGTAAAAACAGGCATTTTTTCAACACCAAATTATATTTAATCAATTAGTTATCAACAAAGTGTGGATATTTTTAATCGGTTAAAGTAGAACTAAATCAGCTTTCCCTAAAAAGCAAAAATAATGATTAATCGGACAAAGCAGCTTAAAGTAAATGCTGATTTTAATGAATGATAATCTGCCAAGGTTCAGAATGTCAGTTAAAATTACAAAATTTGCTGATGAGCATAAAAAATCCAAAGGATGATTGTCAGGCCTTGCTATCTGCACCTTTGCCCTTTGCAATCAGGTTTGTTCAGTTATTTATTCTGATTTTATTTTGCTTAATATTTGATTTTGTAAGATCTTCACCAAAGATTTCTTTGTACTTTAGCGGCTCATTTATTAATAAAAATCAATAGCAATGATGAATATAGATTGGAAAAACTTGCCATTTGGCTATTTTAAGACCGATTACAACGTGCGTTGTTATTATCGGGATGGCAAATGGGGCGAGGTGGAAATTTCTTCGTCCGAGTACATCAACCTTCACATGGCCGCTACCAGCCTGCATTATGGTCAGGAGGCCTTTGAGGGGATGAAAGCTTTCAGAGGGAAAGACGGAAAAATCAGGATTTTTCGCTGGACTGAAAATGCCAAAAGAATGCAGCGTTCTGCTGAAGGTATCATGATGGCTGTACCTCCGATTGAGCTTTTTGGTGAGATGATTACCAAAGTCATAAAGTTGAACGAGAAATACGTTCCTCCTTACGGGTTTGGGGCATCATTGTACATTCGTCCGCTGCTCATCGGGGCCGGTGCTGAAGTTGGTGTGAAACCTTCCAGTGAATACCTTTTGATGGTATTTGTCGGTCCTGTTGGTCCTTATTTCAAAGAAGGTTTTAAACCGGTAAGTATGCAGGTGATTGGAGACTACGATCGTGCAGCGCCTCATGGAACAGGTCACATTAAAGTAGGAGGTAACTATGCCGCCAGCCTGAAACCTCTTGACAGAGGGAAAAAAGAAGGGTTCGCATCAGTAATTTTCAGAAGTTCAGCCGACAGAAAATATATTGATGAAGCTGGTCCGGCTAATTTTTTTGCTATCAAAGGAAATAATTACATAACTCCTGATTCTCACTCGGTGCTTCCTTCAATTACCAATATGAGTCTCCGTCAGATTGCAAAAGATATGGGTTTGAATATTGAACTGAGACCCGTTGCAATTGACGAACTGGGTGATTTTGACGAGGTAGGTGCCTGCGGTACTGCTGCTGTAATTTCACCCATTGGAAAAATTGTGGACAGAGATGGTGGGAAAGTTTATGAATACTGCAAGGATGGTGTAGCAGGCCCGATCAGCACAAAGCTCTACAATAAATTACGCGGAATTCAGGAAGGCACAGATGAGGACATTTACGGATGGAATACAATAATTGAATAAGGTTCTGTTCAAATCTTTCACAAAGTGTAAAAACCCGGAATGTCAGATTTCGGGTTTTTCTATTTTCCGGTAAATGGAAAAAAAATGTCAATCCAGCGATCTTTGTTGATCAAAAATGTATTGCAGCTACCCAACATTTTACGAATATGGTTGTGTTTTATTTCGTCAGAAGTCTTTCCCAAATTCGACATTCCCACCGGTGTGAGTGCAATGGAGATGGGTATTCACAAGATAACGAACTGGTTTTTTGAACAAGCTGTTTAAGGTATCCTGCCATTGCCTGGTGGTTTATTCAAAAGCTGCATCAATCAGCAATAGTTCGTCAGGGCTGTTGAAAGCTACAGCAACTAACGAATTTCCGACAAACAAACGATAAAGTCGGGGACTACTTCATTATGACTGAGCAGCATCGCGGAATAATCCCGCTGACTGTAAATTATTACAGGAACTGACATTAGCAGTAAAAACAGTTTTTTCATTGTTGTTTGCTCATTTACTTCCTGCAAATAACAAGGGAGTGTAATGTTTAAGAGGTGCTAAACCGGATACCTGTGTTAAATGACCAACAATTTGAATTTCGGTGATTATCCGGATAAATTGTGATGAATCCTGCAATAAAATCAACTATTGAAATTGAAAATTAAGTGTTGAATTTTTTTCAGCAGGAAATATTGCGGTGGCCCGGTAAAAATGATTTGGGAATTAAAATAAGTCAGAGGGTGAAGGGTGAAATTTATTCAAGCAGATTTTTCATTTCACTCAATTTTCCCTCTCTTATTAGTTGATTAATTTCGTCCACAGGATTTTTGTACTGGCTGCGTCGGCCTACTTCATAAATTTCGATGAAAGGATCATCATCGAGGATATAATTGAACAATCGCTCAGCAGTCGGAATATTGTCCATGTTGTAATAATCTTCATAGGTAAATCTGAGGAATGCAGCATTTTGATTTATCCCTCTGTTGTCGAGCATATATCCGTCTTCCAGATGATCAGGGTAAGAAAACTTTCCGTTGATTTTGATATCCGATTGAGCGGGGAAAGAAACTACACTTTTTTTGTCGGCAGAAAGAATAATTGGGACCAGCTTACTGTAGTCTTCTTTTGTTTTGTAAACAATAGCCGGGGGTGAGGGAATACCTGCAGTTTCAATTTCCTGTGGTTTCGATTCATTTTTTCTGGTTGCACACGAAAACAGTAAAAACGAACTGCCAAAAACCAGTAATAAAATCAAAATGGTAAAATTTCTGTTCATAGCTGATTAATTGAATTTTTGCCAAAATTATAAAAAAGTAAACATCCGAAATTTACGGTAATCTGAATTATTGCATGATATTTGTAATTAGTGGCCGGTGTTGCCTGCAATGGTTCAAACCTGAGAAAATAAATTTACAGATTTTATTTTTAAGAATGTTTCTTGCAGTTCATTTAAGTTTTTTACCTTTGTGGCAATAAAAATAACTAAAGTTCAACTTAAAAATTCAAAACCATGAAAAAGATTTTATTACTCGCGACAGGCCTTTTGTTTGCAGTTGCTACCTTTGCTCAGGTTGAAGCAAAATCACAACAGCAGCCTGCTGAAAATCCTAATGCACCGGTCATAACATTTGAAAAGACGGTACATGACTATGGTACAATACCGTACAATGGTGATGGAAATTGCGAATTTAATTTTACCAACACCGGTAAAGAACCATTGATTCTGACCAATGTCAGATCGTCATGCGGATGCACCGTACCTAAATGGCCCCGTGAGCCGATACTCCCCGGAGAAAGTGGAGTAATCCATGTAAAATACAGCACAAATCGAATTGGTACTATCAATAAGTCAGTAACAGTTCAGTCGAATGCTTCCAATCCAAATGTTGTGCTGAGGATAAAAGGACAGGTTTTAAGTCAGCAACAAAGCACCATGCCCGAGAAGCCAAAATCTGTGGGTGAAAAAAATAAATAGTAATTCATTTTTTTGTCCTAAAAGACAAATTACCGGCTGTTCATAAGCCGGTTTTTTTTATCTGAATTAATTAATAGTTGTATTATGCCAAAAATATCAGAAAAAGGTAAAAAAATGCCTGCTTCCCCAATCAGAAAATTGGTTCCGTTTGCCGAAGCAGCCAAAAAACGCGGAGTAAAAGTGTACTACCTTAACATCGGACAACCCGATATTAAAACTCCTGAGATCGCAATCGAAGCGATCAGGAATTTTCAGGACAAACTGGTTGCTTACAGTCATTCTGCTGGTTATATCAGTTATCGGGAAAAAATGGTGGATTATTATGCAAAAAACAATATTCACATTTCCGCTGATCAGATTATTGTTGCAACGGGTGCCTCAGAGGCCTTGCTGTTTACTATGCAATCCATTATGGATCCTGGTGATGAAGTGATTATTCCCGAACCCTTCTATGCAAATTACAACGGATTTGCCACCAATGCAGGAATAAATGTAGTTCCAATTTTTTCGGCTATCGAAACTGGTTTTGCCTTACCTCCGATTGCTGAGTTTGAAAAGGCAATTACACCGCGGACCAAAGCCATTCTTATTTGCAATCCAAACAATCCAACAGGTTATCTTTACTCGGAAGAAGAACTAAAAGTGCTCAAAGAGATTGTCATTAAACATGATCTTTTCCTTATTGCTGATGAGGTTTACCGGGAGTTTTGCTATGATGGAAGAAAACACCATTCTGTAATGCATCTCGACGGACTTGACGATAATACTATACTCATTGATTCGGTCTCTAAAAGATATAGCATGTGTGGAGTCAGAATCGGGGTGATGATTACCAAAAATAAAGAAGTTTATGACGCTGCAATCAAATTTGCCCAGGCACGTCTCAGTCCGCCAAGTCTGGGTCAAATAGCTGCTGAAGCTGCTCTTGACACTGATTCTGAATATTTCAGTGAAGTTTTAGCTGAATATCATAAACGAAGAAATACGATTTATGAATCCATCAATAAGATAAAAGGTGCTTTTTGCCCAAAACCATCAGGTGCATTTTACGTTGTGGCAAGATTACCAATCGACAATTCTGACAAATTTTGCCAATGGTTGCTCGAAGACTTCAATTACAATAACGAAACAGTGATGATGGCACCTGCCACAGGCTTTTACTCTACACCGGGTCGTGGTTTGGATGAAGTTAGGATTAGCTATGTATTAAATGTGAAAGACCTGAATAGTGCCATGAATGTTTTGGAACAAGCGTTGAAAGTTTATCCGGGGCGAACCATTTAGAAGTTGAAAGAATTATTAATAAAAGTTGAAAGGAAGCTGTTTTAAAAGGCGACTATATCCTTAGTAATGTTGAAAATCAGGGTTATCCATCCCTCCTGATAGTTTGGAGTGGACTTCGAAATCCTGATTTTCAACATTTTCCACAATTTGACGAATCAAGTGTAAAAAACACAGGAGTTTTGGTTTTGAGGCAAATACTCCAGCTTACCAGGCTTTCAAATCTGTTATTACAGGATAATGATCAGAAATAAACAGATTGTCTGCTTTCCTGTCGTCAATATGACGATACCTTAAAACCCTGAAGTTACGAACAAAAATAAAATCAATCCTGTCAACGACCAGCTTTACTAAATTAAACCCGTTAAAGGTTCCAACAGGTCCATAGATTCCCTTTTCACTTATCTCACCGGCATCTTTCATCACCTCTTTTAATTCATTGATCGGATCACTGTTTTCATTACAGTTAAAGTCACCTGTCAGGATTACGCTGGAATGTGCATCAGTGATTTCTGTCAGTTTTTTCAGGATTAATTTTGCTGACATCAATCTCGCTGTTTTGCCAATGTGATCAAAATGGGTGTTGAAAACAAAAATGGTGTCGCCTGAAAGTTTCTCTCTGAAAATCCCAAAAGTGCAAATTCTTTCCAATGCAGCATCCCATCCGACTGAAGCAGTATCACCATTTTCCGACAGCCAGAAAGTTTCATTCTGCAGCACTTCGTATTTCAAATTATCATAAAACACCGGTGTAAATTCTCCTTTATTTTTCCCGTCTTTTCTTCCTGAACCAACGAATGAATAATTTTTGAGCTCTGTATCAAGAAATCTGAGCTGATCGTAGAGAACCTCCTGAAAACCAATAAAATCAGGTTGATAGTATTGAAGCATTTCAACCAATTCTTTTTTTCTGAAATCCCATTGGTTTATACTGTCTGCGGGAGTGTTCAGCCTGATGTTAAAACTCATTACGCTTAGCACCTGCCCATTGCTTTGCTGAGTGCTGAATAAGAAGAACAAAAGGACAGCGACAATAATTCCTCGTTTCATTTGATTTTGTTTTAGTCGAAGCAAAATTATCCGAAAATTGAAAATAACTTAATCTTTAAAATTTGCCAATCTGATGAATTATAACCCCCATGCGTAAAGCTGAAGATGATTATGAATTAGGTAATCAAGACCAATAGCTAAGTAACATATTTTCAATAGAATGATTATAAATTGACAATTCAACAGAAAAATTTCAAAAAAAAAGTTTGGTGAATAACAAATTTAATATTTTTGCATCATCTTGTTATTTCAATAACAAAGAATGATTACAAATTACGATCAATCAATAAATTAATTAACCAAATTTTAGAAAAATGACAAATACTGATCTTTTAGTAAAAGAATTGGTACAGCAACATGGCAAAACACGCAACAGTCTAATGCCGGTTTTGCAGGGTGTTGTAAAAGAAGAAAGGTACCTGTCAGAAGAGGCAATGATTGCCATAGCGCGTGAGTTAGATCTTTCCGCTGCTGACGTGTATGGAACTGCTTCTTTCTACACATTTCTTGATACACAGCCACGCGGGAAAAACGTCATCCGGGTGTGCAAAACCATCTCCTGCCATATGAAAGGCAAGGATGAAATAGTGAAAACGCTCGAAGATCTTCTCAAGATCAAGGTAGGTGAAACGACTACGGACAAAAAATTTACACTGCTTACGGCAAATTGCCTGGGGTGGTGTCACAAAGGACCTGTCATGCTCGTCAACGATGAGGTTTATCCAGAGCTCACTCCTCAGAAAGCTATCGAAGTTATTGAGGAATATGCCAAAAAGTAATTCAAACTATTTTAAAAACCATTAAAGAGAATTCTACTATGGAAAAGCAATTAAAAAAAGTAGATATCATTTTCGATAAAGGGGAGTGTTACAACCCGATTGAAATACTTGATAAGGCGCTTGAACGTTCGCCTGATGATATCATCAATGATCTTATCGACTCAGGGCTGAAAGGCAGAGGAGGGGCCGGCTTTCTCACTGGTTTGAAGTGGAAATTTACGCGGTTGCAGGAAGGCGATGAGAAATATGTGATTTGCAATGCCGATGAAGGTGAACCGGGTACATTTAAAGATCGGGAAATACTTGATCAGGTGCCAGAAAAAATCTTCGTTGGGATGACGATTTGCAGTTATGTAATCGGCGCAAAAGAAGGATTTATATATTTGAGAGCCGAATATAATTTTCTCCTGAAAAATCTTCAAAAGAAACTTGACCTGTTTAACCGGCAACTTAAAGAAAGAGCGATTGATTTTGTGATTCAGCTTCGCTCCGGAAGCGGCGCTTACGTATGTGGTGAAGAGAGTGCTCTTTTCGAGTCAATGGAAGGACATCGCGGTGAACCCAGAAACAAACCCCCTTATCCTACCGTTGCGGGATATAACAAAAAACCAACCGTAATAAACAATGTGGAAACGCTCGTGTATGTTGCCATGATATCGAGGTTAGGCGCTGAAAAATTTAAGGAACTGGGGACAAAAGACTCGCGCGGATCAAAAGTTTTTAGTGTATCAGGCGACACCCCTAAACCAGGTATATATGAACTTGAGTTAGGTATGACATTGAGTCAGTTTGTTGATGAATTTGCCGATGGTGATGCAAAAGCTGTTCAGGTTGGAGGAGCATCCGGAAGTTGCGTACCAAGGAAAAAATTTGCTGAAACCATCATCGGATTCGAAGGTATTCCTACAGGTGGTTCCATGATGGTGTTTAACAGTTCCCGATCAATGTACAATGTGCTTCATGATTATCTTGAGTTTTTTGCCGAAGAATCATGTGGTCAGTGTACACCTTGCAGGGTTGGTTGCCAGCAGCTGCTCAAAGGAATTGAAGCAGTGAAAAGAGGTGAAAAACCAGCTTCCTATCTCGATGATCTGAAAAAACTTACCGCAACCATGAAAATCGCTGCCAAATGTGGTCTTGGTCAATCGGTAGCTAATCCTTTCAACTCCATAGTGGATAACTTCAAAGAAGAAATCATTTACTAATCAATCACTTAAAAAGTCAATACAATGAGCAAATATTTTGTAAACCTCAAGATAAATAATACGCCTGTTAAGGTTGAAGAAGGAACAACTATTTTGCAGGCTGCACGCCAGGCTAATTTTCGTATCCCTACACTTTGCGACCATCCTGATTTGCAGGTTGCCGGAAACTGCAGGGTTTGTGTGGTTGAGGTGAAAGGTGCCAAACTTCTTGCTGCTGCCTGTGCAACACCGGTTTCAGAAGGAATGGAAGTATTCACCAACAGCGAAAAAGTGAGGACATCACGGAAACACATTATCGAATTGCTCTTATCCGAACACAATGCCGACTGTACCAAATGTTTCAAAAATGGCAATTGTGAACTTCAGAGCCTTGCCAGTGAATACCGTGTTGGCGATCATGTTTTTCTTGATTTGGTTAAACCGAAAGACAAAATCCTCGATATCAGCTCTCCGTCTATTGTAAAAGACGACAGCAAGTGTGTACGCTGTCAGCGTTGTGTTCGAACCTGTGCGGATTTGCAGGGGGTAAGCGCTTTGGCTGTAATCAATAAAGGTGATCAACAAAAGATTTCCACTTTTCTCAGCAAACCCCTTCATGATGTGGTTTGTACCAATTGCGGTCAGTGTGTAAATCGTTGTCCTACGGGTGCACTCACTGAGCGGAATTATATTGAGGAAGTATGGGATGCAATTTATGATCCCAACAAGTTTGTGGTGGTTCAGACAGCTCCCGCTGTGCGTATTGCACTCGCCGAAGATCTTGGATTTGATCCGGGACTGAGGGTAACCGGCAAAATGGTCTCTGCGCTGAGACGTCTTGGATTCAACAAAGTACTGGATACCGATTTTTCTGCCGATCTTACTATTATTGAAGAAGGAAATGAATTGCTTACCAGACTGAAAAAAGTTTTAGTTGATAAAGATGAATCAGTTGCCCTGCCAATGATGACTTCCTGCTCACCCGGCTGGATCAAGTTTCAGGAACATTTGTTTCCCGGATTGTTGAAGAATCTCTCAACCTGTAAATCACCACAACAAATGTTTGGAGCATTGGCCAAAACCTATTACGCCAATAAAATCAACATTAAAGCTCAGGATATGATCGTAGTTTCGATTATGCCCTGCACAGCCAAGAAATATGAATCCAACAGACCGGAAATGCGCGACAGCGGTTATCAGGATGTTGATTATGTTCTCACCACACGCGAACTGGCAATGATGATCCGACAGGCTGGCATTGATTTCGAAAAACTGGATGACGAACATTATGACAGTATTCTCGGTGAGTCAACCGGTGCCGGTGTAATTTTTGGTGCTACAGGAGGTGTTATGGAAGCTGCACTTCGCACAGCCTATGAAATTGTTACTGGACGTGAAGTTCCTTTTAATAATCTCAATATCACTCCTGTAAGAGGAATGGAAGGGGTAAAAGAAGCAGTGATACCGATTACCGGTGTTAAACCTGAATGGAATTTCCTTGAAGGAGTAAACCTGAAAGTTGCAGTAGCTCATGGCCTGGCAAATGCTAAAATCCTTATGGAAAAAGTCAGCAGAGGTGAAGCAGACTATCATTTCATCGAAATAATGGGTTGTCCTGGCGGATGCTTGGGAGGCGGAGGTCAGCCAATCCCCACATCACCGGAAATACGTCAAAAGAGAGCCGAAGCTATCTATGCAGAAGACGAAAGTATGTCGTTACGTAAATCGCATGAAAATCCTGAGGTAATCAGTTTATATGAGGATTTTCTTGGTGATCCTAACAGCCATAAGGCACATGAATTTTTACATACTCATTACCGACCCAGAAAGCGTTACTGATATTTGTATAAAGTTTGTTCAGCTAATTAACCGCCCAATACTTTTGGGCGGTTTTTTTAAGCCCGGACATTTGGTATTAATCTGTCTTTTGTTGTGTACTTTGGTATTAAA